>OOBW01001262.1_pt1 | contig 12000 bp, 10 predicted proteins | sample 1671701 | NCBI WGS metagenome assembly OOBW01 (sample SAMN06348183, study PRJEB24527) | human gut metagenome | biome: human gut; feature: ankylosing spondylitis patient; material: feces | host: Homo sapiens | place: China | collected 2015-10 | reverse complement strand
TGCGACACAGAAGGAAAGGTGCTGGCATCCACCTTTACAGACGCGGAAGAGTCAGAAAGTTCGATCCTGGTATTTGTGGATTCTCCGGCAGACAGCCAGGTGATCCAGGGATACCAGTTCTTTAAGGTATTTGACGAGCATCAGCTTGAGTATATCCTGCTTGCAAAGGGAGCCAGCGATGATGTATATATGGTAGGAAAGCTGGCTGCATTCCAGATCCAGAACCTTCTGGTGGCCTATAAGGAGCGCTTTGATAAGGACAACTTTATCAAGAACCTGCTCCTTGACAATCTGCTGTTAGTAGATATCTATAACCGTGCCAAGAAGCTTCATATTGAAACAGATGTGAAGCGCGTGGTATTTATCATTGAAACACACAATGAAAAGGATGTAAATGCTCTTGAGACCGTGCGCAGCCTTTTTGCATCCAAGACAAAGGACTTCATTACAGCAGTGGATGAGAAGAATATTATCCTTGTAAAAGAGGTTCGTCAGGGAGAGTCTTACGGAGAGCTGGACAAGACTGCCAACACAATTTTGGATATGATGAATACGGAGGCTATGACAAAGGTTCGCGTATCCTATGGTACGGTAATCAATGATATTAAGGAAGTGTCACGTTCCTACAAGGAGGCCAAGATGGCCCTTGATGTAGGCCGCATCTTCTATGCAAACAAAAATGTAATCGCTTACAGCAATCTGGGTATCGGCCGTCTGATCTATCAGCTTCCCATCCCGCTGTGCAAGATGTTTATCCGCGAGGTATTTGACGGCAAGTCACCGGATGAGTTTGACGAGGAGACCCTGGCTACGATCAACAAGTTCTTTGAGAACAGCCTGAACGTATCCGAGACTTCCCGACAGCTGTATATCCACAGAAATACCCTGGTTTACCGTCTGGATAAGCTGCAGAAGAGCACCGGACTGGATCTTCGCGTATTTGAGGATGCCATTACCTTTAAGATCGCGCTTATGGTAGCCAAATACATGAAGTATATGGAAAGCCTGGATTATTAAAATGAGGTCGGGGAAATGATAGAACTCAGTCATGTGAACAAGGTCTACAGCGAGGGAAACCGGGCTGTGAAGGATCTGAGCCTGACCATAGATGACGGAGAAATTGCCTTTATCGTAGGACGAAGCGGCTCCGGAAAGAGTACGCTTTTAAAGCTCCTTTTAAAGGAGCTTGAGCCTACTTCCGGGCGGATTGTGGTCAATGATATGGATCTGGGGAAGATGCCCCGAAGATATGTTCCGAAATACCGGAGAAAATTAGGTGTGGTCTTTCAGGATTTCCGTCTCCTGAAAGACCTTACTGTCTTTGAAAACGTTGCATTTGCTCAGAGAGTCATCGGCGTGCCGGGAAGGGTGATCCGTGACACCGTGCCCGAGATGCTGCGTCTTGTGGGGCTTTCTGCCAAATACAAGGCATATCCGGCTCAGCTTTCCGGAGGAGAGCAGCAGCGCGTGGCCATTGCAAGGGCATTGATCAACCGGCCGGAGGTTCTTCTGGCAGATGAGCCTACAGGCAATTTAGACAGCTTTAACGCCCATGAAATTATGCATCTGCTGGAGGAGATCAATCAGCGTGGAACCACGATGATCGTGGTGACACACAGCCATGAGATGGTGCAGCAGATGAAAAAACGGGTCATTACCATGGAACGCGGGGCAGTGATTCAGGATGAAGGCGGATCCAGATAAGAAAATGAGGCGCTTAAGCGTCCGGACGGGTCTGCCGGAAAGGCATAATGATTAAAAATGAGTACATTCTGGTATTGCCTGAAACAGGGCATTGCTAATATATGCAGAAATATTTTGTTTTCGCTGGCATCCATAGCGACGATTTCTGCATGTATTTTTTTATTCTGCCTTTTTTTCTCACTGGCAGCCAATGTGATCCATGGCGCCAGGACAGCCCAGGAAACGGTGGGAATCTCTGTCTTTTTCGATGAGGGGATGACAGAGGATGAAATTCTGGCAGCGGGAGAAGAAATAAAAGGCTGGAAAGAGGTGCGTCAGGCAGAGTACACCTCAGCCGAGGAAGCCTGGGATACATTTAAGGCTCAGTACTTTGAGGGAGCCGAAGATTTGGCCGAAGGGTTTGAAAACGATAATCCTCTGGCAAATTCTGCTTCCTTTGAGATTTTTTTAAACGATATTTCCGATCAGGAGTCGGTTGCAGACCGCCTGGAGGCCATGGATGGGGTGCGCCGGGTGCGGTATTCCAGTACCCTGGCAGCAGGATTTACAAGCGTTGGAAAGATGATCGGATTGATTTCGGCTCTGATCATCGGCGTGCTTCTTGCGGTAGCTGTTTTTTTGATCAGCAATACTATTTCTGTGGCAGCGGCATTCCGCAGGCGGGAAAATGAGATCATGCGCTATATAGGAGCCACTAACTTTATGATACGGGCGCCCTTTCTGGTAGAAGGCCTGCTTCTGGGATTTCTGGGAGCTCTTGTGCCTCTTGGGGGCATATGGGTTCTCTATGAAAAAGGAATGTTGTATCTGGAAGAAAATTATTCCATGATCACAGGTCTGGTTGAGCCCCTTGCGCTGGGAACCATATTCCCCTATATGACAGGGGGAGCTTTAATGTTAGGCGTCGGAATCGGACTTTTAGTAAGCTTTGTGACGATCCAGCGCCATCTGAGAGTTTAGGCAGGATAAACGAGGGCATATGAGAAAAAAGAAGATAGCGGTTTTGGCAGCAGCGGCCGCCTTGACCTTGGGAACGGTATTTTCCTCCTATGCCACCAGTAAGGCTATAGAGGATGCGAAGAAAAAGGTTTCTTCCATGGAGGAGGAAAAGAAAAAGGTAGAGTCTACTTTAAAGGAGCTGGAGGGAAAGAAGTCAGATATAGCGGCCTATGTAAAGGAGCTGGATCGAAATCTGTCCGCCCTGGCAGGGGAGCTTACAAAGCTGGAGGGAGATATTTCCCAGAAGGAAGAGCAGATAGAGGAAGCGAAAGTGGAGCTGGAAACAGCCAAAATTACGGAGAACCGCCAGTATGAGGACATGAAGCTGCGGATCCAGTATATGTATGAAAATGGTCAGACTGGCCTGTTGGAGTCCATGATGCAGTCAGAGAGCATTGCAGAGCTTTTAAACCGGGCAGAGTATGCCAGCCAGATTACCTCCTATGACAGGAAAATGCTGGAGGAGTACAGAAAAACCAGGCAGGAGGTGGCTTTAAAGGAGGAAGCTCTTAAGACGGAGCATCAGGAGCTTCTTACCCTTCAGGATTCCACGAAGGCAAAGCAGAGCTCGGTAAAGACACTGATGGCTTCCAAGGAGGCAGAGCTGGCTTCCTATGAGACGAAGATCGCTTCTGCACAGGGAGAGATTGACCAGTATAATGCGGATATCAAAGCCCAGGAGGAGCATATGGCCCGTGTGGAGGCGGAGATACGGAGAAAGGAAGAGGAAGCCAGAAAAGCAGAAGAAGCCAGAAGGGCAGAAGAAGCCAAGAAAAATCAGTCTTCTGCCGGTGGGGATAGTACGGTAAAAAAAGGGAACACTAATTTTATATGGCCCTGTCCTGCAAGCGGACGGATTTCATCCGCGTTTGGGGATCGGAGCTCACCGACCGAGGGAGCTTCTACCAATCATAAGGGAATTGACATTCCGGCGCCGTCCGGTTCCTCTATTGTGGCGGCAGCAGATGGCAAGGTAGTGATCTCTACATACAGCTATTCGGCCGGAAATTATATTATGATCGATCATGGCGGCGGGCTTACTACTGTATATATGCACTGCTCTCAGCTTCTCGTGAAGGAAGGGGAGACTGTAAAACAGGGACAGACTATTGCAAAGGTAGGATCGACAGGATATTCCACAGGGCCTCATCTGCATTTTGGCGTCCGGTCCGGCGGAAGCTATGTAAATCCTTCCGGTTATGTAAGTCCATAAAGGGGCATACAGTGTAACAGGACAGAGAGGCCCCTTAAAGGCCAGATAGGAGACAAAAAGTGGAAGATCAAAGATATGACAGACAAAGCGAGAGAGGAAAGGCGGCAGGAAGCCAGAACCGGTTCTGGATGGGAGTTCTTACGGGAGCTCTCGTCATGGCGTTTGTGGGGCTGATCATCGTAGGTATGTCTGCGGGAATCTACCTGTTCGGACGGCGGGTGATCAGCCGTCAGCCTCAGCCCGGCGCTCCCTCTATTACGGAGGAGCCTGCAAAGAGAGTGGACTTTGAGCAGGTGACCTCAAAGATGGAGATGATCCAGCAGATCATAGACCAGGTATTTCTTTATGACGAGGACGCTCAGAATGTAGAGGATTTTATCTACCGCGGTATGATGGCAGGCCTGGATGATCCCTATTCTGTATATTATTCCGAAGAGGATTATAAGCTGATGCAGGAAAGCACCAGCGGCACCTATTCCGGAATCGGGGCTATGATTAGCCAGAACCGCACTACCGGCCTTTGTACGGTGGTAAAGGTATTTGACGGCTCTCCGGCTCTGGAGGCAGGGATGCGGCCGGGGGATGTGGTCTATAAGGTAGAAGATACGTTAGTAGCAGGGGAAAGCCTGGATGTGATCGTGAGCAATTAGGGAGAAGAAGGAACTCCGGTGCAGATTACCGTATACCGGGCAGACGAGGACGCCTATGTGGATCTGACTCTTACCAGAAAGAAAATAGAGGTTCCTACTGTGGAGTCCCGGATGCTGGATGAAACAACAGGTTATGTGGCTGTGAGCGAATTTGATCTGATTACAGTAGATCAGTTTAAAACAGCCATTGATGACCTGACGGCAGAGGGAATGAAGCAGCTGGTGATCGATCTGCGGAATAATCCCGGAGGTATAGCGCCGTAGCCATGGTGGACTATCTGATCCCGGATGATATGATGGATTTTAAGAAGGGAGAGGGAAAATCGCTCATTGTTTATACGGCTGACCGAAACGGAGAAGGGGAAACCTATACCGCTTCCGATGGCCATGCAGTGGATCTTCCTATCGCCATTCTGGTAAATGGTGATTCTGCAAGCGCTTCGGAGGTGTTTACAGGTGCGATGAAGGATTATGGAAGAGCAGTCGTGGTAGGAACTACCAGCTACGGAAAGGGAATTGTTCAGAATCTCATTCCTCTGGGAGATGGTTCTGCCATTAAGCTTACGACCGCCCACTATTATACGCCGAGCGGTTTTGACCTTCATGAAAAAGGAATTGTGCCGGATGTGGAGGTTCCTTTGGATGAATCCTTAAGAACGCAGGCAGTGATCCGCCCGGAGGATGACAATCAGCTTAAAAAGGCTGTGGAGGTTTTAAATAACGGGCAGTAGGATGAAAATAAAAACGGCAGTGCCGGACGGACTTGAAAGGAAGTCTTACGGTACTGCCGTTTTTATGTTTTTTGGCGGATGGGTTGCTGTACGGTTTATGCATTCTTTGAGAAATACTCCCGCGTCAGCCGAATTACCGTTCCGGACAGCAGGAAGACAGCAATCAGGTTGGGAATGGACATAAGGCCGTTAAAGGTATCGGCAATGCTCCACAAAAGCCCCAGATCCATAGTAGCTCCGGGAATGGATACCAGAGCGTAGATTACCATAAAGGGCTTTATAAAGGTTGCGGAAAGGAGAAATTCCACACATCTTGCGCCGTAAAGCCCCCAGCCTAAAATGGTGGAGAAGGCAAAGCAGCACATGGCGATCGCGGTAAAAATGGACACCCAGTTTCCGTAGGTAGAGGTAAAGCCCAGGATCGTAAGCTCTGCTCCGGCATCCTGTCCATAGGTTATGGGAATACCGCTGCAGAGAATTACCAGAGCAGTAAGGGTACAGATCACAATGGTATCTGCAAATACCTCAAAAATACCAAACATACCCTGATGGACAGGATTATCTGTATCCGCACAGGCGTGGGCAATAGAGCCTGTACCAAGTCCGGCCTCATTGGAGAAGATGCCTCTGGAAACGCCGCGCTTCATACTGGTAAAGAAGCTTCCTACCACTCCGCCGGTGACAGCAGAAGGAGAGAATGCTCCCTGGATGATTGAGGAAAATACGCCGGGAACATTTTCCAGATGGAAAAATACCACGCCAAAAGACAGAAGAATGTAGAGCAGAGCCATGAAAGGAACCAGCTTTTCCGCTACACTTCCGATGCGCTTGATGCCGCCAAGGAGCACCAGAGCGACAGAGGAAGCCAGAAGGATGCCCATAGCCAGATTAAAGGTACCGACAGCAGAGTCAGGCAGGATGCCGTAGCCTGTGAGGGCAGACCGGACAGCCGTTGTGATGGTGTTGACCTGAGTGGCATTTCCGGTTCCGAATACAGTAAGGATACCAAAAATGAAAAAAAGATAGGCGAGCCACATCCATTTTTTCCCAAGCCCATTTTTGATATAGTACATGGGACCTCCGGCCAGATCGCCGTCCGGATTAGTTTCCCGGAAATGAACCGCCAGAGTAACCTCGGAAAATTTGGTGCACATTCCTAAAAATGCGGAAATCCACATCCAGAATACAGCGCCCGGACCGCCGATGGCAATAGCTCCGGCTACACCGGCGATATTTCCCGTACCCACAGTAGCCGCAAGGGCAGTACAGACTGCCTGGAAGGGGGTAATGGCGCCTTCGGAGGCATCTTTTTTGCTGAACATGCGGCCCAGAGTGGTGCGGATGGCATAGGGAAAGCGGCGGATCTGGATAAAACGGGTGCGAAGGCTTAAGAAAAGTCCTACTCCGATGATGCAGATCATGGCCGGTACTCCCCAGATAAAGCTGTTTACAGCTGTGTTTACGGAAGTAATAAATTCGATCATGATTATCCTTTTTAACCCTTTCTTTTGTACTACATTTCATTATAATGGTAAAGTTTGCTTTATGTCAAACGATATAGAAGAAAAAGGGATATTTATACAACCTTAATACAGGCATTATGGATACTTATGCCGCTTTTATACAGCACAGGGTATAATAAAATAAAAAAGCAGAAGTAAGGGGATGTGAAGAGGATGAAAGAAATTATTCTGCTGGGTGCTTTGGCTGTACTGTATAAAATAGGCGGCCGTCTGTTTGACAGGCTGGATCATTTCTTCGAAGGACTTATGCCGCCTCGGGAGTCTTCGTATGAGCCTGAGGAAAGAAATCTGGAAGACGGTTGGAAAATAGAAAAAATGAAACATGCATAAAGGATGTATAAAGAAAATCGCCCCGCCGGTTGTTGGCGGAGCGATTTCATGTTACACTAAAAAGGCACGGTTTTGGAAAAGATTCCTGGCCGTAGATCTTTGTACAAAAAGGGGAATTTGATTATGCCAGTGTTTGATTTTAACCATACGCCGGAAACGGAAGATACAAAGGGAGCAGAGTGTACATACAGTATTTTTTATTCGGATGCTCCTCAGGCAGCGCCGGAGCAGCCGATTCTGGTATTAGACACAAAAGGACAGCAGTGGGAGCATCACACCTGCGGTCTCTTTACCAATCCTGTAAGGGGAACTGCTTTTGAGTTTAAGGATGGAGGCGAAACGGTCAGTGGAAATATTTTAAAAATAGACGCCCGGTTTGTAAGCCTGATCCGGTGGCTGGGGGAAAACCATATCAATGTGCGTCTGTCCGGAGAGAACAGGGAGGAAGGCTATTCCGTTTACCGCATCCGTGAAACAGCCTTTGGGGGAGGAACCAAGCTTTCAGCAGAGGACGGCTTTTTGCAGTTTATGATTGAGCGTCTGTTTGCCAGCAGTGCGCCTTCTGAGACAGAGGAGGAAGAGGAAACTGAAGAAGGAGATGATATGAAGCTTACCAGTCTCCAGAGCATTACGGATTTTATGACCTGTGCAGGAAAGACTCTTCCGGATCACATCCGTCTCTGGGCAAGAAGAAACCTGGCAGTGGCAAAGTCACATGAGGTATCCCCGGAGGAGCGCCGCCATGCTCAGAGAGCGCTGTCTATTATGATGAACGTGCGGTGGAAGCATGATTATTTTGAAGCCATTGATCCGGTAGAGGCAAGACGGATTTTAGATGAAGAGCTTTACGGCATGGAGCGGGTAAAGCAGAGGATTATAGAAACCATTATCCAGATCAACCGAACTCACACGCTGCCCGCATACGGCCTTTTGCTGGTGGGGCCTGCGGGTACGGGAAAATCCCAGATCGCTTATGCGGTGGCAAGAATCTTAAAGCTGCCGTGGACAACTCTGGATATGAGCTCCATCAATGACCCGGAGCAGCTGACAGGAAGCTCCAGAGTCTATGCCAACGCAAAGCCGGGAATTATCATGGAGGCATTTTCCATGGCAGGAGAGTCCAATCTTGTATTTATCATCAATGAACTGGACAAAGCGGCTTCCGGAAAAGGAAATGGAAATCCGGCAGATGTGCTTTTAACCCTGCTTGACAATCTGGGCTTTACGGATAACTACATGGAATGTATGGTGCCTACCTCAGGCGTATATCCCATTGCCACAGCTAACAATAAGGAGCAGATCAGCGCACCATTAATGTCCCGTTTTGCGGTGATCGATATTCCGGACTATACATTGGAAGAAAAAAAGATCATTTTCTCAAAATTTGCTCTGCCAAAGATCCTGCGCCGCATGAGCCTGCGCAAAGAGGAGTGTATCCTGACCGAAGAGGCTCTTGATACCGTAGTGGAGCTTTATTCAGATACGAGCGGAATCCGTGATCTGGAGCAGGCTGCGGAGCATATCGCTGCCAATGCCCTGTATCAGATCGAGGTGGATCATCTTGAAAAGGTGGTATTTGACGGAAAAATGATCCGGGAGCTTTTGGGATAATAACCTTTAGTCTGCCTCGTCCTTTTCCGGCTCAAGGAGTTTTAAAAGAGTTTCATTCAGAGCCCGGGCCTGTTCGGCCAGCTCCCGTATGCAGGAGATTTCCGGAACCTCAATATCATGGATCAGGGTATTGCGCATTTTTCTAAGAAATGCAATCTGATTCAGGCTGTCTTTGTCAAAAAGCCCGGTCCGTTTCAGGGCGTTGATATTAAAGACGCTTAAGGAACGGGAACTGCGCTTGGTGGTGCGGTTTAAAAGCGCTTCCAGGGGAACCCATTGACTGAAAAAGGCGCTGATGGCTTTCAGACGTTCCTCATCCTCTTTAGAGCCGGCTGCCTTTAAGGACTGGTAGGCCAGATACCGCTTTTCATTTCCGCTGATGATCTGGTCAATAATCTGCTGGGAAATGTTCCGTTTGTCCTTTTCAAATTTAACTGCCTTTAAAATAGGGCCCATGTACTTTACGTCCAGCAGCTTCAGGCTGGACAAAAGCCGGAAGAGCAGCTCAATATTTCCCATCCGCAGTTCGATATCCTCCGGGCGGAAATTGCTGCTGAGGTAATTGTAAAGATAGGAAGCCAGCTCGTACTGGTTGTTAAAAACAGCATTTTTGCTGCGGATCCGTTCATTTCCTGCAGCCTGCAGGCGCTCCAGGGCGATTTCTCCTGCAAGGACAAGACCGTTTAACTCGTCTAGGATGGCAAGCTCTTCTTTGGAAAGCGTACCCTGAAGGGGTTTGTAGATTAAGTCATGTTCTACCTCAGACCAGGCGTGCATCAGGACGGACGCTACCTGAATTTCGATTCTGGCCCGGCAGTAGCGTTTTTCTGAGGGTTGTACCAATTCTTCTCTCAGATAGACACGGTAGTGGTTGGCCCAGTAGCCGGAAAAACGCTTATGATAAGTAGGAGGCTTTGGCTGCTCCGGGAACTGCTTGCTTTCCAGAATGTGGAACTGATCCCGGATCAGCTGGTCTGCCTGAAGGCGGTCTCCGGGGAAATAGAGGGAAACCCGGACACCGCAGAGATCGGCGATGTCCTCATAGATTTCCTTTATATTCCGGTAAGGAACCGGGCGCTTGGCATTGCGGCGGAGAACCTTGCTTTTTAAGCGTCCCGGATTTTTGGCCCGGTAGGTAACCATGGCCCGGATACCGGAGGAGCGCAGCACAGCCTCCAGCTGACCGGCTGCAAGACGGCCTACAGATTCATAGTAGTTAAATTTCTTTTTGTAGTTGTCAATAAACTGGTTGATCAGGTCCATTGATTTCTCCTTTTTGCGGGCTTTATCGGCGGAAATGCTCTGCTTTAATCAGATGGTTTCATCATATCATAGGAGAAATGGGAGTGCAAGCAGACCGGTTTTTGAGTTTTTGCATTTTGCATTTTATCGTGTCAGCTTCTTTTCCACACAGGCAATGGCCTGATATAAAAGCCAGGACAGCAGGCACAGAATCATGATGGAGGTCATAAGCACCGTCATGGTAAAGGTCTGGGCGGAGTAGGTGATCAGATATCCCAGTCCTGCCCGTGCGGAGAGAAATTCACCAATGATGACGCCGACCAGGCACAGGCCGATATTGACCTTCATGTTATTGATCACCATGGGGAGGGAGCCTGGCAGAAGAACCTTAAAGAGTACGTCTGTTCTGGTTCCTCCAAGGGAACGGATCAGGCGTATTTTGTCTTCATCGGTCTGACAGAAACCATTGTACAGAGTAAGGATCGAGCCAAAGAGAGCCACGGAAACGGCCGCTGTGACAATGGTGGTGGTATTATTTCCCAGCCATACGATTAAAAGCGGAGCCAAAGCGGATTTGGGCAGACTGTTTAAAAGAACTAAGAATGGCTCTAAAACGCTGGCAGCAGAGGGACTGGCCCAGAGAAGAAGGGCACAGACCAGACCGGCTGCGGTACAGACAGCAAAGCTTATAAGCGTCTCCATGAGGGTAACGCCTGTGTGGAGAAAGATGGTTCTGTCGGCAGTCATAGAAATAAGGCATTTGAAGATCAGGCTTGGACTGCTGAAAATAAACCGGTCGATGAGACCTAAGCCGGCTGACAGCTCCCATAAAGACAGAATCAGAATCAGAAGAAGGATGCGCCAGATACGGATCATACTCCGTCGGCGCAGCTGGTCGGCCAGGTATTCCTGCTGGGCTAACGAGGGGGAGAGTAAGGGATTATTCATCTGTTTTCAGCTCCTTCCATACAGCGTTGAAATATCCGGAAAATTCAGGACAGTTACGTCTTTTTAAAGGTGTTGCACAGTCAGCCGGGAAATGGATGGGAAGGATTTTTTTGATCCGTCCGGGCCGGGGTGTGAGTATGATGATCCGGTCTGCGATGCTGATGGCTTCTGAAAGATCGTGGGTCACAAGAACGGCTGTTTTTTTAGTGCTCCGTAAGATAGAACTGATATCGTCACATACAGAAAGCCGTGTCTGGTAATCCAGAGCAGAAAATGGCTCATCTAAAAGAAGAAGATCCGGTTCCAGCGCCAGAGTACGGATCAGAGCGGCCCGCTGGCGCATTCCTCCGGAAAGCTCAGAGGGCCGGGCGTGTTCAAAGCCTTCAAGGCCGTAGGCTGAGAGCATTTCCTTTAAGCGGGCAGTTGTCTTTGGGGTAAGGCGGTTCTGGATTTCCAGTCCCAGAGATACATTGGATAAAATATCCCTCCACGGAAAAAGATGATCCTTTTGGAGCATATAGCCGGTATCAGACGGCGATTGGCGCAGCAGATGGCCGTCTAAGAGGATCTGCCCCGTATCAGGTTTGGACAAACCGCAGAGAAGAGAAAGAAGGGTGGATTTTCCGCAGCCGGACGGGCCGACCACGGCTGCAAATTCACCGGGAGACAGGGAAAATGATATATCAGAAAGAGCCAGCGTTTCTCCTTCCAGCGTATGGTAGGAAAAGCTGACTCCGTTTACATCCAGTTTGGGTGTCATTTTGTAAAATCTCCTTTCACCTAAGTACGTCTTTGATATAGTATACGCGAAAGGAGACAGGATGGTTCAGATCTGGTTTACTGGGAAGCAGCGCTTTCGGATGGAACTGTTTCCGGTGCTGCCGGGGCAGAGGCATCTGCGGCCGCTTCATTCTGTGTATAGCTCCAAGTCACGGGAGTGGGCCGTGAGGCATCAAAGATCTGAGAAGCGTCAAAGAGATCGGACAGCCGTTTTTTGGATGGATCCGTCTGGATCATATCCTCGTAAAGACGGTAGCCGTCCAGATTCC
>OOBW01001261.1_pt1 | contig 12011 bp, 10 predicted proteins | sample 1671701 | NCBI WGS metagenome assembly OOBW01 (sample SAMN06348183, study PRJEB24527) | human gut metagenome | biome: human gut; feature: ankylosing spondylitis patient; material: feces | host: Homo sapiens | place: China | collected 2015-10 | reverse complement strand
ATATGCACCTCTAGCTCAGTTGGTAGAGCAACTGACTCTTAATCAGTGGGCCCAGGGTTCGAGTCCCTGGAGGTGCACCACATCAACAAAATCCGAACTTTTTTTCCGATAGGAGAAGGGTTCGGATTTTTTGTATTCTTCGGAAAACAGAATGAATCCCTTGCTTCCATCGAAAAACGTCCTAGACCTTATCACAAAAAAGCACGACAGACCCCCCTGTAAGAGTGCCGTAAGACAGAAGGGACACAAACATGAAGTACGATGGAAGAGTCTGCAAATTTAACATGGACACCGGCTGCGTGGAGTTGCTGCTCCGGGATGGGAGAAAAATCTCTATCGACTGTACCGGGGTCGAGGATGGGTTGGACGTTACCATGGCGCAGAGGTCGGAGTTGGAGTACCTCATCTATTCCAAACCTTATGCACAGAAAGCCTGTGCCCGGGCAGCTGAAACGGCTGCCGGGTGCGGGCTTTCTGCCCCGTTCCGGGGGCTTTTTTGTGTCCGGGAGGCAGCGTTTTCTGAAAACGCAGCCAAACTGCAAAAAAAGTTACAATTTTCTCATCAAAAAAGGCGGTTTCCCATTGACAGCCTTGTTATAATAGGAGTGTAAGATTTTTGAGCCAGCACTCTGCGGCTCTGATTGCTGAACGGCCCTTGCGGGCTTTTGGAAAAAGAAAGAGGCATACAGCATTATGACGAATATCGATATTTTCTCCGGCTTCCTGGGTGCCGGCAAGACGACTCTGATCAAGAAGCTCATCAAGGAATCCTTTGCGGGCCAGAAGGTGGTCCTGATCGAGAACGAGTTTGGTGAGATCGGCATCGACGGCGGCTTCCTGAAGGAGTCCGGCATCCAGATCAACGAGCTGAACGCAGGCTGCATCTGCTGCTCTCTGGTGGGCGATTTCCGTGCCGCTCTGCAGCAGGTGGTGGAGCAGTACCACCCCGACCGCATCGTCATCGAGCCCTCCGGTGTGGGCAAGCTGAGCGATGTCACCCGCGCTGTGGAGGGTGTGGCTGAGCATCTGGATGTGAAGCTGAACAGCTTTGTCACCGTGGCCGATGTCAACAAGGTCAAGATGTATATGAAGAACTTCGGTGAGTTCTATGATGATCAGATCAGCCACGCAAGCTGCATCATCCTGAGCCGTACCCAGACCGCCAGCGAGGAGAAGATCGCCGCTGCGGTCGCCATGCTGCGCGAGAAGAACCCCACCGCTACCATCGTGACCACCGCATGGGATTCCCTGACCGGCGAGCAGATCCTGAAGGCCATGTCCTCCAAGGACGATTTCAAGGCAGAGCTGATCGCCATGGCTGCCAAGGCCAATGAGAAGCACGCCGATGAGGACGAGGAAGAAGAGCACGAGCATCATCACCATCATTACGATGAGAACGGTGTGTGCAGCTGCGGCCATCACCACCATGATCACGATGATGATGATGACGACGATGATGAGGACGAGCACGAGCATCACCACGACCACGACCATGAGGATGACGATGACCATGATGAGCATGAGCATCATCACCACGATGAGGACGGCCACTGCTGCTGCGGCCATCACCACCACCATCACCACGATCACGATGCCGATGAGGTGTTCACCAGCTGGGGTGTCGAGACGGCCAAGAAGTTCAGCAAGGCAGACATCGAGCATGCACTGACCGAGCTGGACGGCGGCAAGTACGGCATGATCCTGCGCTCCAAGGGCATCGTGGACGGCGGTGCCGACGGCTGGCTGGAGTTCGATTACGTCCCCGGCGAGTGGGAAGTGCGTCAGCGCGGTGCCGATGTGGGCGGCAAGCTGGTCGTCATCGGCTCCAAGCTGGACGAAAAGGCCATTGCCGCACTGTTTGGCTGCTGAGCTGCAAGTTGTGTAAGGAGAAAAACCGATTATGGCAAACGAGATCCCGGTTTACCTGTTTGTGGGCTTCCTCGAAAGCGGCAAGACCAAGTTCATTCAGGAGACCTTTGAAGACCCCAATTTCGACTCCGGCGACAAGACTCTGCTGCTGGTCTGCGAAGAGGGCGAAGAAGAATATAACGAGAAGAAATTCGCCTTCCCCGGCGTGACCCTGAAGGTCCTCGAGGATAAGGCGGAGCTGAACCCCCAGAATCTGGCCAGGCTCGAAAAAGAATCCGGTGCAGGCCGTGTGGTCATTGAGTACAACGGCATGTGGCTGCTGCAGGATCTGGCCAACAACCTGCCCGAAAACTGGATCGTCTACCAGTGCATCGCCACGGCCGACGGCACCACGGCCCTGACCTATGCCCGCGACAACTCCATGCGCTCTCTGCTGCTGGACAAGATCGCCCGCAGTGAGCTGATCGTGTTCAACCGCGCCGAGGCCGTGAACAACGATGCCGCCCGTCAGGAGCTGCACAAGCTGGTGCGTCAGGCCTCCCGCAAGTGCGATATCGCCTATGAGTTCGCCGACGGCAGTGTGGCATACGATGACATCCCCGATCCGCTGCCCTTCGATCTGAACGCCCCGATCGTTGAGATCGGTGAGGACGATTTCGGCATCTGGTATATGGACTGCCAGGACGAGCCCCAGAAGTATACGGGCAAGACCGTCCGGTTCCTGGCGCAGGTCTGCCAGACCAACCGCGCGGGCAAAAACAGCTTTGTGCCCGGCCGTTTTGCAATGACCTGCTGTGTGCAGGATATCCAGTTCGTGGGCTTCCCCTGCAGCTATGATGGCTACAAGGCACTGGAGCAGCGCGCCTGGGTCACTGTGACCGCCAAGGTCAATTACAAGTTCCACAACATCTACCGCGGCAAGGGCCCGGTGCTGACCGCCATCTCGGTGGAGCCCGCCGAAAAGCCGCAGAACGATGTCGTAACATTCTCTTAAATCCTATCTTATACAGGGAGGACTTCACCATGAAAACTCTGTTCCGTGTTCTGGGTGCCGTTGCCGCTGTGGCTGTTACCGGTGCCGCCATCGTCGTGCTGGACAAAGTTCTGAACGACAAGGACCCGCTCCACGTCGAAAACGTGGAGTTCCCCGAGGAAGCTGAAAAGGACCCCGCCGAGGCTGAAAAGACTGCCGAAGCCTACGCCGAGGGCGAGGCCAAGGAGACCGCTCCCGGTGACGCATGGCCCCCTGCCTTTGAAAAGGCTCCTGCCGAGCCCGAGACTGCGCCCGCAGCCCCGGTGGTGGAAGCTGTCCGGGCAGAGGAGACTGCAGAGGAAAAGCCTGCGGCAGAGGGAACGACCGTGAATCCTGTGGAGGCAGGCCCTGCCGTTGCCCCCAAGGATGAGAACGGCAAGTTCGATACCACCAAGATCGCGGAGGCCAGCGATTTCACCGGCATCGAAGAGGAATCCGGCTGCAAGAGCTGAGCAAAGCAATAAAAGGACGCTGTGCCGCAGGGCACAGCGTCCTTTTTCTGTCTGGGTCATTTCCGCAGGGCTTTGGCGGCTTCGGTGCCTGCCACTGCACCCTCGTACACGGCCTTGGCGACCTGCAGCAGCCCGCCGGTGCAGTCACCGGCGGCATACAGGCCGGGCAGGGAGGTCTGCATGTGGTCATCCACCACGATCCGGCTGCCGTTCACCTCGGCCCCCAGTTTGCGGGCCAGGGCAGTGCTGCCTGCCACGCCCAGCGCCACGAACACGCCGGAGACTTCCAGCGTCCCGCCGTCTTTCAGCTGCACGCCGGTGACCCGCTCTTCACCGAGGATGGCTTCCACGGCTTCCGTCCGCACGGCCACCTCCGGCGGGAACTGTGCCGTCAGCGGGGCCCCGTTCGTGAGCAGGGTGACGCTGTGGGCCACGGGCAGCAGGGCCTGCACCTCATGCAGGGCGTACTCTCCACTGCCCAGCACGGCCACATCCCTGCCGCGGTAGAAAAAGGCATCGCAGGTGGCACAGTAGCTCACGCCGTGGCCCTCCAGCCCGGCAAGGCCCGGAATGCGGGGCGCTGCCCGGGAAGCCCCCGTGGCCAGAATGACGGCATCGGCAGGGAAATCCCCGGCCAGCGTCTCCACGGTCAGCTTGTCGGTGTAGGTCAGGCCCACGGCTTCGGTGGTGACGAACTCCACCCCCACGGCCTTGGCACCCTCGATGCCCCGGCGTTCCAGCTCGGCACCGGTGATGGGTTCGGCAAAGCCGTAGTAGTTCTGGATGAGTTCGGCCCGGTCCAGTGCGCCGGGGCCCTTGGTCAGAACGGTGGTCTGCACCCCGGCGCGTGCGGCATACAATGCCGCCGAGACACCTGCGGGGCCGGAACCGATGATCACAATGTTAGACATGGCAGTTTCTCCTTATGGTAGGTTGTACAGAGGACAGCTTGATCTTATGATAACTATTATACCTCAACTCCCCGCACTTTTCATCTCCGACGAACTGTGCTATACTGAAAATATCGCAAGAATCGACACCATGGAGGGGAAAAACCTATGTCCAAGCAGCGCCTGCTTTTTATCACCACCGGCGGCACCATTGCCAGCGTGCGCACCGCACAGGGGCTCAAGCCTGTTCTGACCAGCGAGGAGCTGCTGGCCCATCTGCCGGAATTGCAGCAGCTCTGCTGCCCGGAAACGCTCAATCTGTGCAGCATCGACAGCACCGACCTTGGCCCGGAGCACTGGCTGATGATGGCCAAGGCCGTGCAGGAGAATTATGCGCTTTACGATGGCTTTATCATCTGCCACGGCACCGATACACTGGCCTACTCGGCGGCGGCGCTGTCCTACCTCATTCAGAATGCGGACAAGCCCATCATCCTCACGGGTGCCCAGCAGCCCATTTCCAATGAGATCACCGATGCCAAGAAGAACCTGCGGGACAGCGTGATCTGCGCCCTTGACCCGGGCAGCCGGGGTGTGATGGTGGTGTTTGGCGGGCACGTCATTGCGGGCACCCGCGCCAAGAAGAACAAGACCATCAGCTACGATGCCTTTGCGTCGGTCAACTTCCCGGCGCTGGCGCTGGTGCAGGGCGACCGGCTGGTACGGTATGTGGCTTCGCCCTGGCCCACCGGCCCGGTGGAGTTTGGCCGGGCGCTGAACCCAAAAGTGTTCCTGCTCAAGCTGACCCCCGGCCTTGGGCCGGAGCTTATCCCAGCCATCTTTCAACAATATGACTGCGTCATTGTGGAAAGCTTTGGCGTGGGCGGCATTCCCCAGCGGCTCATGGATGCCTTTGCCGAGGAGCTGGGCGATTACGACCAGACCCACAAGATCCTGATCCTGACCACGCAGGTCACTTATGAGGGCAGCGATGTGGGCATTTACGAGGTGGGCAAGCGGGTCAAGAACCGCTTCCGCTTCCTGGAGGCCCACGATATGACCATTGAGGCCGTTGTCACCAAGGTCATGTGGCTGCTGGCCCAGAACTGCGAGAACTTTGACCAGCTCCAGCAGCGCTTCTACCGGCAGATCAATTTTGATACATTCTATCATTGAAACAAACGGGAGATGCCCCACCGGCACCTCCCGTTTCTGTTATGCGAACACCAGCTGCACCAGCAGCACATAACACACCGTACCGCCGGTGATGGAGACCCAGTAGAACTGGTCCGGCAGGGTGATGAAGAAGATGAACCAGCCCCTGTCAATTTGAAAACTTTTTGTCCGTCACTCGTGGACTTTTGGCGAATCAGGACAAAGTTTTGCCAAAAGGCTTGCACTTTGATGCTTTACTGTGGTAAAATCGAAACGTACTTTCATTTGGAAAGACAAGGGGGAAAAAGTATATGACCAACATCTGCATCATCGCCACCATCATCATCTATCTGGTGGCAATGCTGTTGGTTGGGTTTGCATACAGCAAGTCCAACAACGACAGCACCGATTTCTACCTTGGCGGCCGCAAGATGGGCCCGCTGGTCACGGCCATGAGCGCCGAAGCCAGTGATATGTCCAGCTGGCTGCTGATGGGAATGCCGGGCCTTGCCTACCTCACCGGCATCGCCTCGCCCGGCTGGACCGCCATCGGCCTGGCGCTGGGCACCTGGCTGAACTGGCTCATCGTGGCCCGGCGGCTGCGGCGGTACTCGTCCAATCTGGAAGCTATTACCGTGCCGCAGTTCCTGTCCCTGCGCTTCCACGACCAGCGCAATCTGCTCAACGCATTGGGTGCGGTGATCATCATCGTGTTCTTTGTGCCCTACACGGCTTCGGGCTTTGCCGCCTGCGGCAAGCTGTTCCACAGCCTGTTCGGCGTGGATTACATGGCGGCCATGGTGGTCTCGGCCTGCGTCATCGTGGGCTATACCATCACGGGCGGCTTCCGCGCCGTTACCACCACCGACCTCATCCAGTCCATCGTGATGAGCCTGGCCCTTGTGGCTGTGCTGGTGTACGGCATTGGCGCGGCAGGCGGCTGGGATGCCGTTGTGGCCAACGCCCAGAGCCTGCCCGGTTACCTGACCATGATGGCCAGCCACAACGCCGCTGAGGGCACGGCCACCTCGTACAGCCTGCTGGACATCGTCTCCACCATGGCGTGGGGTCTGGGCTACTTCGGAATGCCCCACATCCTGCTCCGCTTCATGGCCATTGAGGATGAAAAGAAGCTGGTGCTCAGCCGCCGCATTGCCAGCGTGTGGGTCGTCATTGCCATGACCGCCTCCATCATCATCGGCATGGTGGGCCTTGGCATGACCAAGGCAGGCGCGCTGGAGTACCTGAGCGGCTCCTCCAGCGAGACGGTCATCGTCCGCATTGCAAACCTCATTGCACAGCACGGCATTCTGGCAGCCGTTCTGGCGGGCCTGATCCTGGCGGGCATCCTTGCCGCCACCATGTCCACCGCCGACAGCCAGATGCTTGCCGCCGCGTCCAGCGTCTCCCAGAACATCCTGCAGGAGTTCGGCCACATGAAGCTGACCGAACGCCAGAGCCTGTTTGCTGCCCGCCTGACCATCATCTGCGTCAGCGTGGTGGGCGTGGTGCTGGCCCGTGACCCCAATTCCAGCGTGTTCGGCATCGTCAGCTTTGCATGGGCCGGTTTCGGCGGCGCATTCGGTGCGGTCATGCTCTGTGCGCTCTTCTGGAAGCGCTGCAACTGGCAGGGCGCGCTGGCCGGGATGCTCGCCGGCGGCCTGATGGTCTTTGTCTGGAAGTACCTCGTCAGCCCTCTGGGCGGTGTGTTCGGCATCTATGAGCTGCTGCCTGCCTTCCTGACCTCCCTGCTTGTCTGCGTGGTGGTCAGCCTTGTTACTCCGGCTCCTTCGGTGGAGATCGAAGCCGAGTTTGAGGCGGCGAAATAAGAAACAATAGCAAGGGCCATTGCACGGGAATCTGTGCAATGGCCCTTGCTTTATATGCGGCGCACAACGCCGTTCTCAACAAAGAAAAGATTCGGCTAAGAAAGAATATTTTATATACAAAAAAAGAAAGGATTACTTGTGCAGAGTCACGAAAATACCGCATAAATTAAAGAATACAACAAGAAATACTTTCAAATCGTAAAATTTTTGAGCAATTTCGTAAAAATGTACTAACATTTTGGGAGAAGATGCCGTATCATGGATTTATAAATGAGCATACGGCTTGCGGGCCGTGTGCCAGAATTGTCCGGAAAGTTCAGGAAGGAGTATTTTCATGGGAAAATCAACAGTGGATGCGTCTGCAGGGTTTGGATTGCGTGATAAACTTGCATACGCAGCGGGTGACTTTGGCTGCAATATGAGTTTTGCGCTCAAAGGTTACCTGACGATTTATTGGACGCAGTTTATGGGGATCGACAACTACCTGATGGCATCCCTTCTGCTGATCGTGCAGATCTGGGACGCAATCAACGATCCTATTATCGGAGCAATGGTAGATGCGGATACGCGTAAATACCGCCGGAACAAGTTCCTTGCCTATATCTGGTTCGGTGCGATCGGACTGACCGTGGCCGGTGCACTTTGCTATCTGCCGTTCCCGCAGGCTCCCGGTATGGTCAAGAACATTCTGTTTGTGGCAGGCTATATGATCTGGGATGCTTTCTACACCGTTGCAAATGTGCCGTATGGCTCGATGCTGTCTCTGATCTCGGATGACCCGATCCAGCGTGCACAGCTGTCTACCTTCCGCTCCATTGGTTCTATGGGCGGTGCGCTTCTGACCGGTATGCTGATCCCGGTGATCATTTATGATAACCAGAACAACCTGCGCGGTGAGCAGATGTTTGTCATTGCTCTGATCATGGGTTTGATCGGTCTGGTCTGCTTCCGCTTTATGGTCACGAACACAAAGGTGCGTGTGGACACCACGATCACTCTGAAAGAGGATGCACCAAAGTTCAACATCATGAAGGCGTTCAACAACTTTATCCATAATCGCCCGGCTGTGGGCGCAACGCTGGCACCTATCGCAACGTTTATTGGTATGTATGGTGCCTCTACTGCAGGTCAGATCCTGTTCCAGGCTTATTTCAAGAATGCAAAGATCTCCGGCATTGTGGGTATGATCTCCTACTTTGGCGTTTTCATTTTCAGTCCTTTTGTGAGCCGTATCGTCAAGCGCTTTGGCAAGAAGGAAGCCGTGACCTTTGGTTCAGTAGTCTGTGCGCTGGCGTACGTCCTGATGCTGGTTCTGCCCATCACACCGGACGGCCGGGGCCTCAGCCTTTATGTCCTGTGTCAGATCATTGCAATGCTGGGCGGCGGTATCGGAAGCTGCCTGAGCTGGTCTCTGATGGCAGATGCAATCGATTATAACGAGTGGAAATTTGGTGTGCGAGAAGAAGGCACTACCTATGCACTGCACTCCTTCTTCCGTAAGCTTGCACAGGGCATCGGACCTTCTCTGGGCCTTGTTCTGGCAACCAAACTGGGCTATGATGCATCTCTGAAGGCTGCACAGACGATCGAAGTGGCAACCCGGATGCGCTATCTGGTGCCGATCATGTATCTGGGAAGCTATATCATGATGATCATTGCGTACGGCGTGGTGTTCAATCTGGATAAAAAGACGCTGGCGCAGATGGAAAGCGATCTGAAAGAACGCCGTGCAAAGAACGAAAAGTAAAGGATCTTAAAATCAGAGGAATATAAGAACGGAAACCTTCTGATAAGATGATAGAAAGCCCTCCTTTCGCCTGAGTGCGACAGGAGGGCTTTCTTTTTTTCAGTTGATCAGAATCGCCATCATCTCAGCGCAGGGGACCACGAAGCCAAACCCGAAGAAGAACAGCAGGTCGAGCACAAACTTCCAGAGCCGGACAGTAGGGGAGCAGAAGTTCATGGAGCGGGTGACGGAGGCACCTATCTCACCCCAGTGTCGGTAGTAGCCGGTCTGCTCAAAGTTGTTCCAGAGCTCCAGCGAGAGAAATTCTATCCCGACGAACAATGGGAAAAACACCCAGGAGGGAAGCCAGCCGTCTGCCTGCAGGTTCCCATTGCTCAGGGTACGCCAGTGGACGGCCATCCGGCCCGGGCAGGCGAGGATGCCCCAGATGGCCAGTGCGGCACTGAGCCAAAACAAAACTGCCCGTACCGAGCGCCAGTCAATGGATTGTTGACGGCACAGCAGGGTAAAGAAATCTTCCAGCGGGACTTCCGGTGCAATATCTGCTTCCTGCGGGTCGCGGCAGTGCATCAGGTCGGCAAGGGTCAGCCCCAGCGCGTCGGCCAGTGGTTCCAGCGTGTTGATGTCCGGCAGGCCGACCCCGCGTTCCCATCGGCTGACAGCCTTATCTGTTACATGCAGCTGCTGGGCCAGCTCTGCCTGTGTTAATCCCTGTGACTTGCGCATCCGGGCGAGAAATGCCCCGAACGTTTTCGCATCCATTGTGCTCACATCCTTTGGAAAAAGGATAGCATACCACGCACCAAAAGGCAATCGATGCTTCGTTTACAGACGCTGAAACGCAAAAGCTCCCCACCCTGTGCTCGGTCAATGAGCACAGGGTGGGGAGCTTCTTTATATGGAGTTCAGAAGAAAAATGCTGGGATCAGAGCTTACAGCTGGGGGCCGGCAGAGACCAGAGCCTTGCCGTGCTCGTTACCCTCGTACTTCTTGAAGTTCTTGATGAAGCGGCCAGCCAGATCCTTGGCCTTCTCCTCCCACTGGGAAGCGTCGGCGTAGGTATCGCGGGGATCCAGGATGCCGGTGTCAACACCGTTCAGGACGGTGGGAACCTCGAAGTCGAAGTAGGGGATCTTCTTGGTGGGCACGTTGTTGATATCGCCGTTCAGGATAGCGTCGATGATGCCACGGGTGTCCTTGATGGAGATGCGCTTGCCGGTGCCGTTCCAGCCGGTGTTGACCAGGTAAGCCTTAGCGCCGCTCATCTTCATCTTCTTGACCAGCTCCTCAGCGTACTTGGTGGGGTGCAGCTCCAGGAAAGCCTGGCCGAAGCAAGCGGAGAAGGTGGGGGTGGGCTCGGTGATGCCGCGCTCGGTGCCTGCCAGCTTTGCGGTGAAGCCGGACAGGAAGTAGTACTGGGTCTGCTCGGGGCTCAGGATAGAGACGGGAGGCAGAACGCCGAATGCGTCAGCAGACAGGAAGATGACATTCTTTGCAGCAGGTGCAGAAGAGATGGGGCGGACGATGTTCTGGATGTGGTTGATGGGGTAGGACACACGGGTGTTCTCGGTGACAGACTTGTCAGCGAAGTCGATGTGGCCCTCAGCATCCAGAGTGACGTTCTCCAGCAGAGCGTTGCGCTTGATGGCGTTGTAGATATCAGGCTCGGAGTCCTTATCCAGGTTGATGACCTTTGCGTAGCAGCCGCCCTCGAAGTTGAACACGCCGTTGTCGTCCCAGCCGTGCTCGTCATCGCCGATCAGCAGACGCTTGGGATCGGTGGACAGGGTGGTCTTGCCGGTGCCGGACAGACCGAAGAAGATAGCGGTGTTCTCGCCGTTCAGGTCGGTGTTGGCAGAGCAGTGCATGGAGGCCATGCCCTTCAGCGGCAGGAAGTAGTTCATCATGGAGAACATGCCCTTCTTCATCTCGCCGCCGTACCAGGTGTTGACGATGACCTGCTCCTTGCTGGTGATGTTGAACATAACAGCAGTCTCGGAGTTCAGGCCCAGCTCCTTGTAGTTCTCGACCTTGGCCTTGGAAGCGTTGTAAACAACGAAATCAGGCTCAAAGTTCTCCAGCTCCTCAGCGGTGGGCTTGATGAACATGTTGGTGACGAAGTGTGCCTGCCAGGCCACTTCCATGATGAAACGGACAGCCATGCGGGTGTCCTTGTTTGCGCCGCAGAAAGCATCCACAACGTACAGGCGCTTGTTGGACAGCTCCTTCTTTGCGATCTCCTTCACGGCAGCCCAGGCTTCCTCAGAAGCGGGGTGGTTGTCGTTCTTGTACTCGTCGCTGGTCCACCAAACGGTGTTCTTGGAGTTCTCGTCCATCACGATGAACTTGTCCTTGGGGGAACGGCCGGTGTAGATGCCGGTCATAACGTCCACAGCGCCCAGCTCGCTGACCTTGCCCACTTCGTAGCCTTCCAGGCTGGGCTTGGTCTCTTCCTCGAACAGCTGCTCGTAAGAGGGGTTATACACGACCTCGGTCGTGCCGGTAATGCCGTACTTGCTCAGATCTACCTTTGCCATGATACTTATACCTCTTCTTTCGTTCAGATCAATTCTGATCGCGCGACGCACATGCCCTTAGCCAATGGGCAGCGCGGGCGATGAAGAAATACAGATGCGTATTCTCCTGTTTACCATTATACATAAAAACGTTCCAAAATCAACCAGAGGGAACAAAAGGTTCTTATAAATGTAACAAATTTCATTCAGAATCTTAGCTGTTTGAAGTGATTTCATAAGAAGGAAGGGGAACCGCGGCGAACAAAATAAAGAAAAGAGACCCAAAACACAACTTTGATAATATTTTGTCGATTCTGGATGCAACTGGGTATTCCAGAGCGGAAAAACCGGGGCGGGAGGCCCGCAGCACAAATTTCTGAAAAACTTGAAATTTCCTGTTGACAAAGTACGACTGCTATGCTAAAATAATCGAGTCGGGAGCGAAACCCCGATGCGAAAATGGACGTATGGCCCGTTGGTCAAGCGGTTAAGACAGAGGCCTCTCACGCCTTTAACATCG
>OOBW01001248.1_pt1 | contig 12074 bp, 9 predicted proteins | sample 1671701 | NCBI WGS metagenome assembly OOBW01 (sample SAMN06348183, study PRJEB24527) | human gut metagenome | biome: human gut; feature: ankylosing spondylitis patient; material: feces | host: Homo sapiens | place: China | collected 2015-10 | reverse complement strand
TGGCCGATGACGAACACCGTGATCCCCTGCCCCTTGGCCAGCTGCATCAGTGCCATGGTGCAGTCCTTCACCTGGCTGATGCTGCCCGCCGGAGAGTCCAGGGCATCGTTGTAGAGCGTCTGGATGGAGTCCACGATCAAAATGTCCGGCTGCTCTGCCGCCACGGACTCCATCAGATCCCCCAGACAGGTCTCTGAAATCACGTAAAGGTTGCTGTTTTCTACGCATAATCGTTTTGCACGCAATTTCAGCTGATGCTCGGATTCCTCCCCGGATACATACAGCACCTTGGATGTCTCACAGAGCTTGCTGCAGATCTGCAGCATCAGCGTGGACTTGCCGATGCCGGGAGCACCGCCCACTAGCACCAGCGAACCCTTTACGGCGCCGCCGCCCAGCACCCGGTCCAGCTCCCCCATTCCCGTGGGAAAGCGAATCTCCTCCGCGGTCTGCAGGTCCGTCACCGGACAGGCCCGGCGGACACCTTGGGCCGCCCGGACCGCCGCCTTGCCGGAGGTCTTTCCCCCGACGGTACGGACCGGCTCCGGCTGCTCCACCACGGTGTTCCAGGCGCCGCACGCCGGACACCGCCCCGCCCACTTGGGCGTCTCATTGCCGCAGGCGGTACAGTAAAACATGGTCTTTGCTTTCATGTCGCTCCTTCTTCACTGCCCCACCGCAGATATCCGGCGGTGATAGCCGCCGCCAGCAGACGCTGGTGGGACGGCTCCCCCAGTCGGGCGGTCTCCGCCTGGTTGGATAAAAAGCCGCACTCCACGATCACGCCGGGGGCCGTTGCATTCTTTAATAAGTAGATGGTGTCTGCGATCTCCTTGGCCTCTTTGGGCCGCTCGGGATTGACGCACTGGTTCAGCGTCTCCTGCATTCCCTCCGCCAGCTCCCGGGCGCCGGGCTGCTCATTCCAGAACACTTGGGCACCATGGGTCACCGGAGACGAGGGCAGGCTGTTCTGATGGATGCTGACCAGCACGGCGTTTTCCGTGCCGTTCACCAGTGCCACCCTGTTTTTCAGGTCCGAGACCTTCCGCTGCCGGACAGTGGCACCCTCGGTGTGAGTGGACACGTCCTCGCTACGGGTCATCACTGTCTCCACCCCGGAAAAGGTCATCAGATCCCGAACCCGCAGGGCAATGTCCAGATTGAGGCCGCTCTCTGTTACCGTTCCGTCGCCGGAGACGGCACCGCCGTCCTCCCCGCCGTGGCCCGGGTCCAAAACCACGATCCTCCCGGGCGTCTGCGTCCGGGGCGCAAACACCTGGGCAGCACCGCCATGGCCCGCTACCAGCACGGCTGCCAGCAGCGCCACGCAAAGCATGGCCGCCGCCGCAATGTGACGTTTTCGTATAATGAAAATCATCCCACATCCCCCCTGCCAGGAGGGTATGTGGCACCGCTTATCCCATATTCCCGATGGTTTGATTATACTGTCTTCCCCCCTGAAAAGCAAGGGCAGGCTCCTCTTTGCCCACCGCGGCATACACTGGACTGAGCGCCGTGGCCCTGCGGTCTGCGGCGCCATCCCTTCCAAAGGAGGATTCCACCCAGATGGAAAACAATCCCGATACCAACAAGCCCTCCGCACCTCCCGCGGCTCCCAATGGCTGCGGCGCCGGCCAGGGATCGCTTCCCGGCCGCTGCGGTGCGCTGGCGTTTCCCTTTGTGGCTATGCAGGAGAACAACCCCGTCCGTTTCAGCCGGATGGAGGCTCTCCAGACCGGCACACTGTTTCCCGGCCTGGACCTGCCCTTCAAAGCGGCCATTCAGGCTAAGACCCAGCTGAAAAACACCGCCCTGGTGGAGCTGATGGCGCTGGACTTTGCCATCGACGAGCTGGGGCTCTATCTTGTGACTCATTCCCAGGATCAGGAGGCTTTGCAGTTGTACTGGTCCTACATCAAGCTGGCCCAGGAGGGTCGGCAGAAATATCAGGAGCTCTACGGTCCCCTGCTCCAGACGGATCTGACCCCCGAGGATGGGTACGCCTGGCTGAAAGATCCGTGGCCCTGGGATGAGGGAGGGAACGTATAATGTTTGTCTATGAGAAGAAGCTCCAGTACCCGGTAAAGATCAAAAACGTCAACCCCAAGCTGGCCTCCATCATCATCTCCCAGTATGGCGGACCTTACTTCATTAAACTATAATTAAAGTCACCATCATCTTCCTGTAGCAACCGCCTCTCCCGGCAGCCGGTCCCGTTTTGTATTCAAATTGCTCTCGACAGGGGCTGTTTTCTCATGCTATACTGGCTCCACCAATTTATTTAGGAAACGTACCACCGTATGATTTGCTGTAAAATTCGGAGGAAAACACGATGAAACGACACTGTCTGAACCTGTTTTTGGCCTTGTCAATGACAGCGGCTTTGCTGACCGGCTGCGGCAGCGAGGCCCAAAATACCGCCGACACAGATGCCATCTCCTTTGAGGCTGTGGATATGGACGGCAACACCGTCACGGAGGAAGTCTTTACCCAATCCAAGTTGACCATGGTCAATGTCTGGGCCACCACCTGTAACCCCTGCCTCAGTGAGATGCCGGACCTGGGAGAGTTGGCCGATGAGTATGATCCGGCGGACTTTCAGATCATCGGTATCGTCAGCGATGTGATGGAAGGTGCGGACCAGACATCTCTGGACGAAGTAGAGGGACTCATCAGCGAGACTGGCGCCGATTACACCCACCTGCTGCTCAACGAATCCCTCTATTACGCCCTGCTGACGGACGTCTCCGCCGTCCCCACCACCTTCTTCATCGATGACAGCGGAACGGTCCTCCGTTCGGTACTGGGGGCCAAAGAAAAAGCAGACTGGGAGGAACTGATCGATGGACTTCTGGCGGAGCAGTAAGCATCGGGCCTGGCTGCTGGGCGTGGGAATCGGGCTTTTGTGTCTGGCGGCCGGCGCCGTCCTGGGCCAGTCGTCCATGGTCTGGCAGAAAGCGGTGATGATCTGCATGGAGTGTATCGGGTTGGGCTGAAGATGATGAAAAAACTGCGTTTGATCGTTCAGGTGGCTTTCTCCATCGTCACCAACGGATATACCTACGGCTTTTTGCAGGGGAAGATCTACCGGGGTGGTCTGAAATATGCCTGTGTTCCAGGCCTCAACTGCTACTCCTGCCCGGGAGCGGTGGCCTCCTGCCCCATCGGGGCTCTCCAGGCCCTGCTCAACCAGCGGGAAATCACGGTCCCCTTCTGGGTCCTGGGCTTTTTGTTCCTGTTTGGGAGCCTCTTGGGCCGGTTCGTCTGCGGGTGGCTGTGCCCCTTCGGGTTGGTTCAGGACCTGTTGCACAAGATCCCGCTGTTCCGCAAGCGGAAGCGTCTCCCCTTCCACCGGATCTTGAAGTACGGAAAATACGCAGTCCTGGTGGGGCTGGTGGGGATCGGCTCGGCGTTTTTGTTTACCGGGTTTGCCAAGGTCCCGGCCTTCTGCAAGTCCCTGTGCCCCTCCGGCACCCTGCTGGGAGCCCTGCCGCTGCTGGCAGCCAATGAGGCGCTGCGGAGCCAGGTGGGCTGGCTCTTTTCCTGGAAGGCCGCCGTCCTGTTGGTGATCGTGCTTCTCTCCATCAAAGTGTACAGGCCCTTCTGCCAGTATCTGTGCCCCCTGGGGGCGATCTACGGCTGGTTCAACCGGTTCAGCCTGGTGCAGATCCACTGGGAGGCGGAGCAGTGCACCCACTGCGGCGCCTGCCAGGCGGCGTGCCCCGTGGATCTCTCCGTGGAGGAGATCTCCCGGTCTGCAGAGTGCATCCGCTGCGGCAAGTGCGCCGCGGCCTGTCCCCAGGGCTGCCTCCACTTCTTCCGAGCTGGCCCGCAGGCTGCCTCCCGCACAGACCCCGGCACCGCCTCCGGTGATGCCTCCAGATGACTGAAAAAGCGCCCCGGCGATTTCCAATGTCATTAAGTTAATTTTTGTGGCCAACTTGAAAAAGTACCCACCTCATTCAAAATGGGATGGGTACTTTTTGCCGTAATGGCAAAGATGCTTATTATGTCAATTCAGCATTTTTCTAATAATCTCTCTATCCCAGAGCAAAACACCCGTTCTCTTTGCGTGTTCTATCGCCTGTGGTGTAAATGTACTATTTGTCATGACAACCCCTACATCACAGCTATAATATATTCTTCCAGAGCATACTTCCATTACTGAATGATTCCCAACCGGATTTCTATAACGCTTACATTGAATCGCATATTTCCTGCTATCTTTCTCCGCTATAATATCAACTCCTTGGTCTCCGGTTGCTTTTGTCTGCTTTATCATTTCATATCCGTTCTTTCGCAAAATATTGACGCAAAGATTTTCGAATTCCGTACCAGTCATTGCATCAACTTGTTGCATATTAAACGGTTGCCTTGAATTATATGTACTTTGAACCTCTTTTCTTCTATTTTTGTTAACAAACAGGACAATTATGACGCACACGAAATAGAAAACAAAGTATCCACCCACGTAAAGCATAGGCACTTGATACAGGGGAAAGTCTTGATTTTGTGGCAACCCTGCTGTTCCTAGCATCCATAGTGTCCAAAAAATCAAGACACCTACTTTCAATCCTGTATTCTTGCCAAACCACCATCCGACAATCGATTTTAACTTCAGAATTACATTTTTCAAAAGGGCTTTTAATCTTTCCCCCAGGCGCATGTCTACATCTTCCTTTTCGTGCTTATCTGTTGTTATATTCACAGTATAGCTACTTTGACCCAATAACACAAGGTGTGTTGTTAGGTCAACTGGGTGATTCCGGGGCGCTTTTCTTATCCGTTCAGGCTGGGGATGATGTTCCAGCTGCTCTCCGGCCGCCCATACCAGGGGGCGTCGTCCAATGTGCTGGCCGAATACCCGGCAGCATAGTACAGGGCCGTTTTCTGTGCGTTGTTCAAATCCATGGAGTCAATGAACTGCATCACCTTTCTCTTTTTAGACCCAGAGATCGTCTTCCCCACCGCATTCTTGTCGGCACTGAGCCCGGAAATACCTTCCCGGAAGGAGACGAACTGCTCCGGTTTTACTCCCAACTGATAGGCGCTCATAAGGCTCTCATACTCCGAGTCCTCCATCATCTCCCCCAGAACGGCCAGCTGGTCCTGCTGGGAAAGTCCGTAGTCTACCACGGTACGGTACCTCTGCAAATCGGTAATGGTGTCTTTTCCCGCCTCCGGTTCCAAAGCATCCATCTTCGCAGTCAATCCCCCGGCCTGCCCCGGCGTCAGGCCACTCTCGATGTATCCGGCATACCGCTTTCCGGATGCGGACGACGCGAAGGGGTACGTCTCGGCCAGCTCATTCCAGCTGAGCCCCTGCGCCATCAGCCCCCGCAGAACCTCCGGCTGACTGCTGTTCTGTCCGGCAATGGCTCCTGCATACACCTCCAGCTTTTCCTGATCGCTGAGATCCGCACGGGCCAATGCCTGGGCCTTTTCCGCCGTGTCCTCTTCGGGCCGGATGCTCTGAAGTGCGTCATAGACCGCTGTCCGGTCTGCTCCGCTGCGTTCCATTTCCTTGACAAACTGCGTCTCTTTGGCGGAGAGGCCAGTGTTCCCGGAGGCGTAGAAGTCCCTGGACTCGGAAAGTCCACTGTTTCCAAAGAGCACCGCCTGCACAATATTGAAGGGGTCTCGCTCTACCGGATACTGCATACGCTGGTTGTTTCCATACCCGTACATTCTGCCGCCGTCCAGAATCGTCTGCACGCCCTGGGCCGTTTTTTGTACTTGTCGGCCACCGGGCAGCATGGACGCTCCCAACGTCAGGAGCGCGCCTCCCATCTCCCCGGACAATACGCCGGAGTTTTTGGCCGCCTCCCCAACACCCTGCGCCGCTTCGGCAATGTTGGTCAGCGGCATGGTCTGATCTCCCAGCCCCAGGATTCCGGCGGCATTTCGCACAAAGGGCACGTCGTTGAGCAGGTTATACACCAGGTCGTCTGTGGCCTGTCCCAGATTGAACGGCGCCTCCTCTTCCCCGTCGTCTCCATCATCGAAGAGGGCCTCTCCGAAGAGCTTCTCCCAGCCGGAATTTACCAGATTCTTCAGCCATCCGTTGGTGCTCATGCCCCTGCCGGAGGCCACGAAGTTGGTGATGTAGCCCAGTATATCAAAGGGTGCCGGGGTACCTCCGTAGGCCATTTCTGTGATTCGGTTGAGGACGAAAGCGGACAGTAGGCCCTTGACGGCCAGCGTGGCCACCGCCCGGCTGGCCGCCTGCTTACCGTGCTCCTCCCTTACCTGCTTGATCTGCCGCGGCAGGTCCTGCGTGATATGGTCCCAGCTGTTGACCGCTTCCGTCTGGAACAGGTGCAGCATCTGATTGAGAAGGTTTTTGCTCTCATACGCCAGCGGCCTGGAACCCTTTGCCCGGGAGGCCATGATAGAAGTGGCGAACCGGTTGGCCTGATCCATGGCCACGGAACCATCCACGCCCTGGCTGAGCAGCTGCTCGTACTTGCTCTGGACCGTCAGGGCGGAGATCAGACTGTCCATCAGATCCGCCGGCTTGAAAAGGGCCGTCACAAACCGGTCCATCCTGCTGTCGTCCGCCGTGAGATACTCAATGCCCTTCTTGCTGGTCAGCAGGTCGCTCTGGTCAAAGAGCTCCGTGGCCTTGATATTCCAAATCCGCCCGCCGGTGGACTTTGCCAGATTCGCCGTTGCTTTGGCAAGGGACCGCACATCCACTTCCGACAGCAGCTGGGCAAGCTGTGCGCTCTGGTTGAGGGCCGAGGAGAGGTTTCCCGCCACCTGGGCTTTGGCAAAGGCAGACACCAGCTTGTTGCCTGCGTTGAGGCTGGTCCGGCCGGCGGTATACTCCATACCCCGGTCCGCCATGGACTGCTTTCCGGCCAGGATATTGGCATAGTTGTCGATGTATTTCACAAACTCACTGTATTTGTCCATGTGCTTGATGTCGTCATACAGCGAGTCGATGTAATTCTCCAGCTCCGCCCGGGCATCCTGGGGGCTTAGGGTGCTGTCCTTGCTGATTCTTCCAGCGGACCGCAGGACCTCCATCTGGTCCTCCGCATTCATATTCCGCAGGCCCTCTGCGTGGTCGATGGCATCGGAGATCTCCTCCGGTCCATAGGTCTTACGCAGATAACGGGACAGCCCACGGAGCCTTGCGATGTCGTCGGTATGGTAAAGAATGTCCGCCAGATACCCAACATAGGACTCATAGCCCGCCGCCGCGTCATAGTCCGTACTGGTTCCCCTTCGGGACTGGAAATAGGGGTTCCGCCGTTTTCCGGGCTTATAGTCTGCTGTCAAGCCGGAGATCGAGGTGGGAAGCACCATAGCATCTGTGTTCACACCCATGGACCGCAGGGCGGACAGGAGTTTATTCTGGGTATCCTCTCCCTGCATGTGGGGCGCATAGCCCTTGATGAATCCGATGGTGCTGTATCCGTGGGCGGTGAGAAAGTCATTGATGGCATCATAAAAGAGATCGTACTGTTTTCCATAGGTGTCCACGGCATTTTGGATCTTCACCCGGTCCATCGCCCCGGAATCCAAAAGCTCCTGGTTCTGCATCCAGCGGGAGAGCCGCTGGGCCAGATCCATGTCCTCCCGGTCCAGGTGGAGCTCCTTGGCCGTGTCTGCGGCGTCCTTTCCGTTTTTCAAATTCTCCGCCGCATTGCGGATGCTCTCAGCCATCTCCATGGAGGCCACGGTCTCACCTACAAAACGGTCCTCCAGCATCTGCTGAACGACGGAGCGCTCCTGACGGGTCAGGGGGCTTTCCCGCCCTGTGCTGTCCCGGAAGGTCCGTACAGCGTCCAGCATCCGGTTGGTAAAGCGGAGCTTCTCCGCCTCGTTCTGCTGGACCGGATAGATATAAGTCCGGTTGATCGTCTCCCCCAGCTCATCCCCGAAGATCTTCCGCATGGCCCGCTCCGGTGTCATCTCGTTCATGCGCAGCATGGAGATCATCCTGGCATTGTCGTCGTCCTTCAGCAGATCCCGGGCCAGCTGTTCGGTTTCCTCCCGGATCGCCTGTCCCCGCAGTTTGACTCCGTCCACAGCCTTGAAGCTATTCTCCGCCATGTAATAGTCGGCCAGCTCCTCCACCACCGCCCGGTGCATGGAGGCCGGGATGTCCGCCGCCGTGTAATCCCCCTCGGCGATTCCTTTTGCGAAGGTCTTTTCACCCCGGGTGGGGTTCAGCCGCCGTTCCGCTTCCTGCCGGGCTTTCACGGTGCGCTTTCGTCCCTCCTCCCGTCCCCGAAGTAACTGAGCGCCAGTATACTCCCCCAGATCTCCCTGTACATGGACGCCCAGAGCATCCAGTGCACCGCTGCCTCGGGTGGGCCGCGGATTCTTGACGGAATCCGACCCAGAAGATATAATAGAATTATAAGAAGAAGGACCTTGCGGCGGGACGTTTCGGACGTTGTGTTCAGGGCCGGCGGTATCGCCGGTATTGGACACCGTATCTTGCGGGCCCTTCTTTCTGATGTACAGGGTATCTGTCTGGAGGGAATGCGTTCCGTCCGCCACGGCTTGCGCCGTGATGTAGTAGTCTCCGATCCGCTTTTCAAACAGCAGCGTCGGAAGACCTCTGGCATCTGTGTTGCCGGAAAGGGAAACGCGATCCGGAGAGGAAAGCACCCGCGGAATATTGGCGGCCGTCTCAGGCGTCAGCGCCACTTGTCCTCTTGCAGCTTCTGCCTGGGCGTCACCATGGTTCTTGAACATGTGACGCACGGAATCGCCATGGATGACAGCAGTGTATCCGCTGATATTCAGTCCCGTGTCCGCCAGAACCTTCCGCGCAACGGCATCCGGCACCTTTCCCAGATATGCCCGGTCCACATTCTGCTTGTTGGCCAGGGCGTTTTTTACGAAGTCCACCGCCTCCTGGAAGGTGGATACGATCTTGTTTTTCGCTCCTGAGGAGAGGTTGACCCGCTCCTGCTCCGTCAATGCCGTCAGTCCGTTCTCATTCACCGCCGCCTCCCCTCTGGGGGCGGCGGTTTTCTGCTGCGGGAGTCCAGCATCCAGCCGGGGCGTGATGTCGTAATTGGATGGATCGTCCCACGTTTCCCGGGACTGAAGATCTTCTCCGGACAGTCCGCGGCTCATGGCCACGTCCACTCCGCCGCCAAGACCGCCCATCACTGCGCCGATCAAGCCATCGTAAAGCGTATTCGCCAGGTACTCCGGGTCCTGATATTGGGAAAGCGCCGTCTTGTCGTAGGTGATCCGCTGCAGCAACGGCTGCAGCACATCCTCTGCGATCTCCTCGCCCCCCTCTCCCAGCGCTGAGAGTGCGATCTTTCCCGCAGCTGTCTGCCCCAGCTTCCCCGCTGCTTTTTCCATGGCTTGATCCAGTACACCTGCGCCGAACATCTTCCGGAAGGGTGCGGCCACGTTGGAGAGCTTTTCTGTTGCCGCGGAGAGCGCGCCGCTGCCAACTGCATAGGCCAGCTGGCGGCCGAAGGATGCCCCGGACTTCTCCGCCTCCTGCGCCGCTGCACCGGCGGACCGGGCCGCCACAAAGGGCAGGGCGCTGCCGCCGGTAACCGCCGCCAGCAGTGCGTCTCCCGCCATCTGTGTCCCCGCCACACCAAGATCTACGGCAAACTGTCCGGTCTTTCCCAGCCCCTCTTTGGCCTGAGCAATATCCTTCTCCGCAGATGCGCTGAGGCTGTTGGAGAGGTCGGAGAGTCTTTTCTCCACCCCGGTGATGTTTTTGCGTTCCTGCTCCATGGCATCCCGATAGATGCCGGAAGACTGTTCCGCCCGCTTTGCCAGCTGCTCCAGCCGCTTGCGGGCCGCCTCATCGATCACTGTTCCGTCGTCCATAGTCCCACGGGTCAGCATCTGCCGGTAATGCTCCGCGTTTTCCGTCTCCTGCACGGAGCGCCTACGGTTGGAGCTGGCGGAATCGTTGAGTGCGGACAGCCCCGAAGCGGCAAGCCGCCCCAGCCCCGTCCAGGCAGATGCAGTCTGCTTTGCCGCACCCTTTACGGTCCCGCTCAGGGCGGAGGGCTTGTCCACGGAAATCACCTGGCCGGTGGTGCTGTCCACTACTTCGCCGTTGGTAGAGGGATCTCGAAGCGCATGCAGAATGCTTCCGATTATGCCGGTATTCTTCCCGGAGCTCCCGCTCGCTGCCGAAGACGTCTTTTTCTGCTTGGCCGGCGTTGAAGCCGCCGGGGCCGGAACAAGCGTGTACGCCTTCTTCCGCACCGCCTGGATCTGGTCCTGGTTTGGTGATGCCGTGCCGTAAACCCGTTTCCGCAATTCTTCACTCACACTCGCCATGGCTTCCTCCTTATCCCTGCTCGATGCCCAGTGCCTGCAAAATGGTGGCCACGCCCAGCTCGTTGATCTTTCCTGCGTCCATCTGCTCCAGCAAATATTCCTCGACCCGCTGCTTGGTGGCATTCTGATTCACCATGGCTTGCACCGCGCTGAGGGTCATGCCGTAAGCCGGGCCATAAGCGCCGGCGCCCGAGTTCTGCAGGATGGTATCATACGACGGCAGATTCGACTGCTTGACAGACAGCTGGCGGTTTCCCTGCATGGCTGCCCAGGCCTCGTCCGCCGTCAGGCCTCCGGCGGCATTTCTGGAATCATTGCCCCACATCCCGTCCGCCGTTACCCCCAAGGCCTGCTGCATCTGGCGTACCTGGTCAGCGGTGAGTGAACCGTTGTCATACCCTCCGGCGGACCGGGAAGACCGGGAAGATCGGGTGGACGCAGTCCGGGCAGCGGAAGAGGCTGCCGCCGGTGTTCCGCTCATCTCCGCCAAAACACTGCTGCGGATCGCCTCCGCCTCCTGCTGGCTGAGATTTGCCTGGGAGAGCAGATCTGTTCCCGGCATGATACCCATGCCCAGCAGCTGCAGCGCCCGGTTGTAGGCCGTATTCTGCTGTTCGGCGTTGATCTGCTGCTGACTGGCCTGCATCTGCTGCTGGTTCCAGTAGTTGGTGTTCTGCATCTGCTGCTGATTCTGCACATAATTGAGCCAGTTGGACTGCATGGACTGGAGATAGGCCTGCAGCTCCTGAGCCGCCTGCAGATCACCGGTGAGCTGTGCATCCCGGATGGCCCGCTGCAGTTCCGCAATCACCTGCTGGCGCTGGTTTTCAATGTCCTGCAGGTTGTTTTCGTAGTTGGTCTCTGTCTCAATGCGCTGGCTGTCCGCCATGCCTCCGGCATATCCGGCCGCGCTGAGCTGCTGATCCAGATTCTTCTGCCCCAGCATCTTGGCAACATAGGCCTGCCGGGCCAGCTCGTCGGAGTCCTTGTTGGTCTGCTCGATCTGGGCGTTGTAGTTGTTTACGGCCTGCTGGACCGCCGCCTGGATACGCTGCTGTGTGGCATCTGTGTACTGGTCATATCCCATCTGTGCCAGGAACTCCTCAAAACTGGGGACCTCAAACTGGGGCATCTGCTGGTTTTCCGGAAGGTACTGGGAATAGTAGTCCGTGGTGGACTGACTGCCCTTGTAATCCGGCGAAGAGATCTTCTGGTTGCGCATCTGCTCATAGATGGCGGCAGACGTGTAATCTCCCTTTGCCACCGCCTGGTTGATGAGCGCCTGATAGTTGATGCTCTGGCTCACGCCCCCATAGTTTCCATGGGAAGTCCCCGTGCTTCCGCTGCTGGACCCGCTGCCCATGATATCGCTGCTTCCCTTGTAGGGATCACTGCCGCCGTACATGGCGTCGATCTTGTTCTGCCGCTCCTGCTGGAGCTGGCTGATGTAGCTCTGACTTGCACCATTGTTCTGGGCATTCTTGATGGCCAGCGAGTAATCCGTATTGGGATTATAGTACCCGGAAGTTCCCTTGGAAGAACCACTTCCGCCGGAGCCCCCCTTGGAACTTCTTTCGGAACTCCCGGAGGAGTTTTGGCTTCCAGTCCCACTGCCCTTGGACCAACTCCCGTTAGAGCCTTCACTGTACCCCTGCGCCTTCAGCGCCGCTGAAACAGAACCATGTTCTTTGACCAGGTCATTGAAATTGGCCATATTTACTCCTTTCTCACACCAGCCCCGCCAGCTTGGCCAGGCGATACGCCACCAGCATCAGCTGCCGACGTGT
>OOBW01001238.1_pt1 | contig 12176 bp, 9 predicted proteins | sample 1671701 | NCBI WGS metagenome assembly OOBW01 (sample SAMN06348183, study PRJEB24527) | human gut metagenome | biome: human gut; feature: ankylosing spondylitis patient; material: feces | host: Homo sapiens | place: China | collected 2015-10 | reverse complement strand
TTACACCCAAAGATATACTATTATCTCCTTATCGTCTGTGGAGTGATACAGGTATGTTAGATATTAAAACATGGGGATGTTGTGTGTGATAACATGGGGATGTTCTTATATACAACATGGGGATGTTTTGCGCCAAAACATCCCCATGTTATTCAATCTCCCATTAAAGGGAAAGACTGCCGGCCCGTAGTGTTTTGCTAACTGTGTTTTAATGTCGGAACATGTATCTGAGAAGGATTTGCATGGCAGGGAGTGAACAGCGTGTCGTTCAGTCGTTGCAATGCCTCTCTCTTATCTTCTGCCCTGATGACAAGTGAAACATTGTTGTTATTACTGCCATAAGAGATCATTCGGATCGGGATGGTGGCCAAAGCATTTATGATTCGGGCTTCAAATCCGGCGCATTGCCACTGCATGTTACCTATGGCCGAAAGGATGCACATGTGGTCTTTTACCACCGTGACTGCATATCGTGAGAGTTCGTGGAGTATATGCGATAAACGCTCTTTGTCGTTGATGGCAACAGATACATCAGAACCGGACGAGGCGAACAGGCACAGGGAAGTGTGGTATTTGGCAAAAGTATCGAATATTTTGCTGATGAACAGATAGGGGCGTAACGTTCGGTTCGATTGGAATTTAATGTAATAAATATTGTCTCTGGCGGTAATGGCTTTTATGTTTTCTCCGCTTTGTGAATTTGAAATCAAAGTTCCTCCTTCTGCAGGCTCCATCGAACATAGCAAACGTATCGGTATGTTGTTTTCTCTTGCGGGCAGGATGCAGTGAGGGTTGAATCCCGTCCAGCCGCAATAGGCCAGTTGTTCGGCTTCGTCGAAACTGAGCTGCTTCACCATTGCCGGATGCTTCACAAAGCGCGGGTCACAACGGTGCAACTCTTTGCTGTCTGTCCACAGACATACTTCTTGTGCCTGAAGAGCGGCTCCGATCAGTGTGGCTGAAACATCATCTCCGCCTTGTTTCAAGTAACAGGTTTCGTTGTAAGCATTCCGGCAAAGATGTCCTTGAGTAAGAAATACATTGGTCGACTTATGCTCTGCCAAGAGCAAGTGTAGCTTTGTACCGATGTATTCCATGTCCGGTTCTTCTTCCGGAGCCAGTCGCATGAAGTCGAGGCTGTTGAGTAGTCGGTTGTTGATTCCCTGCTCTTTCAGATAGAGGCTGACTAGCATACTGCTGATAAATTCTCCCTGTGCCAGTATGTCTTTCTCGTCGACAGATGTAAAACGTTGGCGGGTAAAGTTCCATAGAGTCCGGAAACGATCGATGATGGAATCGACCGCCTGTTGCTTGATCGATTCGTCATTGAATAGTTCGTTGGCGAAATCGATAAACCTGAATTCAAGCCTGCTTATCTCGTCATGCGCCTGTTCTGTATCTCTGTTGAAAAGATGGGCAGCTATTCCGACCAGACGTTCCGTAGTCTCTGTAGTGGCGGACAGAACGATTATTTGGGGGATACTGTTGTCAATCAGGCGGAGCATTCCTTTCATTTCCTGTACTGAGCCTGTGGGAATCTTACCGAATTTGTAGATTTTCATTTCTCTATTTTTTTTAGTTATACGATTCTTTTTTCTTATCTGTCTCCTTTTCATTTTAGTTTGTTTTATCAAAATGAAAAGGTGGCATTTGCCTGTTCAGATGATTCCTTACCCGTTTAAAACCGCTTCTGAGCGATCAGAAAAGGGGTAGGGAAGATTATCGGGCGCTGAGTCATGAATAAAAGTTCAAAAGACATGCCATTCGGAATTTTATTTTTCAGCAGTCCGATCATTTGCGTTGTAGCAGAAAACCATTATATTTGCACACCCTGTTTTTTACCATTCACATTTTAACTTATCAGATATGAGTAAAATTCTGATTATTGATGACGAAGTGCAGATTCGTGGTCTGCTGGCACGTATGATGGAACTTGAAGGTTACGAAGTGTGTCAGGCCGGCGATTGTAAGACAGCACTCAGACAATTGGAACTTCAAATGCCCGACGTGGCTTTGTGTGATGTATTTCTGCCGGATGGAAACGGGGTGGATCTGGTGACGGAGATGAAGAAAAAATCTCCGGGAGTAGAGATTATTCTGCTGACGGCACATGGAAACATACCTGATGGTGTGCAGGCAATCAAGAACGGAGCTTTCGATTACATAACGAAAGGGGATGATAACAATAAAATCATTCCCCTGATCAGTCGCGCTGTAGAAAAGGCACGGATGAATATCCGCCTGGACAAACTGGAGAAGAAGATGGGATTGATGTATTCGTTCGATTCCATACTCGGTGAATCGAAAGCATTGAAAGAAGCGGTTTCGTTAGCCCGTAAGGTATCGGTGACTGATGTACCTGTATTGCTGACGGGTGAGACGGGAACCGGAAAAGAGGTGTTTGCCCAGTCCATACATTATAGCAGTAAGCGTGCCCGGCAAAACTTTGTGGCAGTTAACTGCTCTTCGTTCAGTAAAGAGTTGCTGGAGAGCGAGATGTTCGGGCATAAGGCGGGTTCCTTTACCGGTGCGCTGAAAGATAAGAAGGGACTTTTTGAAGAAGCCAATAACGGAACAATCTTTTTGGATGAAATCGGTGAGATGGCTTTTGAGTTGCAAGCCAAGCTGTTGCGTATCCTCGAAACCGGCGAATACATCAAGATAGGTGACACGAAGCCGACCCACATTGATGTGCGTATCATTGCTGCTACAAACCGTAATTTACCTGCCGAGATAGCTGCGGGACGTTTTCGTGAAGATCTGTTCTATCGGCTCTCCGTGTTTCAGGTACATCTTCCGCCTTTGCGTGAACGTACGGGAGATATTAAGATACTGGCTGAATCGTTTGTCCGTTCCTTCTCCGAAAAACTTTCACATCCGGTCAATAGGATTGCTCCCGCTTATCTGGAGGCCTTATGCCAACAACCCTGGAAAGGAAATATCCGCGAATTACGTAATGTAATCGAACGCGGCCTGATCGTTTGTGAGGGCGACCGTCTGGATGTAGACGATCTCCCGTTGGAAATACAGAACAGCCACTACGAGAAATCCGACGAAGGAATGCCGGGCAGCTTTGAACTTTCGGCTATGGAACGCAGGCATATAGCGAGGGTATTGGAGTATACTAAAGGCAATAAAACAGAAGCAGCACGTTTACTGAAAATCGGATTGACTACTTTATACCGAAAAATAGAAGAATATAAGCTCTGAGTCGCACGTGAATATCGTTGCCTGAGTTTTATGCTTCTTTCCTTTCCAAAATAAAACGAACCTTTTCATAATGATAGGGTATCTTCGTACAAGACGAAGATACCCTATTTGTTTTATATCTCTGTATGATAGTGACTTATCTTATCCTTGACTGTTTCTGGCACGCATTTGGCATGAAGAGTTACAGGTAAAAAACATAAGTATAAACATTTTAATTAAAAGGTAAAAAACATGGGAATAACAGTTTCATTTATTTTCTGCCTGTTGAGCGGGTTTGCCTGCTTCTGGCTGTTTTGGAAATGCGTTGACTGGTTTGAAACAATTTAGAGAGGAGAATTTATTTTATGTACACAACACTATTTGTAGTAGGTATCATACTTTTCAGTTATTTGACGTATGTGCTCATTCGTCCAGAGAAGTTTTAATTTGAAAATAAAGCAATGAATACAGAAATTTTAGGAGTGGCGGTGCAGATTGTCCTGATGGTGGTATTAGCTTATCCGTTGGGACGTTACATAGCCCGGGTTTATAAGGGAGAGAAGACTTGGTCGGACTTCATGGCGCCTATAGAGCGAGTGATTTATAAGATATGTGGTATTAATCCGCAGGAGGAGATGAACTGGAAACAGTTCCTCAAGGCGTTACTGATCCTGAATGCATTTTGGTTTGTATGGGGAATGGTGTTACTGGTATCGCAAGGTTGGCTTCCGCTCAATCCCGACGGAAACGGGGCTCAAACACCTGACCAAGCATTCAATACTTGCATCAGTTTTATGGTAAACTGTAATTTGCAACACTACAGCGGTGAGAGTGGTCTGACTTATTTCACTCAATTGTTTGTCATCATGCTGTTCCAGTTTATCACTGCTGCCACAGGAATGGCTGCCATGGCCGGAGTTATGAAAAGTATGGCTGACAAGAGCACTCAAACGATTGGTAACTTTTGGCACTTTCTGGTGATCAGTTGCACACGTATTCTGTTACCGCTTTCATTGGTGGTAGGTTTCATTCTGATTTTGCAGGGAACACCGATGGGCTTTGACGGTCGGATGCAACTGACTACACTCGAAGGACAGGAGCAGATGGTATCCCAGGGACCTACGGCTGCGATTGTTCCCATTAAACAATTAGGAACCAATGGTGGTGGTTATTTTGGTGTCAATTCTTCGCATCCGTTGGAGAATCCTACCTATCTGACTAATATGGTAGAGTGTTGGTCGATCCTGATCATTCCGATGGCGATGGTATTGGCCTTGGGCTTTTATACCAATCGCAGGAAGTTGGGATATAGTATCTTTGGAGTGATGCTGTTTGCTTATCTGGCAGGTGTCTTTATCAATGTCGGTCAGGAGATGGGAGGTAATCCGCGTATCAGCGAAATGGGAATTGCCCAGGATCATGGTGCGATGGAAGGAAAAGAGGTACGGCTTGGAGCCGGAGCCACAGCCCTATGGAGTGTCACCACAACGGTTACTTCCAATGGTTCGGTCAATGGGATGCACGATTCGACTATGCCGCTCTGTGGAATGGTCGAGATGCTGAATATGCAGATCAATACTTGGTTTGGCGGTGTTGGTGTAGGATGGCTGAACTATTATACCTTTATTATCATGGCCGTTTTTATCAGCGGACTGATGGTGGGGCGTACGCCGGAATTTCTAGGTAAGAAGGTAGAAGCCCGGGAAATGAAAATAGCAACCTTCGTCGCTTTGTTGCATCCGTTTGTAATTCTGGTATTTACTGCCATCTCAAGTTATGTCTATACACATCACCCCGATTTTGTGGAGAGTGAGGGCGGATGGCTGAACAATCTCGGATTTCATGGTCTCAGCGAGCAGCTTTACGAATACACCTCATCGGCTGCCAACAATGGTTCGGGTTTCGAGGGACTGGGTGATAATACATATTTCTGGAACTGGACATGTGGCATTGTACTTATCCTGAGTCGGTTTATTCCGATCGTCGGACAGGTAGCCATTGCAGGACTATTGGCTCAAAAAAAGTTTATTCCCGAGAGTGCCGGTACCTTGAAAACGGATACTGTGACTTTTGCAGTAATGACTTTTGCCGTCATTTTCATTGTTGCAGCTTTGTCTTTCTTCCCTGTACATGCGTTGAGTACAATCGCCGAACATTTAAGTTTATAAGAATAGCAGGATAATAAAGTTATGAAAAATAAGATGTCAGCTTCTATGTTTCAAAAGGAGCAAGTAATAGAAAGTATCAGGCAGTCGTTTGTGAAGTTGAATCCGCGAATGATGATAAAGAACCCGATTATGTTTACGGTAGAAGTGGTTACCGTTATTATGCTGGTGGTAACGTTACTCTCTCTCTTCACTCCGGAATATGGTACTTTCGGATATAATTTGTGTGTGTTCTTAATTTTGTTTGTGACCTTGTTGTTTGCCAATTTTGCTGAAGCAATAGCCGAAGCCCGTGGTAAAGCACAAGCCGACAGCTTACGCAAAACGCGTGAAGAGACTCCTGCTAAACTGGTAATAGGAGACAAGGTTCAGACCGTAAGTAGTTCTAAACTGAAGAAGGGGGATGTTTTTGTTTGTGAAGCCGGTGATACGATCCCTGCCGATGGAGAGATTATTGAAGGATTGGCTTCCATTGACGAAAGTGCCATTACCGGTGAATCTGCTCCGGTGATCCGTGAGGCGGGTGGAGATAAAAGCTCTGTGACCGGTGGTACCAAAGTGCTTTCAGATCATATCAAGGTATTGGTCACACAGCAACCGGGCGAAAGCTTTCTTGACAAAATGATTGCGTTGGTCGAAGGCGCAAGCAGGCAGAAGACGCCGAACGAGATAGCCCTGACCATTTTGTTGGCAGGCTTTACACTGGTCTTTGTCATTGTATGTGTTACTCTGATCCCGTTTGCTGACTATACCAGTCTTGAACATCCGGGAACAGCTATCTCGATTGCAGCCATCCTCTCTCTGTTTGTCTGTTTGATTCCGACTACTATCGGAGGATTACTTTCTGCCATCGGTATTGCCGGTATGGATCGTGCATTGCGTGCCAATGTGATTACAAAGTCGGGTAAAGCGGTGGAGACGGCGGGAGATATCGATACACTGTTGCTTGATAAAACCGGTACTATTACGATTGGTAACCGCAGGGCAACGAAATTCCATTCGGCACCGGGAGTCGGTCCGCGGGAGTTTGTAACAACCTGTCTGTTGGCTTCGCTTTCGGACGAGACGCCCGAGGGTAAATCTATTGTAGAGTTAGGACGTGAATCGGGGGTACGGATGCGGAGTCTTCAGACGGCCGGTGCCCGGATGATTCAGTTTACGGCTGAAACCAAATGTTCGGGTGTTGATCTGGCCGATGGCACACAGATACGTAAAGGAGCGTTCGATGCGATCCGTAAGATTACGGAAGCAGCCGGGAATAAATTCCCGAAAGAAATAGAAGAAGTGATCAGTGAGATCTCTGGTAATGGAGGTACACCGCTGGTAGTGTGTGTCGACCGGAAGGTGACCGGAGTTATCGAGTTGCAGGATATTATAAAACCGGGCATTCAGGAACGTTTTGAACGTCTGCGCAAGATGGGAGTGAAGACAGTGATGGTAACCGGTGACAATCCTTTGACCGCCAAGTACATTGCCGAAAAGGCGGGGGTGGACGACTTTATAGCTGAGGCAAAGCCTGAAGACAAGATGGAATACATCCGTAAAGAACAACAGTCCGGTAAGTTGGTGGCGATGATGGGAGACGGAACGAATGATGCTCCTGCATTGGCGCAGGCAAATGTCGGTGTGGCAATGAATAGCGGTACGCAGGCAGCCAAGGAGGCCGGCAATATGGTCGACCTCGATAATGACCCGACTAAATTGATAGAGATTGTGGAAATCGGAAAGCAGTTGCTGATGACTCGTGGAACCCTGACTACTTTCTCTATTGCCAACGATGTGGCAAAATACTTTGCCATTGTACCTGCTTTGTTTATGGTGGCTATTCCAGAGTTGGGTGCACTCAATATTATGAATCTGCATAGCCCGGAAAGTGCTATACTCTCTGCTGTCATATTCAATGCCATCATTATCCCGATCCTGATACCATTGGCGCTGAAAGGAGTACAATATAAACCGATCGGTGCATCGGCTTTGCTCCGTCGGAACCTTTTAATCTATGGATTAGGAGGAGTGATTGTTCCCTTTGTCGGAATCAAGTTAATCGATTTGGTTGTCAGTTTATTCTTTTAAATATTCAAGCAATGAAAACATTATTAAAATCTATCAAGATAACTCTCGTCTTTTGTGTATTCTTCTCTGTATTTTATATCCTCGTGCTGTGGCTGTTTGCACAGGTAGCCGGTCCTAACCGGGGAAATGCAGAAGTAGTTACCTTAAACGGAAAAGTGGTAGGGGCTGCCAATGTAGGACAGACTTTTACGGAAGAAAAATATTTTTGGGGACGCCCCTCATGTGCCGGTGATGGCTATGATGCAACCAGTTCGGCAGGTAGCAATAAAGGGCCGACCAATCCTGAATATCTGGCAGAGGTGGAGGCACGCATCGATACATTCATCATCCGTATCTGGCACGAAAGGATGTACCTGCCGAGATGGTGACAGCCAGTGCCTCGGGACTGGATCCGGACATCACTCCACAGAGTGCTTATGTACAAGTGAAAAGAGTGGCGCAGGCACGTGGCATGGATGTGGAAGAGGTGAGAAGAGTCGTAGATAAAGCTGTAGAGAAGCCGTTGTTGGGGATATTCGGAACCGAGAAAGTAAATGTATTAAAGTTGAATATAGCTCTGGAAGAGTTAAAAAACAGATAGAAAGTAAAGATGAAAAATGTCATAAATAAAAACACGATTTTAGCCTTGATGGTGATTGGAATGATGTGCTTCTGGGGAAGTATGAACGCGAATGCCCAACAGTTTAATGTTCAGGGAGATCTCGTAAGTTCATATGTCTGGCGCGGAATGTATCAGACAGGAGCGAGTATCCAGCCGACTTTGGGATTTAGTGTCGGAAACTTTTCATTGACCGCATGGGGCTCCACCGATTTTGACGGAACTTCTGCTTCGGCAGGAGCTGCCGCCAAGGAGATCGATCTGACGGCTGCATACACATTAGGTCGTTCCGGTCTGACCGTATCGGTTGCCGACTTGTGGTGGGCAGGACAGGGAGCACGTAAATACTTTAATTTTAAGAGTCATGAAACGGCTCACCACTTTGAGGCAGGAGTGGCTTATACTGTGCAGTCCGAAACATTTCCTTTGTCTGTTGCATGGTATACCATGTTTGCAGGGCAAGATAAGAATGCGGAGGGAGGCCAGAATTATTCGTCTTATGTTGAATTCAACTATCCCTTCAGAGTGAGAATGGTGGATTTAAACGTAACGTGTGGAATGGTTCCTTATGCCGCTCCCCAATACAATTGTGATGGGTTTGCCGTAACCAATGTTGCTTTGAAAGGAACTACTCAGATCAGGTTCACTGACAAGTTTGCTTTGCCTGTATTTGCACAGGCTGTTTGGAATCCCCGTATGGAAGATGCGCATTTAGTGTTTGGTATTACTTTAAAGCCATGAAATCAGATATAACTTAGGAATTTAAAAAGTGGTTAGTCAACCCGTGGCAGTAGCGATACTGTTACGGGTTATGCAGTATAAAAATTGAAGAAAAGATGGATAGAGAAGAAAGTGTACAGCATTTCCTCGACTTGATAAAAAAATCCCGTCGTGGCAAGTTTAAGGTTTATATCGGTATGATTGCCGGTGTAGGCAAATCGTACCGGATGCTCCAGGAAGCACATGATCTGATTGATAACGGGGTAGATGTCCGGATCGGATATATTGAGACACATGGTCGTGCCGGGACGGAAGCCCTGTTGAAAGGTTTACCTGTTATCCGGCGCAGGAAACTGTTTTATAAGGGGAAAGAGCTCGAGGAGATGGATCTGGAAGCGATTATCCGTATTCATCCCGAAATTGTAATTGTAGACGAACTGGCACATACCAATGTGGAAGGAAGCTTGAATGAGAAACGTTGGCAAGATGTGATGACACTGCTTGATGAAGGGATTAATGTGATTTCGGCAGTCAACATTCAGCACATCGAGAGTGTGAATGAAGAGGTGCAAGATATCGCAGGTATTGAAGTGAAGGAGCGTATTCCCGATAGCGTTCTTCAAGAGGCTGATGAGGTCGTAAATATTGATCTTACGGCCGAAGAACTGATAACCAGACTTAAAGCTGGAAAGATATATAAGCCGGAAAAAATACAGACTGCACTCAATAATTTCTTTAAGACCGAGAATATCCTGCAACTCCGTGAACTTGCACTGAAGGAGGTTGCCTTGCGAGTGGAAAAGAAAGTAGAGAATGAGGTTGTGATGGGTATTGGTTTGGGAGTTCGTCATGAAAAGTTTATGGCGTGCATCAGTAGCCAAGAGAAGACGCCCCGCCGTATTATAAGGAAAGTAGCCCGTTTGGCTACCCGATATAATACCTCGTTTGTCGCTCTTTACGTACAAGTTCCCAAAGAAAGCATGGAACGTATCGATTTGGCCAGCCAGAGACATCTGCTGAATCATTTTAAGTTGGTGACTGAGTTGGGTGGGGAAGTCGTCCAGGTACAGTCGAAAGATATATTAGGCAGCATTGTGCAGGTTTGTAAGGAGAAACAGATATCCACTGTTTGCATGGGTTCCCCAGGCCTTCGCCTGCCGGGAGCATTGTGTAGCGTGCTGAAATATCGCAGATTTTTAAATAATCTGGCACAAGCGAACATAGATTTGATTATACTTGCATAAAAAAATGATTTAGTCTTAGTTATCCATTATGAATATAAAAACCAAACTACTTTTCGGCATTGGAATATTGGCCGGAATGATTATTTTACTGGTAACACTTTCAGTAGTAAACCTTCAGATTCTAACGGCCACGGAACCTGATAGTCCGGTTGCCATGCCTGCTTTGGAGCGTGCGCTCTTATGGATCTCCGTAACAGGTGGCATTTGTATCCTCACGGGTTTGGTCCTGCTTATCTGGCTACCCCGTTCTATTAATAGGCCGGTAAAAGAACTGACTTGTGGTATCTTGGAAATAGCCAATCATAATTATGAAAAGAGATTGGATATGAGAGGATACGAAGAGTTCAGGGAAGTTTCGGATAGTTTTAACCGCATGGCTGAGAAACTGACAGAGTATCGTGACAGTACATTGGCTGATATTCTTTCTGCAAAAAAATTCCTTGAAGCCGTTGTTAACAGTATTCATGAGCCGATTATCGGCTTAAATACCGAACGGGAAATTCTTTTTATCAATAATGAAGCATTGAATGTACTCAATATGAAGCGTGAGAATGTAATCCGGAAGTCCGCCGAAGAACTTTCTCTGAAGAATGATTTGCTTCGCAGGCTGATACGTGAGTTGGTGACTCCCGGTGAGAAGAATGAACCTTTAAAAATCTATGCGGACAATAAAGAAAGCTATTTCCAAGCCTCGTATATTCCGATTGAGAATGCGGCGGCAGAAGAAGGAGAGGCTCGAAACCTGGGAGACGTTATCTTGCTGAAAAATATTACAGAGTTCAAAGAACTCGATTCTGCAAAAACCACTTTTATCTCTACCATCTCCCACGAACTGAAGACTCCTATTTCTGCCATAATGATGAGTCTTCAATTGCTGGAGGACAAAAGAGTGGGCTCTTTGAATGGCGAACAAGAACAATTATCGAAGAATATAAGGGACAATAGCCAGCGCTTACTCGATATTACCGGAGAGTTACTGAACATGACGCAGGTGGAAGCCGGCAAGCTTCAAATGATGCCTAAAATTACGAAACCTATCGAACTGATTGAGTACGCCATCAAGGCCAATCAGGTACAGGCTGATAAGTTTAATATACAAATAGAAGTTGACTATCCTCAAGAGAAGATACCGAAACTATTTGTAGATAGTGAAAAAATAGCTTGGGTACTTACTAACCTTTTAAGCAATGCGATTCGCTATTCGAAAGAGAATGGCCGAGTAGTGATTGGCGTAAGGCATAAAAAAGAGTATATCGAGCTCTATGTGCAAGACTTTGGCAAAGGAATCGATCCAAGATATCACCAAAGCATTTTTGATCGTTATTTCCGTGTACCGGGAACTAAAGTTCAGGGTAGCGGTTTGGGATTGTCCATTTCGAAAGACTTTGTAGAAGCACATGGAGGGACATTGACCGTACAGAGCGAACCGGGTAAGGGGAGTTGCTTTGTGATAAGGTTGAAGGCATGATAATGCTGGAAATTATGGAGATAGACTTGTGATTCTGTGGGACTTTTTCCTAGAAAAACTATTTATGACATTATTATATTAAGGTTTTTTATTATTTTTGCCGACGTATTGATATAATATGATACTTGTCTAAGTTAATCTTTTAAGTGGATAATAATGCATTCTGAAATCGCAGAAGAAAAATTACTGGTCTCCCAATTCTCCCAAGGAAGCCATATAGCGTTTAAGGCATTGTTTATGCGTTATTATCCGAAGGTGCGCTCTTTTATAATGGGATTGGTTAAATCGGAGAGTGAAGCCGAAGATTTGACACAAGAAGTTTTTCTCAAACTGTGGACGCACCGTGAGAAATTTTGTGAAGTAGAAGTGTTCGGAACCTATCTGTATGTCTTGACTAAAAATACAACTTTCAATTATTTGCGTTCCCGGCAGAATCGTCAGGATAGTCAGGGGACAGAATGGGTAGAAGAGTCTACAGACACGACTCCTTATGAAGAGTTGGTTGCTAAAGACTTGCAGTTATTGATTGATATGGTGGTGGAGAATATGCCTCCTCAACGGCAAATGATTTTTCGGTTGAATCGGGAGGCCGGACTGACCAATGCAGAAATAGCGGAGAAGTTGCAGATTAGTAAAAAAACTGTTGAGAACCATCTTAACTTAGCGTTGAAAGAACTGAAAAATGCTTTGTTATTCTTTATATTTCTCTATTTATGTTA
>OOBW01001228.1_pt1 | contig 12237 bp, 10 predicted proteins | sample 1671701 | NCBI WGS metagenome assembly OOBW01 (sample SAMN06348183, study PRJEB24527) | human gut metagenome | biome: human gut; feature: ankylosing spondylitis patient; material: feces | host: Homo sapiens | place: China | collected 2015-10 | reverse complement strand
GGAAGATCATCTGGCAGGACTTAACCACCTTGCGGTCCAGTTCCTTTGAAATTTTTCCGCTGATGCGCTCTCCCCGGTAAAGGATTTCTCCGCCGGATACAGGATTGATCCGGGTAATGGCTCGTCCGATGGTAGTCTTTCCAGATCCGGACTCGCCTACCAGGGAAAAGGTCTCTCCCTTATAAATGTCAAAGTTTACATGGTCAACAGCTACAAACTTCCTTTTGCCGCTTCCGAAGGTAATCTGCAGGTCTTTGATTTCTATCAGTTTTTCTTTCTCTGCCATTGCGTCTTACCCTCTTCCTTTCATTTTTTCACGGAGTTTGCGAATGGAATCCGGCTGTTCGATCTTCGGAGCCCTTGGATCCAGATACCAGGTCTTTGCCTTGTGGGTAGGACTCACATCGAAAAATGGAGGCTCCTCCTCAAAATCAATAGCAAGCGCCATACGGTTTCTGGGAGCAAAGGCGTCTCCCTTGATCTCATTGAATAGGTTCGGCGGGGTTCCCTCGATAGTAGGAAGTTCTTCTCCCTTAATCCCCAGCTGCGGCAGGGCGGAAAGAAGCGCCCAGGTGTACGGATGCCATGCATCATAAAAGATCTCATCCACCTTACCGTACTCTACGATCTGTCCTGCGTACATAACAGCCACACGATCCGCCACATTGGCAACTACGCCCAGGTCATGGGTAATGTAGATAACCGTCATGTTCAGCTCTTTTTGCAGATCGCGGATCAGATTTAAGATCTGTGCCTGAATGGTAACATCCAGAGCCGTGGTCGGCTCATCACAGATCAGGATCTGAGGATGGCAGGCAGCGGCTATGGCGATCACCACGCGCTGTCTCATACCGCCGGAAAATTCGTGGGGATACTGCTGATACCGGCGCTCCGGATCCGGGATCCCTACTTTCTTCAGCATCTCCAGAGCCATCTTCTTTGCTTCCGGCCCCTTGATGCCCTGATTTAATTCTATACTTTCCTCAATCTGACGGCCGATCTTTTTAAGAGGGTTCAGTGAGGTCATAGGATCCTGCATAACCATGGAGATTTTCTTTCCCCGAATGGTCATCCAGTCCTTTTCTGTCTTATATTTTGCCAGATCCTTTCCTTCAAACAGGATGGAGCCGCCGGTAATGGAACCGTTGGCATCCAGCATTCCCAGGAAGGATTTGGTAAATACCGATTTGCCGGAGCCGGACTCACCTACAATGGCAAGCGTCTCCCCCTGGTATAAATCCAGGGAGCATCTGCGGATGGCATTTAACTTTTTGCCCCGCAGGCTGAAGGAGATCTCTACGTCTCTGGCAGATAAGATCGGTTCTCTTTCCATATTTGCCATGAACATTTCCTCCGTTCTATACATGATTTCTTGGATCTGCCGCATCTGAGAAGGCGTTGCCCACCAGATAGAAGGTGATTGTAATAAGAGATACGATCACCGCCGGGAACACAAGAAGGTATGGATACTGAAGGAAATAGTTTCTGGCATTTCTTAAAAGAATACCTAAAGAAGGCGTATTTACATCCAGTCCCAGGCCCAGATAGGACAGTGTGGACTCAAGAGCAATGGTCTGTGGAATGGACAGGGCCAGACGAAGAATTACCACACTGATCAGATATGGGAAAATGTTCTTAAGCAGAATTCTCCATACGGGAGTGCCAAGACATCTGGAAGCCAGATTATATTCCCGGTCACGGTACATGAGCACCAGGTTCCGCACGTTTCTTGCCATTACCAGCCAGCCGAAGGCAATCATTGCAATGGCCATATTGCGGAAGCTCTGTCCAAAGACAAGAGCTGCCAGGGTCATGTAAATGATGATTGGAATATTATTGATCACATTGTAAATCTCAGTAAAGATACGGTCAAGGCTCCGTACATATCCCCATATGCAGCCGATGATCACGCCGATCACGCACTCTCCTGCTGCAACGATCAGAGCCAGCTTAATGGAAACCTGAGCCGCATACCATACCTGACACCAGTAATCACGGCCCAGATTATCTGTTCCAAACCAGAATTCGCTGTTTGGCTTTGTAAATGCCAGAGACGAATTTGCCATGATCTGAGCCTCAGAGTAGTTATACTTTCCAATGCTCAGCGAAAAGATTACCAGTGCAAAGAAGACACCCGCCATAACAACGGCGGATTTCTTCTTGAAAAAGTTCTGAAAAACAGACTTCCAGTAGGAGTAATCGGAATAGCCGATTCGCTCTGCCGCATCTGCGGAATATTCCACAAACCGGAATTTATCCTTTTGTGTATCGTTGTTCATCAACGGCTGCCTCCTTTGTCTGTCAGTTTAATTCTCGGGTCCAGGGTCATCATCAGAATATCGCCCAGGAATACACCGATAATTCCCAGAGCGGCATAAATAATAACCAGAGTCTGAACTACATTTAAGTCGTAGCGTGTAATGGCGTCTGTCAGCAGGGGACCCATACCCGGAACAGAGAAGAAACGCTCTACCAGGAGAGAACCGCTGATGGTCAAAAGGAAAGACGCCGGAATATACTGTACCAGAGGGACAAAGGCATTTTTCAGAACATGTTTTACCATAATATTCTTAGAGGACATACCCTTGATCCTGGCAAGCTTAATATAATCCTTATTCAGCTCGTCTACCATATATCGTCTGGTCCACAGCGCATAGTGGGCAATGGAGGTTAACGCAAGGCATACGATCGGAAGGATGCTGGAGCGGGTGGCATTTCTGGTGGAATACAGCGCCGGAAGGTTCAGCAAATTGGCGCCAAAGGCCAGCACCAGCGAGTAGGATACCAGCGGCGGAACAGCATTTACAAAAACCGTGTACGCCGTTCCCACATGATCCAGCATCCGGTCCTTATTTCTGGACTGGATAATACCCATGGTTACGCCGATTAAAAGAGCAATCACCAGGGCAATACACCCCAGACGCATAGATACGGAAAATTTAGTTCCGATTACCTTAAGAACAGGAGCGCCGTTCTGAATTCTGCGGGATGTACCGAAGTCCAACCGCAGAAGCTGCCCATAAAAACGGCCCAGCTGCTGTTCCATCGGATCTAACAGGCCGGCTGCCTCCAGCTGCGCGTTCTTCTGCTCTTCCGTAAGCTTCATTACCTGATCCTCTGTAAAGTAGTAATCTGTGGGAAGCATACGCATAAGCAGGAACACGATGGTGGCGACAACCAGCACTGTAATCAGGGACTGAAGCAGTCGTTTGGCGGTATATTTTACCATATATTATTTCGCCTCAGATGCTGCCTGGAATTCCTTGTACTGTTCTGTAGTATAGGCGTCTACAGAAGTCTTCCAGTTCTTATACGTGTAGTTCTGAATACCGTACATGGCGTTCATCTTGGAGTAATCGTTGATCTTGGTCAGCTGCCACTGAATCTCATACTCCATAGGAATCGTAAGCGCATGCTGTAAGAGATAAACCTCAGCGTCTACATATGCATCATAACGCTTGTCAGGTTCATCATAGATAGCACCTGCTGCCTCTGCCAGAGCGGAGAACTCCTTGTAGGTTGCAATCAGGTCTTCATCCGTTGCATTATTAATTCTGGAATAGTTGTTGGAGTAGTAAGCGCCGTCATAGCCGTAGCGTTCCTGGTCAATGAAGTTTGCAGGATCACCGTAGTCAGCTCCCCAGCCGCTGATATAGAAGGAGCCCAGACCAGGCTGTACGACCTCCTTGGTCTGACTGGAAACAAAGGTTTTGATGTTTAAGTTCACATACTCTGCTCCCAGGCACTCAGCGAAGGTCTGCTTTAATACGGTTGCCTTATCAAGAGCATCCTGATTGCCTGCGATGATGTAGTAATCCATCTCTACCGGGAAGGAAACGCCCTTGGCAGCCAGTTCTTCCATCGCCTGCTTCTTATACGCTTCTGCCTTTGCAGCATCGAAACGTCTTGGGTTCTCGCCGTCAGAAGGGGCAAATCCCATCTTCTCCTCTACCTTTGCAGCATAATCGGTGCCGTCAGAGTAATACAGGAGACCCTTCATAGTGTAGCCCACATTCTCGCAGTGAAGAGGCTCGATAAAGTTGGTTCTTGACCAGTAGTTTCTCAGATCCAGTCCGTAGTATAAAGAAAGGCGGAAGGCTTCGTTTGCAACTGCCTTGTTCCAGTTTTCATCTGCTGAACCGTCATCCTTGAACTTGTCAAAATTAAAGTGCATCTGGTAGGAATACTTTTTCGGTCTTGTCTCGCTCAGATAGGGCTTCCATTCATTGCTGTCATCATTGTAAATCGTTCTTAAGTCAGCCTCTGCCAGAGCGATGTTGTCCAGCTCGCCGTTCTGCCACAGCTGATATAACTGAGTGCCGTCTACCATACGGACGGTAACTGTATCAAACAGCTTTGCATCCTTATCAAAATAATTTTCATTCTTTGTAAGGATCTTTTCGTTGTTCATGGTAAAGGTTGTCTCAAAATAGGGACCTGTATACCACATGGTTTCGTTTGTCATGCCGACCATGTTATCAACGCCCAGCTCATCAATCAGAGCCTGGGAGATAGGATACATGCAGGCTGATGTACATACGGTATCAAAGTAAGGAGCGTTGAGCGCACAGTGATAGATCAGGGTATAATCATCCGGAGCCTCAATGCCTACCATCTCCAGCATCTTGGATGTATCAAGAGCCTTGGCCTCTTCTGCGGAAAGCTCCTTGGTATAATTGTAATAATCCTCAGCCCCCTTAATCAGAGCCAAAGGCATCGATGTGTTGTTGGATCCGTTCTTGTGGAAGTTTAATACCCACTCCATTGCGGTAATCCAGTCCTGAGCTGTACAGTCAGCCTTTACATTGCCGTTGATATCAACCCACTTAACATCGTCTCTCAGCTTAAAGGTCCAGGTAAGGCCGCCGTCCTCCGTTCCCCATTCCTTGGCAACTGCCGGTCTTAATTTACCGTTTTCATCTACCTCGATAAGTGGTGCATAGAGATTACAGAGTATATTTAAGTCAGCTGCCTTCTCTGTATTCAGAATAAAAAATCCTTCCTGCTCTCTATTTGGAGCTTCATAGGTTACCAGATCCTTAATTGCATTCTTATCACTTTCCTCTGCCTGAGTACTGCTTCCAGAACCTGCATTACCTCCGGCACTGGTGTTTCCCCCACCATTTCCAGTGCTCTGTCCGCTTCCCCCGCAGGCTGTAAGTGCCATTGCTGCTGTAAGCATAAGAGCTGCCATCTTTGCCGCCTTTTTTCTCATAGTGCATATTCTCCTTTCATAGATAAAAGACAAGGAGCCGTGTTCAAAAACTGTCAAAAACAGTATGACCCTCTGCCATCTAGTGATGTATTTTACCATCAAATACCGCCTTGTGTCAAGCACTGGCGTACATTTGACCGCCCACTATTTACCATCGCAGACATTTTAACGAAAACCACCCTATTTTTACCATTTTTGTTGTTCTTTTACCACAATAATCGAATAATACCCTGCCTGATCCGGAATTTGCTCTGTTCCTCTGAAAATCATTTCATTTTCCATGCCGCAGTTTTCCACCATAACTGCCCCTGCCTTCTGTTCCAGCAGCGTTTTTTTCACCGTATCCATTTTAGAGGCTGCCTTCATAAGTACCTTTGTGCCGGAAAGGGACAGAGTCTCCTCCACTCCGTAAGCAGAAGGAACGATATGAAGCTGCTCAGACCGATCCGCGAGGCTGTCTCCGAGACGGGCGCTGACCGCACAAAAGGAGGGAACGCCGCTTATGATCTGTGTTTCGTAGCCTCTGGCCTTTATGATACGGTGAAGATAAATATAGGTGCTGTATATTGTAGGATCGCCCAGGGTCAGGCAGGCTACGTCCTTTCCTGCTTTTAACTGCTCCTCTACCAGATCTGCGGCCTGCTCATAGGCTGCGTTTAAAACCGTCCTGTCCTTTGTCATGGGAACTGCGAGAGAAAGACACGCCTTTTGATCCAGCTCAGGCAGAAGCCCTCTGGCAATCTGGTAACTCACTGCCTGCTCTCTTGTCCGGGCAGGGACAGCCAGAACCTCACATTTTTTTATAGTTTCTGCCGCAAGAAAGGTCATAAGCCTTGGATCTCCCGGTCCTACGCCTACGCCGTATAAAATTCCATGCATAAATAATCATTCTTCCTTTCTCTTGTTTTTATTCTTTTAAAAAGAAATCCGGGAAGCATATCCGCCTCCCGGATTTCTTTTTAATGTCTGTGCATAGAGAACTGATCCATGGGATATTTATTCAGATTTTCCAGAATTCTTCTGTCATCTGCCTCTCCGATCAGCTGGTCTCTGGCCTTCTTTGCCTCTGTCTCACCCTTATGCTTGCTGGGGCCGCCGACACAGCCCCCTGCGCAGACCATGCCCTCAACAAAGTCCTCAGGCAGACGGCCTACCTTCATGAGAAGAAGCGCCTTTTTACACTCGGCTCCTCCATTGCAGCGAAGTACCTTTGCGTCAAAGTTTTCTTCTCTCTCCTTCATGCACTCTACAACAGCCGCCGTTACGCCTCCGCCGTTTCCAAAACGCTTTCCGAATACAGAGCCTTCCTGATACTCGTTCGTTGCGGGCTGCAGCTCTACACCCTTGGCGCGCATCATGGCGCGGATCTCGCCAAAGGTCATAACATAATCTGCATTTCCCTCAATATTCAGATCCAGGCTCTCACTCTTTTTCGCAATACACGGGCCAATAAATACAGTCACTACATCATGATCCTGGCTCTTTAACAGTCTGGATACGGCGCACATAGGTGATACGGTAGTTGACATATTGTCAAGAAGCATAGGGAAATGCTGCTTGATCATATTTACAAATGCGGGGCAGCAGGATGTAGTCATCTTCTTGCCCTCTTTGTAGGCCTCTGCCCACTCCTCTGCCTCATAAGCTGCCGTCATGTCGCCGCCCAGAGCCACTTCAACCATGTCTGCAAAGCCCATCTGCTTTAAGGCCACGCGCCAGCTCTCCATGGTGATATCCGATCCGAACTGTCCTTCCGTCGCGGGCGCCACCATGGCGACTACCTTCTTGCCTGCCTTGATCAGACGGATCACATCTACCATAAAGGTCTTGGAACCAATAGCTCCAAAGGGGCAGCTGTGGATACAGGCGCCGCACTGGATACACTTCTTTTCATCGATCACACAGATGCCATACTCGTCATATGTGATCGCATCTACCGGACAGACCTTTTTGCATGGGCGCTCCAGATGGGCGATCGCATTATAAGGACAGGCCTGTGCGCACTTGCCGCACTCCTTGCACTTATTTGGATCAATATAGGCATGGTCGTGACCCATGGTGATGGCTCCAAAATTACAGGAATTCTGGCAGGCCTTTCCCATACACTTGCGGCAGTTATCTGTGACAATATAGGACGCAATAGGACACTCCTCGCAGGCTGCGTTAATAACCTGAACCACATTGGAACTGTCTCTTCCTGTAGGGCACTTGCCTTCTGCCAGACGGACTCTCTGCTTGATGATCTCACGCTCCTTGTAAATACAGCAGCGGTAGCTGGCCTGAGGGCCCGGAATCATATCATAGGGGATCTCATCCCTTTTTTCCTCCAGATTTCCCTCCCATGCAGCTTTCGCGACCTCATAGAGCACGTCATGTTTCAGGCGCAGGATCGTTGCATCATTTGTTACCATTTTTCATTTCCTCCATTCATAATCCCGGACGCCTGTTCTAAGCGTCCAGACAGCAAATATATATCTTGGAAGGCCCAAAGGGTCCATTGCCAACTTAATAATAGGTGATAACCACCTTTTTTCCCATATCCTCGATCAGATGGCGCAGCTGCTCCACCAGATTCTGGCGGATTCCCAGATCAAAAGGAAGACCCGGATTCTGATAGGCACTGTTGATGGCCTTTCCCACATACAGATGAACCTCCGTACAGTCCTCGATCAGGATCTTTGCCACCATGGAGCCGCCATTGGGCTTATCCAGTTCCTCAAAAAAATCCTCCGATACGGTTTCATTCTTTACATACCGCCGCAAAAGCTGCAGCACGCGGTTCAGCGTAAGGACGCCTTCTGTCACCAGATCTACCCCGTCCATATAGGCAATGGGCGGAATCTCCGGATCCACATAGTCCAGCGATACATCCAGCTTCCGGTTCAGAACCCGTGACACAATGGTAGCGCTGGTGCCGCCGCATACAATGGTCGCGGCATTGGGATCGGACATAAAATCCTCTACCATGGCTGTATCATCCTCTGGATTTCGGGCCGGACCAGTCATCAGATGAACCGGCTTGCTGTTTATGATGCGCATACAGGCCACTGTGGTATCGTCTCCCGGATGAAACTGGTACAGCTCGTCACAGGCACGGCTGATGGATGCAGCCAGACGCATGGCGGAAACGGTGATCTGATACTGGCGCACCGCATAGTCCGCTATATCCTTCCACAGCCAGCCAAAGTTTAAAAGATCACCAACTCCCGCATGAATGGTGCCGTCGCTCATAAGGATTAAAGCGTCTCCCTTCTGCACCTTAAAACGGTATTCATTGATCCGTTTTCCCTGAAGTTCCCGGATGTTCTGGGGAATTTCCATCAGTTTTCCGTCCCGGATAAAAATGCAGCCCGGATTGTCATACTCTACCAGATAGGCGTCTCCATTATGGAAAACCTGCAAAATGCTGAAGGTAGAGTAGGCCACCTGGCGCACCTGGCAGATGGGAAGGGTCTCACTGATGGTATCCACACATTCCTCCAGGGTAGCTCCGTTTAAAAACATGGTTCCCAGGATTTTTGAGGTAAGAGTAGATAAAATATTGGCCTTGACCCCGCTTCCCATACCGTCGGCCAGAATCATAATGTTGGAATCCTCTGTCTGAAGGATTTCCACCTTGTCGCCGCAGAGGATCTCACTGTATTTGTTCAGGCTTTTGTAAGCAACATCTACCGTTATCTCCATACGCTACCTCCCAAAGCCCGGAGACTTGGGCCGGATGCTCCCCAGATGGACATAGCCTGCCGGCTTTTCTGCCGTTTCTGAGCTGTCCGCCTTGGAGGCGGATGCTCCCGATGCTCCCGAAATGACAGCCTGTGCTCCTGCCTGCCTTGGAGAGCCGCCTCCCAGGGAATCCCTTGTCATCACACCGCTTAGTGGAACCGCCCCGCTTCCTATATGGACATTTTCCAAAGGCGGTTCCATTTCATCCTCCTCATGGAGAGAGGAATCATCTAACAGAGAACGGCACAGTTTGCTTAAGGTAGTTTTGGTTTCCGCTGTCGTTTCTCCCAGAAGGCCTGCAATCTCCTGAGCCACCATCATCTGCTTGTGGATTACCTTCTGAGCCAGATCAATAGTTTCCAGCTTCTTCTCATAATCCTCCTGAGCCAGTTCCTCCTCACGGGTGATATCAATAAAGGTAGCAAGCACTGCATTTTCCTTTTCTATGTATACAATGTTCTGGAGTGTGGACAAATGGTACTCCGGATAGCTGACCCGCTTTCCATGGATATTCTGATGGGTGTCGAATACCCACTGGAAATCCACCGGATCAATAAATTCATACAGATACATCTCAAGCGCCTCTGAGCGCGTCTTTCCAAAGTATTTCTCTCCCACATCGGAATACTCTAAAATCCGCATATCCGGCCCTACAATGAGCACAATATTAGGAGAAGTTTCCATTACCAGATTAGACATGGATTCCGCCTTTTCATGCATATAGGGAATGCACATGGAAACCTCTGCCTTGTGCTGGAATACGGCGATCGCCTTTTCCCGACAGGTAGGATAACCGCAGGCTCCGCAGTTTAACTCATCCTCTGGCTTAAATTTATTCGTCATGCGCAGGATCTGGCGGATCTGCTCCTCTGTCGGCATAGGATCTTTGGACGAACGGTCTAAAAACTCTTTTCTGAAAGAAACCGCCTCAACCGCATGTTCCATCTGGGAACGGTCGGCCGGCTCCCTGCAGATCCGTTCCTCCATATCCAGCTTTACTTTAAAGCGTGAAATAAACTCCTCATCATCCACCGTCGGCCCCTTAATACAGCCGCCGGCGCACATATTCATTTCAATAAAACACCCTTTGATCTCTCCCCTGGCCATGCTCCTGCACAGGTCAATACAGTTTGTCTCCCCATGGACATAGAACTTGCGGTAGCCGTCTCCCCTGCTTTCTTCCTCAGCCAGTACCGAATTTACCACTCCGTTTGTAACAGGATACAGGCGGTTTACCTTGGGATCAAAGGCCGTAAAGGGCATATCCTCACAATCCTCAATGGAAATTTCCTCCTGATCCAGCCATTTTTTCATATCCCGGAAATTCAAGACCGCATCAATGCAGTTATCATGGCGAGGATCGTTTGCCTCCTTCTTTTTTGCAATACAGGGGCCTAAAAATACTATCTTCACCTCACGCCCCAGTTCTTCCTTTAAAATGCGTCCGTGGGCGATCATGGGAGATACCACCGGCGCAAGGTATTTTACCAGCTCCGGATAGTAAATCTCGATCAGGTCATTGACACTGGGGCAGCAGGTGGTAATGATATTTTCCATCTGATGCTCCTTAAGCAGTCTGGCATACTCTGCCGTCACATAGGCAGCGCCCTCGGATGTTTCCCTCACATCCTCAAACCCCAGACGGATCAGTGCCCCACGGACCTGGCCGATGGTCTTATATTTTAACAGACCCATATAAGAGGGTGCAATGGAAACCACTACCCTCTCGCCGGCTGCGATCCAGCCCTTCACCAGCTCCAGATCGCTTCTGAGCGTCTTTGCAGACTGCGGACATATCTTCAGGCAGTGGCCGCAGAGAATACATTTATCAGGCATGATCACGGCTCGTCCATCCTTGACCTGGATGGCCTTTACCTCGCAGTAGCGGACGCATTTATAGCAGTGCTTACATTTTGTGGCCTTGAAATCAATGATTTCCATGCCCATAATCACAGTCTCCCTTTGATCTCGTTTTCAAAAAACGCTTCTGTGTCCTCCGGCTTCAATGAATATAACTCTCCGTCCACAGTCACACATACGCCGTGGTCGCAGTTTCCGGAGCAGAAAGCTCCGTTTAAGTCAACCTGTTCCGACAGGCCGTTTTCATTTACAAGCTTCTGAAGCTTTTCAATAATCTCTCTGGAACCCTTTAAATGGCAGGCGCTTCCAATACATATTGTTACTTTCATTTTCACTTCACCCTCCGTTATTCGTTTCACTCTGTCTGTTCTTTATCCTTTATACAGGGGTCTCCCCACATGTAATGCCATTATCTCATATTGTCATATTTTTATCAATAATATTTCTGCAAAAACAAAGGTTTTCCGATGGAAAAGTGTGGTATACTGGATATATTTCAAACGATATGCCTGCCGGACAGAACCGCCCGGCAAAGCCAAATGGAGGAATCAGAAAATGGAACAAAAGACAGGACTTGTGCTGGAAGGCGGCGGAATGCGCGGGATCTATACAGCCGGCGTGCTGGATCTCTTTATGGATCAGGGAGTAACCTTTGACGGAGTGATCGGAGTATCCGCAGGAGCCATCCACGGCTGCAGCTTTCTTTCCGGACAGCGCGGGCGGAACATCCGATATTATAAAAAATACTGCCAGGATCCTCGCTTTATGAGCGTTAGAAACCTTATCCTCACCGGAGACATCGCAGGAGAACGGTTCTGCTACCACACGCTGCCGGAAAAGCTGGATCCTTATGACTATACAGCCTTTAACAATAATCCGGCCGAATTTTATGTAGGCTGCAGCAATGTAGAAACAGGAAAACCGGAGTATCTGCATCTGACCGACATGAAACAGCAGATCGACTATCTGCGGGCCTCTGCATCACTGCCTCTGGTATCAAAAATCGTACATGCCGGAGGGAAAAAGCTGCTAGACGGCGGCTGTACGGACAGCATCCCGGTAAAAGCCTTTATGGAGCTTGGATACCCAAGGAATGTTGTTGTCCTTACCCGCCACAGGGGTTACCGGAAAAAAGCAGAGGGAACCCGGCTTACCGAACTGTGCTACCGCCATTATCCTGCCTTTGTAAAAGCCATTAAAAACCGGCCATCCGTGTACAACCGGACGCTGGATGAGATCGAGTCTCTGGAAAACAGCGGCCAGGCCTTTGTGATCCGCCCCAGCAGGCCTCTTACCATCGGACGAATGGAAAAGGATCCGCAAAAACTTCAGCTTGTTTACGAGCTTGGGTATCAGGACGCAGCCAGATGCCTTTTAGACCTTTTATCCTGGAAACAGGGACCGGCCAGATGACCGGTCCCTGTTCATATCTTTCTTTT
>OOBW01001214.1_pt1 | contig 12386 bp, 9 predicted proteins | sample 1671701 | NCBI WGS metagenome assembly OOBW01 (sample SAMN06348183, study PRJEB24527) | human gut metagenome | biome: human gut; feature: ankylosing spondylitis patient; material: feces | host: Homo sapiens | place: China | collected 2015-10 | reverse complement strand
GTCCAGAAACAGACAGGACAAGAATTGCTTTCTGTACGCGGGATCACAAAGAGATTTGGTCTGAACGTAGTGCTGAAGGGAATTGATTTAAGTGTTGGAAGAGGAGAGGTTTTGACGCTGATCGGCGGAAACGGAGCCGGAAAATCGACTCTCATGAAGATTATTATGGGAATCTATCAGCCGGATCAGGGCGAGCTTTACATAGACGGAGAACGCATTTCCAGTTTTAAGCCCGTTGTTTCCCTTCAAAAGGGAATTTACATGGTTCCTCAGGAGCCCATGCTGTTTCCTAATATGACAGTAGAGGAAAACATCCTTATCGGTTTTACCGGTGTAAAGTCGGAGCTGCACAGCCGTCTGGTAAAGATTGTGGAAGATATCGGATGGAATCTGGATCTTACCAGAAAAGCATTGAGTTTGTCTATTGCAGAACAGCAGATTGTAGAACTGCTCAGAGGCATGATGAGAAACGCAAAGGTGCTGATTCTGGACGAGCCTACTTCCGCATTGACTTTTGACGAGGTAGAGGCATTATTTAAGGTAGTAACAGATCTTAAAAGCCGCGGAATTGGTATCATTTATATCACACACCGTATGGCTGAGGTATTTACGATCGGAACACATGTAGCGATCATGCGCGACGGCGTGATTACACTGAAAGGCCCGATCGGTGACTTTACAAGAGAGATGCTGGTGAAGGGACTTTTACCGCCCAACATGGAAGATGTAGAGAAGCGGGAAAAGGAAGAAGTTACGATTGATTATACAAATTTAAAACCGGTTTTAAAACTGGAACATTTTTCCGGTTATGGATTTGAGGACATCAATTTTGAAGTTTATCCAGGAGAGATCCTGGGTGTGGCCGGATTGGTCGGAGCAGGCCGGACGGAACTGGCAACTACGATTTTTGGCCGGGAAAAACCACTTTCAGGAAAAGTGCTTCTGGAGGGAAAGGACGTAAAAGGGCTTTCGACCAGAGAGGTGATTGCGGCAGGTATTAACTATGTACCTGAGGATCGCCGGCAGAACGGTGTGTTTGGAATGAGCAGCGTAGCAGCCAACACTACATCCTCTCTGCTGTTTAATATCGCGATGGGAAAGGTGTTTCTTAATAAGAAGAAAGAGCAGGAAATCACTCAGAAATATATTGATGATTTCAGGACAAAGGTAACCGGACAGGAGCAGTCCTGCGGCAGCCTTTCGGGTGGAAATCAGCAGAAGGTAGTGATTGGGCGATGCCTTTCCTCTCTTCCTAAGCTGGTAATCTTAGATGAACCGACCCGTGGTATTGACGCAGCAGCCAGAGGTGATGTATATTCGATTATCCTGGAACTGAAGAAAAAAGGCGTGGCGATCATGCTGATTTCTTCGGATATGGAAGAGATTATTGAACTGTCTGACCGGGCGGTTGTCATGTTCCAGGGGCATGTGACAAGAACGCTGTCAAAGTCGGAAATCGATCAGAACACACTGATGAATGCATCGTTTGATGTAAAAGAAGAAGGAGAGGGCTGACATGAATAGAGTAAAGAAAATGATGAAGGCCCGCGAAGCAGGAAGCTTGCTTTTCCTGGTGCTGCTGATCCTGCTGGTAGGCCTGGTGAATAAGGATTTCTGGCAGCCTGCCAGTCTGCTGAACTGTTTAAATGATTCGGTCGTATTTACGCTTCTGGCGGTAGGAATTGCTTTTGTGATCCTGACAGGAGAGATTGACGTATCCATTGGTGCGACTCTGGGAATGAGTGCCGCTGTCGGCGCGACGATCCTGCGGGATGGAGGAAGTGTGGTAACAGCCGTACTGGCAGCCGTTTCTGTCGGAGCAGTGATCGGACTGGTAAATGGCTTTGGTGTTTCCATATTAAATATTCCTTCCCTGATTTTTACACTGGGTGTCAATGGTGTGGTACGAGGATTGATCTATGTATATACCGGCGGTGCGTGGGTAGAGAACCTGCCGGCATCCTTTACCAAAGCTTCTAATATTAAGATCGCAGGAGAGCTTACCCTGTTTTATGCAGTGACAATTGTGCTGGTATTGATTGCCAATTACATTGTGACAAAGACAAGAAAAGGAAGATACTTCACTGCTGTGGGTGACAATATCTCCGGTGCTACGCTGGTAGGTATCCCTACGGTTCAGACTAAGATCCTGGCATATGTGATTTGCGGCATTATGGCAGCTGTAGCGGGTATGGTATATGCTTCCCGTATCGGTTTTATCACACCAACCGCAGGAAACAACTATGAAATGAAGGCGATTGCAGCCTGTGTATTGGGCGGTGTTGCATTGACTGGAGGCCAGGGAAGCCTTTTCGGAGCAGCAATCGGTGCGATCATCATGTCCTCGATCAGTCGTATCCTTGTATTTTTGGGCTTTTCATCTGATTATGACAATACCATTACCGGTATTATGCTGATCGTGATCGTGGTGGTAACGACAGTGGCTCAGAACCATGGGATTGTTAAGAACCGTCATGAGATTTTAAAGGCCAGAACCAATAAGGCAAAAAGTAACGCAGGGCAGAAAGGAGATCAGAAAGTATGAAAACCACTTTTCCTGAAAAGGCAAAAAAGTTTTTTACGAGCTGGGAATTTGTTCTGCTGCTGATTTTGTTTGCTGAAATTGTGATATTTGCGACAAAGAATCCCAAGTTTTTAATGCCAAGAGTACTGTTTGGCAGTTTAAATGACATTATTTCTATCTGTATCATTTCCCTGTTCGTGACCTTTGTTATGATCACAGGCGGAATTGATATCCAAGCAGGTTCCATTGTAGGTTTATCCTCTATTGTTCTGGGTGTGGCATGGCAGGATGGGGGCATGAACATCTGGGCGGCTGTAGCTTTGGCTGTTGTTGTTGCAGGTGTATGCGGCGCTCTTTCCGGCTATTTTGTAGCATACTGCGGCGTGCAGCCGATGGTGGTGACGCTGGGAGGCAGCTTCCTGTTTACAGGTGTAGCTCTTCTGGTATCCAACCTGTCTGCGACTGAGAGCTACAAGGGAATCAGCGGATTTCCGGACAGCTTTCTTCAGCTTTCCAAATTTAAACTGTTTGGAGTGATCCCCTGCCAGGTGATCATCTTCCTGGTACTGGCGGTGATCGCCTATGTGCTTCTTAATAAAACCAAGTACGGACGTATGGTTTTCCTGATCGGCGTGAACAAAGATGCCGCAGAGTTTTCCGGCATCAATACCCGTCTGATCACTATGACTACATACATTTTGTCCGGCATCAGCGCAGCAATCGCGGGAATTATCCTGACTTCCTATATCGGAACGGCTAAATCAGATATCGGTGTAACATTTACGCTTCCGATCATTACAGCCGTGGTTCTGGGCGGTACGCTTTCTACCGGCGGCAAAGGTTCTGTAGTAGGAACCGCTTTGGCAGCTGTGGTGATTGGCGTATTAAAGTTCGGACTTCCCCTTTGCTTTAAGGTTCCGCAGCAGTACCTGGATATTCCGGTTGGCCTGCTTCTTCTGGTGGTCGTGATCGGACGGTCCCTTTTGACAAATCCAAAGGTAGTGGCTGCGCTTCACCCAAAGGACAAAAAATAGTATCTTAATGGAATGTTCCATTAAAATAAAGACGGCGGTTCTAAAACGTTACAAACAAAGATTATATGCAGCAGATGCATAACAAAAAGGAGGATTTTATTTATGAAGAAGAAACTGATAGCAATGGCACTTGCAGCTTCCATGGTAGCTTCCTTAAGCGCATGCGGCTCCAAGCCGGCAGAAGCACCGGCAGAGACCGAGGCGAAGACAGAAACGGAGGCAAAGGCAGAGACCGAAGCCAAAGAAGAAACGGAAGCAAAAGCAGAAGAGTCTGCTGAAGCATCCGGCGATGTAAAATCGGTTGAAGGACTGACCGTTGCATTCGTTCCTAAACTGACCGGAAATGCATTCTTTGAATCTGCTAACAACGGCGCGCAGAAGTATGCTGAGAAGTGGGGCTTTACCGTAGATTATCAGGGTTCCTCCAATGCATCTGTTGCAGATCAGGTTCAGGTAATCAATAATGCCATTGCTTCCGGTGTAGACGGAATCTGTATTTCTTCTGTAGATGCAACCGGTTTGGATTCTGCTCTTACAGATGCGATTTCCAGCGGTGTAACCGTAGGAACCTGGGATTCAGATGTTTCCGACACAGCCCGCAGCCTGATGGTATCTCAGGGTACTCCCGAAATTCTGGGCCAGATGCTGGTAGATATGGGCGCAGATTCTCTGACAAAGAGAGGCAAAGATCCTGAGAAGGATACAATTAAATACTGCTGGCACTATTCTCAGGCAACTGTAGCTGACCAGAACTCCTGGCAGGTAGCCGGAGAGGCTTATATTAAAGAAAACTTCCCGAACTGGGAGAATGTTGCTCCAGATAACTACTATTCTGAGCAGGATGCAGAGAAGGCCGTTTCTATCGGAGCATCCATTCTTGAGGCACACAGCGATATTGACCTGATTATCTGCAATGATTCTACTGCTCTTCCGGGACAGTGCAAGGCAGCACAGAACAAGGGCCTGACCAAGAATGATGTAACAATTACCGGTTTTGCATCCCCGATGTCTATCAAGGATTACTGCGAAGCAGATGTAATCGAGCAGTGGGGTCTCTGGGACTGCGGCGTACAGGGCGCTATGGGCTGCTACCTGACCGCTTATCTGGCAGCTGGAAACACTGTAAAAGTCGGCGATAAGATCAACATTCCAGAGATTGGTGAAGTTGAGGTAATGCCAAATGACTGTCTGGTAGAAGGCGTAGAGACTGCACCTGAGAACAATGGTGTTGTGCTGATGCCGGAAAGACTGATTTTCAACAAGGACAACGTAGCTGATTACGATTTCTAAAAAATACGAACCGCCAGTCAGGCCGGATGTCACAGTCCGGTCTGGCATTGCAGATTCAATGGAATCTGGATTGAACCCCAAAAAGACGAACAAAGACAGGAGAGTAATATTATGGCAGATCTTGAAGGTGTAAAAGTTGCAAAAAATTATCATCTGGACGCTCCATTTGCCAACCAGGAAGGATTTTATGTAAAAGGTGCAAATGCGCTGGACTGGGGCATGAAAAAACATATGTCCAATATTTTTGATGCGAAGAGCGGCAATACGGTAATGTTCGCATTTGACCATGGCTATTTTATGGGTTCCACAGCAGGACTGGAGAGACTGGATCTTATCATTCCAAAGCTCATCCCTAATATTGATGTGCTGATGGGTACCAGAGGGGCGCTCAGAAGCTGCGTAGATCCGGCGCTGATTGGCGGAAAGGGTATTGCGCTCAGAGCTACTTCCGGTTCCTCCATGCTCAATGATGATCTTTCCCATGAGGTACTGGCAGTAGACGCTGCAGAAGCCTGCAGAATGAATGCAGACTGTCTGGCGATTCAGACTTTCGTAGGCGCAGACGGACAGCTGTCCAGTCTGGACAACCTTTCCAAAGCGGTAAATCTGGGCCAGCAGTATTCAATCCCTGTGATGGGCGTTGTTGCAGTAGGAAAGCAGATGGAGCGTACCGATCGTTTCTTTAAGCTGGCTACCCGTATAGTTGCTGAGCTGGGAGCAAACATCGTAAAATCTTACTACTGCGATAACTTTGAGGAAGTTGTAGCTGCCTGCCCTGTTCCGATCGTGGTTGCAGGAGGAAAGAAGCTTCCTGAGGATGAAGCTATGACACTGGCTTACAGATCCATTCAGGGAGGAGCAAGAGGTCTTGATATGGGAAGAAATATCTTCCAGTCCAATCATCCGGTAGAGATGAGTGCAGCGATTCGTAAGATCGTTCATGAAGGCTTTACCGATAAAGAGGCATATGAGTTCTACCAGGATGCGATCCACTAAGCGCGCAGCCTGACGTGTTTACTGTTATATTATAAAAAAGCCGCTGCGGAGATTATTTTTCCGGCAGCGGCTCATTTTTTATGCCTTACTCCCTGCGCTTTCTGCGGTCGTGACCCTTGGACTGGTAGTAGGCTCTTTTATTTTCATACATCCGGCTGTCCGCATCTGAAATGTATTTTTCTACATTTTCATCACAGCATGGAAGCCACACGGAGCCGACAGCCATAAAGGACACGCCCTCTATCATATCATTTTTCAGGCAGTTTACTGCGTGTTCAAATTCCATCTGAGACCAGTTCTCACACAGGATCAGAAATTCATCGCCTCCAACGCGAAAGACGGTATTTTTAGGAAAATGCTCCATCAGACAGCGGCAGCATCGGATCAGCGTCTGATCGCCGGCCTGATGCCCCTGGGTGTCATTGATCTGTTTTAGGCCCATTACATCGGCGTACAGAATACCCAGGCTTGTCTTGAGTGGGAGGACGCTTAAAAACTCGTTCATGGCATGACGGTTTTTGGCGCCGGTGAGCTGATCATAAAAGCTTAGGTTTTCAAGCCGCTCCACCAGATCCCGCCGCTTTAGAATAGAAGAAATAAAATGGCCGAAGAGCTGCAGTGTAAAGGAAATATGGCTCATCAGCTCCAGCGGTGGATTGTCAATTCCATAAAAACCAATCAGCCGGCGTCCATCCATTATGGGACTGACAACCAGAGAGTGTATGTTTTGCGGCTTTAGCAGAGAATAAACATCTGGATCCGCTGTACGGATTGCTTCAATATCTGTAATCAGGACATTTTCATTTCGATTAAAGGCCTGTACCCAACTGTTTAAGTCCTGTTCAGGAATATTTATGAGGATATTTTTCTGAGGCAGCACCTGGTCAGAACACCATTCAAAGGTATTGTCAAAGGAATTCTGGCTGTTCCGCTCAAAGATGTAGGCCCGTTCTCCGCTGAAGCTCTGTCCCATATATTGAAGCAGGATATCAATAGAACGGATCGGTGTTTCTGCGGCTAACGCAAAGCGAAGCCCCTCGTTGATCAGCGCTTCTGTATCGGTTTGATCCTCAATTGTCAGCTTTTCCCGCTGGTGGACGTTCATATCGATCGTAATTTCAATCCGTAATCTTCTGCCGTCCCGGATTACCATGGTATCTTTCAGGATATAAGCTCTTTTTACAATGGGATTATACCGGGACCATTCAAAAAATTCTCCAGGGCAGAGCTTGCTGTTGGTACACATGGCACAGGGAGAAGAACAGCTCTGGAGCAGTTCGTAGCATTTGCGGTTCTGATACTGTTCAGGTGATGTAAGTGCGTATTGTGCCATTGCCCGCCGGTTCATATATACCATATCGTAGGTATCCATATCGGCTACATAAACAAGTTCATCCATATTTTCAAAAAAATCCCATATATCTGCCATCATACAACTCCCCTCCATTATGATTTTTTGTACATGGAAGAATTTTTCTATATTATATCGGATTTTTCGGTAAAATGGCATCTTTTTTTGATTTTTGTTAAAAACATTGGAGAATAAATATTCCGCTTCAAACGGATCGGTTCACGTATGCCTTGACAAAAGGAATGGTGGGTTCTATAATCCAACCAAATCAGACTGGCACCAAACGATGGAACGCCGAAAAGGAAAGGATGAGGTTTATGGCAGGTATATTAAACGGAATCACGGAGTTGGTGGGAAATACGCCTTTGATGGAGGCCGTAAATCTGGAAAAGAAGGAAGGATTAAAAGCAAGGCTCCTTCTGAAGCTGGAGTATTTAAATCCAGCAGGAAGTGTAAAGGATCGTGTTGCAAAGGCCATGATAGAGGATGCAGAGGCAAAGGGATTATTAAAAGAAGGTTCTGTTATCATTGAACCTACCTCAGGAAATACAGGGATTGGTCTGGCAGCGATTGCGGCTTCAAAGGGATATCAGGTGATCCTAACCATGCCCGATACCATGAGTGAGGAACGCAGAAATATATTAAAGGCATACGGGGCAAAGCTTGTTCTTACGCCAGGCGCCAAGGGAATGAGCGGAGCCATTGCAAAGGCAGAGGAGCTGGCAAAGGAAATTCCCCAAAGTATGATTGCAGGCCAGTTTGTAAACCCTGTAAATCCCAAAGCCCACAGAGAGTCTACGGGGCCTGAGATCTGGAGAGACACAGAGGGACAGGTGGATATTTTTGTGGCCTCTGTAGGAACTGGGGGCACGATTACAGGAACCGGAGGATATTTAAAGGAAAAGAATCCGCACATTCAGGTAATAGCAGTGGAACCGGCTGCTTCACCAGTGCTGTCAGGCGGTGCTGCCGGAGCGCATAAGATTCAGGGGATCGGAGCGGGATTTGTGCCGGAGGTGCTGGATACAGAGGTATATGATGAGATCATTGCCGTGGATAATGAAATTCCCTTTGAAACAGCCCGTATGCTGGCTAAAACAGAGGGGATCCAGACGGGTATTTCTTCCGGCGCAGCGCTGTATGCAGCCTTACAGGCTGCCAAGCGGCCTGAAAATGAAGGAAAAACCATTGTTGTACTGCTGCCGGACAGCGGAGACCGGTATTATTCTACGACGCTTTTTCAGGCAGGTGAATAATACCAGGCATTGGGAGACAGCCGTCATATAACATAATCACCGCCTTACAGGAATAAGCTGTATAAAAGTCCTGTGGGGCGGTTTTTATGTCTTTTCTGCTTTTTCTCTCAGATGCTATGGTGCCTCTTATGATCTTCTATATCGTAGGTTTTGGTATTTTATCCGGACGTCCTGTACTGGATGATTTTATCCGGGGAGTAAAGGATGGGGTGAAAACAGTAGGGGGGATCTTCCCTACACTGATCGGCCTGATGGTATCGGTAGGTATATTGCGTTCCTCCGGCCTTTTGGATGCGTTTGGAGAACTGTTAAAGGCGCCGGCTTCCTTTCTGGGACTGCCTCATGCCGTTATCCCCACAGCGCTGGTACGTCTGGTGTCAAATTCTGCGGCAACAGGCCTGGTTTTGGATCTTTTTAAGGAATACGGCACGGAGTCCAGAGTGGGATTGATGGCTTCTATTCTCATGGGAAGTACGGAAACGGTTCTTTACTGCATGAGTATCTATTTCGGGTCTGTGGGAATTCGGAAGACCCGGTACACGCTTGCCGGGGGGCTTCTGGCGTCCGCTGTCGGTCTGGCAGCCAGCGCCGTTTTGTCAGCCATGATGGTTTAGAGGTTATTTGCAGGGAAATATTCATTGCAAAATAACCGTTTGCACACTATAATTGACCGTGTATACCCCGGATTTCCGCTTGGGACAGGCGGGTTTGATTCCGGAAAACGCTTCTGTTTGTCAGAGGCATACAGCAGAAAGAGGTTTTTATGGAACGATATCAGAAATTTCGGAAGGAATTTCCGCGTTTTTATTATCACGGATATGAGACAGAAGAAACAGAATTTACATATAAGATTACATATGATTTTGAGATAGAGGGATTATCCTCCTTTGCGCCCACCTGGACGTTTCCCAAGACGGTAAATGATGGGAAAATATGGAAGAAGGACGGTCTGTTTCGGAAAATGATTTTTTCTCTGGGTATGGTTGAGCTGGTAAGCTACTGGAAGATTACCTGCTCACCGGAGGTGATTGTGGAAGCAGGTGTGTTAAATGACCGTCAGATTCTCTGGTGGAAGGATCTGTATTTTAATGGACTGGGAGAGTTTTTCTATGTGAATGATATTTCTGAGGCCAATGCTCAGGATTTTATGGAAATCCACTGCAGGCCATCTGAAACGGAAGACGCATCCGATGTTGTCTGTGATGATCCGGAATTTATTTTTAAACAGGGGCGTCTTTCCTCCGTCAGCGGTTCGGAAAAGGGAGTGCTGGTTCCTGTCGGAGGAGGTAAGGATTCCGCAGTGACCCTGGAACTTTTAAAGGGCGCAGGCGTTCCTGTATATGCTTATATTATCAATTCCAGAGGAGCCACAATCCATACCACAGAGGCAGCCGGACTGGATGAGGATCATGTGATTTATGTAAAACGTACGCTGGATCAGAATATGCTGGAATTAAACCGTCAGGGCTATTTAAACGGCCATACTCCGTTTTCTGCGCTGGTAGCTTTTTCAGGCATTATGGCAGCCAGAATGGCCGGACTTTCCTATGTGGCACTGTCAAATGAATCCAGTGCAAATGAGAGCACCGTAAAGGGAAGTACGGTCAATCATCAGTATTCCAAGAGTTTTAAATTCGAGGAGGATTTTCACCGCTACGAGGCAGAATATCTTCCAGGAAGCGCGTACTATTTCAGTATGCTGCGCCCCTTAAGCGAGTTTCAGATTGCCCGCTTTTTTGCACAGCAGAAGCAGTACCATGCTATTTTCAGGAGCTGCAATGCAGGCAGCAAAACAGACAGCTGGTGCGGACACTGCCCCAAGTGCCTCTTTGTATATCTGATCCTGTCCCCGTTCCTTTCGGAGGAAGAGGTGGAGAAGGTTTTCGGAAGAAATATGCTGCAGGATGAGGAGATGAAGCCTCTTTTGGATCAGCTTACGGGTATTCAGGAGGAAAAGCCCTTTGAGTGTGTGGGAAGCCGGGATGAGATCAATTCTGCCATTGTATTAACGATTGAGCGGATGGAAAAAGAGGGGAAGAAGCTTCCGCTTTTATTTGAACATTATAAAGAAACAGGCCTGTATGAGCGGTATCAGACGGAGAAAAATAAGTTTTCCGCTTATTTTGACAGCAGCAATCTGGTGCCTGAACCCTGGGAAAAATTTGTCAGGGAAAGGTGTACAAAGGAAGCATAGGAGACGAGGAGACGGACTGTGATAGAGAAAATTGATCCCTGGGTACGGGGGAAAAAGATACTTTTGCTGGGCTTTGGAAGAGAGGGGAAATCCACATGGGAGGTGCTGCGGCGTCTGGGAACCTTTCAGTCCGTGGATATCGCGGATCAGTCGGCGCCCGGGGAGCTGCCGGAAGGGATTGGAAAATGGATCAGCGGGCCGGATTACCAGAGCTGTCTGAATGATTATGATGTGGTTTTCAAAAGTCCCGGAGTGGTACTGGAAAAGCCGGTGCAGGATTACAGCTGTCAGATCCTTTCCCAGACAGAGGTGTTTTTCAGGTGCTTCCGCGATCAGATTACCGGTATCACGGGCACCAAGGGAAAGAGTACGATTACCACGCTGCTGTATCATTTGCTCAAACATGCAGGATACGATACGGTTCTGGCAGGAAATATCGGAATTCCCGTGTTCGATCTTATGGAAGAGATCGTACCGGAAACAAAGATTGTGTGTGAGCTTTCCTGCCATCAGCTGGAATACATGACCGTTTCACCCCATATTGCCATTTTATCAAATATCCATGAGGAGCATCTGGATCACTATGGTACGATGGAAAAATATGTACGGGCCAAGGAGCACATTTTCTTAAATCAGACCCCGGAGGATGTGCTGATCTGCAACGTTCAGTGTCTGCCTGAGCCGGGGGAGTGTGTTTCCAGACTGATTACTGCAAAGTCCTCCTTCCCTGAGCCGCCGCTTGAGCGTTTCTGGAAAACAGAGGGGAATCTGGCAGACAGAAAAAAACGGGAAGAAACCCCTGTTTTGTATGTAGAGGAAAAGGATGGCGTTACATCCATCTGCTATGAGGGCCGTCGTTATAAGATCCCGACCGGTCAGATCCGCCTTTTGGGCCAGCATAATTATTTTGATATTGGTATGGCTTATGCAGTGTGCAGCCTGCTGGGAATGGCAGAGGAAACGTTTACGGAAGGCCTTAAGGAGTATGAGCCCCTTCCTCATCGCTTACAATTTCTGGGAGAAATACAGGGCGTTAAATATTATGATGATTCCATTTCTACAATCTGTGAGACAGCAATTCAGGCGTTAAAAACTCTGAAGGACACAGATACCATCTTAATCGGCGGCATGGACAGAGGAATTGATTACCGAGAGCTGATCGAATATCTGTCACAGTCGCAGGTGCCCCATATTATATTGATGGAGGCCACAGGAAAGAGGATTTTTGAGGAAATCGCGGCAGATTATCCTGATTTTGAAAATCCGTCCAGACTGCTGTTGGCAGAGCATCTGAAGGACGCAGTTTGTCTTGCCAAGAAGGTTACAAGGCCTGGCCGCAGCTGTGTTATGTCGCCTGCAGCTGCCAGCTACGGCATATTCCGGAATTTTGAAGAGCGCGGCGAGGAATTTAAACGTCTGGTGCTTGAAAATGAGCAGCAGGACACAGTTTTTTAAGAATTTTATAAGCATTTTAGGACTTGTATGACACAGGAAAATACTGTACAATCAGTAGAGCGTATCTGAGAAGGATACTGAGGAAAGTGAAAGGAAGAGACGTGGAGACTTACGATACACTGAACGATGTATTGGTAAATCTGTTCCGGGATATCAATGATATCGAAGAGAAGGCCATTACCAGCTATGAGAACAAGGATCTGACCAGTAATGATATGCATGTCATCCATGCGATCGGCGTTGGAACGAAGAAAAATATGTCATCCATCGCAAAGGAGCTGTCAGT
>OOBW01001212.1_pt1 | contig 12402 bp, 10 predicted proteins | sample 1671701 | NCBI WGS metagenome assembly OOBW01 (sample SAMN06348183, study PRJEB24527) | human gut metagenome | biome: human gut; feature: ankylosing spondylitis patient; material: feces | host: Homo sapiens | place: China | collected 2015-10 | reverse complement strand
TCAAGAATCTTTTGTAGGGGAATAACGGTTGTTGAAATATAGAACTATTCCTAAGAGGCTTAGATTAGACAAATCTTTCAACCTTTCTAAAAATGCTTTTCTTACCTGTCCACAGAATGTTTGGAAGGCAGAAATAGCTTATACGCTACAATTTGACAATGAGATTAAGCCCTGTTTCTCAATCTTTCATACAACACCGTACCCACCGTTTCCATGACCTGTCGCATCATGTCCGGGTCCGAGAACATCTTTACAAAGAAACCCTCGTTCTGCTCATATCGGGCGGCGGCCATATTGGGAAAATCTTTCTCAAAGAGCAGCATAAAGGTCTTGCGGTCATTGTTCTGGGCGTAGCTGTGCCACTTATCCTGAGCGGCATAGTCGTTTTCCATCTGAAGCAGAACCTTGTCCATCTCAGTGAAGTTGGTGCCATACTTCTCGTTGATTTTCTCAATAATGACCGTCAGCGGATCGCGCTTCTTTTCTCTGCGTCCAGCCTCGCCGGTGATGGGGCGGAAGCCCTCCGGGGTGCTCTCCAGCTGGATACCACCCTCGAAGTCCTTTTCCAGACGGTAGTACTCCAGAAGCACCTTGTCGTCCACATAAACCTTATCCCGCCCACCTTTGGGCAGCATGGTATAAAGGAACTTTGCGTACACGCTGAACTTGTGGATGTCCTTATCAAACAGGCGGCAAACCTGGGTGATAAAGGCATAGATGCGGTTAAAACGGGCCAGAGTGGACTTGAAGAGATCCTGCTTTTCCTCTTCCAGGGCCTCAAAGCGATCCAGCGCCGGGCGTATGGTGCCCTGGAGCTTGCCCAAATCGCCGCCGGCCTGTTCCTTGGAGGAATAGAAGATCTCCGCAAACCGATCAATCTCTATCTGCTGATATACCCGGTACTCGTCCAGGGTGTTCTTCAGATCGTACACCACATTGGGGTCGGTCTCCTCTTCCAGCACCGTCTCCTCATAGTAAGGCTCAAAAGCTTTGCGAATGTCCTCAGCCGAGTTGACAAAGTCCAGAACGAAGGTGTCCTTCTTGCCCCGCATGGTGCGGTTCAGCCGGGAAAGGGTCTGGACAGCCTTCACGCCGGACAGCTTCTTGTCCACAAACATGGTGTGCAGCAGCGGCTCGTCGAATCCAGTCTGATACTTTTCCGCCACGATTAGCATCCCATATTCGTCCGTATGGAACGCTTCCGGCAGGGCCTTCTCCTTGATGGTCTCGCCGGATTTTGTTTTGTTCAGCTTCTCCTCAGTGTAGGTTTCTCCATTGTCCTCCACCTCGCCGGAGAAGGCCACCAGCACATCCAGGTCAGTGTAGCCCTTCTCCTGGATCTGCCGCTTGAACTCCAGCAGGTAGCGCACCGCATGGAGCCGGGAGGGCGTCACGATCATGGCCTTGGCCTTTCCGCCGATCTTGTGCCGGGTTACATTGCGGAACTGCTCCAGCATGATAGCCGTTTTCTGAGAGATATTGTGGGGGTGCAGCGTCTCAAATTGGCGGATGGCACGCACACCGGCGGCGGTATCCAGCTCCGGGTCGTCGGGGATGGCCTTGGCGATCTTATAGTACATGTTATAGGTCATGTAGTTTTGCAGTACATCCAGAATAAAGCCTTCCTCGATGGCCTGCCGCATGGAGTACACATGGAAGGGGTGGTATTTGCCATTCTCATCCCGCTGACCAAACATTTGCAGCGTTTTGTCCTTGGGGGTAGCTGTAAAGGCGAAGAAGGACAGGTTTTCATGGACACCTTGGGCGGCCAGCTCATCCAGTAGCTTGTCCTCATCGTCCTTGCGCTTAGCTTCCTCCTCATACTCCTCTTTTGCGTACTCCTCCAGAACTTTCTCGGTATCAGCCAGCGCCCGCTTCAGCTTGCGGGCGGCGTCACCGGTCTGGGAGGAATGGGCCTCGTCCACAATAACCGCAAACCGCTTATTGCCGGTGCGCACTTCTTTGTAGATGACCGGGAACTTCTGGAGGGTGGTGATGATGATTCCCGTCCCGGCCTCGATGGCCTCGCGGAGCTGCTGGGCGTTCTTGTCGATCTTCTGCACAACGCCCGCTACATGGTCGAACTGGTAGACAGTGTTTTGCAGCTGGCTGTCCAACACCCGGCGGTCGGTGACGATGATGACAGACTGGAAGATCTTCTCGTCGTGGTCATCGTGCAGCCCAGTGAGCCGGTGGGCCAGCCAGGCGATGGAGTTGGACTTGCCGGAACCGGCGCTGTGCTGAATGAGATAGTTCTTGCCAGAGCCGTTGGCCTTTACATCGGCCAGCAGCTTGGTCACCACATCTAGCTGGTGATACCGGGGGAAGATCATCCGCTCGTCCTTTACCTCACCTGTCTTTTCGTCCTTGATCTGTTGCAAGTGGAGGTATTTATGTAAGATCTCCAGCAGGCGATCTTTGCACAGCACATTCTCCCACAGGTAGGCGGTGTCATAGCCGTCCGGGTTGATGGGGTTGCCCTTTCCTCCCACGTTTCCCGCCCCGTTGCTGCCCTGGTTGAAGGGCAGGAAATAGGTTTTCGGCCCCTCCAGTCGGGTAGTCATGTAGACATTGGTCAGATCTACGGCGAAGTGGACCAGAACCCGGTTTTTGAACTCGAAAATGGCGTCCTTCCCCGTCCGGTCAAACTTATACTGCTGGATAGCGTTGGCGGTGTCCTGTCCGGTGAACTGGCATTTTAGCTCCATGGATACCACCGGGATGCCGTTGAGGAACAGGACAATATCAATGCTGTTTTCGTTGCTCAGGGAGTAGTGGAGCTGCCGGGTGCAGTGGAGAATGTTGGCGGCATACTGGGCCTGACTGGTCTCGTTAATGGAGGTCTCCGGCTTCCAGAACACGGCCCGGAACTTGATACCCCGGTCGGTAAAGCCCTGGCGCAGCACTTTCAGCAGGCCCACCATTTTCACTTCCCGGCAAAAGCGGTCGATGAGCTGCCGCTGGCTGTCAGCGCCGTAGATCTTCTCAAACCGCTCCCACTGCTTGGGCTGGCTGGTGCGGATGAAGGAGAGGAACGTGCCGGTGTCCAGCGCCTTTTCCCGGTTGAAGGCGGCGGGGTCGCCCTTTTGATAGCCGCCGTATGTAGTGAGGTATTCCTCAATATCCTGCTCAAAGCGTTTTTCCTTTACATCAAAGTCGGGCATGGTCGCACCTACTTTCTCAGATAATCCCGTGTTTCTTTGCGTAGTCCGCCAAAACAGCACAGCAGGTAGCGGTTAACGCCCCCTGATATGCTGGGTCAACCTTGTCCGCACTGTCCAGATAATCCTGCAACTTGTGTGCCGCTTCCAGCACTTGTTGTACCTGATTTTGATGGTACTGCTGTTGGGCTTGTTGCTGGATATAATTATAGTTCCAAATATTATAAAGTGGGTTCATAACTTACACCTCTTTCTTTCCAGTCACAACCTCATAAATGAGCGATTTTTTGTAGTCGGTAAATTTGTCAACGAGTGCTTGCTTTCTATCTATAACAGATTCAATCCTTTTACATTTTTTATCAAGATAGGTAACGATCTGATTTTGCTCCTGCATCGGAGCTAAAGGTACTGGCAGCATAAATAATTTGCTTGCTTTGATACCTACTGCTGTTGAACCAGTTGATAATGTCATTAAAAAATTTTGGAAATCTATGCTCATTATCCAATATTTCAAAAAATAGGAATCCAAATGCTTTTTAGTAGAAAATTTTATAATTCTTTGCGCTAAGGCTATGTCGGTTCTATCGACATTTGCAACCTGTCCCAATGGCGCTTCTGTAGTAAATAGAACATCACCGATTTGCGGAATTCCTCTACGCATTATTTCGTCATAATCTTCGGCTTTTACATACTCTGAAGAAATGGAATAATCTATCATTCCATTTTTTATATTTCTGGCTGTCACGAGGAAAATTCCATCATCTACTTTTTCAGGCGTCTTTCCTCGATAATCTACTATGGATTCTAATTGCTTCGTCAATGGTACGATGCTCCAATGCTCCGGTATTTCCCCAATCCATTCAACCCCGCTGTCCTTCATGGGTACATCGGGATTCAGACCTTTTGTGACGGCTTCGGTGATAACGGACAGCTTATAGGCTTTCAGCTTCTCGATCACTTCCTGCTGCCGGGCAATGATGGCATCAATATGGATGCACTTGCGGTCGAGGTAGTCGGCAATACGCTCTTGCACCTCAAGTGGCGGAATCACTATTTTTGCATTTCTAATAAGTTTTTGATTAAGCAACTTCGCTCCATAAATATTTTCGTTGGCATTTTTTATTATAAAGATCGGAGCCATGTAGTATAGGAAACGTAAATTATTCTTACCGGGTAAAAAAGTTGCTATCGCCTCATTTGTATACATATCAATTCCACAAAACGATACAGCTCCCACGGATAACTTAAATGCGTACAATAAGCTGCCTTTAGGTGAAATATTCATAGATGCTAACTGTACGGCTTCATCACTGATATGCTTTTCGGAGTCATATATAACTTTTGATTTCATATCAGATATATTTATCCATATATTCTCCCCTATAAAATATTCCTCGTGGGTTGTATCTGGAGTCCATCCAGTTTGGAAAGCATATTCATGTTTAATCGTCGAAACTTCCCAATCAGTCGGAATCTCCCCAATCCACTCAATCCCGCTGTCTTTCATCTCCCTCATGCTCCAAACACCTCCGCCAGAGCGCCGTTCAGCTCCGCTTCAATGGCCAGAATTTCCTGCATGATCTCCGCCGAGGGCTTGGGGGCTTCGTACTGATAAAAATACCGGGTGAAGGGGATCTCGTAGCCCACCTTGGATTTCTTCTCGTCGATCCAAGCGTCCGGCGCAAAGGGCAGCACTTCCCGCTCAAAGTAGGTCTGAATGTCCTCTTTCAGCGGCACATTCTCCGTATCCCGCAGGGCGGTGTCTGGCTGAGGCTTGCCCTTTTTGAGTACCGGCTGGCCGTTCTCGTCCTTCAGCGGACGCTCCACCGTGATTTTGGTGTAGCCAAAGTCGGTGGTATCAAAAATCTTGCTGATCTCACTCTCCACAAAGTCGCCGTACAGCCGGGTAATCTCCGTAATGGCGCTCTCCGGGATGTCGTTGCGCTTGTTGCCCAGGGCCTTGCGGCGCTTTTCATACAGGCCGTTGGCGTTGATGAGCTGCACCTTGCCCTCCCGGTGGGTCCCGGTCTTCTTGTTGGACAGCACCCAGATATAGGTGGCAATGCCGGTGTTGTAGAAAATATCGTTGGGCAGGGCAATGATGGCTTCCAGCAGATCATTCTCCAGAATATACCTGCGAATCTCAGAGGGACCGCTGCCGGCGTCGCCGGTAAAGAGGGGCGAACCGTTGTGGATAATGGCAATGCGGCTGCCGCCGTCCTTGGGCTCCTTCATTTTAGAAATGGCAGTGAGCAGGAACAGCATCTGACCGTCACTGGCCGCAGGCAGGCCGGGGCCAAACCGTCCGGCAAAGCCCCGCTTGGCCTCGGCCTCCACCGCCGCTTTCTCGTTCTTCCACTCCCGGCCGAAGGGCGGATTGGACAGCACATAGTCGAAGGTTTGGCCCTCGAACTGGTCGTCGGACAGGGTGTTGCCGTCCTTAATGAAATCGGCGTTATTGCCCTTGATGAGCATGTCCGCCTTGCAGATGGCAAAGGTCTGGTCGTTCAGCTCCTGGCCAAAGGCCATCAGCTCGGTGGAGGCGTTCAGCTTGTGCAGATACTCCTCTGCCACCGACAGCATACCGCCGGTGCCGCAGGCCGGGTCATAGATGGTTTTGACCACATTGTTGCCGGACAGAATGTCGTTGTCATCGTAAAACAGGATATTGACCATCAGCTGGATCACTTCTCTGGGGGTGTAGTGCTGCCCAGCGTCCTCGTTGTGAGACTCGGAGAAGCGGCGGATGATCTCCTCAAAGATGTAGCCCATCTCCAGATTGGAAATCACATCCGGATGCAGATTGGCCTTAGGGGTGGTGAACTCCTTGATGACGATGTAGAGGATGCCCTTATTGGCCATAGTGGTGATCTGGCCGTCAAACTTGAACTTTTCCAGAATGTCCTGGACATTCTCTGAAAAACCGTTCAGGTAGTCCCGGAAGTTGGCTTCGATGTTGTCCGGGTCGTCCAGCAGACGCTCAAAGGTAAACTTGCTGGTGTTGTAAAATGCCTTGCCGGAGGCGTTGCGCAGCAGCACATCCCGCATGGGGAGATTCTTCACGGTCTCGAACTTCTCCAGCACCGCATCCTTGGTATCGGCCAGGATGCAGTCGAAGCGGCGGATTACCGTGAGGGGCAGGATCACCTCGCCGTATTCATGGGGCTTATACACGCCGGTCAATTTATCTGCAATCGCCCAGATCAGGGCGGCTTTTTCACTTACATTAGCACTCAGGCTCATACTTCTTTTCCTTCCTTTTCCTCCGGAACAAACTCCAGAATATCGTCCACGCCGCACTCCATCACGCGGCAAATCTTCTCGATGCTTTCGATAGAAACATACTCGTTGCGCTTTAGGCGGGTGATAATATTGGCACTAAAACCGGCCTTCTCTTTTAGCTGTGCATTGCTTATCTTTTTATCAATCATCAGATGAAATAAGCGGTCATAACAAATCGCCATTTTAGTACCTCCAAGGCAGTTAATGCTTGTGTCTATTTTATCACTTTTTCGTGAAAAGCTCAACTTCATGTCTAATCATTGGGCTTTTTAGTGCTATGAAGAAAGGAGTCCCCATTGAACATCGGAGAAGTCGTTTGAGAGTGCATTCTGGGATTGTGTAGTGTACGCGATATTTTCATCAAAAGTTCTGCAGTATGAGCAGTGTAATACACAGTAACCAAGATAATCAGTGGACGAAACCAAAGAGCCACTGTTTCTACGATTAAGAAGCTCTGTGGCGGTTCTGAATATGTAATTGAGGGCTTCTTTAAATCTTTCTCATAAGAATAAAAAGGCCTAACTGATAAGTAAAATCAGTTAGGCCTTTTTTGTTTGAGTAAAAGACGGAGAATTTCTTGGTGGCTCGCAAACCACTTTAATTTTTAAACTCAACAGATTGGGATTTGATAAGTGCTGTCAATCTGCTATCAAATGGACTTCAGGCACTCATGTCTTCCTTTCGCTCATTTCGATTCCACGAAAAAGTAGTCCAAATATTGCAGCAGCATTTCGTGCGCATCTAAGCCTGGTATTTTGTGGGGATCTTTTGAATAGGATTCTGTCTCACCACAAAAGTAGTCTGCGAGTTCTTCCATTGGTCCACATACACGGCGGATATCGTCAGCCGGATTGTTGCTGCTTTCGTGGGTCTCTGTAAAGTCTACAAAGTTTCCATCAGCGTCTACGGTCAGAGCTGCTGGAGATTTGCCTTCGTGGAGTGAATACACTGGGTCCTTAAGATCAGATAAGCCGCTGCCCAAATCATAGTAATCACACTTATAAAAGATACCATAATAGGTCGTATTTCCGTTGGTATCTGTTGACTTGTCATAGACGTCAAATGCCGGGAGACTGAGATCTGTTACTTCATAATTCGATTGACTAAAAGTAGCCTCATATGTTCTTGGGTTATATGCTTTGATTGCTGCATTGTAAATGAGCGCATCCTCTCCGGCAAGTCCGAAAGTTTCTGCTGTGGGGAAAGGAAACTCATCCCATTGAATTGTTTGGCCACTCAACACAATTTTCTCCTGATCATCCGTGTCCGTTTCTGGCAGAACAATTTCTTGATTTGATTCGGAATGTTCCATGTTCAAAGATCCTTCTGATTTATCCTGCTCAGCGCTGTCGCCGCACGCTGCACAACTGAGCATTACAAGTGTAAGGAAAAACAAGGTGATAATTGCTTTCCTTTTCATAGTAATATCATCCCTTTCCGATTCCTGAGTTTATTATTGAAATATTTAACATATACAAGGGTAGGGAAGTATCATCTCCGATAATCGTTAAAGATGATACTTCCCTCCATATTATGATTATGATAGATCCAAACAAGTTGTTGGGGGGCTCATTACTTCAGTGCATGCCTAACATCTGCCACACTTTTCCCTGCAATTTCGATCTGGTCCCCGCCGCCGAAATCGAAGCTGCCGATCACCTGGCCATCTTTATCATACAGCGAAACCTGATACATATCATCACCAGTTTCGGCATCCACCGTGACGACCGGGGTATCGGAGTTGCGGACATAGCCGATGAGCCCATCCTGGTTTACAGCCTGAATCAGATCAGGCTCATAGCCCACCAGGTTCTTCAAGATCGCGTGTCCATAAGTCTCTCCGTTGGCATTCACCGGATACTCTCCGTTAACCAGGCCCTTATCAGCGGCAGCCCAGAGGTCCGGGTCCTCCGCTCTTCCGTTGGCCAACTCAGCATGGACAGTCTCGATGTCCTTGCCGATGATCTTGGACGAGTCATTGAACACGATGAGGAAGTTGCCAATAACGTTGCCGTTCAGATCATAGAGGGCAATGTACTGGCCGCCAGCGCCCTCCGTGTCATAATTGGCAAACAGGTCTTCGCAACGAACATAGCCGCTCTGGCCTTCAGTGCCACTGGCCAGAATCAGATCGGGCTCTGTTCCGACCACAGAAGCAAGGGCCAAAGACCCATAGGTCTCGCCCGCGCTGTTCGTAAAGTAGCTGCCATTCGAAGCCAACATGCCTCCCTGAATAGCAGCGGCGCGGCTCAGATTTTGCTGTCTTGTGTTGCTGGAAGAAAACGGATGGTAGCTCCCCTGGGAATCCTTAACGTATGCGGTGCCAGTGGCGTAGACCCCGGTATCAGATGTTGCTCGATAGTCAGTGTAGGCAACGTGGAAATAGCACGGGCTGCTCAACGTAGACAAAGAAGACGAATCAACTTCTCCCTTGGAATCGAAGAGGAAAGCCTGCACTTGCACTCCACCAGCAAGGATATTGGAGCTGTCGGCGGTCTTAATCCAAGTCGCGCCGCGGTACACGGAGCCATCTTTATAAAGAGTGGACCACACTTCGTAACTGGTCCCTTCAAAGTTCACACGAACAATGGAGGAATCGCAGTCTTCAGCCGCCAGGGCAGGAATGCTCAGGGAGAAGCAAACCGCCAGAGCCAGGAAGAAGCCTACCAGTTTCTTTTTCATCTTTTATCTCCTTTCTGTTCTTGGCTGTGAGATGGTAGAGGGGAAGGGGACTCTGATTTTATTGACACGCCTTAGAGGTTGATGTTTGTGGTTGAGAAACTCCATTGGTTGACCAAGCCAGAACAAGGGTATAAGTTTTCCCTTTCTCAACTTTGCATGTTCCATTAGGGGTAGCACGATACGTTCCAGATGCACTCCAAGACTCCAGAATGGTATCTTTGTTGTCATATAGCGTCAACGTTGCAGTTATGGAGTGATATAAGAAGATCGAACTGCTTAGGCGTTTGCCGCGATTCCCAGGGATAAAAACAGATTAAAATCAGTGGGAAAATGCGTTTCTTCAAACACTTACCCTCCTTCCAGGTTTTAAGATAGAGCTTTCCTTTCCCTACTATGTAAATGCTTGGAAGAAGATAATTCTTACACTAATTTTTAATTTTATTTTTTCACATGCACGCTCTCTGCCAAATCCAACATGGTTGTTTCATCACAGAAGGCGTTTATAACGAACTGAATGTTTGCGTCTTCGTCAATCCATGTGACGGCCTTCGAGCTTTCTGGGTCATCTGGAACAAAAAGGGTTCCGCTCATTCCATTTATTTCAACATCAATTACCTCACAATCCTCGAGCCCAAATTGATTGATTGCCCCTTGCTGCATATATGTATAGTCAAAGCAAATCATATTTCCTCCGGCTGAGGACTCATATACTACACTCACAGATGCAGAGAAAATATCTCGAATAGTTTCTGTATATCCTTGAGGCAAAGAGTCGATTCCATATTGTGGCATTTCTCCAGAAATAGTTTCCCCGGAATAGCGATAAATAAGAAGGTCCTCATACAGTTCAGTAACCCATTCAATAACGGTGGCTCTTACCGTCGGGCTTACCGCCATAAGGCTCCCCAAGCTCAAGGACAGAACAACCAATAGTACAGCAACTTTTTGAAGAGCTGCTTTCCATATTGGGCGCTTTTTCTTTTTGGCCCACTTCATCGGATTCATCAACATCTCATGGATGCTCTGGCGGTATTTCTCCGATGGGGTGAATTGAGGAGCAGAATCGGCTATTCTCTCAATATCTTTCTTCACCGCATCGATCAGGACCTTTTGCATGTACATATCTAATTCCTGCTCTGTCATATGAAATATCCCTCTTTCTCAACGATATTTCTTAAAAGCGTTTTTCCCCGAGAAGCTCGGGTGCTGACGGCAGTTTTGGAAATTCCGAGAAGTGTGGCGATTTCTCCATCAGCGTAGCCAAGAAGAAATTTCATCTCAAGCACAGCACGGTAGGAGTCCGGCAATTTTGAAAACAGCTTCACCAAATCAGAATATTCCGAGATATCGGTTATGTCGTTTGAGCATTGGCTCCAGTCTTCTAGGGGAAGAATTTTTTGCTGCTTTCTTAGGATCGAAAAAGCCTCATTCTTAACGATTGCAATAAGCCAATATGGCAGTCTATCACTCGGCAGATCATAAATTTTATCAAAGTGACGGATTACTTTAACAAAGGCATTTTGCACAGCATCCTCTGCGTCTTGCTGTGTCTTGAGAATTCGTAGCGCCGTTCTTTCCATTTGTTCGTGATTATGCTCGAATATTTCTATGAATTTTTGTTGGTCCTGTGTGCTCTCTATTGTGGCCAAAAGAACTGCCAGCATAAAACCACCCTGCTCTTTGGATTGATTTGAACTATCTTCGTGCTTCATAAATTAGATGCGGAACACCCATGATTTCTCACATCCAAGTGGTCAATTTTCTAAGTTAATGTTTGCTCTACACCTTTAAATATATTATCAAATAAGAACGATGTCCTGTTTTGAGACTTAGAAAGTAAGGTACAGTGTGACTCCTAAAGAAGTAGCATATCCCAGGAGAAGGCGTGAGAAATCCAGCAACAGCTGGAGAATACAAAAACAGATTCATAAACTGCGCTATAGGAGAAGAGCGGGTTGGGCTTATGGTCCAACCTGCTCTTTATCATACCAGAAATATTTTGATGGTTATATTATTTGGCCTTCCGCATGGCGTGCGCTATTTCAGAACTATTTATTTCCGCACTGAGAGAGGTTGATGAATCACTACCCAAAGCAATTTCACGCAGATAACGGAGCCGAAGGTTGTTAGTTATCTTGATATTGGATAGACGGATATATCGATTTTCTGCATTCATTGTAGTGAAAACAGCGGAGTTGGTGGCCAGCGTTTCCAGTGGACGTAAACTATGTGAGGTAAAGATTAATTGCCCTTGGCCAGTTGCTTGCATGATATGCAGTAGTTCTCCCAAAAGATATTCATATACACCGGAATCCAAATCATCGATTGCCAGAGTCATAGACGGATTATTGTAAGCGGAAATTATCAGGTGAAGAACTGAAACTATTTTCTTGACTCCTGCGGATTCGTATTGAAAGGGCAGGTAACATATCTCTCCATTCACTGTTTGGTGTTCACGCATGACCTGTACTAGAATTCCAACCTGTACATTTTCCAGAAGCTCATTCCCTAGGGAACGCAGCGCGATCCGGGTTTGCGGAATCAGTTCCATCAAGACAGTATTGACTGTATCTATAGCCTGTCTGATAACTGGGTACATAGATTCAGAGAGTAAAAATGGCTTATCAAGCGGCAGTGCAAAAGGTTTCGTTATTGTATGCTCCGGAGATAGATGAGTGTTGGGAGGTGTGTTCAAAAACATCAAGTCAGATGGGCGCTGGAGGATTACAAAAAGATTATCAACCCCAAATTTATGCAGTGTGCGAATGACCGAAGCGTCCGGAGAGTCAATTTTTACGCGATCAAGGAGCTCTAAAAATTCTTCGGAAAAGATAAAAGAGCGGAGTTCTTTTGCACAGAGCAATTTGTAATTCAGCGTAGTACTCCTGATTGAACCCCCAATACTCTTTTTCCCGCGACTTTGGCAGGAAAAGTGTTTGCGTATCGCTTAAATCACAAGAAATAGCCGCTTTTAGATAACTCCACTTTTTATCTCTGAAATAAGTAGTTTTCAGAGTTTCAATAATATTGCTTTTCTCGAGGATTACAGAATAGACAGCCCTGATTTTTTCACCTGTATCCATAAGAATACTGAAATGAAAAGAAATTTCTGCGGATTTGTTTAGCAAAGCAATATGCTTTGAGAGATGTTCTGTAATAGATTTTCCGGTTAGCAAAGATTTTAGAATATCCAGAGCATGGAGAAAAGTTGTCTTGCCCGAGCTGTTTTGCCCGTAAATCCCCAAGACATCTGCTTTGGGTGCAAAAATGTCAGAAG
>OOBW01001210.1_pt1 | contig 12429 bp, 13 predicted proteins | sample 1671701 | NCBI WGS metagenome assembly OOBW01 (sample SAMN06348183, study PRJEB24527) | human gut metagenome | biome: human gut; feature: ankylosing spondylitis patient; material: feces | host: Homo sapiens | place: China | collected 2015-10 | reverse complement strand
TACTTCCAGATCGCCCCCTGCTTCCGGGACGAGGACGCCCGGGCGGACCGCTCCCCCGGTGAGTTCTACCAGCTGGATATGGAGATGGCTTTTGCCTCCCAGGAGGACGTATTTGCCGTGCTGGAGGACGTGCTGCCTCCCATCTTCGCCAAGTACGGCACCTATGACCGGGCCAGCTCCGCGCCCTTTATGCGCATCCCCTACACCGAGGCCATGGAGAAGTACGGCTCCGACAAGCCGGACCTGCGGATCGACCTCACCGTGCAAGACGCAACGGAGGTCCTCTCCGGCTGCGGCTTTGGTCCCTTTGAGGGCAATACCGTCAAGGCCGTGGTGGTCAGCGATTTCCACGAGACCCGCAAGTTCATCGACAAGACCCTCGCCGACGTGGAAGTGGTCTCCGGCGGCAAGCCCTACTGGTTCCGCCTGGACGAGAACGGCGAGATCGTGGGCGGCATCGCCAAGTTCGTCGCCCCCATCAAGGAGCAGGTAGTCTCCGCCCTGGGCCTCAAGCCCAATGACTTTGTGGCCCTCTCCGCCGGGAAGCTCTCCCAGGCCCAAAAGACCGCGGGCGTCCTGGTGAAGACCCTGGGCGCCGCCGTCCCCGGCCACATGGACAAGGAGCAGTACGCCTTCTGCTGGATCGTGGACTTCCCCATGTACGAGATCGGCGAGGAGTCCGGCGAGCTGGAGTTCTGCCACAACCCGTTCTCCATGCCCTCCGGCGGCCTGGAGGTGCTCCTCAAGGCCGAGCGGGGCGAGATCGATCCCCTCTCCATCACCGCCGACCAGTACGACCTGGTGTGCAACGGCGTGGAGCTCTCCTCCGGTGCCGTGCGGAACCATGATCCCGAGATCATGATCAAGGCCTTTGAGCTGGTCCGCCTGGGCGAGGAGGACGTGAAGGCCAAGTTCCCCGCCATGTACAACGCCTTCACCTACGGCGCACCCCCCCATGCCGGTATTGCCCCGGGTGTGGACCGCATGGTGATGCTGCTGGCAGGCGAGGACTCCATCCGGGAGATTATCCCCTTCCCCATGAACAAGAACGCCATGGATGTGATGATGGGTGCCCCCAGCGAGGTGACCCAGAAGCAGCTGGACGAGCTGCACATCGCCCTGGTGAAGCCCGAGGAATAAACAGTAAAACATCAAAGAGAGCCGGACATCACGTCCGGCTCTCTTCTTGTCCCTAGTCTGCTTCCTGCAAAATCTGTTCCTCGCAGCTTTGCTGCGCTTCCACCAAAATGCGGATGGACTTTTCCGTTGCCCGCATCAGCTGTAAATACAGTTCCTTATAGTCCGGCATCTCATCACCTCCAGCTCCATAATAGGTCTATTTTACCCTATTATCAATAGGTCACCGGGGCATAATTTTCATGAGGTGATGGTATGACCCCCATGCGGAAGCTCCGGAAGGAACGGAAGTACTCCCAGGTAAAGATGCAGATGCTCACCGGCATCGATCAGAGCGATTACTCCAAAATTGAGACCGGAAAGCGGAACATGACTTTTGAGCAGTGCCGGCGGATTGCTTTGGCTCTGGACACCAGCATGGATTACCTGGCAGGGCTCACGGATGACCCTACTCCCTATCCCAAAACGAAATAAACACAAAGGCGGAGCCGTGAGGCCCCGTCTTTTTTTACCTCTCCGGATGTTCATTCCCGGCGTGTCTTTTCTTTTTCCACAGCGTATGGTAAACTGACCATAACCATCCGTCCTTTTCGCAGGAGGTTCCTATGAAACGCTTTTTGACGGCGGCGCTGGCCGCTTTGCTGCTGCTTGCCCTCCCCGCCTGCGGCTCTCAGAAAACCACGGAACAAGAATCGGTGACGGAGGAAACGGAGGAACCCACCCCGCCTCCCCCACCCACGGAAGAAGAGCTGGCAGCCCAGAAGATCGAGGACCTGCTGGCCTCCCTGACCACGGAGGAAAAGGTGGGCCAGCTGTTCTTCGTCCGCTGTCCCGCCGACAGCGCCGCGGACGATGTGTCCGCCTACCATCTGGGGGGCTACATCCTCTTCGGCCGGGACTTTACCGACAAGACCGCCGATGATGTGATCCAGACCATCCGCTCCTATCAGAACGCCGCCGCTGCCGACACCGACATCCCCCTGCTCATCGGCGTGGACGAGGAAGGCGGCACTGTGGTCCGTGTCAGCTCCAATCCCAACCTGCGCAGGGAAAAATACCCCTCACCCCAGAAACTGCTCGCCCAGGGCGGTACCGAGGCCCTGGTGGAGAATGCAGCGGAGAAGGACGCCCTGCTGCACGGCCTTGGCATCAACGTGAACCTTGCCCCGGTGGCGGACGTATCCACCAACCCCGGCGACTTCATCTATGACCGCACCTTCGGTCTGGACGCGGATGGGACCTCCGACTGCGTCACCGCCGTGGTGGAGCAGATGGCCGCAGACAACATGGGCAGCGTCCTGAAGCACTTCCCCGGCTACGGCAGTAACGCGGACACCCACACCGGCATCGCCGTGGACCAGCGGAGCCTGGAACAGTTCCAGTCCAGCGACTTTCTCCCCTTCTCCACCGGCATCGCCGCAGGGGACGGCACCACCGCCGTGCTGGTGTCCCACAACATTATGACGGCGGTGGATGATATGCTCCCTGCCTCCCTCTCTCCGGCGGTGCATCAGCTTCTCCGGGAGGAGCTGGACTTTGACGGCGTGGTAATGACCGACGATCTGGCCATGGACGCCGTGGCGGCCTACTCCGAAAGCGGTGCCGTGGCGGTGATGGCGCTTCAGGCAGGCAATGACCTGGTCCTCACCACCGACTACCGCACCCAAATCCCCAAGGTCCTGGAGGCGGTGGAAACCGGCACACTGTCCATGGGCACCATCAATGCTGCCTGCCGCCGGGTCCTGACCTGGAAGCAGACCCTGGGGCTTTTGTGAAACGAACGCCCCCCTTTTCCCGTTCTTTTTTTATGAGCAGTCCCTGTGGAAGATCGGATAAAAAGGAGGCCCTTTTATGAAAAAACAGCTGCGGTTTTTGGTATTGATTGCCCTGACCATCGGTCTTCTGACCGTCTCCGCCCTGGCGGACTCCGGCCCCAAGCCCCTGCTTACAGTGCGAGTAAAAAATGCCCCCCAGGAGCTTTATTACCTGGACCTGGTGGCGGAGGGGGAATATGAGGGCCACTCCTACGGAAGCGGTGAGAGCGAATACAGCGGCATCGACTGGAGCTACACGGAAGAGGAAGCGGCGGCGTTGGACGCGGACCTTCTGGACGCCCTCCGCGCCGCCGTGCCGGAGGGATACCATGCCTGCACGGCAGAGGGAACCGGCGGCGCTCCCATGTGGGGCGATCTGGAGGGCGAGGACAGCGGCCGCCAGGGGGTCCGGCTCCACACCTTCGGCTATTTTGGCTTGCCGGATACCTACCGCATCCTCATTGCCACCGCCGACGGCGATACCTACGTTTTTCCCCCCTGCACCCGGACGGTGCTCCAATCCTCGGTGACTGTGGACTGGGAGACGAAGTCCGTGGAAGTCCCTCCGGCGTGGATAAGTTATGTTCTGCAATTTCTCTGCACCCTGCTGCCCACGCTGGTGATTGAGGGCGTGGTGCTGGTTTTGTTTGGCTTTTCCTGGAAGCGGAACCGAAAGCCGTTTTTGCTGGTGAATCTCGTCACCCAGGGGGCGCTGGCGGTGTATTTTTCCATAACCGCCGTGCAAAGCGGCGTAGGATTCTGGTACTTTTTCCTGCTGATTCCGGCGGAGATCGTCATTGCCTTCGTGGAGGGTGGACTGTACCCCCGCCTGCTTGCCGGACAGAGTCGCCGCCGGGCCTTTGCCTACGGCATCACCGCCAACCTCTCCTCCGCCCTGCTGGGCCTTTTGACCGTAGAACCCCTCTGGCGCTGGATTGTCTCCATCTCATAAATGAAAGGAATGTTCCACATGGAAACGGAAAAGCTCTATTATCAGGACCCCTTCCTGCGCACCTTCACCGCCACCGTCCTCTCCTGTGAAGCGGGCAAAGGCGGATATCTGGTAACGCTGGACCGGACCGCCTTTTACCCCGAAGGCGGCGGACAGCCCGCCGACCACGGCACGCTGGGGGGCTTTGCCGTCACCGATGTCCATGAAAAAAATGGTGTGATTCTCCACACTGTCGAAAACTCGGTGGAAATTGGCGAAAACCTCACCGGGGAGATCGACTGGGCCCGCCGCTTTGACCACATGCAGCAGCACTCCGGCGAGCATATCCTCTCCGGCATCCTCTGCCGGGACTACCACTGCGACAACGTGGGTTTCCACATGGGCGCCGACACCGTCACCATCGACTACAACGCGGAGCTCACCTGGCAGCAGGTCCTGGCTGCGGAGGAGGAGGCCAACCGGGTTATCTGGGCGGACACGCCGGTGGAGATCACCTATCCCTCCCCGGCGGAGCTGGAACAGCTGAACTACCGCAGCAAAAAGGCCCTCACGGGCCAGGTGCGCATCGTCACCTTCCCGGGGGCGGACTGCTGCGCCTGCTGCGGCACCCACGTCCTCCGGGCGGGCCAGGCGGGGATCATCAAGGTCCTCTCCTGTCAGAAGTTCCGCTCCGGCGTCCGGATGGAGATTCTCTGCGGAGAGCGAGCCTACCGGTATCTCTCCGGCACCTACGACCAGGCCCGGGCTGTGGGCCAGCAGCTGAGCGTCAAGCCCCTGGACGCCGCGGCGGCCGTGGAGCGGCTGGAGGCGGAGCTCACCGCCGCCAAGGCACGAATGACGGAGCTGGAGGAGACGGTATTTTTCCACAAAGCCCAGGAACTTCGGGGAAAAGGGGACGTGCTGCTGGTGGAATCCCCCATGCGCTCCGACGGCGTCCGAAAGCTGGCGGACGCCGTGGCAAAGACCTGCGGCGGGCTGTCGGCCGTGTTTTCCGGCCAGGACGGACAGTTCAGCTATGCGCTCGTCCGCGCTGACGGGACAGATGTAGCCCCGCTGGTCAAGACCCTCAATGATGCCCTCCATGGACGGGGCGGCGGCCGGGGCGGTTTTGCCCAGGGCAGTGTCCAGGCCTCCGAGGCGGAGATCCGGGCGTTTTTCAACAATCCCTCTTGAAAGGTGGAAATCATGCGCTATCTTTTACTGGAATACGATCATCCCCAGGAGGATGAGGCAAAGCAGGTCTACTCCGAGCTGGACCGGGAAAACCGGGAGACCCGGCGGGTGGAACTCTATCCCAACGGGCTGTGGTTCGCCTACGGAGACGAACACGGCCGGGAGGAGGCCCTCTCCCCCGACCCCTTCCCGGACGACATACGAACGCTGAACGTCCCCGGTCAGGTATCCGCCCGCACCATCGCCCCCGGCGTGTTCCGGGAGGTCTGGGACCAGGCCGCGGAGCGCCCCGACGGCTTTATGGGCATGTTTTTCTGACTGTAACACTTGTATACAAAGGCGCCCCAGGCGCCGGGAGGCCTTATGAAGTACGATGAAACGACCATCTGCCTGGCGGGCGGCTGTTTCTGGGGCATGGAGGCCCTTTACCGCCGTTTGCCCGGCGTCACGGATGTCCGGTGCGGCTATGCCAATGGAGACAGCGCCGCCCACGCCAATTATGAGGATGTCTGCACCGGCATCACCGGTTTCCGGGAGGCGGTGCTGGTGACCTGGGACCCCGGGAAAACCTCTCTGGAGGCGCTGCTGTTTGCCTTCTTCGCCGTGGTGGATGTGGAGCTGCCCAACCGCCAGGGAGCGGACATCGGCACCCAGTATCAAACCGGCATCTATTGGACCTCCCCGGCCCAGGCGCACACGGTGCGGACCGTAGCAGATCTGGAAGCAGCGGCAGTTCCCTTCTTTGCGGTGGAACTGAAACCTCTGGAAACCTTTTTCCCGGCGGAGGAATATCACCAACAGTACCTGAAAAAGCATCCCCGGGGGTATTGCCACATCTCCCCTGCCCGGCAGGCGGCGGTAGCGGCCTTTCCCTTCCGGCGGGAGGCATATACCCGTCCGGCGCGTCAGCTGCTCTCCCAAGGGATATGACACCGGATCAGCAAAAGCGGCACGGCTCTTTTGAGCCGTGCCGCTTTCTTTTTTTATTTCCGCTGTATTTCCGTTTCCGGGAGATTTTGTCACACGATCAGGAAGAACTTCACCAGGAACAGCGCAGAGATCACATAGGTCAGTGCGGAGACTTCCTTGGCCTTGCCGGTGAAGACCTTGATGACGGTATAGGAGATCAGGCCGATGCCGATGGCGTGGCCGATGGAGCCGGAGATGGGCATGGCGATGAGCATCAAAGAGACGGGGACCATCTGGTCCATGTCGTCAAAGTTGACGTTCTTGAGGCCCATGACCATCAGCACGCCCACATAGATCAGTGCAGAGGAAGTGGCTGCCGCGGGGATGATGGCGGCGATGGGGGCGATGAAGATGCACGCCAGGAAGAGGATGCCGGTGGTGAGGGCGGTGAGACCCGTGCGGCCGCCGGCCTCCACGCCGGAGGCAGACTCCACGAAGGTGGTGACGGTGGAGGTACCTGTGCAGGCGCCGGCCACGGTGCCGATGGCATCGGAGAGGAGGGCCTCCTTCATGTTGGGCATGTTGCCGTCCTTATCTACCATGCCCGCCCGGGAGGCAGTGCCCACCAGGGTGCCGATGGTATCGAACATGTCGATCATGCAGAAGGTGATGATGAGGGTGATGGCAGTGAACCAGCCGATCTGCAGGAAGCCCTGGAAATCGAACTTAAAGAGGGTGGTCTCCACCATGTCGCTGAAGGGGGGCACAAAGGAGGCAGTGGAGAGGGACTCGAAGGGGTTCACGCCCAGAACAACAAAGTCTCCGATCCAGTAGACGATGGAGGCCACCAGCATGCCCAGCAGCACGGAGGCCTTGACGCCATGCTTGGAGAGGATCACGATGACAAAAAGACCCACAAACATGGTCACTACGGTGAGGACCATGGTGGAGTAGCCGCTGCCCATATTCGTCTTGGCCACGCTGGGAGTCAGGGCGCCGAAGAAGTCCCGCATCACATAGAAGGGGCCGCCGGTCTCGGAGTAGACACCCACGTTGGAGCCAAGGCCGATGTTCAAAAGCATCAGTCCGATGGCGGGGGAAATGCCCAGGCGGATGCCCAAGGGGATGGCTTCCACGATCTTTTCCCGGATGTTGAGGACGGACAGGATCAAAAAGACGATGCCTTCCATCAAGATGATGACCAGTGCGGACTGGAAGGACTCCACATAGCTCATGCCGGTGAGGCCGACGATGTTGGTCACCACCACGGCGAAGAAGCTGTTGAGGCCCATGCCGGGGGCCAGGGCGAAGGGCTTGTTGGCCAAGAACGCCATGCAGAACATGGCCAGAGCAGAGGCGATGCAGGTGGCCAGGAACACGCCGTTCCAGAGGGCCGAACCCGTATCAAAGTTGGTGAGCAGATTGGGATTCAGGGCGATGATGTAGGCCATGGTCATAAAGGTAGTGAGACCGGCCAGGATCTCCGTGCGGGCTGTGGTGCCGTTTTCCTGTAGGTGGAAGATCTTTTCCATAATTTGCTCCTTTCTCTATTCAAGTCAAGTGGCTTCGCGTATCTCTCTGGTATTATCATAGGAAATCCCGGAAGGAAATACAAGTGGCCGTGTGTAAGAAAAGAATTGCTTTTTTTGGCGGGACGCACAAATTCTTTTCAAATATTTGAAAAAAACAGGGCCGGCGGGGAAAAAGCCCGCCGGCCCACAAGGCTGGATCAGCGAAAAAACAGATGATGAAATCAGTAGGCCAGCTTTTTCTCCAGCCAGCTCTTTACCTGGTCCATGGGGATGCGCACCTGCTCCATGGTATCCCGGTCCCGGATGGTGACACAGTGGTCAGCCGGGGTATTCTCGTCGCCCACGGTCTCAAAGTCCAGCGTGATGCAGTAGGGCGTACCGATCTCGTCCTGGCGGCGATAGCGCTTGCCGATGGAGCCGGTGTCGTCGTAGTCCACCATGAAGTACTTGGAAAGCTCGTTGCGCAGCTCCTGGGCGGGGCCCGCCAGGACCTCCTTCTTGGAAAGGGGCAGCACGGCCGCCTTGAAGGGCGCGAGAGCCGGATGGAAGTGCATGACCACCCGGACATCGTCGTTGCCCTTCTTGTCCTTGCCCACCACTTCCTCGTCGTAAGCCTCAATGAGGAAGGCCAGCGTCACGCGGTCGGCACCCAGAGAGGGCTCCACCACGTAGGGGATATAGCGCTCGTTGGTCTCGGGGTCGAAGTAGGTCATGTCCTTGCCGGAGGTGTTCTGATGCTGGGTCAGGTCGTAGTCGGTGCGGTCCGCCACGCCCCACAGCTCGCCCCAGCCGAAGGGGAACAGGAACTCGAAGTCCGTGGTACCCTTGGAGTAGAAGCAAAGCTCCTCGGGCGTGTGGTCCCGCAGACGCAGGTGCTCCTCGCTGATGTTCAGGTTCAGCAGCCACTCCTTGCAGAAGGAACGCCAGTACTGGAACCACTCCAGGTCGGTACCGGGCTTGCAGAAGAACTCCAGCTCCATCTGCTCAAACTCCCGGGTGCGGAAGGTGAAGTTGCCGGGAGTGATCTCGTTGCGGAAGGACTTGCCGATCTGGCAGACGCCGAAGGGCAGCTTCTTCCGGGTGGTGCGCTGGACGTTCTGGAAGTTCACAAAGATGCCCTGGGCAGTCTCAGGCCGCAGGTACACGGTGTTCTTGGCATCCTCGGTGACACCCTGGAAGGTCTTGAACATCAGGTTGAACTGCCGGATGTCGGTGAAGTTGTGCTTGCCGCAGCTGGGGCAGGGAATGTTGTGGGACTCGATAAAGTCCTTCATCTCCGCCTGGGAGAAGGCGTCGATGGGCTTCTCCAGCTCCACGCCGTTCTCACCGGCCCAGTCCTCAATGAGCTTGTCGGCCCGGAAACGCTCCTTGCACTCCTTGCAGTCCATCAGGGGATCGGAGAATCCGCCCAGATGGCCGGAGGCCACCCAGGTCTGAGGGTTCATCAAAATGGCAGCGTCCAGGCCCACGTTATAGGGGTTCTCCTGGACAAACTTCTTCCACCAGGCCTTCTTCACGTTGTTCTTGAGCTCCACGCCCAAAGGACCGTAGTCCCAAGTGTTGGCCAGACCGCCGTAGATCTCGCTGCCGGAGAAGATAAAGCCCCGCCCTTTGCACAATGCCACGATCTTTTCCATGGTCTTTTCGCTGTTTTTCATGGTTTGCTCTCCTTCTATCCTCATTTTCGCCAAGACAAAATAAAAACGCCCCGGGCCTGACGGCTCAGGGCGAACTTTGTTAGTCCGTGGTTCCACCTGAATTTCCCCCATGGGGGACACTCTGCCCGGTAACGGCGGGGACCGGCGAAGCATTTCCGCTCCGCGGCTCCAGGGCGCCTTCTCCCCTCCCCCGCAAGGACTCACACCAACCGTCCTCTCTCTTGTCCGGGAATGAAAGGATACTTCTCCCTGTCACAGCCTTTGATACATCGTGTGCACTCTATCACGTTTTTGGAAACTTGTCAAGTCCGGAGCAGATTTCCGCCCGTTTCGAAGGGAAGGCCCCGGGTTTTGCACAAATTTTAAAACTTTGTGGAGAAATATTTCCTTTTTGGCCCCACCGCGGCGGAAAAAGCCCCAAAAACAGAAAACCGGCCCGAAGAATTTCCACTTCGGGCCGGTTTTTGTGGATGAATTTACTTTTTCTCCCGATCGTAGGCCACGATCACCCGGCGATTGGGCTCCGTGCCGGTGGAGTAGGTGGTCACACCCGGCACATCCTGCAGCGCAGTGTGGATCACATGGCGCTCGTAGGCATTCATGGGTTCCAGTGTCACGCTGCGGCGGTAACGGGTGACCTTGGCAGCCACCTTCCGGGCCAGATGCTGGAGACTCTGCTCCCGCTTTTCCCGGTAGTTCTCCGCGTCCAGCTGGACCCGGACCCGGCCGCCGCCGGCGCGGTTGACGGAATAGCTGGTCAGCTGCTGAATGGCATCCAGCGTCTCGCCCCGGCGGCCGATCAGGGCCCCCAGGTTCTTGCCCTCCAGGATCACCTTATAGCGGCCCTTTTCCGGCAGATACACCCGGACTTCCGCCTCGCTCTCCATCTGCGCCAGCAGACCGGTGAGGAAGGTACGGATGGCCTGGGACTTTTCGTCGTGGACTTCCTCTCCCAGTTCCGCGGCAGCGGGAGCCGTGCTCTGGGCCTTCTCCTCCCGGGCCTCCTCCGCGGGAGCGGGAGCGGCCGCCTTCTTCTCGGGGCGAGCCGGCTTCTCCGCCACAGGGGCAGGGACTTCCTGTACGGCGGGAGCGGGCTGCACAGCAGGCTCCGTCTCCTCGCCGTAATACACCCGCACTTTGGCGGGACAGCTGCCAAGGCCCAGGAAACCGGACTTGGCGCGCTCCAAAATCTCAACGGACACATCGTCCCGTTCAAGGCCCAGCTGCTCCAGTGCCTTCGACAGGGCCTCGTCCTCGGTCTTGCCCGTTACATCAATAAATTTTCTCATGGCGTAACAAGCTCCTTATTTTGTCTCGCTCTCACCATAGCGGTCCGCCTTGTAGGAACGGCCCCTTGCATAGGGACGGTCTCCCACACGACCCGCCTCGGTGGTGCTGGTGGCGGCCTTCTTGGCCTTCTGGGCCTTGGCCTCCTGGGCGGCTTTGCGCTTTTCCTTCAGGCTCTGCTTCTGGGCGCCCTGCTGGCGGATCTCCTCCTGGCGCTTGCGGCCCTCTTCCATCCGCTTTTGCCGGTCGGCCTGACGGGCCTGATACCGGGCCTCTTCCTCTTCTTCCAGCTTCTTGTTGTAGAACTTGCCCATAAAGAACTCCTGAATGGCGGAGAACACGCTCTGGGAAATCCAGTACACACCCAGGGCGGCGGGCAGCGTGAAGCCGATCCACAAAGAGAACAGGGGCATCATCAGCAGCATGCTCTTGTTGGCGGCAGCTGCAGAGTTATTGGACTGGCCCTTCATGCTGATCTTCATTACCACAAGCTGCATAGCAGCGGAGATGATGGGGATCAGCAGCAGACCAACAGCGCCCCAGGTGATGCCGTCTTTAAGCATGCTGAAGCCGGTGGAGGGGATGGAGTTGAGATCCACACCCAGGAAGTGATAGTTGACGTTCACCCAGCCGCTGTGCTGGGCGACGAAATCGGGGAACTGGCTGTTGATGATCTGGGAGATCTCGATCTGCTCATAGGCGGAGTTGGTGGTCAGCGTGATACCGGCATTTTCAATCACCTGACGGGCGGCCTCCACCACCTCCAGACCGGCAGCACGACCGCCGAAGTTCATGAAGTAGACGATAGGCTCCCGGATGATATAGTACAGGGCCATCAAAATGGGCAGCGGCAAAAAGCTCCACAGGCACCCGCTCATGGGGTTGACGCCCTCTTCCTCGTAGAACTTCTGCATCTCCTCATTCATTTTTACGCGGTTATTGGCGTACTTTTTCTGGATCTCCTGCATTTTCCCGGACATCCGGTTCATGCGGACCATGCTCTTCTTCGACTTCATCTGGAAGGGCAGCAGGATCAGCTTGATGACCAGGGTGAACAGGATCAAAGATACGCCGTAAGAGCCGGTCAGATTGTAAAACAGGCGGACCAACCATGCGAACGGTGTACAGATCCAGTAAACGATGGTTGACATAATGCGTTTCCTCCAATAAGTTTACGGAAATCGAATCGGTGTGGACACGGTGCCGGACATCGGGCCGGCGCCGGGCCGTTTTTCAGGGGACGGGGTCATACCCGCCCTTGTGGAAGGGATTGCAGCGCAGAATCCGGCGGAAGGCCAGCCAGCCTCCCTTGAGGGCTCCATATTTTTCTAAAGCCTCCAGGGCATACTGGGAACAGGTGGGGATATAGCGGCAGCAGGGCGGCCGATAAGGGGAAATGGCCGCCCTGTAAAATTTTACGAGTGCAATCAGAATGTCCCGCAGCAGGTGCTTCATTCCGCAGCCTCCAACAGATCCAGTTTCCGGCACAGCCGCAAAAAAGTATCATTGAGATCCTTCCAGGGGCAGGTTGCCGTTTTTCCCCGGGCCACCAGCACCACGTCATAGCCTTTTTTCAGCTGCGGCGTGTGGAGGCGGTAAACCTCCCGCAGGCGGCGGCGGGCCCGGTTGCGGACCACAGCATGTCCCAGTTTGACAGAGACCGTGATGCCCAGGCGGTTGTGATCCAGCCGGTTTTTCCGGCAGTAGACCACCATGCCTCCGCCCACGGCCGATGCGCCCTTCTGGTACATTCGCCGGAACTCGTAATTTTCTTTCAGCGTTACCGCTCGTTTCATCTTACACCTTGCCTTGCCATTTGAACGAAAACTCGTCAAGGGACGGAGGAATCCAAAAATTCCCGCCGTCCCTGAAAACGTCTGTTCAAGTGTCTCCCGCGCTTGCCGTCTCGCTTAGTAGGACAGCCGGGCGCGGCCCTTGGCGCGACGACGGGCCAGGACCTTGCGGCC
>OOBW01001203.1_pt1 | contig 12501 bp, 18 predicted proteins | sample 1671701 | NCBI WGS metagenome assembly OOBW01 (sample SAMN06348183, study PRJEB24527) | human gut metagenome | biome: human gut; feature: ankylosing spondylitis patient; material: feces | host: Homo sapiens | place: China | collected 2015-10 | reverse complement strand
AGGGCAAGCGCCGGGGCGTGGCCATCTGTATGGACTGCCGGAACCACTCCATGGAATTTGCCCGGGCCGCCGCGGAGGTCTGCGCCGCCAACGGCATCCACGTCCGCATCTTTGAGTCCCTGCGCCCCACGCCCGAGCTGAGCTTTGCCGTGCGGGAGTATCACTGCCAGGCAGGCATCAACGTCACTGCCAGCCATAACCCCAAGGAATACAATGGCTATAAGGTCTACTGGGAGGATGGTGCCCAGCTGCCGCCCCATCACGCCGATGCCATCGCCCAGCGTCTGGAGCAGATCGACGTGTTCACCGGCGTAAAGTCCATGGATTATGACGAGGCGGTGAAGGCAGGGCTGATCGAAGTACTGGGCGAGGAGACGGACCGCCGCTTCATGGCCAATGTCACCTCCATGATCAATGACAAGGAAACCGTGGCCAAGGTGGCGGACACCTTCAAGTTGGTGTACACCCCCTTCCACGGCTGCGGCTACAAGTTGGTGCCGGAGGCTCTGCGGGCTCTGGGCATCAAGCATTTGATCTGTGAGCCCAAACAGATGGTGATTGACGGCAACTTCCCCACAGTGGTCTCCCCCAACCCGGAAAACCCCGAGGGCTTCTATCTGGCCATTGATCTGGCCCGGGAAAACGATGTGGACTTTATCCTCGGCACCGATCCGGACAGTGATCGTGTGGGCATCATGATCCGGGACCACAGCGGAGAATACCGCCCCGTTACCGGCAACCAGACCGGTGTGCTGCTGCTGGACTACCTGATCGGCGCTATGAAGCGCTCCGGCAAGCTGCCTGAAAAGCCGGTGGCACTCAAGACCATCGTTACCACGGAGATGGCCCGCAAGGTTGCTGAGGCCAACGGCGTGGCCTGCTATGATACCTTTACCGGTTTTAAGTTCATGGCGGAGAAAAAGAACGCCTTGGAGGAGAGCGGCCAGGGCAAGGTGATCTTCTCCTACGAGGAATCCTACGGCTATATGCTGGGCGACTATGTCCGGGATAAGGATGCCGTCACCGCCTCCATGATGCTCACCGAAATGGCCGCTTGGTACGCCGCGCAGGGCATGACGCTCTTTGACGCACTGGAAAAGCTGTATGAGAAGTATGGCTACTATGCGGAAAAGACCCACAATCTGGTAATGCCCGGTCTGGACGGTCTGAAGGATATGGCCGAGCTGATGAAGCGCCTGCGGGAGAATCCCCCTGCGGAGATCAGCGGCGTGAAGGTCGTCACCCGCAAGGATTACAGCAACGGTTCCGTGGTGGACTGCGCCACCGGCGAAACCAGCACCATGGAACTCTCCGGTTCCAACGTGCTGCGCTTCGAGCTTGCCGATGGCACCAGCGTTCTGGTTCGTCCCTCCGGCACTGAACCCAAGATCAAGGTTTACATCCTCACCCGGGGCAGCGATGCCGCTGCCTGCGCTGCCAACCTGGAAAAATACAGTCAGTGGGTTGCCGGGCTGAAAAAGTAATTTTCCTTCCATCCTGCATATAACATTCCACGAGGACCGGCCTTTTGACCGGTCCTCGTTTTGTATCGCCGCCCGTTCATTTTATTCTTGACATATGTTCTAAATCGTATATAATGAACATATGTCAAAAACAAGGAGGGACATCCGTGCCGCGAAACGCAAAATGCCGCCGGGTCTGCCAGATGCCGTCCCATTGCCGTTTTTCTCCGGAACAACCCGGTCAAAAAGAGGCTGTGGTTCTGACGGTGGAAGAGTATGAGACGGTGCGGCTGATGGATTATCTGGGCTTCAACCAGGAATCCGCCGCCGCCCAGATGGGAGTTGCCCGCACCACTGTGCAGCGGATCTATGCCCAGGCCCGCCGGAAGCTCTCCATCTTTCTGGTGGAAGGCCGGCCGCTGACCATTGGGGGCGGCAGCTATACTCTCTGTCCCCGGCGGGAGGGGCAGGGCTGCAGAGGATGCGGCGGATGCCACGCCAGCAAAAGAAAGGACGCGTCAACATGAAAATTGCAGTGACCTATGAAAACGGATCTGTTTTCCAGCACTTTGGCCATACGGAACAGTTTAAGCTCTATGAGGTGCAGGACGGCAAGGTGATCTCCACCCAGGTGGTGGATACCAATGGCAGCGGCCATGGCGCACTGGCTGGTTTCCTGGCCGCTCAGAAGGTGGACAGCCTGATCTGCGGCGGCATCGGTCCCGGCGCCCAGATGGCTCTGGCGGAGGCCGGCATCCAGCTCTACGCCGGCTGCACCGGTGACGCTGATCAGCGGGTGGCCGAGCTCCTGGCCGGTACCCTTGCCTATGCGGACAATGCCACCTGCGACCACCACGACCATGAGAGCGGACACTCCTGCGGCGACCATGGCTGCGGTGAGCACGGCTGCGGCGGCCACGACCATACCTGCGGCCGCTGAACTTCCCCATAGCAAAACTGCAAAAAGGACCTCTGCCGGAAAATCGGCAGAGGTCCTTTCGTATTATGCCTCCGGCGGAACAGCCAGTTCAAAGCTCTCCCAGGTATGTCCGGCCGTTTCCACCGACGCCCAGGTCATCCCAGCCGCTTCACACTCTGCCCAGGTCAGATAGCGGAAGTAGAATTCCACTTTCAGATGACAGGGCAGGATATCCAGAATGATGGATTCAATTTGCTGGAATTCTGCGGGTACTCCGGCCACCTCGGGAAAGATTACCCGCAGATGCCCTTTTCCCATCTCTATGGCCTTCGCCCGGATTCCGCAGCCGCTGAGTGTCCGATCAATGGCTTCGGGTGTGAGACTGTCTGCGCCAATCTGCAATAGCGCCGCAATGGCTGCCCGCCGCTGTTCCACGGTCTCCGCCGCGCTTCGCCGGGCAAAAAGCGCCTCTCGCCGGGAAAGCCCCTCCTCCTCTGCCGTGGCAGTCAGCGTCTCCCGCTCTGCCCTCTCCAATTGGCCGTTCACCGCATCCAGCTCCCCGCCAAGTGCGCAGAGTTCTCCTCCGCTGATGGAGTTTTCCGCAAGGTCGTAGATGCCCAGCGGCTCCAATAAGGTTTTCAGATAAGCCGCATACCCCTCCATTTATGCCTCCATTTCCGTCACAGTCAGCGTTCCCAGCACAGGAAGCACCTTACTGTCTCCCGCAATATCTGCTGTCGGGTCGGAAATTCGGTAGTTTTCCACGCCATCCACCTCATAAATACGGTTTCCCAGTTCCGCCAGATGAATGGGCCGGCCCAGGAGCCGCCCACCGAAAAAGCTGCTCAGGACCGTCTCCACATTCTCCTTGACTTCTTGGAAATCCGCATTCTCCGAAGCCTGTACCGCAGCGGACACATTCACGGTTTTCGGGGTGGGAGCACACACGCTCACATCCACTGCGATTTCCCGCTTTTCCTGCAGATCCGCCCGGACCTCCTCGATGAGCTCTTCCTCCGGCAGGCCTGCTTCGGTTGCAATGTACACATCCACCGTTCCGATCCCCCGGGCCCGGCCCACCACCTGTGCCGCCGCCACTCCGGCGTGGCTCATGGCCACCTGCTGATAATAGGCAGCATTGGCGCCGTTGGGCAGCCGCTGATAGCTCTCCAATATCCGCGCCCGCAGGCTCTCGTCCGACTCGGCGTCACTTCCGCCGGTAAAGGCCACCGGATTGGTACAGGCCGTGACTCCCACCGGACAGGCCGTCAGGATGCGGATGGCACCGGGGGCCGCATTACCACTGGCGCCGGCCTCCACCGCCTCCGCCGGTACATCCACAGACAGCATCCCCTCGGAAAGAATCGCCGTCTCGGTTGTCTGGAAGCGGACCTCCGATTCGGTCATGCATACACTTCCTGCCGGAATGGTCAGATCCGCTGCAGGGGCAGTCTGCGTGGAAAAGCGCAGCGTTCCGACCGCCCGGGTCGCCTCCGTCCGGCTCAGTCCCCGCATAACGGCATGCCGCTCCAGATACACTCCCTGGGCCGTCTGAGGGAAGCTCTGATCCAAGACCCAGTCTGTCTGAAATTCCAACGCCTGGATCTGTGCAGCAGCGGCATACAGCCGCACTGCCAGATCACAGTCTTCCGCCGGCACAAAGCCGCTGCGCTCTGAAAAAGATGTCAGCAGCGCCTGATAGATTTCTTCCATGCTTCTCACGGTTGCCACCTCTTACATAATCTCCACCGTCACGGACAGCTGCTCTCCCTTCCAGACGAGCTCCGCCGTCAGTTCCGCCCCACCTGTCCCGTTGTCCGTCATCTCCACACGTTCCACTGTTACCTCCTCCTCGGCCAGCGCCTCGGTCACGTACTGTTCCGCAGCCGCCTGTCGCTGTCCGCTGGGGATCTGCCCCAGCTGCCACAAACGGCTTCCCAGCGTTTCCAGAAATGGGAACTGCCCCCGGTGCGCTGTCAGCCGGAACAGCACCCGCTGGAGCAGCGCCTGACTTCCCTCCACACGTTCCAGACCGCCGCAGCCGTCGGCCACATAGTCACCGCTCAGGAGTTTCAACGCCATCTCATACTCCCTCCGTACCACAGGTGCAAGGCTTGTACGGCTCTCCGTTGACACTCAGACTGCCTTGGACGTCAATCCGCCCCCGCAGCTCCACTGTCCCATCCTGCCGCAGGTATACGGCATTGCCGCCGGGACCGTAGAGATATACCTCTCCGGGCTTCATTTCCTCCGGAGCAGACTGACGGGCCGCCGCCACGCACTGTTCCTCACCACCGGGCCCGCCTTTGATCACCAGCACCGCCATGCCGTTCTCCGGCAGCCAGGCATATCCTCCGGGGCCGTAAACCGGCAGTGCCCGCACCTCTCCCCGGGTCACCACGCCGGCCTGTTCTCCGCCAATCGTGGTCATCCCCAGATCTGCATCCGCAGTGGGCATGGCCGCCTTCATTTGCCTTGAAAGCCACATTTTTCCTATACTCCCTCCAATGTCACCGTCACTGTGCTGCCGCTGTTTACAGAAAAGAGATTGTCTGCCTCCGTCACCCGGAACTCCCCGGAAATCCCCATCCGCTCCAGCTGTACCAGCACCCGCTCCCCGGGAAAGGCCAGAAAATTCCCCGGCAGCTGGATCGTCACCGTCCGCTCTCCCTTTCGGGATTTTTCGATCTGATACGCTCCCGTGTAGCGCATGGCAGCCCAGGTGCTCTGCCCGGGCGTATACAAGACCCGACGGCACTGGCCTCCCCGGTCAATCATATCCTGGTTGCGCACGGTGTAGGTAGTGTTCCGGGTCTTGTCGATGACCAACACCTCCGTCAGTACGCCGTAGTGGTCCTCCCGCAGAACACAGGATAATACCGGAGTCTCCGAGCCGATTACCAGACGGCGGCCGCCGTCCGTCTCCGGCACTGCCAGCAGTTTTCCGTCCCGCTGGAAGCGGGGCGTGAATCCGCCGTAGGTCTCACAGAAATCCGCCAGCGCTTTCCATTGGCTGCTGCCCGCCGCCACCGTGTAAACGGAATTGGCCTTCACTGCCGTCATTTGCGTACACTCGATGCCGTACGGTGTGGCATGGTTGCGCACGATCTCCGCCAGTGTCGCCCCCTGATACGTCAAAGGACGGGATTCGTTGTCCAGCAGCCGGGCGGCATACCCACGTCCGGCCACAGTTGCAGTCAGTCCCTCCGCCGTCAGTTCCACGCTATATTCATCCACAATGCCCCGCAGCATCACGTCCCCGCCTTCCACAGCGGCAAACCCCGCCGCAAGATGCAGCGGTTCCGCCATGGCGGCGTCATAGAGAAAAGTCACCGTATAGCTGTCACATGGCACAGCCCCAGTGTAAACGATCTCCCACCGCAGCAGTGCCGGCAGTGCATAGGTTTTATGGTCACTGGTGATGATTTGTCCCGTCATGGAATCCGCACCTCATTTCCCGGATAGATCAGATTCGGATTTTTGATCTGCGGATTGGCCGCGATCAGCTTCGTCAGCGCCACACCATACCGTTTGGCAATTCCCCACAGGGTATCTCCCTTTTTGACGATATAGGTCACCGTCTCCGGTGCGGCGGCAGCAGTGCCGGTCTGCGCCGCAGCAGCCACCGTTGCCAGTCCGGTGCTGTACGCCCCGCAGTCCTCCCAAAAGGCAAAACTGTAGTGCACATAGTCCGGCAGCGGCTTCTCCTCCAGTTTCAGCGAAATAAAATAGGCGCTGGTGGTCCGCCAGACAGGATGGACCAGCAGCCCCGGCCCCTCCTGCAAAAAGACCTCCGCCAGCGCCTGGAACTGCTCATAGGCGTCCGCACCCGCAAAAGTTCCCTCTCCTTGGAAAATCCGGCAGGTCTCTCCCACGTCCTGAATCACATATTGTCCAAAGGGCACCTTGTGGACCACCACCTGCCGCCGGTATTCCACGGAGTAGGTCTCCGGGTTGTGGGGCCAGGTATAATTCTTGTACCGCATCGGTGTGAGGAGCATTGGTCATTCCCCCTTTCCATCTGTGGAAAACGCACCGTCATAGCGGCGGGCGTCCCGCTGGAATACGCGGGAGATCCTTTTGGGGTCCCATTCCTCTCCGCTGCCTGCCCGAGTCACCTCTGTCACGGTGTGCACCGGCAGACGGTCCAAAGATGCGCCTGTCTCCTCCCTGAACCGCTGCTGGATGGACAGCGCTTCTCCTCGGGAGGTTTCTGCGGTCTCCCGTCCGTTTTGGCCGTTCTCCCACAGATCCGTCACCGGACGTTCCCCGGGCATCCCGCCTCCCATCCGCAAACGGGATGAGAGGCGGGATGCGGAGATTGCCCGCCGAATAGTTTCGTTTTCGCTTGTCCAGATTGTCTCTTCATGCATGCGCTCACCTGATTCCGTCCGGGAGCCGCCGGCAGACATGTCCGCGCCGCTTACCAGTGCCCAAAGTGCGGCCTGCTGGCGCAGCAGTTCTTCCCCCATGTAGTCCACCGTGCTCACTCTCCTCTCAGCCGGTAAAACCGCGCCTCATCAAATTCCGGATTGACCGCCGCCGTCTTTGCCGGCTCTCCTGCCAGCTGCCGCAGCAGCTGTTCCATCTGCTGCCCCGTCAATGTTTTCAGCACAGCCGTCCTGTCTGTAAACACCGTCTGCCCCTGGAAGAAGCAGCATTCCGCCAGAATGCTGGCATTACACAGCATCACCCGCTCCAACGGATCTTCCGCCGCCTCCCGACAGGTCCGCCAGATCGTCAGCAGTCGGGCAGCCGTAAGCGAACGCAGCTCGTCGATCTGGGGGCTCATACCGTGGTCTCCAGCCGCTTGGAGGCCACCACGGTGATTTTCTCCGCCACCATGGCATTGAGCTGTCCTTCCTCGTGGATCTCGCTCCACTCACAGCCGCTGTAGATGATCTTTCGGTCTGGCTTGCAGATAACCAGGGAAAAATCCTGCAAGTCATAGAAATTGATGCCGTCGGACACCGCCTCGTCCGTGGCATACAGGCGCGTCAGTTCCAGCGTGTACTGCTTCTGCCCCTCAATGGTCGCCACCGGTTCATTCTCGCCGAACGCCTCCACGCTCTGGCTGGACTTGGTGGCCTTGGCGGTGTAGCTTTGTACCACCGCTACTTTCTTTCCATCCAGCTCCAGATAGATGTCCGAGCTGGTCGGGAATCCGTTCATCCTTGTTCTCGCTCCCTTCTTACACCGTGATGTGCACCGTCAGATAGATCTGGTTGAGGCCATGGGCCACGGCAAAGCTGAACTCCACCAGGCAGACCGTGGGATCTTCCTCCGAAGCCGTCACCGTCACGTCACCGTACCCGTCAATGATCTCCGCCTTTTTCTTCTTCTCCAGCTCCACGATCACCTGGGAGCGGATGGCACTGCGGGTCTGGGCCGTGTTCTTGGTTCGGGTAAATTTACTGCGCAGGGCATTGCGCACGGTGGGAATCAGATCGTCCACGATCAGGATCGTGGTCAGCTCTCGCCAAGTGCTGTCCGCCGCCTCTCCAGTGGTGGTCCGGGTGGTGATGCCCCGGATGGGGGACAGCACACCTGCCACGCTCTCCATGGGTGTGACGCCGCCCCGCACCAGCAGATCTACTTCGTTGTCGCTGTATGTCTGGGCCACGCCCCCCAGTCCTTTTACTTCCGCGCCGTTGAGGGGCACCGCCGGGTCACGGCCCGATGCAATGACGCCGGCCACCGCCGCTGCCATGAAGACGCCGGGCAGCGTCTCGCCGGCGCTGCCCAATGCGTCCGGGCCCACCAGGACCATCCGCTCGCTGTTGAGCTGCGCTGCCCGCTCCACCAGCTCCTCGGCACTTTCCCCGTCGCCGCCTACCACGGCGATCCGCTCCCGGCGGCTGGCGGAGGCCTCCTCCACTGCCGTCCGCAGCGCCTGCTGCACCGTTACCTCCGCGCTGTCGCACACCAGAATCTGCACATCCTGATCTGCCAGCGCCGCAAAGGCCGCCTGATAATCCGCCATCTGCCCGCTCGCCGCCACCCGCACGGCCACAACTGTGGCGGCTCCGTTGGCAAACAGCAGCCGCAGAATGGTGGACATGCCCGGCGTTTCGGAATCCTCGCCGAAAAACTCCACTCCGGCGGTGTAACCGGTCACGGTCACGGGCTCCTTCTCTGTCCCCTTGGTGGCCTTGGACGCCACACCGATGATCTTGGCCGCCTTTCCGGCGGATACCACCGCCGAAGCATCATAGGTTGAATAGACCCCCGGTCGCTCGTGTTCCACTACGCTCAAGTACGCACAACTCCCTTCAATGTAAAGTCCAAAAAGGCGGTTCCGTCCTCATGGCTCTTCGCCGTAAAGACCGCCTGGCACCGAAGGCCGCCCCGCCGCAAAAACATGCCGGTGGACTTCTCCCAGGAAATCGCCTCCCAATTCAGCTCTCCGGAGCGGATTCCGGTGGGCAGGCCACCCAGCAATACCTCCGTTGCCGCTGCGCAGCCCTCCTCACACAGAGTGGCCCCAGGTGCGCGGATTTCCACAGAAATGACCGCCTCCAGCTGTTTGCCATAGAGTTCCTGCACCGTCCCGGCCTCCTCGTCCCAGGCCTGGCCCAGATAATTGCAAAACCCCACGGCCCTGCCCTCTGCGGTTCCCACACTCACTGCGGCTACCGCACCGTCATACTGTCTGGCCCGCTCCCCAGGATACGCGGCCATAGCCGGTACGCCCGCCTGCTTCAATGCGTCAATGACCGCCTGCAAGATCTGCGTCAACTCCTTCATCTGCCGTCTCCTTCGCCTCCTCCAAAACCGCCCAGCAAACCACCGCCTGCGCTCCCAGGCAGTAGGAGCGGCCGCTCCTGACCCGGAAGTGGCGGTCCTGCCAGCACAGGATCTCTCCCGTTTCCACAGGTGTCTCCCCCAGGTACAGCCACAGCCGTCCGTCCAGCCAACCGATGCCGATCACCTCGTCCGGCACCTGCTCACTCTTTTCCGCCAGCGGCTGAAAAAATGCCCGGAGGGCCTGGCCGCCCGGTTCCATCGTCAGGTCCTGGCCGTATCTGGCCAGGACCTGTTCAAATAATGTTTTCATCCCCGAACGCTCCGGAACTGAAATTGCTGCGGGTCGATAAAAGGCGACATCAGATACTCTGCGGTCTCCCGCAGGCTCTGGGCCACCTTTGCCACCTCACCGGCATCCCGTTCCTGGACCGACACCTCCCCCGCTGTAAAGGATGCCGCGCCGGCGGAGCCGCTTTGGAGTGTCAGGTAATCCGCGGCAGCGGAAACTGCAGCTGCACAGTAAAAGGTCTCTCCACAGTCCTCCACTGTGACATCAGGCCGCAGTCTCCGGCTCCAGATGGTCAGCTCCGCCTGGCAAAGGGACTCCAGCAAAGGGCGGTCCTCATCCCCGGCACCGGTCACTGCCTTCGCCGTGGTAACCATAGCCGCGAACTGCTGCTCCCCTGCCAGACTGGTTCTCTCCTGCGCACTCATACCTCCAGCACCTTGGACGCCTCAGGGAAGAGTTTGGCAAAGCCGGAGATGGAGGTGATTGCCGCCCGCTCCAGCTGGCGGTCGATGAGCTTGTCGTACTCCACCGTCACCTCGCTGCCGCAGATCTGCTCCAGTGCGTAGTGTCGGTCCAGGCCGATGAGGGTCCCCTGGGGCACAGCGCTGCTGCGCAGCAGCTTCGCCCCCAGAGGAGTGGTCAGAGTACCCGTTCCCTGGAAGTTCAGGCCCGTCAGAGGATTCTGGAACTCACTGAGCTTGAGCAGGGAGAGCATCACGTCACTGCTCACCAGCATGGTGTTCATGGTGTAGGGATCAAACTGGCTCCAGAAGTCCAGCAGCGCACCGTAGTCCAGGGTCTTGGCGCTTCCGGAGATGGGAGGCGTCCCCACAGTAAAGACCTCTGCCGCATTGTCATTGCCGTCGCCGTTGGTGATGACGTCCACGGCGTCCTGGAGATGCATCCGGCCGATGTAGGCACCGATCTGACGCAGTGTCACGGAGAACAAGTCCAGTCTCTGGAACCGGATGGCCTCGTAGGATGCCACCAGCATCCGGCCCCGCTTGTGGAGACGCACCAGGTTCTCCTGGGTACGGATGGTGGTCTCGGGGATGGCGGCGCCCTCCTCCACACGGCGCAGTGCCTTTTCCTCCTCCGTGGGAACAGAGGCGATGGAGCGGTAGTCCATGCCGTCAAAGCTGGTCACCGTAGCGGTGATGTCGGGCAGGATGCTTTCCTCCTCTAGTCCCTGGCGCACCACCCGGGAGACGAATTCCGGGAACAGCACGGCAGAGTCCGTGGTGTGGAAGAATTTTTCCACCATGTCGGACCCGGCCCCCTTCACCCGGATGTCAAAGCGTTTGAGCTGGCGCTGGAAGGCGTCCAGACCCTCCAGCGGAGTGCCGCGGTAGTGCTCACTGGGGTCCAGCTCCTCCAGCGTCTGGGAAAAGCTGCGGCCGCTGCGGCCGTACATTCCCTTTTCCAGTTTCAGATTTTCGTAGTGATAAGCCATGTGTTTTCCTCCTTACAGTGCAAACGTAACGGTTTCGGCGTCGGTGTCCACGTCCACCACCAGATGGCTTCGGCCGCCCTCATCCACCTGAACGCCGCCGGTGCCGTCGGCGGACAGGGTCTCCCAGCCCAGCTCCGGCGCCGCATCGGTGTATCCGGCCGTCACCAGGCCGCCCAGAGCCACGGCGCAGGCGTCGCCGCCCCGGCTGACGGAGAGCACCATGCCGCAGAAGGGGTCCCCCTTGGCGCAGGCCGCCACGGTGCCGTTGGCACTGATCTTCACCAGCTCTCCCTCCGCCACATCACTTGCGGCAAAGGTTGCCGCCCACTGACCGATTCCCTCATAAGAAAGTTTCATTGTTGTCCTCCTTTTTATTTGTCCAGGCCGTCAGACCAAGAACATCGACTCATCGTGCGCCTCCGGCATCCGGGGCTGCTGGCGCAGCTGCGGGGCCGCCGGAAAGCGGCTGTTCACCCGCGCTTCATAGGTCTTGCGCAGTTCCACCAGCTCCGGTTCCTCCAGCTTCTCCGCCACATCGGCAAATACCTGCCCATCCAGCCCATCGTCCGCCAGCATCGCAAGGCGTACCACCTCCCGCCGCAGCTGGCAGAGGTATTTCCTGCCCAGTTCCGCCTGCTTGCGCAGGAGCTGCATCTGCCCATCCTCCGGGCCGAATCGCTTCACCACGCCGGCGCTGCGCTGGGCAGGCACCGCCACGAAAGACCATTCGTACGCGTCCGTGGGGTCCCGCAGTTCCAGAAAGCACAGATGTTCACCGTAGGACTGCCCCTTCACGTGGCTGCACGTTCCCTCGGCCGCGCCGCACACGGAGCACACCCTCCGGGCCACGCTGCATCCTACGCTGACCTCCTTTTTGATGCCGCCCTCGATCTCCGCGATCAGATCCCGGTTTTTCTCGGTCCGCAGCAGATAGGCCCAGCCCTTGAGCCAGCAGTATTCGTCTCCCGCCGTTGTCCGGCGGGCCGGCTCACTTACCACTTCCGTCCGGTAGATCCGAGCGGTCTGCCCCTCGGCAGACCACTGGTGGTCGAAAAGGCCGCTCTTTCCCAGAAACAGCTCGCCCAGCTTTTCCAGGGCCGCCCGGTCAAACCGCTCAAAGTCCCGGTCCACCTCGTTGTCGCAAAGCCGCACGGCAAACGTGTAGACCTCCTCCGCCGTCAGCGGAGACTTGGCAAACTGGTTGATGCAGGCCAGTTCCTCCGCACCGGTTCCCTGCTTCTTCTCGCTTTCCAAATTCATGCCCCCTCTTCAATGTTTCCGCCTGCCAGCCGCAAGTGCTCCGCCGCATCGTTTTCAATCCGCAGTTTCCGGGCCTGCTCCAGATACAGCTGCGCCTTGGCCTCTTCCACCTCGTCCTGCAAGTTGATGTCGTCCCACACCACCTCGTAGCCGCAGGTAAAGCCGTGCATCCGCAGCCATAGCCGGCAGATCCGTTCCACTGTGGGCGTCAGCGCTCTTCGGATGGCAGTGATCTCTGTGGTCAGAAGATCTGCCTGCTGGGCACTCATCCGCTCCGTAGAGGACCAGTTCAGGCCCAGCATAAAGGGCGGGATGCCCGTCTTGGCCACCACCTGTTCCAAAATCTGCCGCACCGGCACCTCGCTGTCCA
>OOBW01001199.1_pt1 | contig 12565 bp, 11 predicted proteins | sample 1671701 | NCBI WGS metagenome assembly OOBW01 (sample SAMN06348183, study PRJEB24527) | human gut metagenome | biome: human gut; feature: ankylosing spondylitis patient; material: feces | host: Homo sapiens | place: China | collected 2015-10 | reverse complement strand
CTTCTTGTGCCGTTTGGAACGGAGGAAAGCCATCCGACTACGGGAAGGAAGAGAGTTGCGAGAGGAACCCAGGTGGGGTTCCTTTCGCTTTGAATCCGTGATTTCCGCCCCGCCGGAAGGGGCGGAAATCAAACAGGGTGCCGGAAATCTTCCGGCACCCTGCGACCGCCGAGAGGCGGCCCTTCTTGTGCCGTTTGGAACGGAGGAAAGCCATCCGACTACGGGAAGGAAGAGAGCTGCGAGAGGTCCTGGTTCTTGTCAAAGAGATTTCAGCGGTGTAAAATACAACCATCGAATGATTCAACGGGAGGTTTTGCCGAATGAGAGACGGTTTCATCACCGTGGCCTGCGGCGCGCCTAAGCTGCACCTGGCGGACTGCGATTATAACGCGGAGCAGACCTTTACCATCATGCGTAAGGCCGAGCAGGCCGGCGTGAAGGTGCTGGTGCTGCCGGAACTGGGATTGACCGGATACAGCTGCGGCGACCTGTTCTATCAGGACACCCTTCTGCGGGGCGCGGAACAGGCCCTTTCTATTGTGTTGGAGGCCACCCGAAACCTGGAAGTGGTGACGGCGGTGGGTCTGCCGGTCCGGGTTAACAACAAACTGTATAATTGTGCTGCAATTATCCAGAGGGGAGAGATTCTGGGCGTGGTGCCCAAGACCCATCTACCCAATTACGGCGAATTTTACGAGAAGCGCCAGTTTGCTCCGGCGCCGGAGGGCGAGCCGTTCTATGTGGACGGATTCTGCGGGAAGACGGTGCTCTTTGGTGCCAAGCAGCTGTTCTGGTGCAATGAGCTGCCGGAGCTGGTGCTGGGTTTTGAGATCTGCGAGGACCTGTGGGCGCCGGATGCGCCCTCCGTCCACATGGCCCAGGCAGGTGCCACGATCATCGGCAACCTCTCTGCCAGCAACGAGGTGCTGGGCAAGGCGGATTACCGCCGTCAGCTGGTGTCCATGCAGTCGGCAAAGCTTTTGTGCGGCTATGTGTACGCCAGTGCCGGTGAGGGGGAGTCCACCTCTGACGTGGTGTTCGGTGGTCACCAGATGATTGCGGAAAACGGCGCCCTTTTGGGCGAGAAGCGGTTTGAAAACGGTCTCTTGATCTCTGAGATCGATGTGCAGAAGCTCTGCTACGAGCGCCGCCGGACCCAGGTGATGGACCAGGTGCCGGAGCTGACCGGCAGCCCCTTCTCCCTGACGGTCTCCAAGACCAAGCTCACCCGCTATGTGCCCCCCATGCCCTTTGTCCCAGAGGGCAAGGAGGACCGGGACGAGCGCTGCCGGGAAATCCTGCTCATTGCCTCTCTGGGCCTGAAGCAGCGGCTGGAGCACACCGGTGCCAAGACGGCGGTGGTGGGCCTCTCCGGCGGACTGGACTCCACCCTGGCGGTGCTGATCGCGGGGCTTGCCATGAAGATGCTGGACCGGCCCATGACGGATATCGTGGCGGTGACCATGCCGTGCTTTGGCACCACGGACCGCACCCGGAACAACGCCGTGGTCCTGGCGGAAAAGCTGGGCACCACACTGCGCACCGTGGACATCTCCGCCAGTGTCCGCAGCCATTTCAAGGATATCGGCCATGACATGGAGGACCACTCCGTCACCTTTGAAAATGCCCAGGCCCGGGAGCGGACCCAGGTACTGATGGATATTGCCAACCAGAGCGGCGGCATCGTCATCGGGACTGGCGACCTCAGTGAGCTGGCTCTTGGCTGGTGCACTTATAACGGCGACCATATGAGCATGTACGCCGTCAACTGCTCCATTCCCAAGACGCTGGTGCGGCATCTGGTGGCATACCTGGCCCGGGACAACGCGGAAAAGGACGAGGCGCTCCGGGACGTGCTGGAGGATATCCTGGATACGCCTGTCTCCCCTGAGCTGCTGCCGGCGGTGCAGGGCGAGATCAGCCAGCGCACCGAGGATCTGGTGGGTCCCTATGAACTCCACGACTTTTTCCTGTATTACATGCTCCGCTGGGGCTTCTCTCCCCGGAAGGTATACCGCCTCGCGGTATACGCTCTGGGCGGGCAGTACAGCCAGGCGGTGATCTTGAAGTGGCTCAAGACCTTCTATCGCCGCTTCTTCAGCCAGCAGTTCAAGCGCAACTGTCTGCCGGACGGTCCCAAGGTAGGCACCGTGGCCATGTCCCCCCGCGGCGACTGGCGGATGCCCAGCGACGCGAAGATGAATCTGTGGCAGGCGGAGCTGGATACGCTGGAATAAAAAACTACGTCTCCCCCGTCAGTCACCATTTTGGGGCCCCCGGCGGTGCGGACATGCGGCAGAAATCCTTTTGTGGAGAACCCTTGCCTCTCTTGAATGCTTTTTAAGTGAGTTGACGGGAAAAAACGGCGTTTGCCCCCAGAAATTGCGAAAAATCCCTCCCCAAAGCTCACAAATTTCCCAACAATGTGGAAAACCACCCGTCGGAATTTCCGGCGGGTGGTTTTTTGAACGCTGTGGCAAAAGACGGAAAATCATTTCTGGGGGTCCGCTTCGTCATGATCCACATGGAGAGCCCGGGTGGCGTTGAGGATGGCCAGGAAGGCAACGCCCACGTCGGCAAACACTGCCGCCCACATGGACGCCCTGCCGAAGGCGCCCAGAATCAGCACGGCAAACTTGACCAGCAGGGCAAACCAGATGTTCTGGTGGACGATCCGCAGTGTCTTACGGGAGATCCGGATGGCCGTGGCGATCTTGGAGGGCTTGTCGTCCATCAGCACGATGTCCGCCGCTTCAATGGCGGCGTCGGAACCCAGGGCACCCATGGCAATGCCGATGTCCGCCCGGGTCAGCACCGGGGCGTCGTTGATGCCGTCGCCCACGAAGGCCAGCTTTCCCTTCTCACTTTTGGCACTCAGCAGCTTTTCCGTCCACGCCACCTTGTCGGCGGGCAGGAGCTCGGCGTGGTATTCGTCGATCCCCAGTTCCCCGGCTACGGCCCGGGCCACGGCCTCGGCGTCTCCGGTCAGCATCACCGTCTTTTTCACGCCGCTCCGCTTCAGCGCCTCCACTGCCTGCCGGGCGTCCGCCTTGGGCAGGTCGGAAATGACGATGTGTCCGGCGTAGAAGCCGTCGATGGTGACGTGGACAATGGTGCCCGGCAGCTCACAGGGCAGGAAATTGACGCTCTGGCGCTCCATCAGGCGGCTGTTGCCCACACATACCTTCCGCCCGTCCACAGTGGCGCAGACGCCGTGTCCGGCGATCTCCTCCACATCCGTCACCCGTCCGGCATCCAGCGGCGTCTTGCAGGCGGCTTTCAGGGACAGCGAGATGGGGTGATCGGACCAGTGCTCCGCCAAAGCGGCAAACTCGAGGAGCTGATCTTCCGTATAGGGCTCCTGGGGGTGAATGGCGGCGACGGTAAAAGTGCCCTGGGTCAGGGTGCCGGTTTTATCAAAGACCACGGTCTCTGTCCGGGCCAGGGCCTCCAGATAGTTGCCGCCCTTGACCAGGATGCCGCACCGGCTGGCGCCGCCGATGCCGCCAAAAAAGCTCAGCGGCACGGAGATCACCAGGGCGCAGGGACAGGAGATCACCAGGAAAATGAGGGCCCGGTGGAGCCAGTCCTGCCAGACGGTGCCTGTGAGGAAGCTCGGCAGGGTGCTGCCGTCCAGAAGCGCCAGGGCCAGGGACGGAAGCGCAAACAGCAGGACCGCTGCGATCACCACGCAGGGGGTATAGTAGCGGGCAAAGCGGGTGATGAAGTGCTCACTGGTGGATTTTTTCTCGCTGGCGTTTTCCACTAGGTCCAGGATCTTGGAGACCGTAGACTCCTCGCAGCAGCGGGTGACCTTCACCCGCAGGAGGCCCGTCTGGTTGACGCAGCCGCTGATGACACTGTCGCCGGGCACCACATCCCGGGGCACAGATTCGCCGGTGAGGGCGGCGGTATCCAGAGAGGAGCTGCCCTCCAGCACCTGGCCGTCCAGCGGTACCCGCTCGCCGGGCTTGACGACGATCACATCGCCCACCGCCACGTCCTCCGGGTCTACCTCCTGGATCTCACCGCCCTCTGTCTCAAGATTGGCGGTGTCCGGGCGGATGTCCATCAGGGCAGCAATGGACTGACGGGACTTGCCCACGGCGTAATCCTGGAACAGCTCGCCCACCTGATAGAAGAGCATCACAAATACGGCCTCACTGTATTCCCCGGTGCCGAAGGCGCCTACGGTGGCCAGGGCCATGAGGAAGTTCTCATCAAAGACCTGGCCGTTTGCGATGTTGCGGATGGCCCGCCATAAAACGTCCCAGCCGATGATGAGGTAGGGGATCAGGTACAGCGGCCACGGGGACAGGACATAGGTCCCCTCCCCCGCTCCGCTGGCAGTGAGCCAGGGAATCGCACAGGGCAGCCCGATGGCGGGCAGCAGCTTGACCACGATCAGCAGTACTGCCGCGATCAGGATGCGGCAGAGCATTTTTTTCTGTTTTTTCGTCATACTGGTTCCTCCAAAATCCGGGGCCGTCCGATGAGCGGCCCCAAAACGCCCCGCTGGTTACAGGTGGATCACGCAGTCCGGCTCCACCTTTTTGCAGACGGCCACCACCTGGGGCATGATCTCGTCAAACCGGGCTTCGTCCGCCTCAATGGTCATTTTCTGGGTGAGAAAGCTGACGGAGGCATCGGTGACGCCGTCGATCTTTTTGATGGCGGTCTCCATTTTGGCGGCGCAGTTGGCACAGTCCAGATCTGTGAGCTTGAAACGCTTTTTCATGATGGGTTCCTCCTGTATTTATTAAAGTTGACTTTCAGACGGGTCATTCGGAGACGTGCTCCAGCCCTTGGTCGATGATGGTTTTCACATGGTCATCCGCCAGGGCGTAAAACACGGTTTTCCCCTCCCGGCGGGAGGAGACCAGCCGGGCATTTTTCAAAGCCCGCAGCTGGTGAGAGATGGCGGATTGGGTCATCCCCAGCAGCGCCGCAATGTCGCACACGCACATCTCCGATTCAAAGAGCACATACAAAATACGGATGCGGGTGGAATCACCGAAGATGCGGAACAGCTCCGTCAGGTCGTACAGGGTGTCCTCCCCCGGCAGCTCCCGGCGTACCTTTTCCACCAGCTCCTCATGGGCGTGAATAAAGTCGCAGCACTCCACATTGTAGCGGTCCTCCATGGGCATCTTCCTTTCATTTGAATAATTGTTCATATGTTCAGTATATGCAAAATAAAGTCTCTGTCAAGCCCTTACGACAAAAAGAGTGGAAAGTTTTTGGCCGGCGTGGTATACTAAACCGGAAACCAGACAACAAGGAGAAACGATATGAACGAACTGGAACAGGAGACCCGTGAGCGGCTCAACCGCAACACGTTTATGGTTCATAACTTCATTGAGATGGAGCATGTGGAGCCCGACCGGGCGGTATTCCGTCTGGATGTGCGGCCGGAGAGCCTGAACGCCTACGGCATGGTCCACGGCGGCGCCATCTACACTCTGGCAGACAATGCCACCGGCGCGGTGGCTCACACCGACGGGAGAAACTACGTCACCCAGACCAGTGCGCTGCATCTGCTGCGCAACCAGACCTCCGGCACCATCCGGGCCAACGCCTATCTGCGCCACCGGGGCCGGTCCACCTGCTTGGTGTCCGTGGATATCGTGGGCGAGGGCGGCAAGCTGCTGGCCACGGGAGAGTTCACCTTCTTCTGCGTGGATAAGAGCATTCTGGACGAGAAGGCCAAAAAAGCGGAAAAAGCCTGAAATAAAAAACGAGGCCTGCATCGTGCAGTCCTCGTTTTTATTTTCCCGGAGTGAATGCGGGCGGCAGAGCAGCGCCCCTCCCCGGCCCGAAAAATACAGAAATGAGCGGGAGTACCGTCATTTTTTCAGTGGGATGGTAAAGAAAAAGCGGGTAGAGGCGGCGTCGCTCTCTGCTTTCAGCGTGCCCTTGTGTTCGGCGGCGATGGTGTTGGCAATGGGCAGGCCCAGGCCAAAGCCGGATTTCTCCCCCCGGGAGGCATCCGCCCGGTAAAAGCGTTCAAAAAGCCGCCGCAGCTGCTCCGGCGGGATGGGATCGCCGGGGTTGGCCACCGTCAGCCGGGCGTGACGGTCCGTCTTCTGCAGCGTCATGGTGATGGTGCCGCCGTCCTGGCCGTATTTGATAGCATTGTCCAGCAGTACGGAAACCAGCTGGCGCAGCTTATCCCGGTCCCCCAAAACCACGACGTCCTCTGCAAGATGATAGTCCAGAGGCTTTCCGGCCTCAAAAGCCACCGGCTCGAAGGCCAGGGCACAGTCCGCCGCGATGTCCGAGAGGGATACCTCTTCCAGCACGGCGGTGCGGGCCATGTTGTCCGCCCGGGCCAGGGTCAGCATCTCCTCCACCAGCTTTTTCATTTGCTGGGCCTCCATGCGGATGTTTTCACTCCAGCGGGCAGGTTTTTCCGAAAGCGGCGCAGCCTGGAGCAGTTCCGCATTGGAGAGGATGACTGTCAGCGGCGTTTTGAGCTCATGGGAGGCATCGGAGAGGAACTGGCGCTGCTGCTGCCAGGCTTTCTCCACCGGGGCGGTGGCCCAGCGGGCCAGCACAATGGAAATGGCCAGTAGCAGGAAAAAAGCCGCGACGGCGATCTGGATGTGAGAGCCCATCATCTCCTGGAGGGTCGCCTGTTCCATAGAGATGTCCACGAAGGCGATTTTCTGGAAAAGACCGTTGTCCTGCCGGAGATAGCGCAGGTTATAGGTGCGGATGGTGCCCTCCTCCTGCTGCTGGCTCAGACATTCCCGCAGTACGGTGCTCAATTCCTCCGTCCCCTGGAGGTTGCTGTAGGTGCCGCCGGTGACATAGGCGGTATAATTGCCGCTGCGATCCTGCCAGAGCATCACGGTGAAGTAAGGCAGCACCACTTCCTTACCGCCGATATCCAGCCCCAGGTTCGGCTGTTGAGACGGGGTAGTGGCAGTGTTGTGATTGGGGGCGGAATCCTCCCGGATGACCCGTTCCAGGACCTGATGGCTGATGACCTCCAGGTTCTGTCGTGCGGAGAGGAAGATGGACACCAGCACTACCCCCAGCACCACCATGACCAGGGCCATGCACACCACCACAAATTTCAGCCGCAGCTTGCGGATCATGGGGCATCCTCCTCCCGTTCAAAAAAGCATTGTCGAAAACTCTGTGGAAAACGTGGAAAAATAGGTGGAAAACGTGGAAATCGTCAGGTCTCCGGGACCTCAAGACAGTAACCCACCATGCGGATAGTCTTGATCTTTACTTGGGAGTGGAGATGTTCCAGCTTTTTGCGCAAAAAGGAGACGTAGACCTCCACATTGTTGTCCTCAGCGTCGGACTCATATCCCCAGATCTTCAGCAGCAGGTTCTCCTTGGTGATGACCAGCCTCTGGTTGAGCATGAACAGCTCCATCATGTCGTACTCCTTCCGGCTCAGGCGGACGGACCGCCCGCCGCAGCTGAGGGAGAAGGAGTTTTTCGCCAGTGTCAGGTCCCCGCAGCTGAGGGTGTCCGTGCTGCGCAGCTCCGGCTGGCGCCGGGTCAGCGCCCGGATGCAGGCCAGCAGCTCCTTGGGCTCGAAGGGCTTGGTCAGGTAGTAGTCCGCCCCGCAGTCCAGCCCTGTGACCTTGTCGGTGACCTCGGAGCGGGCGGTAAGCATCAGAACCGGCGTGGAGACATTGGCGGCGCGCAGCCGGCGCAGGACGGTGAAGCCGTCCATTTTGGGCAGCATCACATCCAGAATCATCACGTCATAGATCCCTGTCAGGGCGTTGTCCAGCCCGGTTTCCCCGTCATGGCAGACATCGGCGGTATAGCCATCCATCTCCATCAGATCCTGCAGCGTGGCCGCCAGGCGTACTTCATCTTCCACGATCAATACCCGCATATCTTTTTTCCTCCTGATTCCGGTATGGACACCGCCGCAGGCGGAGATTCTCCGCCTGCGGCGTAAGGGACATGGTATGGTTTATGCGTTCAGGCCGGCGGACGCCACCGACACCAGCGTGGAAACGGTGCTGGAGGAGATCAGATAAATGGTGGTGTCATCGTCCATCCGGGCGTAATAGCTGTCTCCGTCCACGTTTTTGGTGCCGATGGTCAGCGTCAGCGTCCCCTCTGTACCGGAGTCGGTCACATAGGAGGCGGTGAGGACGGCGGTGGGCGCGGTGAAGCCGCACAACTCCACAGCATCGTCGGAGGGCTTATAGTCCGCGCACTTGGTAAAATACAGCCCGCCCAGTTCATCCAGCAGAGACTGAAGCGTCTCATTATCCGTCACATCCGTCTCTCCGGACGTCCAGGTGACAGAGGGAGTCGTCTCTTCGTCTGTGTCGTCTTCGCCGCCGGTGTCTGTGTCCTCACTGCGGGAAGCGGTAAGCGTTGTTTCAACCGTACCCTGAATGGTGAGACTGTTGATGGTGTTCTCCGTCAGAACCGGCAGCTCCGGCAGGACGCACATGTCGTAGATGGGCGTGGAAAGGTAGTTATAAAGCGTGTCGGCCACGATATACACCGGGCTTTCGGCGTCGTTCATCAGCATATAGTAGCTGGTGCCGTCGGTGGTGGCCTTGCCGAAGGTGAGCTTCAGCGTCTCCCCGGTCTCGGTGTCGGTGGCGGTGAGGGTGGCGGAGGGCTGGTCCAGGCCGTAGGCGTCCAGCGTGTCCCCGTCGGTGATGGTCTGCTGGGGCTTGAGGGACTGAATGGCCTCCACGATGCTGGTCACCGTGGTGTCATCCAGAGGAAACTCCGGGTCGTCGCTCCAGATCCAGTTGCCCTCCTCGTCCTGCGAGAAGGAGAGCGTGGCGGTGCCGTTGCTGTAGGTGAGAGAGGTATAGCCGTGGTCCTCTGTGATGGAGCTGGCGGCTTCCTGGGCAGCCTCTTCCTCCGCCTGCTTGGCGGCGTTGTTCCGCTTGATCAGCAGCACGGCAATCAGCACGGCCAGCAGTACCACCGCGGCGATCACCAGGCCCCGCAGGAGCTTTTGTTGTTGTCGGTTCATGAAAAAGAGCCTCCCGTCTTAGAGTTTCTGGCGGCGCAGCCAGCGGATAAAGCCATAGATCAGCAGTGCGCCGGGAATCAGGAAGATCAGCAGCAGCGCCCAGATGCCGCCGGTGGAGATGGTGTTGGTGGGGGTCTGCAGACTCACCGGCTCAATGGAGAGCGAGGAGATGTCGTCGAAGTCCACGGTGACGGCGCTGGTGAAGAGAGTGAGGTTATCCAGGTTGGTAAAGGTGGAGTTGATGGCGTCGTTGATGAGGGAGTCGGAGCCGAACACCGTCAGCCGTCCGGTAATGTTGTCGTCGATCTCCTCCGTGGCGGTGGCGGCCACCGCATAGGTGCCGGGGGTCTGGTCCTCCGCCGTGTCGCCGGTGACGGCCACGCCCTCCTCCGAGGTGGTCAGGAAGGACTGGACGGTGATGCTGTCCCGGGCGGGGTCCGTCAGGGTAAAGCCCCGGGAGGCACAGAAGAGCAGTGTCGCGTCGCTGGAGAGGCCGTTGGCCACATCCACGCTGTTGTCCACCAGCGGGAAGAACCAGTAGGGGTTATTTTGATAATACCGCTGGGTGTCGGCGATCAGCCCCGGTGCCACATCCATGCCGTAGGTTGCGCAGAGGGTCTCCAGGTTGGGCAGGGACAGATCCTCCCCAGCCATGTTGTAGATCACCTGTCCGCCGGTGGAGAGGTATTCCAGGATCATGTCCAGCTCATCCGCCGCCAGGTCCCGGGTGGGGTCATTGATGATCAGCAGATCGCAGTCCTCCGGGATGCCGTTGTTGGTCAGCAGGTTCACACTGGAGATGGACAGATGGGACTTGGCCAGCAGCGTCTCCACCGTGCTGGACAGGGCAGTCTCATCGTGGCCGGTGGTCTGGTAGATGGTGCGGGAGGCGTCGGTGAGGACGCCGTCCACAGCGGAGGTCAAAAGTCCCTCGCCGTCAAAATCCGTCTCATTATAAGAGCCATAGTAATAATAAGACATTATATCATATCCGATAATGTCGTCAATCGAAAAGCTCTCCTGGCGGCCGGTGGCCTCGCAGGTGACCACGATGGTATTGCTGTCCACGCCGTAGTCCGTCAGCACGGAGGGATACACCATGGGGTTCGTGTACTCCACGCTGAGGTGGCTGCTGAGCTCTTCATAGGTGGCGAGAAAGCGGACGATACGGGTATCCAGGCTGTCCTTGTCCGCCAGGACGTGGATCACCACGTCCTCGTTCAGATCCGCCAGGTAGTCCCGGGTGGTGTCGGAGATGTCGTAAATGCCGCTGTCGGTGAGATCGAACTGGGTCCAGTGCTCCGGCAGCTGGGCCGCCAGCAAATTGATGAGGATCACCACTGCCACGGCCAGCGCGGTGACCGCGGCGGAAAATGCGCCCCGGCGGGAGGAATGCCGGCCGGCGGCCTCCCGAATCTTGTGCAGGTTCATTGTCTGTTGCCTCCCTTCAGTTCCAGCGGCGTTTTTGGACCACCTGAACGGTCAAAAACACCAGCAGCGCGATGAGGGAGAGATACAGCAGCACGCCCCGCACGTCAAAGACGTGGTCCACGGAGAAGCTGTCAAACGCTCCCAGCAGAGAAAACCGCCCCAGCACGTCCGGCAGCAGCCCGGCAAACCGGTCGCTGGCCGCTGCATAGCCGCCGATGATGGCGGCAGCCCCTGCCGCAAAGACGGCGGCGGTCACCTTCCAGTTGCTGGAGAGGGCGTTGACAAGGAAGCACACCAGCGCCAATATCACCAGTAGTCCCGCCAGGGACCCGCCGGCGGTGGAGGGCAGATATCCCACCAGCCCGTCCCAGAGATAGAGCACCAGCAGCAGTCCGAAGGTGCCCACCGCGGAGAGCACCTGGCTCTCCGTCAGGGCGGAGATCAGAAGACCTGCGGCAATCTCCGCCGCACCCAACAGGAAAAAGGCCAGGATGGTGGCGTAGTCCGCCAGGAGAAAGGCGGTGCCGTTGAAATGGATGATCAGGGGGCACAGGCAGGCAATCACCAGGGGGCAGGCCAGCACCGTCAGCATGGCAAGGTACTTGCCCATCACCACGGCGGTGACGGAGGCCGGTGCCGTCAGCAGCAGCTGGTCAGTGCGGCTGCGGCGCTCCTCTGCCATGGAGCGCATGGTCAGAATGGGGACCAGCACCATCAGCACGAAGAGCGTGGCGCCCAGGGCGGTGGAAAAGTAGGCGTCGCCCTGGAAGAGGTTATAGGCCATGAAGTAGATGCCGATAAACGCCGTCAGCACGGCGGTGAACATCCACCCGATCATGGAGTTGAAATAGGACTGTACTTCCCGCTTATAGACCGCTTTCATCGCCGGTTCCCTCCTGTTCTGCGTCGGTGGTCTCCTCTGTCTGGGCCGGTGTGTCCACCAGCAGCGCCGCCGCCTGGGCGGCCACAGCGTCATCTTCATCCGTCAGGTCCAAAAAGACCTCTTCCAAAGTGGCTGTCTTGGGGCGCATCTCCAAAATAGGCTGACGGGCCTGGGCAAAGGCGTAAAACAGGGATTCCCGGGCGTCACCGTCGGCGGAGATCTCCATCCGCACGGTATCCCCTTCCTGCTGGGCCTCGCAGGCGGTGATGCCGTCCACAGAGAGCACCGTGGACCGGACCGCCTCCGCCGAGCCCCGCACCGTCAGCTCCAGCGTGCCGCCGGCGGAGAGCTTTTCCTCCAGAGCCTCCGGTGTGTCGCAGGCCATCACCTTTCCCTTGCGGAGAATCAGCACATGGTCGCACACCGCCCGAATCTCCGAAAGGATGTGACTGCTCAAAAGCACGGTGTGCTCCTTGGCCAAATGCCGGATCAGCGCCCGGATCTCCACTACCTGCTTGGGGTCCAGGCCCACCGTGGGCTCATCGAGAATGATGATGGGTGGAAAGCCCAGAATGGCCTGAGCCAGCCCTACCCGCTGGCGGTACCCCTTGGAGAGGTTTCGAATCAGACGTGACGCCTGTCCGTTCAGGTGGGTCAGGGACAACACCTCGTCCAGATCCTCCTGCCGCCGTTCCGGCGGCAGCTTTTTCAGCTCTGCGCAGAACCGCAGGTATTCCAATACCGTCATGTCCGGGTACAGAGGGGGAATTTCCGGCAGATAGCCGATGCACTTGCGTGCGGCCTCCGGCTCTTCCAGAATGTTGTGGCCCTGGATGAGCACGTCCCCTTCCGTGGCGGCCAGGTAGCCGGTCATGATGTTCATGGTGGTGGACTTTCCGGCACCGTTGGGACCCAGCAGGCCGAATACCTGTCCGTCCTCCACGGTAAAGCTGAGATGATCCACCGCGCAGTGGTTCCCGTATCGCTTCACCAGGTTTTTGACCTCAATCATACAAACCTCCATGCGCCCGCCGGGCGCCCTGTCTTAAAGATACCCTTCCCTCAGGGCTGAGAGAGGACAGTCCTCTCCCCCTTTACAAAAATAAGTATAGCCAGGGAATCTGAAATCCACCTGAAAGATGCATCTTCACAAACTGTTCAAAATTTTTCAAGGTTGTTTTTAACTTTGGGGGATACACTAAAGCCATCCTCCAAGGAGGAACGAGCAAGAACCCCTCTCTTTTCATTTTCTTCTTTCTCTCTCCAAAAGC
>OOBW01001188.1_pt1 | contig 12622 bp, 14 predicted proteins | sample 1671701 | NCBI WGS metagenome assembly OOBW01 (sample SAMN06348183, study PRJEB24527) | human gut metagenome | biome: human gut; feature: ankylosing spondylitis patient; material: feces | host: Homo sapiens | place: China | collected 2015-10 | reverse complement strand
AGGCCGTGTCATGGTCATTTGCGAGAACCCCAAGCATAAGCAGAGACAGGGCTAAGATTTAATTGGAGGTGCTTTAAAAGTATGGCACGTATTGCCGGTATTGACCTGCCGAAGGATAAGCGCATTGAGATCGGCCTCACCTATATCTATGGCATTGGCAGAAAGAGCGCCAAGGACATCCTGGCACAGACGGGCATCAACCCCGACACCCGCGTCAAGGATCTGACCGATGCTGACGAGCAGAAGCTCCGTGACGCCATCGACGCTTATACCGTCGAAGGCGACCTGCGCCGCCAGACTGCCCTGGACATCAAGCGCCTGACGGAGATCGGCTGCTATCGTGGCATTCGTCACCGCAAGGGCCTGCCTGTCCGCGGCCAGCGCAGCAAGACCAACGCAAGAACCCGCAAAGGTCCCAAGAAGACCATTGCTAACAAGAAGAAGTAAGGAGGGAGATTTACAATGGCAACTGCAAAAGCAACCGGCGGCAAGAAGGTCATTCGCCGTCGTCGTGAGAAGAAGAACATTGAGCGTGGTCAGGTCCACATTCGTTCTTCCTTCAACAACACCATGGTAACTGTCACCGACAGCCAGGGCAACGCCATCTCCTGGGCTTCCTCCGGCGGCCTCGGCTTCCGCGGCAGCAAGAAGTCCACTCCCTTTGCTGCGCAGACCGCCGCTGAGACGGCTGCCCGTGCTGCAATGGAGCATGGCCTGAAGACCGTTGAGGTCTTCGTGAAGGGCCCCGGTCAGGGCCGTGAGGCCGCGATCCGTGCTCTGCAGGCGGTGGGCCTGGAAGTGACCATGATCAAGGATGTCACTCCCATCCCCCACAACGGCTGCCGTCCCCCGAAGCGTCGTCGCGTCTAATCGAAAGAGGAGGTAACAAGCAATATGGCAAAGAATATGCAGCCGATTGCCAAGCGCTGCAAGGCTTTGGGCATCTCTCCTGCCGAGATGGGCTATGCGAAGAAGCAGACCAATCGCAACCCTGGCGGCCAGATGAGAAAGAAGAAGAGCGAATATGGCATCCAGCTGAACGAAAAGCAGAAGGTCAAGTTCATCTATGGCATTCTGGAAAAGCAGTTCCATTCCTACTATGAGACTGCTGCCGCTGCCCCCGGCAAGACCGGCGACAACCTGCTGATCACCGTGGAGCGCCGTCTGGATAACGTGGTGTATCGTCTGGGCTTCGCCATGACCCGCCGTCAGGCTCGTCAGCTGGTGTCTCACGCTCACTTCACCGTCAATGGCAAGAAGGTCAACATCCCCTCTTACCTGGTCAAGGCCGGCGATGTGATCGAGGTTGCTGAGAGCAGCCGTTCTTCCGAGGTGTTCAAGCGCCTGGTTGGTCAGGACGCTCCTGCGTTCCTGCTGCCCCCCTGGCTGGAGCGGGAGAAGAACACCCTGAAGGGCACTGTGACCCGCCTTCCTGTCCGCGAGGAGATCGATACTCCCGTTGAGGAGCACCTGATCGTTGAGTTGTACTCCAAGTAATCGGAGGATACCCTCGAGGATGTTACGAACTGCCGGCGGCATGCGGGTTCGCATTGCCGCAATGAGAAGATGAAGGAGGGTAACTGCATGATTGAAATTGAAAAGCCCCAGATCGAGTGTATCGAAACTCCGGGTGATGTCACATACGGCAAGTATGTGGTGGAGCCTCTGGAGCGTGGATATGGCACGACTCTGGGCAATGCGCTCCGTCGTATTATGCTTTCCTCTCTGCCCGGCACCGCGCCGACCACCATCAAGATCGCCGGTGTGCAGCATGAGTTTTCCACCATTCCCGGTGTGAAGGAAGACGTGACGGAGATCGTCTTGAATGTGAAGGGCCTCCTGACGAAACTGCACAGCGAGGGCGTGAAAACCGTCTACATTGAGGCGGTGGGTCCCTGTGAGGTCACTGCCGGCGACATCAAGGCCGACGGTGAGGTGGAGGTGCTCAATCCGGAGATGCATATTGCCACTCTGGATAACGGTGCCACCCTGAACATGGAAATCACCCTCTCCCACGGCCGTGGCTACGTTCCTGCTGACCGGAACAAGCCCCAGCAGAACGTGATCGGCACCATTGCTGTGGATTCCATCTACACTCCCGTCTACAAGGTCAATTACACCGTTGAACCCACTCGCGTGGGTGCGTCCAGTGATTTTGACAAGCTGACGCTGGAAGTGTGGACGGACGGCACCATCTCCGCTCGGGACGCCGTGTCCCTGGGCGCCAAGATCCTGTGCGACCACTTCACCTTGTTCACGGATCTCTCTGAGAGCGTGGGCAGCAAGCCCACCGTCGTGGAGAAGGCGGAAGCGCAGCGGGATAAGGTGCTGGAGCTGACCATCGAGGAGCTGGATTTGAGCGTGCGGAGCTTCAACTGCCTCAAGCGCGCCAACATCAACACCGTCGAGGATCTGATCTCCAAGACCGAGGATGAGATGATGAAGGTCCGGAACCTGGGCCGCAAGTCTCTGGAGGAAGTCATCAACAAGCTGGCGATGATGGGCCTCCACCTGGCCGACGAAGATAGCAATAACTGATTCTATGCCGTGGGATGTCCCCGGCTGACCAAAATCCTGATAAGGAGGAACACCAAATGCCCGGAACTCGTAAGCTCGGCAAGACCACGGACCAGCGTATGGCTATGCTGCGTCAGCAGGTCACCGATTTCCTGGATCACGGCAAGATGGAGACCACCCTTACTCGTGCCAAGGAAATCAAGCCCCTGGCTGAGAAGATGATTACCCTTGGCAAGAAGGGCGATCTGGCTGCCTATCGGCAGGCCATGAGCTTCATCACCCGTGAGGATGTCTGCAAGAAGCTGTTCAAGGAAGTGGCTCCCGGCTATGCCGAGCGCAACGGCGGCTATACCCGCATCGTGCGCACCGGCGTTCGCCGCGGTGATGCTGCGGAGACCGCTATCATTGAGCTGGTAAAGTAAGTTTTATCAAACATACAAAAAGCCCTTTGTCATGGGACCCAGGTCCCCGTGATAAAGGGCTTTTTGATTTGAAATGGATCAGCGATCCATAGACAGGCAACTTCAAAGGCCAACAGTGACAGCCGAGCCGGAAAAACTCGGGCTTTTGACGGTTGGTTTTCATATAGAAAGCTCAGAAAGCACAAAATAAAGGAAAAAATGAGGACTATAATAGATGTTTTCCGCCTTTATTATCTGTCTAAATCTGGCGTATACAAAAAAGTGCATGTGTAATCCGGTCCCTTCCCAGCCAAACTACGCCGTAGGGAAGGATGGAGGCGGAGCGGCACATGGGCAGAAAACGGTGGATCGCATTTTGGCTGATAGGCCTGCTGTTTCTTGGGCAGTCGGAAGGAATTGCGGAGATTCCAGTAGCAGGAGAAGCGGAGTTGGCGGAACAGGAGAAATTTGTTGCGTTGACCTTTGATGATGGACCCAAGCGGGAGACAACTGCCACGCTGTTGGATGGCTTGCGCCAGCGGGGAGCCAGTGCCACGTTTTTTCTGATTGGAAGGCAAATCGCGGAAAATCAGGATCTGGTAGAGCGGATGAAGGCGGAAGGACATCAGGTGGGCAATCACACCTGGAATCATGTTCGGTTGGGCACAACTGCCGATGCCGCAGTGGTATCCCAGGAGATTCAAAAGACGGACACACTGCTGCGGCAGATCCTGGGGGAGGGGACGTATTGGCTGCGCCCGCCCTATGGAGCGATCCAGGAGACGCAGAAAGCACAGATTCCGGTGCCCATGGTTACCTGGACGGTAGATTCCCGGGACTGGGAATCTCTGAACACGGAAAAGGTGGTACAGGCGGTTGTAAGCGATGTGAAGCCAAATTCCATCATTTTGATGCATGACATCTTTCCGACCTCCATAGATGCTGCGCTTCAGATTGTAGATGTGCTGCAGGCACAGGGCTATTGGTTTGTCACGGTAGAGGAACTGCTGGCACTGAATGGGGTAACGGCAAGACCCGGGGTTCTCTACCGCAAAATCGGATAAAAAAAGCACCCATGCGATTTTCACATGGGTGCTTTTTTATCGTTTTTAAGCAGCTCTGCCCTGCAGGATCAGCAGAATCAAAGTCAGAATCAGGAATACAGCGCCAATCCACTTTGTGGCGCGGGCCAACTTGGCATCCATCGTCTTTGCCTTGTTCCGGGCCAGGAAGGAATCTGCCACACCGCCGATGCTGCCGGACAGGCCAGCGCTCTTACCGGACTGGAACAAAACAACCAAAATCACGGCCAAACCACACAAAAGCTGCAAAATGGTAATCACCAGAGTCAAAGTGTTCATAGGAACAAACCTCCAAAATTGAGCCATGCCACGGCATGGACGATGTTTTCACAGATTTATATCATAGCATAACTTTTCATTGTTTTCAAGAGGATTTGCCCAAAATATCTAAAAAAGCACAGGAAATCTTTCGGTAAAAATTGGAACGGATGTTTGCATTTTAAGGACGTTTGTGATACACTGATAAAAACAAGCGAGGCAGCCAAATAGGAGGAAGGCCTATGACACAGCTATCGAATATGCAGAAGAAAATTTACGACTACATTGTGGCCTGTGTCCGCGAGCAGGGTTATCCGCCGTCTGTTCGAGAGATTGGAGAGGCTGTAGGGCTGAAATCTCCTTCCACGGTTCATTTCCACCTCAAACACCTGGAGGAAGCAGGTGTGATTGAGAAGGGGGCCGGAAAGGGGCGGGCGATCACATTGACGACGCCGCCGGTGCCGGAGGATCGAGTGCCGGTTGTGGGTAATGTGGCGGCGGGCAGCCCTATTTTGGCAGAAGAGTGCATTGAGGATTATCTTACCTTTGATACTGGAGGCCGAAACGAGGAATATTTTGCTTTGCGAGTCCGGGGTGAATCCATGCTCAACGCGGGCATTTTGCCGGGAGACCTGGTGGTCGTGCGCCGCCAGCCTACCGCAAACAATGGAGAAATTGTGGTTGCACTTATTGAGGATGAGGCCACGGTCAAGCGCCTTTCACTTCGGAATGGACAGATTTGGCTGATGCCGGAGAACGACGCTTATACGCCGATTGACGGCTCAAACGCGCAGATTTTGGGAAAAGTGGCTGCAGTGGTGCGGCGCTATTAAGTGAGGAAGGATACAACATGGAAGCAGAACAGTCGGAAAAGCACTTTCAGGATGTTTTGGCAGCAGCACGCTTGGGTGACGAGACCATTCGTTCCCAGCGCTTTACCGGTGTGACACTGGAAAATCTGGACTTTGGGGAGCTGGAGTGCGGGCAGACGATTTTTGAGGGATGCCAGTTCTCCAACTGTGATTTCAGCGGTACGGCGTTTTACGCTTCGTCGATTCATCAATGCAGCTTTTCCAACTGCAGGTTCCGAAATACCTACTGGAAGGATTGCCAGCTGACGGATGTGAAGTTGGACGGATGTGACTTCCGAAAGACCCGCTTGAAGAACAGCCGGCTGGAGGCTGTTTTACTGCGGTATGCAAACTTTTCCAATGGCCTGTGGGAAAAGGATACGTTTATCAATTGCAGCTTTCACGAGGCATTTTTAACAAATCTGCGGGTTTCCAAAGTGGAGCTGCAGGGGGTAGATCTGCAGGGCGCGGATCTGTTTCAGACCATGCTGGGCGGCGTGGATTTGTCCAGCTGCAACATCGAAGGAATCCGAGTCTCGGAATCAGTTCAGGAGCTGAAGGACGCTACCATCGATGCGGCCCAGGCAGCGGTACTGGTGAAACTGATGGGTGTTCATGTAAAGTAAAATACAGAGAGGATTGCAAATTAAAAACAATCCTCTCTGTATTTACTAAAAGCACAATATAACGGCTGCGTGTGAAACGGAGAACAGCATCGCACTCCAAGTGATCGGAAAGCACAGGCGTTGGTTGCGGCTGATAGTAATCGCTGGGCAGCGTCAGTGTGTCGACGTTCGCGGAGAGTGATTGTTCCGACCGGTGGGGTGCTTTTTGGAGCAGACAGGACCGCTGAGTCCTGCCCGCAGTTTTTCCAGAGCACGTTTTTCAATGCGGGATACATAGGAGCGGGAGATGCCGAAAGAGGTGGCGACTTCCCGCTGCGTCAGAGGAACGGTACCGCCCAACCCGTACCGCAATCGAATGATCTCCGCTTCCCGTGCGGTGAGGCGTTCGCGGATCAACTGATGGAGCCGGATGGCGCTGTCCCTGTCATGGAGGTCTTCCAGCATAGTATCATCCACACCAACCACATCCATCAGCTGCAGGGCGTTGCCCTCTTTGTCGATATCAATGGAGTCGGACAGGGAGACCTCCCCTTGCAGCTTTTTCTGACTGCGAAAGTACATTAGGATTTCGTTTTCAATGCAGCGGGCCGCATATGTGGCCAACCGCGCGCCTTTGTCCGGGTCAAAACTGGTGATGCCCTTGATGAGGCCGATGGTTCCGATGGAAATTAGGTCCTCCTGGTCCCCATTTTGCGTGTAGTATTTTTTGATAATGTGTGCCACCAGGCGGAGATTGCGTTCAATTAGAATATCCCTGGCAGTCTGATCGCCTTGGGCGTAGCGGTGCAGATATTCCCGCTCCTCAGCGGCAGACAGCGGTTTTGGAAAAGAGCCTCCGCCGGAGAGGCGAAGGGAGAACAGAAGTGTATTGGCAAACAGCAGCAGTGCGGCAGACAGCATAGGCAACCCTCCTGCCCTTACCCTATGCGGGGCGGGGAAGTCCACATGCGGGGCTTTGCAGGGCCAACAAGACGCACGATATGGAAAACAGAGGGAGTAGAGAAGTGGGAAATTACGTGTACATGCTCAGGTGCGGAGACGGAAGCCTTTATACGGGTGCTACGACGGATATTGCGCATCGGCTTGCCATGCACCGCAGCGGGAAAGGTGCCAAATATACCCGCAGCCGCCTGCCGGTAGAACTGGCCTATCAGGAGGAAACGGAGGACTGGTCCGCCGCCCTGTGTCGGGAGGCCGCCATCAAACGGATGAGCCGGACACAAAAGCTGGCACTGATCGCCCGCGGCTCCCATACCTGAAAAGAGCGCCCCATCGGGGCGCTCTTAATTTATTTGCCTGGGCTGGATTTCAGATGGATGGAGCAGGAAGTAAGGTTATAGAATGGCTCCGTCATTGTGGATGTCAGATCCTCCAGCACGCCAGTTTGATAAAGAACGGAGGTGGATTTGAAGCATACCGGCAAAATGGGGGCCTGTTCCTTCAGGTAGGCACAAAGCGTCCTCATGGCAGAAGATGGGTCTGCGGCGGAGGCGTAAGAGGAGAGGAGCTGGTCGGTCTGCGCATCGGACCAACGGCCGTAATTCAGGGAGCCGGAGGTTCCCAGAAGACGGACGAGATTCCAGTCTGCGGTGAGCTTGACCTCGCCGTAGTAGAGGTCAAAATTCCCGGCACTGATTGCAGATACATACTCCTCCCAGGGGAGGGCCTCCACCTCAATCTTCAGGTCAAAGACAGACAGGGAGTCAGCAAGATAATTGGCGATGGAGACCTTAAAGCTGTTTTCCTCATTGACCAGCAGCTTCACCGTGCGGCTGGAGGTGCCGCTGGCATATCCGGCAGCGGACATGGCAGAGGCAAAGGCGTCATATGAGTAGACGGACTCCAGATCGCTGGGGTAAAGGGGGGAGGCCGGAGAGATCGGGAACTGGGCCGCAGTGCCGTGGCCGGACAAGAAGGCGCTGATCAATGAGGTTCGGTTGATTCCCAGACCCAGCGCCTTGCGCAGGGAGGCGTTGTCAAAGGGAGCGCGGTTGACATTGATTCCGATATACTGCAAAACCGTGGTATCCACATCCTGAAAACTGGTGTTTCCGGTAGCAGTAATGGGATTTGTGCCGGTGAGATCGGCGGTAAGCAGCTGGATATCATGGGAGGAAAACTGATACAGCAGTGTATCCCGGTCCTCGGCGGCAGAGAGGAAGATCTGCTGGACGGGAAGGGTTCCGCCGTTCCACCAGTTGGGATTGGCGGTCAGTCGGTCGCTGGACTCTCCGGCGGTAAACTGATAGGGGCCGGTTCCGATAGGCGTCAGGGAGGTCTCTGTACCCGCCTTGACGATGGGAATGTCCAGCAGGGCGGGGAAAGAGGTATTGGGGCCGGAGAGCGTCACGATCAGGACGCTGCCGCTGCCGGAGACATCGCTGATCTGATAGAGCCGGGTCCGGTAGCGGTCTGAGTTCATGGCTCGACGCAGCGTAGCCACCGCATCGGCGGCGGTGAAAGCAGAGCCATCCGAAAACAGAACGTCGCTGCGGAGAGTAAACGTGTAGGTATAGGTAGTGGGATCGTATTGATAGGACGTACAAAGCCAAGGCTGGGGCGCCAGGGTTTCGTCCAGCCGGAACAGCCCCTCGTAGAGCAGCGAGCCTATCGTCTGCTGCACGCCGTCCGGACAGGTGACCGGGTCCAGCGTTTGGTCGGGTTCATAGGGCAGGGTAAAGTTATCGGGCAGCACCACCCGGGTGGTTTCTGCCTCTTCTTCCTGCGGATCATCGGACTGCAGGCTGCTGACCGGCTCGCTGTTTTTGCAACCGGTCAGCAGCAGGAGCGGAATGGCCGCTGCTGCCAGAATTCGCTTGAATGATCGTCTCATGTGCGGCTCCTCTCAATGCTCCTTGTCAAGGGAGATCATGGCCACCTGGGCGCCACGGGCCTGCCCCATCTTACGGTGGGACCAGAAGAGATCCAGACGGCAGGCGGTGCACAGCGGACAGCGGTCGATGTGGGCCGGGGAAAGGCCTGCCCGCAGCAGCCACTGCCGGTTCAGGCCGGAGAGGTCCACGTGCCATTTAGCGCCCTGCCGGGCGAGATAGGGGGCGGCATCCGTCCCCAGAGCCGCTGTCATGGCGGCGGGCACGTCGTCATCCGTCTCAAAGCAGCACTGCTGGATACAGGGGCCGATAGCGGCCACCAGATTCTCCGGACGGGAGCCGAAGGAGGCGGTCATGGCCTGGACCGTCTTTTCCAGAATCCCGGCTGCGCAGCCCCGCCAACCGGCATGGACGGCACCTATGGCATGTTCTACCGGATCATAGAGCAAAATGATGCCGCAGTCAGCGGAAAAGACCACCAGGGGAAGCTCTGCTGCCCGGGTAATGAGAGCATCTGCCGTATAGTCCCGGGGAGACAGCAGTCCCTTGCCGGCATCCCCGGCGGTGCACAGGCGGACCGTGGCCTCGTGAACCTGCTTGCTCAGTACTGTGCGGACAGGGTCCATTCCCAGGGCGCCGCAGAACCGCCGGTAGTTTTCCTGAACGGCAGAGGGATCATCTCCCCGGCCGGGGGCCAGATTCATGGTATCGAAAGGGGGCTGGCTCACACCGCCCTGTCGGGTGGAAAACCCGTGGCGCACGCCGGAGAGCAGGGGAGAGGTAAGCCAGACAAGGCCATTTTCTTCATGGGTTAGAAAGGACATACGGACCTCCTTGCAGAATTGTCAGAGGAGTTCTTCCGCGCCGTTGCGGCCGTCGGAGGAGTCAGGGGTGAAATGGAGAGGAGCCAGACCGTGCATTGAAAGGCTCCCCCGAAAAAGGAGGCGTCCCCTGCCCTCCGGCAGGAGAACAGGGGACGCTTAGCGTTTAGCGACACGATGGGGAAAGTTCCCCGTCAGAATTAGTTATCGTGGTATTCCTTGCAGGTGCACTTCTTCCACTTGAGGCCGCTGCCGCAGGGGCAGGGATCGTTGCGGCCGATCTTGACGGACTTGACGGGCTGCTTCTTGGGAGCAGTGCCGTCACCGCCCACATTTTCCACCATGCCCTTGGCCACGCGCTCCCGCTTGACTTCCTCGTCCTTCTTCAGACGGACGGAGAACAGGCGGCGGACGGTCTCATCCTGGATGGCGGCCACCATTTCCTCAAACATGGTGAGAGATTCCTGCTTGTAGGCGATGACGGGGTCGGTGTTGCCGTAGGCCCGCAGGCGGATGCCCTGCTTGAGGTCATCCATGGCGTCGATGTGGTCCATCCAGTACTCGTCCACGACCCGCAGCATGATGACCCGCTCCAGCTCCCGCATGATAGGCGCCGTGATCTCGGCTTCCTTGGCCTCATAGGTCTTGGAGGCGGCATCCGTGAAGAGTTCCACGAAGTCCTGCTCAGACTTTTCGCCCACTTCCTCCTCCGTCAGGGAAATGGTCCCCTGGGGGAAGTAGAGCCCATCCATGAAGCGCATCATCTCCCGATAACCGGCCATGTCCAGCGCAGACTTTTCACCGAAGGCCATGGCCACGTGGTTGGAGATGGCGGTATGCATCATGTTCAGGATGGTCTCCTTCAGGTCCTTGCCGTCCAGGACCTGCTTGCGCTGATCGTAGATGATTTCCCGCTGCTTGTTCATGACGTCGTCGTATTCCAGCACGGACTTCCGGGACTGGAAGTTGCGGGACTCCACGGTGGTCTGGGCGTTTTCGATGGCCTTGGTGAGCATCTTATTCTCAATGGGGGTGTCTTCATCCAAATCGAACTTCTCCATCATGTTCTGGATGCGGTCACCGCCGAACAGACGCATCAGATCGTCTTCCAGAGAGATATAGAAGCGGGTCTCACCGGGGTCGCCCTGACGGCCGGCACGGCCGCGGAGCTGGTTGTCGATCCGGCGGGACTCATGGCGCTCGGTGCCGATGATGAAGAGGCCGCCTGCCGCCCGGACCTTTTCCGCCTCATCGGCGATCTGGGCCTTGTGCTCCTGGAGCTTTTCGGCATACAGCTTCCGGGCCGCCAGGATCTCCTCGTTGTCGGTCTCGGCATAGCCGGTGGCGTCAGTGATGACGTCCTCCGCGTAGCCGGCCTTCACCAGATCCGCCCGGGCGAGATACTCGGCGTTGCCGCCCAGCATGATATCGGTACCACGGCCGGCCATATTGGTGGCCACGGTGACGGCGCCGTACTTGCCGGCCTGGGCCACGATCTCAGCTTCCTTCTCATGGTTCTTGGCATTGAGCAGGTTGTGCTGGATGCCCTCCCGCGCCAGCAGGGAGGAGAGCAACTCGTTCTTTTCGATGGACACGGTGCCCACCAGGACGGGCTGGCCCTTTTCGTGGCATTCCTTGATCTGCCGGATCACGGCACGGAACTTGCCCGCCTCGGTCTTGTAGACCACGTCGTGGTGATCGTGGCGCTGGTTGGGCTTGTTGGTGGGGATCTCCACGATATCCAGGTTGTAGATGGTGGCAAACTCCTCCTGCTCGGTCATGGCGGTACCGGTCATGCCGGAGAGCTTGTCGTACAGACGGAAGTAGTTCTGGAAAGTGATAGTGGCCAGGGTCTTGTTCTCGCTGGCCACGGTCACATGCTCCTTGGCCTCGATGGCCTGGTGCAGGCCGTTGGAGTAACGGCGGCCGAACATCAGACGGCCGGTGAACTCGTCCACGATGATAACCTCGCCGTCCTTCACCACATAGTCGATGTCCCGCTTCATCACGCCGTGGGCCTTGATGGCCTGGTTGATGTGGTGGGAGAGGGTAGCGTTCTCCGGGTCGGACAGATTCTCCACGTGGAAGAACTCCTCCGCCTTGGCGATGCCCCGGGCGGTGAGCATGGCGGTCTTGGCCTTCTCATCCACGATGTAGTCCGCGTCCGCCTCGGCGGGATCCTCTTCCTCCTTGTTGTCCACCTGGACGACCGCCTGCTTCTTCAGGCGGGAGACGAACATCTCGGCCATGTCATAGAGCTGGGTGGACTTCTCCCCCTGGCCGGAGATGATGAGGGGTGTCCGGGCCTCGTCGATCAGGATGGAGTCCACCTCGTCCACGATGGCGAAGGCATGACCCCGCTGCACCAGCTCCGTGGAGTAGATGCACATGTTGTCCCGCAGATAGTCGAAGCCCATCTCGTTGTTGGTGCCATAGGTGATGTCCGCGGCGTAAGCGGCCTGCCGCTCCTTGGTGGTCAGGCCGTGGACGATCAGGCCCACCTTCAGGCCCAGGAAGCGGTGGACCTTACCCATCCACTCACTGTCGCGCTTGGCCAGGTAGTCGTTCACCGTGACGATGTGGACGCCCCGGCCGGGCAGGGCGTTCAGATAGGCGGGCAGAGTGGCTACCAGGGTCTTGCCCTCGCCGGTCTTCATCTCGGCGATCCGGCCCTGGTGCAGCACGATGCCGCCCACCAGCTGCACCCGGTAGGGCCGCATGCCCAGCACCCGGTCCGCGGCCTCCCGCACGGTGGCAAAAGCCTCCGGCAGGATATCGTCCAGGGTCTCGCCATTCTGCAGGCGCTCCTTGAACTCTGTGGTCTTGGCCCGCAGGGCCTCGTCGCTCATGGCCTTGTATTTGTCGGCCATGGACTCGATCTTGTCCACGATGGGGTAGATGGATTTCAGCTCCCGGGAGCTGTAATCACCGAAAATCTTTTTCATCAGACCCATGATTGTGATACTTCCTTTCCGGGCCGGTCCCTCCGGCCCGCCGGAATGGCGGAGCGCTGGAGAAAGGCCCGTTGATCCATATTATTTATAAAAGGTGGGGCAGTCCCCACGAAAAAGCAGAAATAGCATACCACAATCGCAGGTGGAATGCAAAGAAAAAACAACTTTTGTAAAAAAAGTTCATAAATAGCGGCCCATGTCCGGCAGAAGCCATGATTTTTCGACAGGACGCGGCGGGGAAATCAGCGAAAAGAAACAAACGCTTCCCAACCGGGCAATCG
>OOBW01001179.1_pt1 | contig 12710 bp, 6 predicted proteins | sample 1671701 | NCBI WGS metagenome assembly OOBW01 (sample SAMN06348183, study PRJEB24527) | human gut metagenome | biome: human gut; feature: ankylosing spondylitis patient; material: feces | host: Homo sapiens | place: China | collected 2015-10 | reverse complement strand
GGCAACAATCAAAGTGAATCAAACTATAATATTGAATTAATACTGGATGGCAAAGCATATACCGGAGAATTTACAACAAATGAAATCTGAGATTTTATTTTTAAATAATAACAAGCTCTTTCTCTCAAAGAGTATAAATCTTTTTATATATGAAAACCATATCTAAATTATTTTTGCTATTGTCAATAATTCTACTTTCATCATGTGATGAAACAGAATTGGATCAAACGGTGACTAATCAAGTAAATCCGCAAAAAGAAGAAGATTCCAGAATTGTATTCAATAGTGCAAAAGAGTTTTATAACACCCTTGATACACTATCTTACATGACTTATGAAGAACAAACAGAATGGATTCGTGCCTCGGGTATTAAATATCCGCTATATAAAGACCTTGAATTTTGCGAAGATGAAATCATGACAGAAATGCCTAGAGCATTTCAAGCACTATTCAACCATAAAATGGAAATGCAAATAAATGATACCGTAATTGCATTTGAAAAAGGAAATATGTACGTAAAATCAATTAAGGAGAAAATTCTACCCGTTCCTGTTCTATATGGGCAAGTAGGAGTTAACCAAGAGGAATCAGAAGTAACAACAAGAACTGTATATGAAACAAAATATGGAAAGATTGGAACATCATATCAATATGAATTCAAGATTCCAGAAGGTAAATCCAAATACAAATATGTACATGAACTTAAATCCGTTATTATTAAAGAGAACCTCCCACCATATAAATCATGGAGTAATTTATTTTTAGTTTTAAAATTAGAATGGAAAGGTAAAAAGAAATGGAAAGTTGCAGAAAAAGAAGAAAGAAATATCTCAATAGATTTAAATGTGTGTAAACGCAATTTAGCAAAAGTAAAGTATAACCAAGAAATCCGGATAGATGTTCAAAATATGGATTCTAAATCACACTCTATAAATATAGAAGGTTATATCATCCATGAAGTAGTTGGAATACCAAGTACCAAAATGTTTAATGGATGGAGTTATCCATTAGTGGAGTGGCAACCCCGATAAAATCAACTATTTAGTAAAGTAAAACCACTGCATACTAAACCTTAACATACAAAATCCTCCCTGATTATTCTTCCATTGCATTAATAATCAGGGAGATTCTATTACATATTCTTATTCATCCAATATTTCTTCCAATTGCATATCAAAGATCAGCGTTGAATAGCCTGGAATATCGTCAGTTCCACTTGCTCCGTAAGCCAACTCCCACGGAATATAAACAAGCCATCTTTCTCCGACACGCATACGTTGCAATATCTCAGCCCAACCGGAGACACCACCAACCGTAATAAATGTTTGGATAACAAATTTAGTAGGTGAATCAAAAGGCCCCGGATCAGCTCCCGTAAAGTTCTGGTCAAATGTTTCGCCAAAAATAAAACTTCCACGATAAAACACATTCACAGAATCTGTATAAAGGGGAATAGCACCTGTATCATTCGAGATCTTCTTTTTATAATAAATCCGTAACTTCGGATTTATCTCCGGCTCAAAAGCTTTCAGTTCCGGATCGGTTTTTTCATCAAATACCGTCTTCAAAGAATCGATATATCCTGCGTTACGTGCCCGCCAGTTATCAAACTTCGTAGCTTCTTTCGTCTCCTCACAGGAAACAAAGATAAGAGCCAGTAACAGCAACGGCAATAAATAGATTTTTTTGTTCATTCGCTAAAGGGTTATTGGATTGTTTTCAACAACGAGGTAATACTTACCCGGTCGGCAATGATATTATTCAATTCAGAGATTGCCACACGTTCCTGCTCCATAGTGTCGCGGTTACGTAGTGTCACACAGTTGTCTTCCAATGTCTGATGGTCAACAGTCACACAGTACGGAGTACCGATGGCGTCCTGACGACGGTAACGTTTACCGATACTGTCTTTTTCATCATACTGGCAATGGAAGTGGAACTTAAGATTGTCAATGATCTCACGGGCCTTTTCAGGTAGTCCGTCTTTCTTTACCAACGGCATGACAGCCAGTTTCACCGGTGCCAATGCAGCAGGCAATTTCAATACAACACGGCTTTCACCATTTTCCAATTGTTCTTCACAATAAGCAGCCGACATAATACTGAGGAACATACGGTCAACACCGATCGACGTTTCAATTACGTACGGAGTATACGATTCGTTCAGTTCCGGATCGAAATACTTAATGCTCTTTCCCGAGAATTTTTCGTGCTGAGAAAGGTCGAAATTTGTACGGGAGTGAATACCTTCTACTTCTTTGAAACCAAATGGCATCAAGAACTCAATGTCGGTAGCGGCGTTTGCATAGTGAGCCAATTTATCGTGATCGTGGAAACGATAATGATCGTCACCAAAGCCCAGTGCCTTGTGCCACTTCAAACGAATTTCTTTCCATTTCTTGAAATATTCCAATTCGCTGCCCGGACGAACAAAGAACTGCATCTCCATCTGTTCAAACTCACGCATACGGAAGATGAACTGACGGGCTACAATCTCGTTACGGAAAGCTTTACCGATCTGAGCGATACCGAAAGGAACTTTCATGCGGCCGGTCTTCTGTACGTTCAGATAATTGACAAAGATACCCTGTGCCGTCTCCGGACGAAGATAGATCTTCATCGAACCATCGGCAGTAGAACCCATATCGGTAGAGAACATCAGATTGAACTGACGAACTTCTGTCCAATTCTTAGTACCGGAAATCGGGCAAGCTATTTCTTCGTCAACAATGATCTGACGGAGCTCTTCCAGATTGTTATCGTTCAGCGCTTTTGCGAAACGTTCGTGCAATGCATCACGCTTTGCCTGATGCTCAAGAACACGCCCATTGGTGCTGCGAAACTGAGCTTCGTCGAAAGCTTCACCAAATCTTTTGGCAGCTTTGGCCACCTCTTTATTAATCTTATCATCGTACTTAGCCAATTGATCTTCAATCAGCACATCGGCACGGTAGCGTTTTTTAGAGTCTTTATTATCAATCAACGGATCGTTAAATGCATCCACATGTCCGGAAGCTTTCCAGATGGTAGGGTGCATAAAGATTGCAGAGTCAATGCCGACAATGTTTTCGTGCAGCAACACCATGCTGTCCCACCAGTATTTTTTAATATTGTTTTTCAGTTCAACACCCATCTGTCCGTAGTCATACACCGCGCCCAGTCCGTCGTAGATATCGCTTGAGGGGAACACAAAACCGTATTCTTTGCAATGTGATACTAACTTCTTAAAAACATCTTCTTGTGCCATCGTCTTATTTACAATTTAATCATTTACAATTTACATTTCGTACATCTGCCTGTAAGCCAGACTCAGAAATAATCTGCAAAGTAAATGATTTTTTTCAATTAAATTCGTATTTTTGCCTGCACATCACCCAATAATGGTGTAAAAAAGATAATTTGTTGTTAAAACCAGAGGGAAATTTGATTTTATGAGCGAAGAGAACAACGAGATTACGGAAGGACATTCTGACTATAAGCCGGCGGACTCACATAACGAAAGCATTAAACATCAACTTACAGGAATGTACCAGAATTGGTTTCTGGACTATGCTTCATACGTTATCCTCGAGCGAGCCGTGCCCCACATCAATGACGGACTGAAACCGGTGCAACGCCGCATCCTGCACTCCATGAAACGCATGGACGACGGGCGGTACAATAAGGTGGCCAACATCGTAGGACATACCATGCAGTTTCACCCTCATGGCGATGCATCCATCGGTGACGCATTGGTACAGCTGGGGCAGAAAGACCTGTTGGTTGACTGCCAGGGAAACTGGGGTAATATCCTTACCGGTGACGGTGCTGCTGCTCCTCGTTATATTGAAGCACGCTTGTCGAAGTTTGCACTCGATGTAGTATTCAACCCCAAAACCACCGAATGGAAGTTGTCGTACGACGGACGCAACAAGGAGCCTATTACCTTACCGGTAAAGTTCCCGCTTTTGCTGGCGCAAGGTGTAGAGGGTATCGCCGTAGGACTTTCATCCAAGATACTGCCACACAACTTCAACGAACTGTGCGACGCATCCATCAGCTATCTGCGTAACGAGGAATTCAAACTATATCCCGACTTCCAGACCGGAGGTTCTATCGACGTATCGAAATACAACGACGGCGAACGCGGTGGAGCAGTCAAGATACGGTCTAAGATCAATAAAGTAGACAACAAGACGCTGGCCATCACCGAAATCCCTTATGGCAGAACCACGACTTCGGTCATCGACTCCATCCTGAAAGCTGTCGATAAAGGAAAGATAAAAATACGCAAGGTAGACGACAATACGGCGGCCAACGTCGAGATTCTGGTCCACCTGGCACCGGGCACCTCGTCCGATAAGACAATCGATGCCCTTTATGCATTTACGGACTGCGAAGTGAGCATCTCGCCCAACTGCTGCGTCATTGACGACCAGAAACCGCACTTCCTCACCATCAGCCATGTGTTGAGAAAGTCGGCCGACAATACATTGTCCCTGCTCCGCCAGGAACTGGAAATCAAGAAAGACGAACTACAGGAAAACCTGCATTTCGCCTCACTTGAAAAGATATTCATCGAAGAACGTATTTATAAAGATAAAGAGTTCGAACAATCCAAAGACATGGATGCCGCCTGTGAACATATCGACCGACGGTTGACTCCTTTCTATTCACAATTCATACGCGAAGTGACAAAGGACGATATCCTCCGCCTGATGGAGATCAAGATGGGGCGTATCCTGAAGTTCAACTCCGACAAGGCCGAAGAGGCGATTGCCCGCATGAACGAAGATATTGCCGAGATCAACAACCACTTGGCCAATATCGTGGAATATACCATCCAATGGTACCGGATGCTGAAAGAGAAATATGGCAAAAACTTCCCCCGTCGCACAGAGTTGCGCAACTTCGACACCATCGAAGCCGCTAAGGTAGTGGAAGCCAACGAAAAACTCTATATCAACCGTGAAGAAGGCTTCATCGGAACGTCCCTAAAGAAGGACGAATTCGTGGCATGCTGTTCGGATATCGACGATGTGATTATATTCTATCGCGACGGACGTTACATGGTGACTCCGGTAGCCGACAAGAAGTTTGTGGGCAAAAACGTGATTTACGTCAATGTCTTTAAGAAGAATGACAAACGTACCATCTACAACGTAGCCTACCGTGACGGCGCAGAGGGAACACATTACATCAAACGGTTTGCAGTCACTTCCATCGTGCGTGACCGTGAATACGACGTGACTCAAGGCAAGCCCGATTCACGCATTTCCTACTTCAGCGCCAACCCCAATGGGGAAGCGGAAATTATCAAAGTCACCTTGAAACCGAATCCGCGTGTACGACGCATCATCTTCGAACGTGACTTTAGTGAAGTGACCATTCGTAGCCGGCAAAGCCAGGGCGTCATCCTGACACGCCTGCCGGTACACAAAATTGTTTTGAAACAACGGGGTGGTTCCACACTGGGCGGACGTAAAGTATGGTTTGACCGTGACGTGCTCCGCCTCAACTACGACGGACGAGGCGAATATCTGGGTGAATTCCAGAGCGACGACAACATTCTGGTTGTACTGAATACCGGAGAATTTTATACTTCGAACTTCGACCTGAGCAATCACTACGAAGACAATGTAAGCATCGTCGAGAAGTTCGATCCCAATAAGATATGGACAGTTGCCCTTTACGATGCCGACCAGCAGAATTATCCGTACCTGAAACGTTTCTGCTTTGAAGCCACTACACGCAAACAGAATTACCTGGGCGAGAACAAACACAATCGCTTGATCCTGATGACAGACGAGTATTATCCAAGATTGGAAATCATCTTCGGAGGCCATGACAGTTTCCGTGACCCTGTTGTCGTCGACGCCGAAGAGTTCATTGCCGTCAAAGGTTTTAAAGCGAAAGGGAAACGCCTCACGACTTATACGGTAGAAACCATCAATGAACTGGAGCCAACCCGCTTCCCCGATCCGCCACAAAACAACGAAGAAGATGACACCGGGGAAGAGCCGGAAAATCTGGACCCGGACAGTGATAAAACAGAAAACGACATACTCGACGAAATGACCGGACAGATGAAACTGTTTTAGCACAAGTCCAAGATAAAACTGCGTATGAAAGTAAAAACAAGCATACTGCTATTACTGATGATAGCAACCGCTTTCCCCTCTTTCGGGGGGAACGGAAATGGCAACGGCACAGACTCACTTCAGGCTACCCGCTATGTGACACGCGCCACCATGTATGGTGTGGGATACACCAATGTATTCGACACCTACCTTTCTCCGCAGGAATACAAGGGAATCGAGTTCCGCATCAGCCGTGAGACCATGCGTATGACAACTCTGGGTGACGGCAATGTCTCGGTTCAGAACTTTTTTCAGGCAAACCTGGCATACACTCACAACCGGGTAGATAACAACAACACCTTTGCCGGACTGGTGAACTGGAACTACGGATTGCATTATCAGTTCCGCATTACAGACAACTTTAAGTTGCTTGCCGGAGGAATGGGAGATTTCAACGGCGGTTTTGTCTACAACTTACGTAATACGAACAATCCGGCCTCGGCACGCGCCTACATCAACCTCGACGCTTCGGGAATGGCCATCTGGCATACCAAGATAAAAAATTATCCGCTGGCTTTGCGCTATCAGGTCAATCTGCCGGTAATAGGGGTCATGTTCTCCCCCCATTACGGGCAGTCCTATTATGAGATATTCACACTCGGACATGCCAGCGGAGTGGTCCGCTTCACCTCCCTGCACAATCAGCCCGCATTGCGGCAGATGCTATCGGTCGACTTCCCGATCAGATATACCAAAATGCGCCTCAGCTATTTGTGCGATCTTCAGCAATCCAAACTGAACGGAATTAAGACACACACGTATTCGCAAGTATTCATGGTGGGATTTGTACACGACCTGTTCCGCATCCGCAACAAGAACGGCACTCCCCTGCCACCGGCTGTCAGAGCCTATTAACAGAAAAGCGCCATGAAGAATCCGATCATTTATAGAATACTGCAACAGGGTTTCTGCCTGATTTTCTGCCTGGGGCTTCTCTCTTCCTGCATTCGGGAAGAGGAGTTTGTCAATAATCCACAGGGAAATTTCGAGCAGTTGTGGAAAATCATCGACGAGCAATACTGTTTTCTCGACTATAAACAGATAGACTGGGACGAGATTCACACCCGGTATCAAAAGCTTATCACCCCGAATATGGGCAGCGAAGGACTATTTGAAGTATTGAGCGAAATGCTCTACGAACTACAGGACGGACATGTCAATCTGGCCTCGGCTCACAACGTGTCTTATTACGACGCTTGGTATCAGGACTATCCCCGCAACTTCCGTGCAGACCTGCTGGAAGATTCCTATCTGGGACGCGCCAGTACGGATTATCGCACGGCAGCAGGCCTTAAATACAAGATACTGAAAGATAATATCGGCTACATACGGTACGAAAGTTTCGCCGACCCGGTCGGTAACGGTAATCTGGACGAAGTGCTCTCCTATCTGTCGGTATGTAACGGACTGATTATCGACGTGCGCGACAATGGCGGCGGAAATGCAACCAACTCCGCCCGTATCGCTTCCCGTTTCACCAATGAAAAGATATTGACGGGATACATCTCCCATAAGACAGGCACCGGACACAACGACTTCTCCAAGCCTTATGCCATCTATCTGGAGCCTGCCAACGGAGTACGCTGGCAAAAGAAGGTAGTAGTGTTAACCAATCGCCGCTCTTTCAGTGCGACCAATGACTTTGTCAACCACATGCGTTGTCTGCCCAATGTCACCACCATCGGAGACAAAACCGGAGGAGGTTCGGGTATGCCTTTTACTTCCGAACTGCCCAACGGATGGAGCGTACGTTTCTCTGCCAGCCCCCATTTTGATGCGGAGATGAATCACATCGAGTTTGGCATTGAACCGGACATCAAGGCAGATATGCTGCAAGAAGATGAATTAAGAGGAAAAGATACGCTGATAGAAATGGCCCGTAAACTCCTCAGTGAATAACTTTATTACTCATAAGTTTGCAAAATCAGAGAGTAAATATTTATTAAGCGAATGTGGTATGTATAACCGGTAGTCGCACCAGACTTAGGATCTGGTTATACGACTACATAAGTATTTCTACTCATTATCCGATATATCTGACGGCTCAGAAAGCATTAATGCGGATTTTGCACCATATTCGGGTTAGCATCTATCTCTGCCTGCGGAATAGGTAATGCTACCCGCGGATCAGACGGACTAATAACTGCAGCAGCTGCTACAGAAGGCAAATGCCAGCCACCGGTGCGGCTTACAGACAAACCATTACGCATAGCATCGAAGAAAGCATGTCCCTCTCCTACCAATTCCTTACGACGTTCTTTCAGTATACGCTCCAGGCTCAACTCCGTTTCTTTCACGGACTTCACAGGATTGGCACGACTCACTATGGCATTAAGGCAATCCAAAGAAAACTTTAGGTTCTCTGCTCCCCCCAACTTAAAGGCAGCCTCGGCAGCATTCAGGTAAACTTCGGAGAGACGGATAATACAGATGTCGTTATCCTGCGGATTATCTCCGGTCTTGCCCGGATACTTATTTAGATATTTAGGATAACCCTTGGAACCTTCGGGCAATATGTCCTCTTCCGGTTTCTCCGGCAAACGATTCAATGAATGACGCACGTCATCCGGATCTTCTCCCAACAGATCGAGGAATGCTTTGGTCAGTACAAGGTTGTTCCAGTCCTTTACATTATCGGCATAAACCATTGGAGCACCTTCTCCCCCCGTTCCACCATCAGGCTCAGAAAGAGTGTAGTAAAATTCAAACAGTGACTCAGAACTGAAATCTTTTCCCCATACAGTAGGGTATTCATCATGTGTGAACAACTGATACAATCCACCGTTATTCATCACTTCCTTGGCCAATGCAAGAGCCTTTTCATTATCATTCATATAAAGATATACCCGTGAAAGTAATGCTTTGACACTCCATACATTAAGATAACCGTTTTTCTTATCAGCAGAGAGTGCCGAGAGTTTCAATGCACCTGTCATATCGTCTATCACCTGCTGATAACATTCGGCTACCGTATTGCGGGCAGGCTGGTGAGTAGGCAAAGTCGTTTTAATCTCGATGGGTACTCCCAAAGAAGTTCCGTTATTCAAGGTATAGGGCATAGCAAACAGACGGGTGAGATCGAACAAAGCCAATCCACGTAAAGCAAGCGCTTCAGCTTTGATGCAGTTGAGAGCAACAGCATCATCAGTAACCACCGCACCGGACTCTATTCTTTCCAGCAGGCTATTTGCCTGATGAATGACACTATAAGGCTGATTCCATACACGGGTAATATTCAAGGCATCATCTGCCGTAACATTAAACTCATAATAAGGTGATACACGTTTTCCGGCTCCCTTGCTGACACGCGCTTGAACATCTTCACCACGGCAATCGGCATAATAGAGATAATTGTCACCATAATAACTATGTGAAGCAGCAATGCGATAAATGCCGTTCAAAGCTATTTGCGCCTCCTCAAGCGTACGGATGGCTTGTGGAGTAGTCACAGAAGTAGATGGATTCAAATTCAGCCAGTCGCCGGAACAAGAAGAACCCACAAGCGACATAGCGGCAAACATGTATATAAGTGTACGTTTCATATATCTGAATATTAATAATGATGAATGATTAGAAAGTTATCTCAACCCCAAAATTGAAGGTACGCATGGGAGGAGCCTCGCAGAACACCTCACCATTAACCGGTACTTCAGGATCATATTGTTTCCATTTGGCCCATGTCAGCAGATTACTTCCAGAGAAGTAGACACGTGCATTCTCTATCAATGCCTTTTGTACCCATCTGCCAGGAAGTGTGAAACCAAGTGTCAGGTTCTTGAGGCGGATGTGGTCGGTACTGTGAATATAGCGGGATGAATTTTGTGGTCCGGCTCCCTGTTCCAATACAAAACGGGGAATATCAGTTCTATCTCCCGGCTTCTGCCAACGGTCCAAAGCATATACAGGCAGGTTGTATGATTTTTCTTTACTACCGTCAGTTTCTATCAGAGTACCTGTCTTGTCAAAAGAATATCCTCCCAGCGAATAGGTAAAGGTAAGTCCCAGATCAAACCACTTATAAGAAAGGATATTAGTAAACCCTCCCGATATCTTAGGATCAGCAGATTTATACGGAATAGCTTGTGCTTTAGAAGCATCATCAGTCATCTCCCTATTATAATTCCCCTTTTCATCTTGCGTATTGAGATAATAAAGCCCTTTCCCGGTCGACGGGTCTACTCCGGCAAACTCTTTCACATAGAAACTATTGTAAGGAAGTCCTATTTTATGAATAAACCAAGAGCCCTCGACAGATTGCTTTATATCTCCGTCCAATGCCACGATTTTATTACGGTTATGTGTCAAGTTCAACACCGATGTCCAGTTGAAGTCAGGACCGGCAAAATTAATTGTACGCAGTTCGAACTCCACCCCTTTGTTGTTAAGCTGACCGATATTTGCAAGATAATTCAGAAAACCGGTAGTGGAACTGATAGGGCGATTATAAAGCAAGTCCTTTGTATCGCGGTTGTAGTATTCGAGATTCACAAAGATACGGTCAATAAAAGTCAGGCTAAGCCCAATATTCAGATTATAGTTCTTTTCCCATTTCAGTTTGGGATTGGCTTGAGCAGACTCGTATGAACCTGCTGCCCCCATATAGTTCTGCCCATAACTGTATAACCCCATATATCCGTAAAAAGCTCCCGGCTGATTACCATTGACACCATAAGAAGCACGGATTTTCACATCGTTCAATACCGGCTTCACAGCCTCCATAAAAGGTTCACTACTCAGATGCCACATACCGGAAACAGACCAGAAGTCTCCCCACCGGCTTTCCGGAGCAAGGCGTGAACTGCCATCGCGGCGATAACTACCTGCAATGTAATAACGATTATCGTAATCATAGTTCAAACGGGACAGATAAGAAATCATTCTGTATGCCTGTGTAGAAGAAACAAAGCTTTTCAGCACAGCGGCATTATCCGGTTCAAGCAACACATCCGAAGGGAGCTTAGCCTTCTCTCCCATAGCTTTATCACTCTGATAGCTTTCCAATTCATAGGCAGCCAAAATGTCAAGGTGATGTTTAGCGGCAAATGTATGGGTATAGTTGAGTGAAGTAGATGACAATAACTTACCATATTCGGTAAATCCCTTTGAGGTCTGAGCATCACTTCCGCTCTTGGGGCCTGCCCCGCTAAGCGGATTCAAATAGCGGGAATCTTTCTGTACAGTATAGTCATAGCTCAGAGTCTCTTTCAGTTTCAATCCTTTGATGATATCTACCGAAGCATAACCGGTGGAAAACATACGGGTCATACGACTGCGGTTATAGTCAGTACGGATGTCACGAAGCGGATTCACATTGGTGCCTGCATAGGACCCCACATAGTTGCCCGAAGCGTCGCGCACAGGCATAGAAGGTGTGGCAGATACAGCAACACAAAGAAAGGGATTGATATTGGAACCGCGCTCCTCGTTCATCTCCTGGCTTATCTGGGTGAACATCATGTTACCTCCTACTTCGACACGGCTACCTATTTTATGTGTCATGTTCAGGCGGGCAGAGTAACGGTCCAGATTAGAATTCTCGACCAAACCTTCCTGACGGTTAAAGCCGAGAGAAGCATAAAAAGTAGTTCGCTCGTTGCCTCCGGAAGCAGTCACCTCGTAGTTTTGATTATGAGCGGTTCGGATCAGTTCTTTCCTCCAGTCAGTATATCCCAGTTCCGGTATTCCTGCATATGTATCAATATTGGCATTTGCATATGCTTCGGGAGATTGGAGCCCCTTGTCTACTGCAGAGTTATAAAGACCTTCATAAATCATTTCACGGCGTTGTTCACCGTTCAATGTGGGACGGAAGTTGACAGCTGCATTAGAAAAACCTCCGCTGGCACTCAAAGTGACTTTAGTCCGTCCTACCGCTCCTTTCTTGGTAGTGATCAGAATCACTCCATTCGCGGCACGCGAGCCGTAAAGAGAAGCGGCGGCGGCATCCTTTATCACCGTAATATTCTCGATATCGGCAGGATTAAGGGTACTCATTACATTTGTTTTGGCATTATTCATATAGGCGGCATCAGCTCCCGTACCGGCTCCCATACTGCCGGAAGTGACCGGTATACCATCAATAACAAAAAGCGGTTCATTGGATGCATTGAATGACCCCATACCACGGATACGGATGCTCTGGTTAGCTCCCGGCTGACCGGAACCGGAAGTTATGTTTACCCCCGTTGTCATACCTTGCAACTTCTGTTCTACAGAAAGTACCGGTACGTTTTTCAGCATGTCGGCCCGTAAGGTGTTAGCTGATCCGGTAAAGGATGACTTTGAAAAATTTCCGTATCCGGTCACCACTACTTCATCCAGATTAAGTGATTCGGGTTGCAACACCACATTCAAGACTCCATTCTTCGGCACTTTGACCTCAGACGATTTCATTCCTATATAGGATATGACAAGGATTTTATCTGATGGTTCTATTTTCAGAGTGTAACGGCCATCCATATCCGTTACCACTCCCCTTCCCGGTACCCCTTTTACGGCAACCGTAGCTCCGATAAGCGGCTGTTTATCCTCCGATGAAGTCACTAAACCTTTTATTTCCAACTGTTGTGCTTGCACATGTATACCACACAG
>OOBW01001166.1_pt1 | contig 12870 bp, 10 predicted proteins | sample 1671701 | NCBI WGS metagenome assembly OOBW01 (sample SAMN06348183, study PRJEB24527) | human gut metagenome | biome: human gut; feature: ankylosing spondylitis patient; material: feces | host: Homo sapiens | place: China | collected 2015-10 | reverse complement strand
CATCTCTTTGCCGCGTTGATCTTCACACTGTTTCTTCAGCAGGCGGAATGCCAGAGCGGTCTCTGTAGTTGTACCGGATTTAGAGATATTGATTACACCGAATTTTTTATCTTTCAGAAACTCAGTCAGTTCGTACAGATAATCTTCACCAATATTGTGGCCGGCATAAATCATGACCGGTGCTGTTTTCTTTTCCTGTAACCAAGTGAAGCTGTTTGACAATGCCTCGATCACCGCACGGGCACCCAGGTAACTTCCTCCGATACCGGCTACGATCACTACCTCACAATTGTCTCTCAATACTTGTGCGGTAGCTTTCAGGTCGGCCAGGTGCTCTTTACTGATAGAAGAGGGCAGATGCAACCACCCCAGAAAGTCGTTACCTTTACCAGTGCCGTTTTCCAGCGCTTCCTGTGCGGCTTTTACCTGAGCTTCGTAGGCAGAAACCGATTCCTTGGAAATGAATCCAAAAGTTTTTTCAATGTTCAAACTAATCATATCTTTCTTTATTTAGGAGTTAAAGAGTTATTTGTCTGCTTTCTTGTTTATCTAAACGAGTCAGTCAGCAATTTTATTTCAATCATCGGAGATATGCGCTCATATAAGATGTTGTATACAGCATCCAGTATCGGCATATTTACGTGATGATGTTTATTGATTTCCTTAATACACTTTGTTCCATAATATCCTTCCGCTATCATCTCCATTTCAATTTGGGCACTTTTTACAGAGTATCCCTTACCGATCATGGTACCAAACGTACGGTTACGGCTGAAGTTAGAGTAGCCGGTCACCAACAAATCACCCAGATAAACAGATTCATCTACGTTTCTGTTTATCGGATGTACCGTATTTAAGAAGCGATTCATCTCTTGGATAGCGTTTGATATCAGTACGGCCTGGAAGTTGTCTCCATATTTCAAACCGCTACAGATGCCTGCTGCTATGGCATATACATTTTTCAGTACGGAACTGTATTCAATTCCTATCACGTCATCGCTAACAGAAGTCTTGATGAAACTGCTGCCCAGTCGGCGGGCAAAAACGCGTGCTTTATCCTTGTCCGGACAAGCGATGGTGAGATAAGAGAGACGTTCCAGAGCCACTTCTTCGGCATGACATGGACCGGCCAGTACGGCAATATTTTCGGGAGGAACGCCATATTCCTTGTTAAAGTATTCCGAGACAATCAGATTGTCATCGGGGACAATACCTTTGATAGCGGTAATAATGAACTTGTCTCTGATCCGTGTTTTCAGCTTTTTCAGGTGAGCTTTCAGATATGGAGAAGGGGTGACGAAGATTAGCGTATCAGACTCTTTCACCACATCGTTGATGTTGGAGCTGAAATTGATGCGCTTCATGTCGAACTTTACGCCTGTCAGATAGGCTGGATTATGCCCGAGCCGTTTGAAATCGGCGATGCGGTCATCGCGCCGCATATACCAATTGATAGACTCTTCCTGAGCCAGACACATCTTTGCGATGGCTGTAGCCCAGCTTCCTCCGCCCATTATCGCTATCTTACCGGGTAATTTCATTTCTATAAATTAAGAATTAAAAATGAAGAATGAAGAATGGTGCAGGGAAGGCCGGAGGTCAAATGCTCCGGCTCCTCATCGCCATTCTTCATTCTTAATTTATTTAATTTTCTGTATCCACTCGGCTACATCGTTAACTGACGGATTGGTCAGTTCCAATTTGTATTTCTTGTTGATGCCACAAATATCCTGGTGGAATTTCTGCGGATTAACCTCTTTCATGTCGGCCACCTGATTGTATCCTGCTTTTTGGATGACAGGTACCCACTCTTCGGCAATGCCCAGTTCCATAAATTTGGAAGCACTGTCTTTCGGTACGACTTTCTCCGGACGCATCTGCGGGAAGAACAATACTTCCTGAATGGTCGACTGACCGGTCATCAGCATAGTCAGACGGTCCATACCGATACCCATACCCGAAGTAGGAGGCATACCATATTCCAATGCACGGACGAAGTCCTTATCGATGATCATCGCTTCATCATCTCCCTTTTCGCTCAGCTTCATCTGGTCTTCGAAACGTTCCAACTGGTCGATCGGATCGTTCAACTCAGAATATGCGTTACACAACTCTTTACCGTTTACCATCAACTCGAAACGTTCTGTCAGTTCAGGGTTGTCACGATGCTTCTTGGTCAGAGGAGACATCTCGATCGGGTAATCCGTGATGAATGTAGGCTGTATATAAGTGCCTTCGCAGAACTCACCGAAGATCTCATCGATCAGTTTACCTTTACCCATCGTATCATCGATTTCCATGTTCAGTTTCTTGCAAACTTCGCGAATCTGCTCTTCATTCATTCCTGTCAGATCGTAACCGGTGTGCTCTTTGATGGCTCCCAGCATAGTGACACGCTTATAGGGCGCTTTGAAATTGATGATGTTGTCGCCTACTTTTACTTCGGTAGTACCGTTTACGTCCAGACAGATCTTTTCGATCATTTTTTCAGTAAATTCCATCATCCAGTTGTAGTCTTTGTAGGCTACATATATCTCCATACAGGTGAATTCTGGATTGTGTGTACGGTCCATACCTTCGTTACGGAAGTTTTTACCGATCTCGTATACACCTTCAAAACCGCCGACAATAAGGCGTTTCAGGTAAAGCTCACTGGCGATTCGCATGTATAAAGGAATATCCAAAGCATTGTGGTGAGTCATGAACGGACGCGCGGCTGCTCCTCCGGCAATGGCCTGCAGGATCGGAGTTTCCACTTCCATGTATCCCTTTGAGTTGAAGTATTCGCGCATGGAACTGTATACTTTGCTGCGTTTGATGAAAATATCTTTAACACCTTCGTTGACAGCCAGGTCGACATAGCGCTGGCGGTAACGCAATTCAGGATCTTCAAAAGAGTCGTAAGTTACGCCGTCTTTGTATTTAACAATAGGCAGTGGTTTGATCGATTTGGCGAGTACCGTCAGCTTTTGTGCATGGATACTGATTTCGCCCATCTGTGTGCGGAATACGAAGCCTTCGATTCCGATGAAGTCGCCTAAGTCGAGCAGGCGTTTGAACACAGTGTTGTACATTTCCTTGTCTTCTCCCGGGCAGATGTCATCACGGGTGATATATACCTGGATGCGGCCTTTAGAGTCCTGCAATTCAATGAAAGAGGCTTTACCCATTATGCGGCGGCTCATCATGCGACCGGCTACGGATACCTGGCGGGGTGTCTCGTCATCTTTGAATTCGGCTTTAATATCAGTTGAGAAAGCATTGGTTACATACTCTGCTGCGGGATAGGGTTCGATGCCCATCGCGCGAAGTTCATTCAGACTGTTACGTCGGATGATTTCCTGTTCACTTAGTTCTAATATGTTCATTTCGTTAGATATTAACTCAATTTTGGAGGCAAAAATACGAAACTTTTCTTAGAAATACGGCATTGTAACTCTTATTCTTTATTCTTCACCTTTAATTCTAAATAGATTTGTATCTTTGCACCCTCAAAATAATAGGTATGACAGGACAAAAGACGCCCACTGCGCTGGGCACCGAAAAGATTGGAAAACTCTTGATGCAGTATGCCATTCCGGCTATTATCGCTATGACCGCATCTTCACTTTACAACATGGTAGACAGCATTTTTATTGGTCACGGGGTTGGTCCGATGGCTATTTCGGGGCTTGCTCTGACATTTCCGCTGATGAATCTTGCGGCGGCTTTCGGTTCGCTGGTCGGAGTGGGGGCTGCCACGCTGGTTTCGGTAAAGCTGGGACAAAAAGATTACGATACGGCGCAACGTGTGCTGGGAAATGTATTGGTGCTGAATATCATCATCGGGCTTGCTTTTACGATACTTACCCTTATTTTTCTCGATCCTATCCTTTATTTTTTCGGAGGCAGCGACGAGACTGTGGGGTATGCCCGCGATTATATGAAGGTGATCCTTTATGGTAATGTCATTACCCATCTTTACCTGGGACTGAATGCCGTGCTTCGTTCGGCCGGTCATCCGCAAAAGGCAATGTATGCCACTATTGCTACAGTGGTTATCAATACGATTCTCGATCCTCTGTTTATTTACGGCTTCGGCTGGGGCATTCAAGGAGCAGCCATAGCCACTATCCTGGCACAGGTCATTTCTCTGATGTGGCAGTTCAGGCTATTCAGCAATAAGGAAGAGTTGCTCCATTTTCATCGGGGCATTTTCCGGTTGAAACGGAAAATCGTATTCGACTCGCTCGCCATCGGTATGGCTCCTTTCCTGATGAACCTTGCGTCGTGTTTTATCGTAATCCTGATTAACCAGGGGTTGAAAAAATATGGCGGAGATCTTGCTATCGGTGCGTTTGGTATTGTCAATCGTCTTGTTTTCTTGTTTGTGATGATTGTGATGGGGCTGAACCAAGGGATGCAGCCCATAGCCGGATATAATTTCGGCGCCCGGCTCTATCCCCGGGTGACCCGTGTGTTGAAGCTTACCATTTACGGAGCCACCATTGTAACAACTACGGGTTTCCTGATGGGAATGTTGATTCCCGGTTTGGCCGTATCTATCTTTACTTCCCACGAAGAATTGATCCGTCAGTCGGCCGAAGGACTTCGGATTGTGGTGCTGTTTTTCCCGATAGTCGGGTTCCAGATGGTGACGTCGAACTTCTTTCAAAGCATCGGGATGGCGAGTAAAGCTATCTTTCTGTCTATCACCCGTCAGGTGCTGATACTGATTCCCTGCCTGTTGATCCTGCCCCGGTATTTCGGTCAGACAGGCGTATGGGTAAGTATGCCTGTTTCCGACTTGATAGCCAGTCTGATCTCGGCGGGGATGTTGTGGTGGCAGTTCCGCTTGTTCCGTATCCATGGCAGACAGGCTGCCTGACTTCGGTGGCAACTGCCGGAGAACGTTGCGGCGTATACCATGCGGACCGTCTTCCTTTATGCACACCTTATTCTATTCTTTCGGTTGAAGCAAAAATAAGGATTGACTACTTTCATGCCGGTGGGCTAAACAAATTGCAGCCGGCATTTGTCTTTTATCTGTAATGATCAGAAACCAATGTAGTAGTCATGAAAAAGCGAATCTGTTTTGTCCTTATCCTGTGTATCAGTCTGTTTGTTTTCTCACCTGTACATGCCCAGCAGCGTAAGAGTGTTGCTGTGGTCTTGAGTGGTGGAGGTGCCAAGGGAGTGGCCCACATCGGCGCTCTGAAAGTGATTGAAGAAGCAGGTATCCCTATCGATTATATTGTCGGAACCAGTATGGGGTCCATCATCGGCGGGCTTTATTCCATCGGTTATACTCCCCATCAGCTCGATAGCATGGTCAATCATCAGAATTGGCCTCTCTTGCTCAGCGACCGTATCAGTTGGGAAGACCAGACCATGACCGAACGTCAGAACTCGGAAACCTACGTCCTCTCTGTTCCTTTAAAGAAGAATCTGAAGGCCAATGTGTTCGGAGGCGTTATCAAAGGCCAGAATCTGGCCAATCTTTTTTCGGAACTGACAGTCGGTTATCACGACTCCATCAACTTCAATAAACTGCCTATCCCGTTTGCCTGTGTTTCGGAGAATATAGTAAACGGAGATGAAGTCGTATTTCATAACGGAGTGTTGGCTACCGCCATGCGCGCCAGTATGGCTATTCCCGGCGTATTCACTCCGGTGCGCCTGGGTGATAAGATTCTTGTGGACGGTGGCATGAAAAATAATTTCCCGACCAACATAGCCCGTACCATGGGAGCTGATGTCATTATCGGTGTCGATGTGCAGAATGATCTCCGGACTGCCGATGAACTGAACAATCTCAGTGAAATCTTCAATCAGATTATCAATCTGACCGGGCAGACCCGATACGAAGAGAATATCAAACTGGCCACTGTCTATATCAAGGTGGATGTGAAAGGGTATTCTGCTGCAAGTTTCAATATTCCCGCGCTCGATACTTTGGTGAACCGGGGCGAAGAGGCTGCCCGTGAACAGTGGACCGCTTTGCAAAAGCTGAAGAAGGAAATAGGACTGCCTGAGAACTATGTTGCCCCGCGTCATGGTCCGTTCAGTTCATTGTGGTCTTCGAAAGACATTTTTGTTAAGGAGATCACTTTTGACGGCATCGAGGATAGTGACAAGAAATGGATCATGCATCGCTGTCACCTGAAGGAAAACAGCAAGATGCGTATGGAACAGCTTTATGAAGCTCTGACCACCTTGCGCGGCAGTCAGGCTTACTCCAATGTCAGCTATAAACTGACCGACACCCCTCAGGGATATCAGTTGCACTTCATCCTGGAAGAGAAGTATGAACGTAATCTTAATCTGGGTATCCGTTTTGATTCGGAAGAGATTGCCTCGCTTTTGTTGAACGTCAGGAGCCGGCTCGATACGCGTGTTCCTTCGTGGGTTTCGGTGACGGGAAGGCTGGGAAAACGTTATCTCGCCCGGGTCGAATATACATTGGCACCGATGCAGATGCGCAATTTCAATTTTGCTTATCAGTTTGAGTACAACGATATCAATATCTACGATCACGGAAGGCGTTCCTATAACACTACTTATAAGTATCATTCGGGTGAGTTTGGATTCTCGGATGTATGGTTTCGCAACCTGCGCTTTGGCGCCGGGCTGAATTTTGAGTTCTTTAAGTATAAAGACTTTCTTTACAACACCGGCGGGCAGCGTCTGGAGGTGAAGCCCCAACACTTCTTCAGCTATTTTGCACAGTTGCATTACAATACGTACAACAAGGGATATTTCCCTTCCAAGGGGACCGATGTGCAGGGACGCTACTCGCTCTATACCGATAATCTGACACATTATAAAGGCCATGCTCCCTTCTCTGCCCTTGCGGCATCATGGGCCGGTGTCTTTTCACTGACCGATCGTTTTGCCCTGATTCCCTCTTTGTATGGGCGGGGGCTTATCGGTAAAAATATACCTTATCCGTATCTGAATGCCATGGGAGGCGAGAATTTCGGGCACTATCTGCCTCAACAACTTCCTTTTGCCGGCATCACGAATCTGGAGATTGTGGACAACTCTGTTCTGGTGACAAGCCTGAAGTTGCGGCAGCGTATCGGTAGCAAGAACTATGTCACCTTTACCGGAAACGTGGCTTTCCGGAATGATAACTTTTTTGATATCTGGGGAGCAAAACCGGTTTGGGGCGGTAGTGTGGGATATGGTTACGATAGTCTGTTCGGTCCGCTCGAGGCTTCTTTGGGATACTCCAGCAGATCTCATAAGGTGGGGTTTTATGTAAATCTGGGATATGTCTTTTGATAAACCGGTTCGGGAACGAGACAGAGAGCTTGTCCCGGACCGGTCTCCTTTGCCGCAGACCACCGGATGACGCAGGCCTGAAGTTCAAGTCGGTTCGTCAGTTTACTCATGAATCCGGAGGGCTGCTGTCATCTGTCTGTAATGGGATGTATCAGATTCCTCTTTTGATCGGGCAGAGATGCCGGACAAGCTCCATGTTTTTTATGCAGTATCCGTTTCATTCGTTATCGTCAGGAATGAACTCCGGTTCCTCTTCCCGAGTCTCTTCTTCCCTGATTGTTTCGGGTCGTAACAAGTCCTTTGGGAAATATTTGGATAGTGGGTAGCGAAAGAATTTCATCCGGCTGACACGTTGGGTAAACTTGCGGTCGGCAATGAAATATACTTTGGATACCCGTACCTCGTGAGGCAATACATCTTCCGGATGCTCGAAGCCATTGCTTGTAATGGAGGCATGAAACGATCCCAACCCTCTGATGGATACGGATTCTCCATTTTTCAATATCTCTTCTATCACGTCCGGCAGATCGGTGAGGATGCTCAATACTTCCCCTTTGCTTCGTGAACTGTTTGCCGAAAGGATTTCGGCAAGGTCTTCTTCGTTCTTGCCGCCTCTTTTCTGAAGTTTCCGCTGGATGGCAAAATAGAGTTCTCTGATTCCTTCGGCTGTTCTGAACTTTTTCTTTCTGACTAAATAAATGAGTCCCATAGTGCTTTGTATGAAAGGTTAATATGATTCGATGTACCGGTTACACAACTTGTACGTTACCAGTTGTACAACTCGTCGTATACCAGTTGTGCAACTCGTATTCGGTTCCTTACAAAGGTAACTAAAAAGAGATAGAAAGGAAAGAGATTGAGGACTAAATGGAGCGAATGATTGGTATAACGAGAGAAATATGGAAAGAGGAGGATGGCAAAGCCTCTGTTGAGGTCTTCACCCGCTCTGTCGCTGTGTCAAGCTCCGAAATTACATTTTCATTTCTCTCCGGATTCTGCTCAGCGACTGTGGTGTAATCCACAAATAAGAGGCTATATGCTTTAAAGGCACATTTTGTAATAGTTCGGGATGTTCTTTGATAAGAGTCAGATAACGTTCTTTAGCTTTGGGGCTTCCGACGCTGATCAGCCAGTTTTCGAGGCTGAGTAGTTGCCGTTCCATCAGTTGCCGTCCCAGGTTGGCGAGTCCGAGCGATGAAGCATAAAGATTGTTCAGGGTTGATCCCGGAATACAGTAGGCTATGCTATCGCACATGACTTCAATCGTGATGTGCGATGCAGTATTTTCCACATATCCCCATACCGAAAAGGCAGCTTCGCCTGCACCGGCAAACCAAATGGTAGTGTCCACTCCATCTTTCAGATAATGGGCACGCCAGATGCCCTGCTTTATCAGATACAGATTTCCGTTTTTGGAGCCTTCATGGACGATGACTTCTTTCTTTTTGAAACGGATCTCCTCCATATAGCTGAGCAGGGTTTGCGTGTCGTTTTCTGAAAGATGATAGCTGTTTCTGAACTTTTCAATAAATGTTTCCATAAGACTCTTTGCATCTGTTTGAATGATGCAAAGATACATATCATCGGCGAACGGCGAAAGAGTCCTTCAGGTAAATTCCGATAATAAGCAATAAGGTCAGCAGTTCGGCCAAAGGAACGGCCAGCCAAATGCCCCTTACTCCCAGCACCGGAGGCAAGAGCAGGAAACCTGCCAGCATGAACAATGTTCCCCGGAAAAGGGTGATGACAGTGGCGCGCCGGGCACGTTCGATACTTTGATAATAGCCGATGCCCACTATGTTGAGCGCAAAAAACAGATAGCCGACTGCAAAGTAAGGAATGCCGTTTACCGCAATATCATAGGCTTGGTAGCTTTTATCGATAAACAGCCCGACTATTTGGTGATTGAATACCAGAGTGGCGGCAAAGAAAAAAATGCCGCAGCCTAAAGCTGTCTTCAATGCCAACCGGATGGTACGTGCGACCCGTCCCGGGTTCTGTTGTCCGAAATTATAGCTGATGATGGGTTGTGCCGATTGGGCGATGGCATTGTATACCATAAAAATGATAGGAAAGAAGTAACATACAATGCTGAATGCGGCTACACCGCTTTCTCCCAAATGGCTGATAAATACATAATTCCCCAGGAACATCATGCTGGCAATGGATGCCTCGCTGATAAAGGCGGAAGATCCCAGCCTGATCATGTAGCCGATGTTACGGCAGGTAAGCCGCATGCTTTTCCAGCTCAGCTTGATACGGTAAATACCTACGTTACGGGAAAAACGGAGGAGATAAATGAGTGTCATCAATCCGCCGACCATAGTGCCCAAGCTGGTGGCAAAAGCAGCTCCCATCATTCCCCAGCCCAATTGGAAAATGAAGACATAATCGAGTATGATATTGATAATGGCCGATACGGCGTTGCACATCATGGCATAGTTGGGCGATCCGTCCAGGCGGATGTAAAACATGCCGGCGCTTAGGAGCAGGTAGAATACGAGGAAAGGTACGTACCAATTCATATACTCCACCACCAGAGGCAACAACCGTTCCGAGCTGCCGAGTAATCGGCCGATAGGCTCTGCGAAATAGCAGCAGAGTGCCGATAGCACTAGAATAAGTAAGGCCGAAAAGGCAAGTGCCTGTGTGATGTTGATACTCGCAACTTTTCGTTTACCTTGTGACAGGTGAATGGAAGCTACAACAGATGCGCCCACTCCAAACATCAGTCCGATGCCGGTGGTTATCATAAATAGCGGTGCCGTGATGTTGACCGCTGCCAGGGCATCACTGCCTATACCTTTACCGACAAATATACCGTCGGTGATTACAAACACGGCGGAAAAGACCATTCCAAGTACTGTTGGAATCAATAATTTCCTGAATAGTCTCGGAATTTCCATATTTCCGAAGTCAATGCTGTCCTTCATAAAAACAATGTTTATTTTTTTAGCGGCTGCAAAGATACGACTCTGAAAATGGATAAAAGTTACCAATTGATAAGAAATGCGGCACTCTGTATATTGGTACATTATTTATTTTCTTCTTTCGGAAATAATGTGTATGTTTGCTATTGAACCAATATACAAAAGTACTATGAATGGTAATTATGTCATCAATATCGGCCGTCAGTTGGGCAGTGGCGGAAAAGAGATCGGAGAAAAGTTGGCAGCCAGGTTAGGCATCGATTTCTATGATAAAGAGCTGATTAATCTGGCTTCGGAGGAAAGCGGACTCTGTCGGGAGTTTTTCGAGAAAGCCGACGAGAAAGCCTCTCAGGGTATTATCGGCGGGTTGTTTGGGATGCGTTTTCCTTTTATTAGTGATGGTGCCATGCCTTGCACCAATTGCCTGAGCAATGATGCTCTTTTTAAAATCCAGAGTGATGTCATCCGGCATCTTGCGGCAAATAAATCCTGTGTGTTTGTGGGGCGGTGTGCCGATTACATCTTGCGTGAACATCCCCGTTGTGCCAATATTTTCATTTCTGCTTCGCAAGAGGATCGTATAGCCCGTCTGTGTCGCATCCACGGAATTTCTGAAGAAGCAGCCGCAGAAAAAATGAATAAGGCGGATAAGAAGCGTTCAGAATATTATAATTACTATAGCTATAAAACCTGGGGAGCAGCTGCGACCTATCATCTTTGCATCGATTCTTCGGTATTGGGAATTGATGAAACGGTAAGGTTTATAGAAGAATTTGTGGTGAAGAAACTGGCTTTGTAATAGAAGCTGTTACCATATAGAAATGGCCAATTACTATGTAAATAAAAACATGGTAACTGGCCATTGCTGTATCAGGGTGTATCGTTATCACATCATTAGCAACAATATCATTTGTCCCGCAAGGATACGGAGAAACATCGATAGCGGATATACGGTAGAATAACCTACTGCCGGTGCGTCGCTACCGGTTGCCTGATTGGAATAGGCCAATGCGGGAGGGTCGGTATTGCTACCCGCGATCAATCCCATCAGCATGAAGTAATTGATTTTATAATACGAACGTGCTATGACCCCGATTATCAGCAAAGGAATAATCGTGATCAGGAAACCGCAACCTACATAAAGCAGACCATCTCCATGGATTACCGTATCCACGAAATTTGCTCCGGCTTCGATACCTACACTGGCAAGGAAGAGAACGATACCGATTTCACGTATCATCAGGTTGGCGCTTTGAGTTGTATAAGTTACCAGATGTAGTTTGTGTCCGAAACGTCCTATCAGAATGGCTACCACCAGCGGTCCGCCGGCAAGGCCGAGCTTGACAGGAGTCGGCATACCCGGAAATGCAATGGGAAGACTACCGCACAGGATACCCAGGAAGATGCCCACAAACAATGTGATAATGTTCGGTTCGTTGAGGCGTTTCAAAGAGTTACCAAGTACGCTGGCTACCCGTTCTACAGCGTCTTCGGAGCCTACTACCATGACACGGTCACCCACTTGCAGTATCAGGTTGGGGTTAGCAAACAGGTCGACACCCGAACGGTTGACACGGGTAATGTTGACATTATACATGCTGCGGAAGTTCAGCATACCGAGCTTCTTTCCGTTTATTTCCGGTTTGGTTACCAAGATACGACGTGATACCATCGGCATATCCTGTTTCTCCCAGTCTACTTGCACTTCGCGTCCGATAAAGGCTACAATGGCATCTGAATCTTCTTCTGAACATACCACAAATAACTGGTCATTCTGTTCTAGGATAGTGCCGTGGTTTGGAATGCTGACGTGCCCGTTTTTACGGATGCGCGAACAAACAAACGGACGTCCGAGGAAGCTGCTGATTGTGCCCAGGGTTTTTCCGTAGATGGCTTCGTTGTGTACTTCCAGACTCATAAGGTGTGGCTTGTGGTGAGTGCCGTCAGTCTCTTGATTCCAGTTCTCTTCTTCTTTGGCGAAGTTGATGCGGAAGATGTAACGCACTGCGATGATAGAGCCTATGATACCTACTACTCCTAACGGATAAGCACAGGCATAACCTAATGCGATCTGCGGGCCGGAATAACTCAATTGATTCAGTGCTTCTTGTGCGGCACCGAGTCCCGGGGTGTTTGTGACTGCGCCGTACAGGATACCTACCATCATGGGGAGCTCGATTCTGCCTCCCAGAATGAAATAGAGCGCCATTGCTACGGCAATGTTCAATACCACAATTCCTACGGCCAGCATGTTTAGGGTCATTCCGCCTTTCTTAAATGAAGAGAAGAAAGAAGGCCCCACCTGAAGACCGATACAGAATACGAACAATATCAATCCGAATTCGCGGATGAAATGTAGGATATGGGTATCGCCTGTGAAGCCAAAATGTCCCATTAGGATGCCGGCAAACAAAACAAAGGTAACCCTAAAGAGACTCCGAAGATCTTGATCTTTCCCAAATAGACACCTGCCGCCACTACGAAAGCGTAGAGGAAGACGATGTGGGCTACGGAGTTGGGGTTCCATAATAAATCTTGTAACCAATCCATAATATAGTAGTTTATAATTTTATGTAAACGGGTGCAAAATTAGCTATAACCTCGGAGGTAATCAAATATTTGCCTGCCTTTTATTTGGGGAAGTCACAGGGGTAGCAGGTAGTGCGAATTTTCC
>OOBW01001164.1_pt1 | contig 12873 bp, 12 predicted proteins | sample 1671701 | NCBI WGS metagenome assembly OOBW01 (sample SAMN06348183, study PRJEB24527) | human gut metagenome | biome: human gut; feature: ankylosing spondylitis patient; material: feces | host: Homo sapiens | place: China | collected 2015-10 | reverse complement strand
CCGTCATTTTTCCGAAGCAGGGTCTTGATTTTGAATATTCATTTTTATATACATTTGTCTTATTCACTTGTTTTCGTTAAAATCCACAAATCACTTGGATTTTTCCGAAATTGGATGGATATTTTTTCATCCTCGTCCAAGTTTGAGCAAATAAATATTCATTTTCTTGCGGAAAAGTATTGACAACCAAGTAGTTGACGTGATAAGGTAAGGCATGTCCCGAGGGGAAGCCCCTTCCCCGGAGGAAAAACGCATATGTTACCCCGCTTTGGCGGGAGATTGATTGGAAAAGGGAGATTGCATCATGAAGAAGTTTTTGACCTTGCTGCTGGCCTTAGCCATGACGCTGAGTCTGGCCGCCTGCGGCAGCGACAGCACCGAAGAAACCGAGGAAGAAACCGTAGATTACACCGCTATGAGCGATGACGATCTCAAGGCCGCCATCACCACCGTCACGGACGGCACCCTCACCGTGGCCACCAGCCCTGACTTCGCTCCCTACGAGTTCTATGCTCTGGACGAAAACGGCGATCCCCAGCTGGCCGGCTTTGACATGGACTTGGCTCAGTACATTGCCGATTATCTGGGTCTTGAGCTGGAAGTCATTCCCATGGACTTCGACGGTACCATCATGGAGCTGCAGAATAAGAACGTGGATCTGGGCATGGCTGGTTATTCCCCCGACCCCAAGCGCGCGGACAGCATGGACTTCTCCGACGTCTACATCACCGGCGGCCAGTCCTTTGTGTGCCTGGAATCCAACAAGGATCAGTTCACCTCTCTGGAAGACGCCAACAACCCCGATTATCAGATCGGCGCTCAGGTGGGTTCCATCCAGGCTGACCTGGCTCACGAGAACACCCCCGACGCTGACGTCATTGAGCTGACCAAGGTTCCCGACATTATCGCTGAGCTGGTGACCGGCAAGCTGGACGGTGCCTTCATTGAGACTATGGTGGCCGAGAGCTATGCCACCCAGTATCCCGAGCTGTGCCTGGCTCTGGAAGTTCCCTATGACGCCGAAGGCTCCGTGGTGGGTGTCTCCAAGGGCAACGCCGCTCTGCTGGAAGGCGTGAACCGCGCCATCTCCGCTGCCAAGGAAGACGGCTCCTTTGATCAGTATGTAGTCAACGCCGTGGATCTGGCTTCCGGTGACTACGCCTACCTCCAGGACGGCGAGATCGTCCAGCAGTAATTACGCCGCTGAATATCTGCAATTCCTCCCCGTGATTTCACGGGGAGGAATTAGCTGCTTTTCCATGTTATCCAAAGAAAAGGAGGAAACCGCCTGTGTTTACTGCCGCCGGTTTCAAAACGACATTAGAGTACATAGAGCTTTTCAAGCAGGGCCTGATCTGCACGGTGTCGCTTTCCGCGCTGACCGTCATCTTCGGTTTCATCCTGGCTCTGATTCTGGCCATCATGCGGCTTTCCAGCGTGTGTCCCTTCCGTTTCCTGGCGCTGACCTCTGACGGCCATCTCCGGGACCGGGGTTTTCTGGCCACACTGAGCCGCTTTAATCCCATCAGCTTTGTGGCGACTGTGTACGTGGAAGTCTTCCGTGCCACACCTATGCTGGTTCAGCTGTTTATGGTCTATTATGTGGTGTTCGGCGGCGTGGACCTGCCCTCTTTCAAGCTCTTCGGGTCGATTCGCTTTGACCGCTTTTTGCCCGGTGTGGTGGCACTGTCCCTGAACTCCGGTGCCTACCTCTCCGAGATCATCCGTTCCGGTATCCAGTCCATCGACGGCGGCCAGACGGAGGCAGCCCGCTCCCTGGGTCTGAGCCAGGTGCAGAACATGCGCTTTATCATCCTGCCTCAGGCCATCAAGAACATCCTGCCCGCCATCGCCAACGAGTTTGTCACCATTATCAAGGAGTCCTCCATCTGCTACACCATCGGTGTGCAGGAGATCATGTACGCGGTGACTTCCATCAAGGGCGCCACCTACCGAATTGCAGAGCCCCTGGTCATCGCCACCATCGTGTACTTCTGCCTGACCTTCCCCACCTCTAAGATCATCGCATACTTCGAAAGGAGAATGAGCCGTGGCGATAAGAGATAGTCTCATCCAGGTCACTGACCTGAAAAAGCATTATAACCACGGCGCCATCAAGGCCCTCGACGGTGTTACCGTGGATATCAATCGGGGCGACGTGATGGTGGTCATCGGTCCCTCTGGCTCCGGTAAGTCCACCTTCCTGCGCAGTTTGAACCTGCTGGAGCAGCCCACCGGCGGTTCCATTGTCTTTGACGGCGTGGACATTACCAAAAAGAAGGTGCGCAACGCCGACGGGAAGATGGTGAAGCTGAACATTGACCACCACCGTCAGAAGATGGGCATGGTGTTCCAGCATTTCAACCTTTTCCCCCACATGACCATTATGGACAACATGACCCTGGCCCCCATCCAGGTCAAGCACATGAACAAAGCCGAGGCCGAGGAAAAGGCCCTGGCTCTGCTGGACCGGGTGGGCCTCAAGGACCGCGCAGGCGCCTATCCCATCCAGCTCTCCGGCGGCCAGAAGCAGCGTATTGCCATTGTCCGGGCGCTGATGATGGAGCCTGAGGTCATGCTCTTTGATGAGCCCACCTCTGCCCTGGACCCTGAGATGGTGGGCGAGGTGCTGGAAGTCATGAAGGAGCTGGCCCAGGAGGGCATGACCATGGTAGTGGTCACCCATGAGATGGGCTTTGCCCGTGAAGTGGGTAACCGGGTGCTCTTCATGGCAGACGGCAAGCTGCTGGAGTCGGGCACGCCGGAGGAGATCTTCGAGCATCCCCAGCATCCCCGGCTGCAGGACTTCCTCAGCAAGGTACTCTGAGCGTATTGTTTACGTTTTCATAGTCTCCCGCCTCCCGCCATGATGCAGGCGGCGGGCCAAATCCGGGCACGCACCACTCGTGCGTGCCCGTTTTTATGTGGACGGGCCGTTTCGCCCGGGAAAGGAGCAGTTTTATGACAGACGAAAAGCGGGCGGCACTGGCCGCCATTGAGGGCAAGGCGGATCTGGTGCGCCAGGTAGCGGACTCCATCTGGTCCTTTGCGGAGCTCTCGCTGCAGGAGGAGAAATCCGCAGCGCTGTATTGCGACGTGCTGGAAAAAGAGGGCTTCACGGTGGAAAAGGGTATCTGCAACATCCCCACCGCCTTCTCCGCCTCCTATGGCAGCGGTCGTCCCATCATCGGCTTTCTGGCAGAGTATGACGCCCTCTCCGGCCTCTCCCAGGACGGCGGCAGCCTGACCCGGCACGAGTGCGTTGCCGGCGGCAACGGCCACGGCTGCGGCCACAACCTGCTGGGCGCCGGTGCCTTTGCCGCCGCTCTGGGCGTCAAAGCCTTCCTGGAAGCCACCAAGACGCCGGGCACTGTGGTGCTCTATGGCTGTCCCGGTGAGGAGGGCGGTGCCGCCAAGGCCTTTATGGCTCGGGACGGTCTGTGGTACGGACTGGACGCAGCGCTGACCTGGCATCCCAACGACGCCAACGAGGTGCTCACCGGCTCCTCCAACTCCTGCATCCAGACCCAGTATCACTTCACCGGCGTAGCGGCCCATGCCGCCGGTGACCCGGACCGGGGCCGCAGTGCCCTGGATGCGGTGGAACTGATGAACGTGGGCGTACAGTTCCTGCGGGAGCACATGAGCGACAAGGCCCGCATCCACTATGCCATCACCGACGCCGGCGGCCGCAGCCCCAACGTGGTGCAGCCCCGGGCCAGCGTGCTGTACATGGTCCGCTCCAACCACGTGGCCGAGGCCGTGGAACTTCAAAAGCGGGTGGACAAGATCGCTGAGGGCGCGGCTTTGATGACCGAGACCACCTTCGAGAAGAAATTCATCGATGGCCTGGCGGACACCGTCACCAACCACGCTCTGGAGCGGGTGCTCTACCAGAACTTCCAGGAGCTGGGCGTCCCCTCTCACACGGCGGAGGAGCTGGCCTTTGCCGACCAGCTCAGCGCCACCTATCCCGGCAATGACCGCCTGCCCGGCGTGGGCAGCCAGTACGATCTGGATTACGCGGAGCAGGCCAGAGCTCTGCGGGCAAAAGCCGGTCACGCCATGAATGACTTCCTGCTGCCCCTGTACCAGGGCGATGCTTTCGAGCCCGGCTCCACCGATGTGGGCGACGTCAGCTGGCAGTGCCCCACCGCGCAAATCCACGTGGCCACCTGGCCCAACGGCTGCCCCGGCCACAGCTGGCAGAATGTCTCCTGCGGCCGTACGGACATCGGCCACAAGGCCGCCCTCCACGCCGGCAAGGTCCTTGCCTCCGCCGCCATGGACCTTCTGACCCAGCCCGCTCTGCTGGAGGAGGCCAAAGCGGAATTCCAGCGCCGGACTGTGGTCGGTTACACCTGCCCCATCCCCGCCGACGCGGTTCCCGTGGTGGCAGACTGAGGCGTTTTTACATCTGAAAAAAGGCCGCTATAAGCGGCCTTTTTTCTTTTTCTTAAACTGATCCCGGCAAGAAACAGAAATCCAGTCGTTTTGCACCAATTATTTTTTAGGTAATCAAAATTTTTGTTTGCTTTTTATAGAATTCATGGTATGATGGAAGTATCCAAAAGAATTTTGTGAAAGCTATGCTTTCCACCTTTGAAAGGAGCTCCTGCCTATGAAGCCCACTGCAACCGGTCGGGAAATTCTTTTCCAGACCCACGGCATCCCTCCTGTGGGTGCTTCCGTCTCTCTTGCACTGCAGCATCTGGTGGCCATGATCGTCGGCTGCGTCACTCCGCCCATCATCATCGCCGGCGCGGTCGGATAGAGCCAGGCGGATCAGGTGCTGCTGATCCAGGCCTCTCTGGTGATGTCAGCCGTGTCCACGCTGCTGCAGCTCTTTCCCATCAGCCGGTACTTCGGCTCCGGCCTCCCGGTCATTCTGGGCGTCAGCTTCGCCTATGTTCCCAGCATGCAGGCCATTGCCGCCTCCGGCGGCGGGATCGGCGCCATCGCCGGCGCCATGCTGGTAGGCGGCGTGGTTGCAATTCTGGTGGGTCTCTTTGTCCGGAAGATCCGCCTGCTTTTCCCCCCGGTCATCACCGGCACCGTGGTATTCACCATCGGCCTTTCCCTCTACCCCACCGCCATCAACTATATGGCCGGCGGCACCGCCAACACGGCTGAGGCCGTGGCCTCCCAGGGACTGCCGGAGGCCATGGTGTACGGCTCCTGGCAGAACTGGCTCATCGCCGCGCTGACGCTGACGGTGGTCATGATCCTCAACCACCGCGCCAAAGGCATCGCTCGGCTGGCCTCCATCCTGCTGGGCATGCTCTTCGGCTACGCGGTGGCCCTGGCCTTCGGCATGGTGGACTTCTCCGATGTGGGGAGCGCCGCCTGGTTCTCCCTGCCCCGGCCGCTGCACTTCGGCATCAGCTTTGACGCCGCCTCCTGCATCGCCATCGGCCTGCTCTTCGCCATCAACTCCATCCAGGCCATCGGCGACTTCACCGCCACCACAGTGGGCGGTCTGAGCCGCCAACCCACCGATCAGGAGCTCCAGGGCGGCATCATCGCCTATGGCGCCAGCAACATTCTGGCAGCTTTAATGGGTGGACTGCCCACGGCTACATACTCCCAGAACGTGGGCATCGTCACCACCAACCGGGTGGTGAACCGGACTGTCTTTGCCATGGCCGGCGGCTTTTTGCTGCTGGCGGGCGTGTCCCCCAAATTCGCGGCACTGCTGACCACCATTCCCCAGTGTGTCCTGGGCGGCGCCACCATCACCGTGTTCTCCACCATTGCCATGACTGGCATGAAGCTTATTGCCTCTCAGGAACTGACCGCCCGGAACACCACCATCGTAGGTCTGTCCGCGGCGCTGGGCGTGGGCATCTCCCAGGCCTCCGCTGCACTGAGCCAGTTCCCGGAGAGCGTCACCATGATCTTCGGCAAGTCTCCGGTGGTCATCGCCACACTGATGGCAGTGCTGCTGAACCTGATTTTGCCCAAGGAGCGCAAATAAACAGACAAAATGCCTGGATGCCAATGGCATCCAGGCATTTTTCAGCTCTCATACACCGCAGAGGCCGGCAGCCTGCTGTTCATGCGCCCGCTTTCGGCGTTTCCAGCGCCGCCATGCTCTTGCGGAACTGGAAAAAGAACATGGTAGCTGTGGTGCACACCGCCAGCACATCCGCTACCGGTTCCGCCAGGAACACGGCAAAGGATTTGTCCTCAAAGAAATGGGGCAGGATATAGATCAGGGGAATCAGCAAAATGATCTTCCGCAGTGCCGCCAGGAACAGTGAAGTCTTGGCATTGCCCAGCGCCACAAAGGTCTGCTGGCAGGCGATCTGCACGCCGAAAATACCGGTGGCCGCCATATAGATCCGCAGCGCCCAAGCGGCGTAATCCACCAGCTCCTGGTTGGAGGTAAACATCAAGGCGAACAGTTGCGGGAACAGCTGCACCAGCGCCCACAGCGTCAGGGAATAGGTCACGCAGGCGATCAGCAGCACCTTGAACGCCCGCCGCACCCGCTGGGGATTGCGGGCGCCGTAGTTGTAGCTGACGATGGGCTGGGCACCCTGGGTCAACCCCTGGAGCGGCATCATGGCGAACTGCATGATGCTGGTGAGCACCGTCATGGCACCCACGGCGATGTCGCCGCCGTATTTGAGCAGAGAGGAGTTGAAGCAAACGGCGATCAGGCTTTCCGTCGCCTGCATAATGAAGGGGGACATGCCCAGCGCCAGGCTGGGCAGCACCACCTTGGCACGGGGCCGCAGGTTTTTCGCCCGCAGGTGCCACTTGGTCTTGGGACCGGTGAGGAAGCGGAGCACCCACACTGCGCTGACCGCTTGGGACAGGATGGTTGCCAGGGCCGCGCCCCGGACGCCCATGTTGAAGGCAAAGATGAAGATCGGGTCCAGCACGGTATTGAGCCCGGCGCCGATAAGCACCGTCTTCATGCCCACCACCGTGAATCCCTGGGCAGTGATGTAGGCGTTCATGCCCAGCGTCACCTGCACAAAAATGGTGCCCAGGCAGTAGATTCGCATATAGTCCAGGGCATAGCCGATGGTATTGTCACTGGCGCCGAACACCCGGAGCATCGGCTCGGCAAAGAGCAAAAATACCACCGTCAGCACCACCGACGCCGCGACCAGCATGGTCATGCTGTTGCCCATGATCCGCTCGGACTCGTCAAGATTGCCCCGCCCCTCCTCAATGGATGCCCGTGGGGCGCCGCCCATGGCCATCAGAGCTGCAAAGGCAGAGATTACCATAATGATGGGCAGACACACACCCACACCGGTCAATGCCAGCTTGCCCACCGTCTCCACCGGCTGCATATGGCCGATGTACACTCGGTCCACCAGGTTGTACAGCATGTTGACGATCTGGGAGGTGATGGTGGGCAGCGCCAGGGAAAACAGCAGGCGCCCCACCGGTCCGGTACCCAGATCCACATTTTGACGATTCATTCCCGCAATGCTCCTTCCATTTCCCGTTCCATTGTGACAAATACCCGTTCCAGCAGCGTATCCAGGGTCTTCCGCTCTGTATCCGTCAGCCCGGAAAAGATCCGCTGCCAACAGGCCGCCTGAATCTCCTGGGTCTCCTGGGCCAGCGGCTTTCCTGCCTCCGTAATGGCCAGATGGATCACCCTGCGGTCAGTCTGATCGGGTCGGCGCTGCAAAAAGCCCCTGCTCACCAGCAGATCCACTGCCTGGGACACCTGGGATTTCGGAAGTCCCCGCAGCTCCACCACGTCCCGGGCCGTGTCGTTTCCGGGATGGTTGGCAAGAAACAGCAGTACCTGCACCTCCCCCAGTGTCAGCCCCGTCCGCTGCTGCAGCGGGCTGAATGCCCGGGAATAGTATTGCTGAAAGCCGCGGAAAATCCGCAGGACCCGTGTAAAGGATTCCGCCATCGTCCGCCCCCCTTTGTTCATATTTAAACAGTTCCTTTTTAAACTATTCAGCAGGATAGCATATTGCACGGAACTTGTCAAGATTTTGACAGCCTTGTCATCTTTTCATTGACAAACCGTGCCGGGCATACTATCATGGATGTGGAAATGATTTTCAAAACCAGATTACAAGAGGTTTCGTATGATGTGGAATATTGTAAGTGACAGCAGCTGCGACCTGCGGATGGCCGGATGGGACAGCCCTTCCGTCCACTTTGAGATCGTCCCTCTGCGGATTCAGGTGGGCGGCCGGGAATTTCTGGACGATGATGCGCTGATGGTACCGGATCTGCTGGATGCCATGGTGGCGGAAAAAAGTGCCGCCTCCTCCGCTTGCCCCTCTCCCGCCGCTTTTGCCCGGGCATTTGAAGCCGGGGATCGGACGGTGTGCTTCACCATCTCCTCCAACCTCTCCGGCACCTACAATGCCGCCGTCATGGCCCGGGAGATGGTGCTGGAAGAGCATCCGGAAAAGCAGATCTGCATCATTGACTCCAAAGCCACCTCCGGTGCCATGGCGCTTTTGATTTACCGGGCCCGGGAGCTGATGGAGGCGGACACCACTGGGGATTTCGAGGGGATCTGCAATCAGCTGCGCCTTTATCAGGCCGCGCTGCGGACCTGCTTTACCCTGGAGAATTTTGACAACCTCATCAAAAACGGACGGATGCGCCCGCTGGTGGGCACTTTGCTCCACTCCCTGGGCATCCACGTCATCGCGGACGCCACACCCCAGGGCACCATCCACGTGGCAGACAAAGCCCGGGGTGAGGCAAAGACCTACCGGGCCATAACCGCCCTGATGGGCGCCAGCAAGGACTGCACCGACGCCCATGTGATTGTGACCCACTGCGAGAACCTGGCAGGTGCCATGAAACTCAAGCAGCAGATCCTGGAGGATCTGCCGGTAGGACAGGTGGAGATCCTCTCCTGCCGGGGCCTGACCAGCTTTTATGCCATGCAGAAGGGCCTGATTATCGGATATTGAACCAACTCCCGCCGCCGGCCAAAGGCCGGCGGCTTTTTTGCGTCTTACGGGCGGATGGCCGCTCTTTTTTTTTGCGAAGTTTTCCCGTTCGTGCATGAAATGTGAAAATCCAGAGACCCTAATGCAGAATCCAGACGACTGCAACACAAAGGAGTGACCGCATTTGGAGACTGGAATCCACAACACCTCGGAAATCGGGCGGCTGAAAAAAGTCATGCTCCACCGCCCGGGCAAGGAACTGGAAAACCTGATGCCCGAATATCTGGAGCGTTTGCTCTTTGACGACATTCCCTACCTGAAGGAGGCCCAGCGGGAGCACGACGCCTTTGCCGACTGCCTGCGGGGCCAGGGCGTGGAAGTGGTGTACCTGACGGACCTAGTGGCGGAATCTCTCACCGGTCCGGAGGTCCGCCAGGAGCTGATCCGGCAGTATCTGGCGGAAGCCGATGTCTCCGACGCCCGGACCCGGGAGAGCCTGGCGGAGTATTTCGACGCTCTTCCGGACAAGGAGATGGTATCCGCCATGATGGCCGGCGTCCGCAAGAGCCAGCTGCGGACGGGCCAGGCCCGGCTGGGAGACTTCGTCTCTGCCACGGAGGACGACTATCCCTTCGCCGTGGACCCTCTGCCTAACCTCTACTTCACCCGTGACCCCTTCGCCACCATCGGTACCGGTGTGTCCATCCACCGGATGCACACCGTCACCCGCAACCGGGAGACGCTCTTCGGCAAGTTCATCTTTGAACACCATCCCGTCTACCGCCATGCTCCCCGCTGGTACGACCGGGGCGAGACCTCCTCTCTGGAGGGCGGCGACATTCTGGTGCTCTCCCCCCAGGTGCTGGCGGTGGGCATCTCCCAACGGACGCAGGAGGACTCCATCGACGCCCTGGCGGAGACCGTTCTCACCCAGAGCAAGACCTTCCGCAAGCTCCTGGCCTTCAACATTCCCAAGAGTCGGTCCTTCATGCATCTGGACACGGTGTTCACCATGGTAGACTACGACAAGTTCACCGTCCACCCCAACATCCTCCAGCAGATCACCGTATTTGTCATGGAGCTGGATGAAAATCACAAAATGAAAATCCGCCAGGAGGACGGGCGGCTGGAGGACATTTTGAAGGAACATCTGGAACTGGATCATGTGACGCTGATCCCCTGCGGCCAGGGCAGTGAGATCGATGCCGCCCGGGAGCAATGGAGCGACGGCTCCAACACACTGGCCATCGCCCCCGGTGAAGTGGTGGTCTACTCCCGGAACTATGTGACCAACCGTTCCCTGGAGGAAGCGGGTGTCCGCATCCACACCATCCCCAGTGCCGAGCTCTCCCGGGGCCGAGGCGGTCCCCGGTGCATGTCCATGCCTCTTTGGCGAGAGGACCCGTGACACCATCCAGGAGGCAAAGCTATCCTCCGGGCGCGCCGCTGCCGCCTGAGTTCTGCTGTTCCCACGCCTGAACCCAAATTTATTTTTAAAGGAGATACCACTATGGCTGTCAATCTCAAAGGCCGGAGTTTTCTGACCCTCAACGACTTTACCCCTCTGGAGATCCGCTATCTGCTGGACCTGGGACACGACCTGAAGGCCAAACGCCGGGCCGGCATCTGCGACCCTGCTCTGCAGGGCAAGCACATCGTGCTGCTCTTTGAAAAGACCTCCACCCGCACCCGCTGCTCCTTCGAGGTAGCCGCCACCCAGGAGGGCGCTCACGTCACTTATCTGGACGCCGGCAGCTCCCAGATGGGCAAAAAGGAGTCCCTGGAGGACTCCGCCAAGGTTCTGGGCCGTTTCTTTGACGGTATCGAGTACCGGGGCTATGACCAGAAAAATGTGGAGGACCTGGCAAAGTACTCCGGCGTTCCCGTGTGGAACGGGCTTACCGACGCCGATCATCCCACCCAGATCCTGGCGGACATGATGACCATCGAAGAGCACTGCCACAAGCCGCTCAGCCAGGTGAAGGTGGTCTTCCCTGGCGACGTGCGCAACAACATGTGCTACGCCTGGATGATCGGCGCCGCCAAAATGGGCATGCACTTTGTGGGCATCGGCCCGGACCAGCTGGCCAAGGAGATGGACCAGGAGATCGTCCGCTCCACCGCCGAGACTGCCCGGGAGACCGGCGCCCGCATCGAGATCACCAGCGACATGGCGGCGGTGAAGGACGCCGACGTGATCTACGGTGACATCTGGGCCTCCATGGGCGAGGAAGCCCTGATCCCTGAGCGGACCAAGCTCCTTTCCCCCTACCGGGTAACGGAGGACGTCCTCAAGGCCACCGGTAACCCGGACGTGCTGTATCTGCACTGCCTGCCCTCCTTCCACGACTTTGAGACGAAGCTGGCCAAGGAGTGGAAGGACAAGGGCGTGGACATCCGTGAGGTCACCGATGAGGTGTTCCGGGGCAAGCACAGCGTGGTCTTTGACGAGGCAGAAAACCGGATGCACTCTATCAAGGCCGTGCTGGTAGCTACCATCGGAAAATAAGAAGGGAGATGGCCCTTTGAAAAAAGCCAAGTTCCGCATGCCCACCGCCTACACCATTTTGTTCCTTTTAATTATTTTGGTGGCCCTTTCCACCTGGTTTATCCCCTCCGGCAGCTATGACTACGTGGACGGTGTCCCGGTGGCGGGCACCTACCATGCCACGCAGGCCAACCCTCAGGGAATTGGGGATATCCTCAAGGCCGCTTTCTCCGGCTTTTACGACGCGGTGGACGTGTGCGTGTTTATTTTGATGGTAGGCGGTTTTCTGGGGGTCGTCATGAAGACCGGCGCCATCGACGCCGGCGTGTCCAATGTCATCGCCCTGCTGGGCGGACGGGAGAAGTGGCTCATCCCGATTCTGATGCTGTTTTTCGGTCTGGGCGGCACCACCTACGGCATGTGGGAGGAGACCATGGCGTTTTATCCCCTGCTGATCCCGGTGTTTCTGGCGGCAGGCTATGACGCGGTGGTAGGCATCTCGGTGATTCTGCTGGGAGCCGGTGCCGGCGTCATCGCCTCCACCGTCAACCCCTTTGCCACCGGCATCGCCGCCGGCTTTGCCGGGGTGTCCCTGGGCGACGGCATCTTGCTGCGGCTTTTGCAGTGGATCGTCTTTGAGGCGGCGGCCATCTGGTTCGTGATGGCCTATGCCGCCCGGGTCAAACGGGACCCGGCCACCTCGGTGGTGGGCGTGGGCGCCGGAAAACTCCATGTCAGCGCCGCCGAGACCACACCCCTCACCCCCCGGCGGAAAGTCATCCTCGTGATCTTCGTGCTGGTGTTCGCCGTAATGACCTACGGTGTCATCCCCTTTGCCGACATGGGTCTCCCTCTGCCGTCTCTGGGCTGGTGGTTCCCGGAACTCTCCGCCCTCTTTGTGGTGGGCGGCGTGGTCATCGGCCTGCTGGACCGGATGAAGGAAGAAGAGCTGGTGGAGACCTTCGTGGCAGGGTGCGCAGACCTTTTAGGCGTTGCGTTCATCATCGGCATCAGCCGGGGCATCACGGTGCTGATGAACGATGGCGGCATCACCGACACCATCCTCCACTGGGGTGAGGATGCCCTGGCAGGTGCAGGGCCCATCCGCTTCGTGCTGCTGGTGTTTCTCATTTACCTGCCCCTGACCATCCTGATTCCCTCCTCCTCCGGACTTGCCACGCTGTCGGTGCCCATCATGGCACCCCTGGGCCAGTTTGCGGGGGTGAGCGGTGCTCTGGTGGTGACGGCGTTCCAGTCCGCCTGCGGCCTGGTGAACATCATCACTCCCACCGCGGCGGTGGTGATGGGAGCCCTGGCCCTGGGGCATGTGCCCTACGACCGGTGGGTCAAGTACGTCTGGAAGCTGATTGTCTATTTTCTGCTGCTGACCATGGTCTTTTTGATCGTGGGCGCGCTGCTGGGCTGACGGACGGTGTACACCGCCGCCAATTCAGAACCGAACTGCTCCTAGGCAAAAAACGTGCCGCA
>OOBW01001160.1_pt1 | contig 12938 bp, 6 predicted proteins | sample 1671701 | NCBI WGS metagenome assembly OOBW01 (sample SAMN06348183, study PRJEB24527) | human gut metagenome | biome: human gut; feature: ankylosing spondylitis patient; material: feces | host: Homo sapiens | place: China | collected 2015-10 | reverse complement strand
TTGTACAGGCTGTATAATACCAACATTCATGAGAAGATTGCGGAACAGAAGAAACGTGAAATGCAGAAAAATGTCGAATAATGTTGATAGAGGTCGCAATTTGCGACCTCAAAGCATAGCCATCCGGGAAGCTGGGTGGCTGTTTTGCATTTTGAGTGAAAGAAGGTGAGAACATTGAAGATAAAGAAAGTGGATGACAAACCCATGGTCATTCACACCAAGGAGAAAGCCAAGATTCATGCCCACGAGCCAAAGGGTGCCAAGATTAAAGGCAACAACATCTATACAGTAGAGAGAGGTCCTAAGACTATCGGTGCAAAGGTATCTGATGATAAAAAGAAGTCCTATCGCAAGAGTACCATTCATCAGTCAGAGCCGAAGAATAGGGGACTATCAAGATTTAAGCGAAACTGTAGAGAATCAAACACTTCCATCAAGACCAAGAACACCAATCTTCACATAGCAGGAAGAACAGGTGCACTTGCAGCCGGAGCTGTAACAGAGCAGGTGGAAGGCGGGCAGGAGGTATCACAGGCAGCATATCTTGCATATGAAGCAAGCCGACCTGTTACCGGAACTGCTTCTAAGGGTGCTGCACTTTTCAGGAAAAAGGCGGCAGCCGAGGCAAAGAGGCGTATCAAGAAGGTAGAGGCAGGAAAGAAGCTGGCAAAAAAGACAGCAAAGAAAGCTGCCAAAGATACAGCCAAGACGGTAGCTAAAGAGACGGCAAAAGAAACCGCCAAGACAACTGCCAAGGTTGCAACAAAAACTGCGACAAAGGCAGCTGCTACAGCGGCAGGAACAGCGGTTGCACCGGGAGTTGGTACTGCAATCGGCATGGCAGCCGGATATGCTGCAGGTGTGTCCATAGAGGTCAAGGATGAAAAGATGACCAACCGGAGCAGGAAGATAAAATTCTTTCTGGATAAGATGAAAGCACAGGAGAATCAGACAGACAGCGTGGCAAAGCTGGTAAAGGATCTGATTGTGCGAAAAGCGATTACCTGGGTAAAGGCAGCTGCACCGATTGTTGGATTGGTGCTTTTATTACTTGTTCTTGTAGTTGCCATGATTGCGGTTCCGGTTATAGCGGTGATAGCAATCCTTTACAATTCTCCATTTGCTTTATTCCTGCCACCACTTGAATCAGGAGATACCGTGCAGACAGTAACGAGTGCCTATGTGCAGGAGTTTAACCGGGATGTGAACACGAAAGTGAATGAGCATACCGGATATGACCTTGGAGAGCTTGTCTATGTGGATTATGAAGGTATGGAAGAAAATCCAAGCAATTACTATGACATCATGGCAGTCTATATGGTCAAGCATGGGGTCGGAGATACTGCAACAGTCATGAATGATACTTCTAAAGGCTGGCTGCAGGCAGTTGTAAATGATATGTGTTCATACACCACAAGCACAGGAACAAAGGATGTGGAAGAAACGGATGCAGACGGCAATGTGACTACTGTCACGAAGTCGGTTCTGTATGTGAATGTAACACTGAAATCGTACAGGGATATGATTTCAGTCTATGGGTTTAACTCTGATCATGTGGAAATGCTTGAGCAGATCATGAGTCCGGAGTTTATGGGACAGCTTGGATATGCAGGAAGCGGAAGTGGCGGCGGAGGCGGAAGTCCGGGAGTAAGCTCCATGACTGAGGATGAAATCAATGCCATCCTAAACGGAATTACAGACAGCAGGCAGAAAACAGTCTGCTCCTATGCACTTCACAGAGTTGGCTTTCCTTATAGTCAGGATTTAAGAGACAGCGGTAACTATTATGACTGCAGCTCCTTAGCCTATTATTCATGGAAGGATGCAGGCGTGGATATTAGTTACGGCGGTGCAACCACAGCGGCAGCGGAGGCACAGGGACTGGATGAAGCCGGAAAGACAGTCTCCTTTGATGAGTTACAGTCGGGAGACCTAATCTTTTATAGTTTTACAAGCAACGGAAGATATAAGAACATCAGCCATGTGGCAGTATACGTCGGAAATGGCAAGGTGGTAGAGGCACTTAATGAAAGTCTTGGTGTGGTCTACAGGGATGTGGCAAGCACAGGAAAGATTGTTGTGATAGGAAGACCATAACAGGAAATTTGCAGAGAGGGCATAGTCTCTCTCTGAGACTGGAGGTAAGAATGGATTTAAAAGATATGATACTGGTAACAGAAAACGACAGGGGAACAGAGACAAATATGCTGATGACTCTGGATGATTATAAGAGTTTTATAGCAGTTGATGACATGTCAGAGCTTGCAGACAATTTGTTGCAGCTTGGAAGGACGCTTGGCAAAGCAGATAACTTCACAGAGTATTACAGGGCAGCAAATGTAACGGTATCTGCGAGATTCTGTCTGGATGATATTCAGCTGGGACATTTTCTTCAGGGATTTTATAACGATTCCAAAGAATTTCGGTTTGATAAAGAAGCCAGTTCTTCTGAATGTGTTGCAAAGCTTAAGGAGATTGGAATGACCGATAAGGGCTGGGTGGATGATTTTAACCTGCATTATGAAATGGAGAACCGCTCATTTGAAAGGGGACAGACATTTCATAACTTCAATGACCATGATTACATGGTGCTTGAAGCATTATCACCAAGGAATCTTGTGGTGATGGATATGAAGTCAGGTTCCCTTACAATCGCCCTTGGTGCGACAGAGTATAAGCGTTATCCGAAGGATGAGAAGCCTACAAAGGACAATACCACAATCGGGGTATCGTGGGAGCATGGCATTTATCTAGGTTCCACACTTTCAACTACAAATTTCAAGGCATACAAGAGGGAGTATGGCACACCGGAAAAGATAGAGGATATCTATGATTACAGGGCAAAGCTAAAGCAGAAGTTCTATTTTTATCAGGATATGTCAAAGGATGATGATGTACCGAAGAAGCTGCAGAATGACTTCCTTCACCAGATGTATGAGGATTTTGGAACGATTGAAGAGGACTGTTTTTACGACAGGCTGGAAGATGGAAAGTACGATGGAGGCTTTAAGGAAAAACAGGTAAAGGAAGAAAAGAGCCGGTGATGATATTTTTACAGGAGGCGATATCATATGGAACAGGAATTTGATGTTGAGATAAAAGAAGTGCTTTCACGAGTACAGAAAGTAAAGGCAGAGTCGCTTGACGATGCCATCAATAAGGCAATGGATATGTATTATGCAGAGCAGATAGTCCTTGGAGCAGAGGACATGAAGGGAGTTGATTTTGCGCCTATCAGCGAAGGTCAGCTCCCTTCTTCATTAAAAGAAAACGGAGGAAGAACAAGATGAAAAGTGATTCAACAACAGTAATTAAGAACATGGAATTTTTAGTAAAGGAACTTCATAAGGAGTGGGACAGATCGGGTGCTTCTAAGGCATCCGTTATTATTTCCCTTGAGGAAGTAGATGGTATCAATGATAAGTTAAAAGAGATTATCTATCAGACACAGAAGTCAGTCGATGAGGATGAGCTGACCTTTAACCAGAGTATTGCAAAGTCCAAGGAGTGCTATGTGCTTCTTCGTGTGGTGCGTAAGATTGCAAAGAAAAAGGATAAATGCGAAAAACAGGCAATCGACAATGAATTTGCAATCGAGCTGGATAAGGATGAGTTAAAGCTCTTTAAGGGATTGTTTGCAGAGATGTTTAAGTAGAGGAGGACAAAGGTATGGGCGTTGATATGAAGGTCAAAGCGATATACGATTCTGAGATTGGTAACATTACCAGATCAGAAAAGAACTGGAAGGATGTGTTAAAGGTCGCAGGTCAGTTATACCGCTATGAATTTGACAATATCGTTATGGTAACAGCGCAAAGACCTCCGGAAAAAAGCACACTCATGGCAGATTATGATACCTGGAAAAAGGTGGGAAGATATGTAAAGCGTGGTGCGAAAGGCTGCGCCATCTTCCCGTCAAGGGCACTGAATCCACGCATGAGGTATATCTTTGATATCAGTGATACCGGAGGGAAGAATGTCAAACTGACATGGGACCTTGAGGGAGAAAATCTTAAGGATTATGTGGATTTTCTTGTGTCAGAAGGTCAGATTGAGCAGTACGATAACGGCGACAGGGAGTCTCTAAAAAATATATTAAAACAGTTTACAGGAACAGATGTTTGGCTTATAATAAAAGAAGAGTTCGGAGACCGAATGACCGAGCTTATGCAGCTATCAGGTAGTGTGATAAAGGAAGAAAGTAAGAAACGCAATGGCTTACAGCAGGAAATGGACATGGAGCAGCTTGTATATGCAAGTGTCATGTATGCTGTAGGGACGAGATGCGGATTTGACTTATCTGTGCAAGAACAGGATTTTAGTCAGATCGTAAATATCAAAGACGAAGAGATCATTTACCGTCTTGGTTCCATTGTATGCGATGTCTCCTGTAGTGTTCTTAGAGAATTTAGTCGTAACTTAAAGGCCATCGAGAGCGAAAGGAGAATTGGATATGTTAGAAGAAATGACTTACAAGGAAGTGGACGGACTGCTTTATCCGCAGATAGAGATGCCGGACGAGACGGAGGATCTTATGAAGCTGGGCAAATACGGCAGGATGGCGATGAACTATCTAAAGGAGAACGAGCCGGCAAGATACAAGACGCTGATGAGATTCGGGAAGATGTACGAGAAGATGTCAGCGGTAGAGGAGGAAGCGAACCAGCTGTACGACCAGTTAGAGATGCAGTACCTGGAGAAACACAAGCCACAGAATCCGTCATCGACAATGGAGATGTGGAAGATAAGAGAGCAGGCGAAGATGCAGGCAGAGGAAGTGGTACTGAATCAGGTAGTGATGATATTCCACTAGAATCAGATGATACAGAACTGAATAGGGAACTTGATGAAATCAATTCATTGGGTGTTAGTAAGGAAGCCGAATATACACAGGCTTCCTTTTTTTTCGACCAGAACGGGCAGGCAAGCATTGGCACCATTCATACTGAGGATGAAAACAATAATCAGTTTATGCGTCAGTTCGAGCAGGACAGAAAAGCTGCATTAGCAGGTAAATACAATTATTTGAATCCCAAAAAGTCCGCAACAGTACCAAGTGAGTATATCAAACAGGTGCTTATGAGAGGTACAGGTTTTATCGGTGGCAAGGGCAGGGTATGCAAGATTTTTGAAACAGAGATTGATGCAGGAACCAGGGCAAAGCGTATCAAAGCAGAATATGGTCAGGGAGGTGCAGGCTGGCCGGTTGACGGACTGGGACTGCACGGATATGACACATTTCATGGGAACGGACTGCGTTTTCAGTGGCGAGATGAGGATGGAGAGGTTGAAGGATATGTTTCGTGGAAAGATATCGAAAAAGAGCTTGGTGTCCTTATTCTTACAGGGGAATACCAGCCTGAGACACCTCGTATTGATGAGCTTGCGATGGACGGACTCCGTGAGGATGATGAGGTCATTGATGCCGAATACCGGGAAGTGGAACCGGAGGAGGCAGAATCAGAGATTGATGATTACGCAATACCGGATGAGCCGGAGAGCTATGCTTCTAACAGAGATTATGTAAGTGCAAAAGGCATGACACCACAGGAAACTGCCGATGAAGATCGCATGGTAACACAGGCAGAATATGGTGCTGAGATAGAAGCTGAAACAACTGAAAAAGATCCATCAGAGCTTCAGTATATTACACCGATTGATTATGCCAAGCGTATTGAGGAGCTTGATGAAGACCTGCGTGATGCGGCAGAGATTCTTGTAACAGATTGCAGCTGCTACACTCCGTTTAGGGCATTCCTTATGGATGTTGTGCAGTCTGATTTTGCATTTATGCCAAATAAACTTGACCTTATCAGGGATATTGCATTAGGGACAGATAATGCAGAAAGAAAGGCATATTCCAGCAATAAGTATGGTCTTGTGGAGTACTCAATCAGAAGCGGATATGTGAAGATCAGCTATAAGAACAGGAATGGTGTGCGTAAGGAAGGTGCACTCGACTGGCGTGAGTTATATGAAATCTTATCCTATATGGTAAAACAGCCATTTTACTGTGGAGAAGACCAGAAAAAGTATTATCAGGAGACAAAGCAGAAAGCTGACAGGGATAGGATGAATCCGGTCTATAAGAGATTCTTTGATATCGAGGATAGTGTAAGAGCCAATCGTCTTGAAACCAGGGAAAGAGCAATAGCGAATGGCTGGGATACCAAGATTGATGAGAATGGTCGTATTGTGTCAGATAATGTCAAACCAGCGTCAGTTGATGTATCTGATGATTTGTATCGAGATGACAGTCAAAGAGAATCAACCGAAGAATCTCAGTTACAGGATGAAACAGAACTGGCAGTTGCTGACAATCAGAAAAAGCACAACTTCCATTACAATCTCTGGGAGTTGGAAAAAGGCGGTGCCAAGACCAGATACAAGTGGAACATTGACGCAATCCGCACTCTAAAGCAGATTGAATCAGAAAACAGGCTTGCCACACCGGGGGAGCAGAAAGTTCTGTCGAAGTTTGTCGGATGGGGCGGACTGTCACAGGCATTTGATGAGGAAAACGCAGGCTGGAGCAAAGAGTATGCAGAGCTTAAAGAACTTTTATCTGATGAGGAATACAGTGCGGCAAGGGCAACAGTAAATAACGCCTTTTACACTTCACCGGAGATAGCCATGTGCATGAATTCGGCACTTGTCCAGTTTGGTTTCAGAGGCGGCAATGTATTAGAGCCATCCATGGGTATCGGTAACTTCTTTGGAAGTATGCCGGAAACAATGCATGAAGCAAAGCTGTATGGAGTGGAGCTTGACAGCATTTCAGGAAGAATTGCAAAGCAGCTTTATCAGAATGCCAATATCAGTATCACAGGATTTGAGAATACCACATATCCGGATAACTTTTTTGATGTGGTTGTCGGAAATGTGCCATTTGGGGATTATAAGGTATTTGATCCGAAGTACAACAAGTATAACTTCCGTATCCACGATTATTTCCTTGCAAAAGCACTTGACCAGGTAAGACCGGGAGGCATGGTTGCAGTAATCACCACAAAGGGAACACTTGATAAGGCAAATCCTACTATCCGAAAGTATCTGGCTGAAAGGGCAGAGCTTGTGGGAGCAGTAAGACTTCCGAATACTGCATTTAAAGATAATGCAGGAACCGAAGTGACAGCAGATATCCTGTTTTTGCAGAAGAGAGAGCGAAAAATTGATATTGAGCCTGACTGGGTACACCTTGGTGTAACTGGGAATGGCATTGCAGTCAACTCTTATTTTGCAGAGCATCCGGAAATGATGCTTGGGGTTATGGAGTATGACACAAGGATTTACGGACAGGACAGCAGATATACAGTCTGTGTGAATGATGATGAGAACTTCAATATGTATGAAGCATTAAACAAAGCTATCGGTAATATCAAAGCACAGATGACAGATTTTGAGAGAGTGGCAGATGAGGCGGAGCAGACGGAGGAAGTTATCCCGGCTGATCCGGATGTGAGAAACTACACTTACACATTTTTTGAAGGAAAGCTCTATTACAGGGAAAATTCCGAGATGGTAAGAAAAGAAGTATCACAGACTGCCGAGGAGCGAATCCGAAGCCTTGATGAAATCAGACAGATAACAAGAGAGCTGATTGATATCCAGATGGATGGCTGCAGCGAGGAGGAGCTTTCTGATAAACAGAGACTTCTTAATGTAAAATATGATGCTTTTGTAAAGCAGTATGGAGCCATTACTTCAAAAGCAAACAGAATAGCTTTCAGGGATGACAGCGATTACCCGCTTCTTTGCAGTCTTGAGGAAGTAAATGAAGACGGGGAGGTGAAAAAAGCGGATATGTTTTATAAGCAGACGATTAAGGCAAAGACTGTCATAGACAGAGTGGAGACGGCTGTTGAAGCATTAAATGTATCCGTCAATGAATTTGGATATGTGAATCTTGCCTATATGCTCTCTATCTATGAGCCGGATATTACTAATGCAAAGGAAGAGCTTGCAGAAAAGTCCGGGCAGACAGTGGATGAGATAACATTTAGTGATGATGCTTTGGCAGAGCTTAGAAGGGCAGTTCTTGTGGAAGAACTGGATGGACTGATTTTCCTTAATCCCGAACGTTACAACGAGAACAATCCTGATATCGGCTGGGAGACAGCAGACGAGTATCTTTCCGGCAATGTGAGAGACAAGCTCCGTGTAGCAAAGGCTATGGCAGCTGATACAGACAATCCGCAGGCAGAAAGATTTGCAGGCAATGTGGCAGCACTGGAAAAGGTGCAGCCGGAGTGGATTGAAGCTTCAGATATTGATGTAAAGATTGGTACGACATGGATTGAGCCGCTTGATTATGAGCAGTTTATCTATGAGCTTCTCAATACACCAAGAAGAGCAAGGGCAGTCAGAAGCCAGTTTTACAATACAGGCATTCAGGTACACTTAAATAAGATGAGTATGGAATGGTTCATCGAGAATAAGAGCATGGATAAGCATTCAGTGGCAGCTACTAAGACTTATGGTACAAGCCGCATGGATGCTTATTCTATTTTTGAGGATACGCTGAATCTTAAAACTGTAACAGTAAGGGACAGGATTGATGACGGTGATGGCAAATATCATTACGAAGTCAATAAGAATGAGACAATGCTTGCAAGGGAAAAACAGAACATGATCAAGGAGAAGTTCAAGGAATGGCTGTTTGCAGAGCCGGAGCGAAGACAGAAATATGTGGAGTATTACAACGAGACATTCAATAACATCCGCCTACGTGAGTATGACGGAAGCCACTTACAGTTTCCGGGAATGAATCCGGCGATTGAGCTAAAGCCTCATCAGAAGAATGCGGTGGCTAGAATCCTTCTCGGAGGAAACACACTGCTTGCACACTGTGTCGGTGCCGGAAAGTCCTTTGAGATGATGGCTGCCTGTATGGAGCAGAAGAGACTCGGACTTGCCAATAAGACGATAATGGTTGTTCCAAAGCCGCTTATCGGTCAGACGGCATCAGAGTTTTTAAGGCTGTATCCGTCAGCAAATATCTTAGTTGCCACAGAGCGTGATTTTGAAAAGAGTCGCAGAAAGCAGTTCGTATCAAGGATTGCGACAGGTGACTTTGACTGCATTATCATGTCGCACTCGCAGTTTGAGAAAATTCCAATCTCAGCAGAGAGAAAGGAGAGAATGCTTAACGAGCAGATTGATGAAATCAGCTATGCGATTGATGAGATGAAAGAGCGTAACGGGGAGAGATGGACTGTAAAACAGATGGAAAGCCAGAAGAAAAAGCTGGAGGAGCAGCTTAAATCACTATCTGATGAAAGCAGAAAGGATGACCTTATAACCTTTGAGGAGCTTGGTGTGGACTCTATTATGGTAGACGAAGCACATAATTTTAAGAACCTTGCTATATTTTCCAAGATGAATAATGTGTCCGGTATCAGCAGCAGTGGAGCGAAAAAGTCAACGGATATGCAGCTTAAATGCCAGTACCTATCAGAGATAAATGATGGCAGAGGCATTGTGTTTGCGACAGGTACACCGATCAGCAATACGATGTGTGAGATGTATGTCATGCAGCTTTACTTACAGAAAGCGGCACTTGAAGAGATGGGGATTTATCACTTTGATTCATGGGCAGCGAACTTTGGTGAAGTGACAACAGCACTTGAGCTTACTGTAGAGGGAAGCGGTTTCCGTTTTAAGAGCAGGTTTAATAAGTTTACGAATCTGCCGGAGCTTATGAATATCTTTAGAGAGGTAGCTGATGTGCAGACCGCAGACATGCTTGACCTTGATGTGCCAGCCCTCAGAGGAGGCAAGCCTATTATTGTGGAGTCGGAGCCTGACTGGTATGTGAAGCAGGTTATGGAAGACTTTGTTGTGAGGGCAGAGCGTATCAGAGGTGGTGGAGTTGATCCAAGTGTGGATAACTTCTTAAAGATTACCCATGAGGCAAGACTTCTTGGAACAGATGCAAGACTGATTGATAAGGATGCACCAAATAATCCTGACGGAAAGCTCAATAAGGTAGCAGAAAATGTGTGGAAAGAATATGAGAAAGGAAATGCCAACGGTCATATAGGCTGCCAGCTTATTTTTTCGGATATCGGCACACCGGGACCGGATAAGGACTTCACTATTTATGATTATCTGAAGGAAACTCTTATCCAGTATGGTATTCCGGCAGAAGAGATAGCATTTATCCATGATGCCAAGACAGATGCACAGAGGGATGCACTTTTTAAGGAGATGAGGACAGGTAAAAAGAAAGTTCTTATTGGTTCAACGGACAAGTGTGGAACAGGTGTCAATGTGCAGACACACCTTGTAGCAATGCATCATGTGGATTGTCCGTGGAAGCCAAGCTCCATTGAACAGAGGGAAGGACGAGGCATCAGGCAGGGCAACGAAAATGAAGAAGTAGCAATCTACAGATATGTCACCAAAGGAACCTTTGATGCATACAACTGGTCGCTCGTTGAAAATAAGCAGCGTTTCATCAGTCAGGTCATGACAAGCAAGGCAGTAAGCCGAAGCTGCGAGGATATCGACGAGGCAACACTTTCCTATGCAGAGATTAAGGCGGTTGCCACCGGTAATCCTTTGATCAAGGAAAAGATGGAGATTGACAATGATGTCCAGAGATTAAAGCTCTTAAAGGCATCCTATGACAATCAGAGATATGGACTTCAGGACAACTTTATGATTAAGTACCCGAAGCTCATTAAGACAGCAACAGAAAAGCTTGCCAATGTAAGAGAAGATGTAAAGGCAAGGGATAAAGAACTGATTGATAATCCGGAATTTGCCATTACCATAGGCAAAGCAACCTACACAGAGCGTGTGGATGGAGGAACGATGATGCTTGAAGCAATCAGCAAATGTAAGACCGGAGAGACAACTGCAATCGGCAAGTTCCATGGATTTGAGCTGCTTGTGGAAAAGAACTTCCTTGACATCAATTATATGGTGCTTCGTGGAAAGACTGAGTACAAGGCAGAACTTTCCACAAGTCCGGTCGGCAGCATGGTAAAGCTGGAAAACCTGTTCAATGGACTCCATGAGAACATTGATTTCTTAGAAAAGAAGATTGAGCAGTACCAGAATGACCTTGAAGCATCAAAGGCAGAGTATGACAAGCCATTTGCATACAGCAAGGAACTGGAAGAAAAACTGGCAAGGCAGTGTGAACTGAATGCTCAGCTTGACCTTGAGAACGCAAAGGCTGTGGATGCAGACCTGAGCGGACCGGAGGAAGAAAGAGAAGCAGATGACAGGATGGAATCTGCAGCAATTGTAGCAGAGGATAAAGGTGCTTATCCAGCCGACAGAGAGGGCAGAACACGATAGGAGAGTGAATAATATGAGCATAAGAAAAGTGGTCGCAGGACTACTGATTACAGCAGGGATTGCCATTATGGCAGTCCCTTTTTTCTGGCGGGCAACAGGAGAAAAACAGACAGAACAGCTCATAAGTGAATTTGAGCAGACATTGGAGGATGATTACGATGAAGAAACAGGTGTGGAGGAAGAGCAAACCTCCATTAGTGAAGAGGATGAAGCCATTTTTAAAGAAGGCGGTGTTATCGGTATCATTGAGATACCGGGCATAGATATCCGGTATCCGGTAATGGAAGGAACCACAAGTAAAGTGCTTAATGCCGGGATCGGTCATATAGAAGAAACAGCAGGGATTGGGGAGAGTGGCAACTGTGTATTGTGCGGTCACAATGGCAGCAGATATGGCACATTTTTTACACCACTAAGTCAGATATCCATAGGTGATGAAGTAATGATAACCGACAAAAATGGACAGAAGCATATCTATGAGGTAACAGAGACAGATGTAGTAAATCCGTATGATAACAGCATCAAGACACAGGGTGATGAAAAAGAACTAACTCTTTTTACCTGTTCCCAGAAAGGAACCATGCGTTTTGTAGTCAGGTGCATTTATAAGGAGGCGGAGATGGATGAATAAGAGATACCGGTTAGGTGAGATAGAAGAGGCAGTATCGGAAATGGAAGAGCTAATTGACATCGAGGATGATATTGCAGAGATTGATGATGAATTTCAGATAGTCGTAAGCGGCTGGTCTGTGTATGTCGAAAGCCTGAATCTGACACTCAGACAGGGAATAGCCTGTGTATGGGATGCAGTGGAAGGATTATTTATGCCTGATTTTGATGTGACCATCGTGTATGAGGGGAACATTGAAACACAGGAGTGGCTCTACTATGAGCAGGACGGAATGGTCGTTACACTTGGCAACTGGTTAAATGGCAGATTGTCTTGTGAACAGATAGAACAGCTTTGGTGTGAGTTTATCATACCGGAGTAAAACAAAGAACAAAAAGAAAGCGAGGAATAGCATATGAAGTATTCAATTAAGGTAAACGAAGTAAGGGCAAAAGAGGGCAGCAATATCAAAGGATTTGCAACAGTGGTATTCGGTGATTCATTTAAGATCACCAATATTGCAATCCTTGAGAATAAGGATAAGGGAGAGCTTTTCGTATCAATGCCAAGATACCGCTCCAATGAGCGTGATGAAAGCAACGGTGTGATCTATAAGGATGTGTGCAATCCTATTACAGCAGAGTTTCGAGAGGAACTCTATACCAATATCCTTGATGCCTATGCAAGAATTAAGGAACCGGAGAAAGAGGAGACACAGAAGCAGGAGCGTACACAGGAAATGCCGGAGTTTTCCGTAACTGTGACACCTTATGAGAGGGAAGGTAGTAACATCAAGGGACTTGCACGCATTTATTTTGAAAACAGTTTCATCGTAAATAATATCAATATCGTGCAGGGTAAAGAGAAAATCTTTGTATCAATGCCTTCTTATAAGACAAAGCAGGTGGATGAGCAGGGCAAGCCAATCTATCAGGATGTCTGCTATCCGGTCACAAAGGATTTCAGGGAAAAACTCTATAATGAGATTATCTCTGAATATGAGAAAGCAAAGGATAAG
>OOBW01001147.1_pt1 | contig 13052 bp, 8 predicted proteins | sample 1671701 | NCBI WGS metagenome assembly OOBW01 (sample SAMN06348183, study PRJEB24527) | human gut metagenome | biome: human gut; feature: ankylosing spondylitis patient; material: feces | host: Homo sapiens | place: China | collected 2015-10 | reverse complement strand
ATTGACGTATATCATTCCCGGAGGAGAATATGATCGGGTAATTGATCCTGCGAATGGAAAAACGATCGTATTACCTGACAGTTTCCATTTTGTTGAAGGAAACCGCCCAGACTTCTTTGATATTTTTCTTTCGGTGTCTCGTGGCTATGTAAGTGCTGCAGATATCTTGTTTCTTATTGTTTTTGCATATGGCTTTGTTTATGTATTGAAAGACAACGGCACACTGGATGCTGCGGTGTCTGCGCTGCTTAAATTGATGGGGAAACGTACCGAATTATTGATACCTGTAGGAATGCTGTTGTTTGGCCTGCTTGGATCAACATTGGGTATATTTGAAGAAACCTATGGTCTTGTGCCGTTGTTTGCAAGCATAATGCTGGCATTAGGCTATGACAATCTTGTAGGTGGTGCCGTCGTTTATATTGGCGTGGCTACCGGATTTGCGGCAGCTATGACAAATCCGTTTTCAGTAGGAATTGCCCAGACCATCGCTGATGTACCGCTGAATTCCGGCGTTGCCTATCGCGCCGTGATTTTTGCAGTATTTGAAATGGTATCTATTTGGTATGTGATGCGCTATGCCAGAAAAGTAAAGCAGAATCCTGAACTTTCAGTTTTATATGGCTGTGATGAAGTGGAGCGATCGGACAAAAAGCAGTATGATAAAGAGGTGAACTTTACATTTCGCCGCAAATTGTGTACGATTTTGTTTTTTGCTACGATAGGGATCCTGCTTTACGGAACGAGCATGCTTGGATGGTATATCGATGAGATATCTTCATTATTTTTAGCAATGATGGTAGTGGCGGGAGTCGTGGGAGGAAGCAGTCTGAATGAGATCTGTCTTACTTTTATTGAGTCAACTAAGAGTGTAGTATCCTCGATCCTTGTGATCGGATTTACCCGGGGTATTCTTATTGTCATGAAAGAAGCGCTTATTTCTGATACAATTGTTTACTATCTTTCTTCTCTTTTAGATATCGGGAATCCCGTCATTTCTGCTATTGGAATGTTGTTTTTGCAGAGTATCATTAATATTTTCATTAATGGTTCCTCCAGTCAGGCAACGATCACTATGCCGATTATGGCACCTGTAGCTGATATTGTAGGCGTAAGCCGCCAGACAGCGGTATTGGCATATTGTTTTGGTGACGGCTTTTCGGACATGTTCTGGCCAACGAACTGTTCATTGGAATGCGGTCTGATGGGAATCCCGCTTGAGCGATGGTATAAATTTATTACACCTCTGTTTTTGATCATGACGATCCTACAGGTATTTTTTATAGCATTGTCGGTTTACGTTTATTGATGTTCCCTGTGAGCAGGCGGGCAGGGAAAGCTCCGGGCTGTTTAACCGCCTGATATCTTTTTTATAGTAAATTATCTGAACAAAGCCGCCTTTTTTTAGCGGAATCTTAACCTCTCAAAACATACTTTTCTCACAATTCCCATGTTATACTAAACATAATTCGCCGGTTACAGGATCGTGGCGCTGAAAGCCCGCATATCCTGTAACGGCATCCCCTGTTCGTGAAATACCTGGCGGAGAGAACACGAATGTGGAAAAAAACCAAGTAACAGGGCGGATTTTGAGAGAATGGGAATGTCCGCCTTAAAAAGACAGGAGAGTGGAATATTGGGAATGACAAAAAAACTGCGGGAGAAGTGGAATGAGGCACTGCAGGCGGTACTGCCGATCATCGCGATCGTGCTGGTGCTCTGCTTTGTGATCGCGCCCATCTCCTCCAGCATCCTGCTCTGTTTCCTTTTGGGAGCAGTCCTTTTGCTTGCGGGAATGATGCTTTTTACACTTGGCGCGGAGCTTGCCATGTCGCCGATGGGTGAGCGAGTGGGAACGTGCCTGACGAAGAGCCGGAAGCTTCCGGTGGTAATCGGGCTGTCCTTTCTCTTAGGTTTCATCATTACGATCTCGGAGCCGGATCTTCAGGTTCTGGCGAATCAGGTTCCGGCTGTGCCGAACATGACGCTGATCTTGTCCGTAGCATGCGGAGTCGGCGCATTTCTTGTCGTGGCACTGCTGCGAATGTTGTTCTCCGTGGCACTTCCGCCGTTGCTGCTTGCTTTTTACGGCGTGGTGTTTGTACTGGCGATGTTCGTGCCGAAGGATTTTTTAAGCGTGGCCTTTGACTCCGGCGGCGTTACGACGGGACCGATGACCGTGCCGTTTATCATGGCACTCGGTGTCGGAATCTCTGCAACGCGAAGCGACCGCCACGCGGCGGACGACAGCTTCGGTCTTGTGGCGCTCTGCTCCATCGGACCGATCCTCGCAGTCATGATCTTAAGCATGATCTTCAAGGCGGACAGCAGCTCCTACACACCGCCGGTGATCCCGGAGATCGGTGATTCAAAAGAACTGTTCCTGCTCTTTGCAAGGGAACTTCCGGCCTACATGAAGGAGATTGCGGTCTCCTTACTGCCTATTATCTTATTTTTCATGATTTTCCAGATTTTCATGTTAAAATTAACAACAAGAAAATTAAAGAAGATCGCAATCGGTCTCGCCTATACATACGCGGGGCTGGTACTTTTTCTTACGGGAGTGAACGTGGGCTTCATGCCGGCGGGAAATTATCTCGGACAGGTGCTTGCGAAGTCCGCCCACCCGCTGTTCCTTGTTCCCATCGCAATGATCATGGGATACTTCATCGTAAAGGCAGAGCCGGCCGTGTACGTTCTCAACAAACAGGTTGAGGAGATCACGGACGGAGCAATCTCCTCGAAGGCCATGGGAATGGGACTTTCCCTGGGTGTTGCGGTTTCTCTCGGACTTGCGATGGTGCGGGTTCTCACAGGAATCTCGATCCTGTGGTTTCTGATTCCGGGTTATGCGATCGCACTTGGAATCTCGTTTTTTGTGCCGAAGATCTATACAGCGATCGCCTTCGACTCCGGCGGCGTGGCATCGGGACCGATGACGGCAGCGTTTCTGCTTCCGATGGCACAGGGAGCCTGCTCCGCTCTTGGAGGAAACATCGTCACAGATGCCTTCGGTGTGGTCGCGATGGTTGCCATGACACCGCTTATCACGATCCAGGTCATGGGTCTGGCTTCGAGGATAAGAGCGAAGCGCGGAGCGCAGGAAGGAATGTCCGCAGCTCATGGACAGTCCGGGGCATACGCGGCGTTTGAGCTGCTGGATGATGACGCGATTATTGAATTGTAGGAGGTTTTATGAGCGAATTATACTTGATGGCGACGATCAGCGACCGGAACCAGAGCCGGAGATTCCTCGCCTTCTATAAAGAATATGGGATTTCCGTCACATTTCTGACGTTAGGCCGGGGAACCGCGGCGTCGGAGGTGTTGGATGCCTTCGGGTTAGAGGCATCGGAAAAGGCCGTCCAGTTTGCGGTAGTGACGGCGTCGGAATGGAAAAAGGTAAAAAAGGGACTGGAACAGGAGATCAAGATCGATATTCCTGGAACGGGGATCGCCTTTGTGACTCCCCTGAGCAGCATCGGCGGAAAGCGGCAGCTTCGCTTTTTGACCGAGGACCGTGGATTTGAGAAAGAGGAGGAAAGCAGCTTGAAAGGAACAGACTACGAGCTTCTTGTAGTGATCGCAAATCAGGGCTATACGGATGTGATCATGGACGCGGCGCGAAAGGCCAACGCTACCGGCGGAACCGTGATCCATGCGAAGGGAACGGGAATGGAGAAGGCGGAAAAGTTTTTAGGCGTTTCCCTTGCTCAGGAGAAAGAGATGATCTTTATGGTCACGAAGACAAAGGATAAAAACGGCATCATGCAGAGCATCATGAAGGAAGCCGGGATCGGGAGCAAGGCGGGGGCGATCGTCTTCTCCCTGCCGGTGACGGAGACGGCGGGGATGCGTCTGATCGAGAAGAATGAGGATGATTAAGCTCTTTCGCGCTGACCGCAGCGGATCACAGGCCTGAACGAACGGAACGGTGCCATTAGTTACTTTTCATGGGTAGGAATTTTCTGAACTGAAAATTCCGTATGATACCGTTATGACCGCGGATTTTGCCGATTCGGAATGCGAAGCATCGGCAAAATCCAGTTACAGTGCGCGGGCATGGAGTGCCCGTGTACTGTAACTGCCATTAAAAAAACGCCGCGGAAACGCCCCGAAACCATTGACACGGCATATAGAGTATTGTACAATCATTCGTAAATCTTCGACCGGTCCGGACACAGAGCGGAGCGTGCGGGGAGACAAAACATGGACGAAGCCCCGGAAGAAACCGGGCGGCGTCAAATTTATAAAGATTTAGGAGTTGATTTTTTTGGATTCAGGGCAAGCCCTGCAGGGACTGATCGTAATTGGACTTCTGGCGTTATCCGCGTTTTTCTCATCGGCGGAGACGGCAATGATGACGGTAAATAAGATCCGTGTGCGGAATCTCGCGGAGGCGGGACTCAGTCATGCCGTTGTGCTGGAGAAGATCTTAAGCAATCAGCCCAAAATGCTCAGCGCAATTTTAATAGGAAACAATATTGTCAATATTTCAGCGTCTTCTCTGATGACTGTGCTGGTCACAGACGTGCTTGGAAATAAATATGTCGGTATCGGAACCGGCGTTTTGACGCTGTTAGTCCTGATCTTTGGTGAGATCACACCGAAGACTTCCGCGACGATCTATTCCGAGACCCTGTCACTCAAGTTCGCGAAACCGATCTATTTGATCATGCAGGTCCTGACCCCGCTGATCGTGGTCGTTGATGTCCTCTCCAAGGGCGTTTTAAAGATGATCCATGTGGATCCGAACAAGAAACAGGACGCGATCACGGAGGATGAGCTCCGAACGATCGTGGAGGTCAGCCACGAAGAGGGTGTGATCGAGTCGGACGAGAAGAAGATGATCTACAACGTGTTCGATTTCGGGGATTCTGTCGCGAAGGACATTATGGTTCCGCGTATCGATATGACATTCCTCGATGTGAATGCCAGCTATCAGGAGATCATGGATATTTTCCGACAGGAGAAGTATACGAGATATCCGGTCTATGAGGAGACGACGGACAATGTCATTGGCATCGTGAATATCAAGGACCTGTTCCTGATCCCGAAAGACAAGGAATTTAAGCTGCGGGATTACCTGCGTGAGCCGTATTACACCTACGAGTTTAAAAAGACGACGGAGCTTATGGTGGAACTCCGCAAGACCATGAACAGCGTTGCCATCGTTCTTGATGAGTATGGCGCGACGGCCGGGCTTATCACATTGGAGGATATGCTTGAGGAGATCGTCGGAGAGATCCGCGACGAGTACGATGCGGATGAGGAAGACAGCATCAGGAAGATCAATCCGAAGGAATATGTGATCGAGGGCGCCATGAAACTTGATGATCTCGACGACCAGCTTGGTCTGGATCTCAAGTCAGAAGATTACGACTCCGTCGGTGGCTATATTATCGGCCTTTTAGACCATCTCCCGCAGGCAGGGGAGGAAGTCACAAGCGGAAATCTCCGGTTTGTGGTGGATACGGTGGAGAGAAACAGGATTGACAAGGTGCATCTGTATATTCTGGATGCGCCGCAGAAGAGCGAAGAAAGTGAGCAGGAGAGCAAACCCGAACGGTGAAATTCCTGAACCGCGATAAAATTAGCGAAAAATGTACAGCTTTCGGTCTTGACAATTTTTTTCAAACCAATTAATATGAATCTATCCAAAAGGGGAGTAGTTGAAATGCACTGTCAACAATCGCGGCGGAAACGTCTGGTGGTGCATACCGGTAAAATGGTAACGAGACTTTTTGCAGAGAGAAATTTCTGCAGAAAGTCTTTTTTTGTTGCTCTGAGGATCCGAGAGCGATCCGATATGGCGGCAAAAAAAGACGGTCTGTAAAATTTCATGGAATCCATTGGCAGGGAAAGAGAAAAACCTGCGCATACTATTTTCAAGGAGGAGTTTTTATGGACTTTTTATGGAGTGGATTACTATCGATCACCTGGCAGCAGGTCGTCATGTATGTGGTAGGGCTTTTACTGATCTACCTGGCAATCGAGAAAAATTATGAGCCGGCCCTTCTTCTGCCGATGGGCTTCGGTGCGATCCTTGTGAATCTCCCGGCCAGCGGTGTGTTAAACCAGTTTATGGAGGGCGCCGGTGAGACTCACGGAATCATCCAGTGGCTGTTTGAATCCGGCATTGAGGCATCGGAGGCTTTCCCGCTGCTGCTCTTTATCGGTATCGGAGCCATGATCGACTTTGGACCGCTGCTTTCGAATCCGAAGATGTTCCTTTTCGGTGCGGCGTCCCAGTTCGGTATCTTTTTTACGATCTTTATGGCATCACTTCTCGGCTTTGATATCAAGGACGCTGCCTCTATCGGAATCATCGGAGCGGCAGATGGTCCGACTTCGATTCTGGTATCTCAGGTGTTGAAGTCAAACTACATCGGAGCGATTGCGGTGGCGGCATATTCCTATATGGCACTTGTGCCGATCATCCAGCCGATGGCGATTAAAGCGGTTACGACAAAGAAAGAACGCATGATCCGCATGCCGTATGAGCCGGGAAAAGTAAGCCGGTTCACAAGAATCGCTTTTCCGATCATTGTAACATTTGTCGCAGGACTTGTCGCTCCGGCGTCAGTTGCTCTTGTAGGATTCCTGATGTTCGGAAATCTGATCCGTGAATGCGGCTGCTTAAACAGCCTTTCCGAAACAGCGCAGACGACACTCGCGAACCTGATCACACTTGTTCTCGGAATCACGATCTCTTTCTCCATGAAAGCGGACCAGTTCGTAAGCTTACAGACACTGATGATCATGGGACTTGGACTTTTCGCTTTTATTTTTGACTCCATCGGCGGCGTCGTGTTTGCGAAATTCTTAAATCTGTTCAGCAAGAACAAAGTGAACCCGATGGTCGGAGCAGCAGGAATCTCCGCATTCCCGATGTCTGCCCGTGTCATTGAGAAGATGGGAATTGCGGAGGACAAAACAAACCATCTTCTGATGCATGCTATCGGAGCGAATGTATCCGGTCAGGTCGCATCTGCAGTTGCCGGCGGAATCATCCTTGGATTCTTTATGTAGGAGGTCTGGACTATGAATGTAAATATAATGCTTGCTTTAGGGATCATGTGGAAGGGAATGCTTGGAATCTTTGTTGTGATGGGGATCCTGGCGCTCGTTGTTTATCTCCTCACGAAGGTGGGAGACCGTTAGCTTACCATCCCGCCCGCCATTCCGCTCAGCGTGCACATGGCGAGGACAGAGAGGAGCCTTTTTGTGTCTTCCGTGACACCGTCCTTCTGGGCGAGGGACATGAGATATAAAAACAGAAAATAGAGAGTTCCGAGGACCAGGCCCCAGAAAAAGCGCCTGGTCCTCATTGTTTTTCCTGCGAGGATGCCGCCGAAGAAGCAGGAAATGACGTAGACGGCACAGACGGCGACGTTTACCTGATTTTCCGGGAGACGGAACTTAAAGAGGGCGAAGGAAAGCACCGCCAGAAGAATGCCGGAGAGGATATAAGTTACGATCAGGGCGCGTACCATGCGCCATACCGGGTTTGTCTGCATGAGAAAACTCCTTTCTTGAAGGATGTACTCCGGGAGTCTTTCCGGAACTCATAAAATCGGGAACAGAAAGATTCTGAGAGGACATCATGGTGTGGGCGTTTGCTTTATACAGGATATGTGAGGAAAGGCCATGCATATGCATTGCGCGGCTGATCTTGTTACCAGTGCGCCTGTTTGCCTAAAAAAAGCGCCCCGGATATTTTTCCCTTGTGGCTGCCGGACATGATCGGGAAGCTGCCTGCGGCATGTTATGCGGATAAAAAGTGGATATCCGTACCGGATTTTCCTGCATCACGGCAATAAAATCCGTTGCATAATAGAAAATCGTATGGTATAATTTCATTTAAATTCGGGGTATTATGCCCACGATAAGAGAACAGGAGGAAATGATACCATGAAGCATGTAAAGACTTTAAGTTCCAACACTTTAAAGAACAGCATGAAGAAGGGCGGCTGCGGCGAATGCCAGACATCCTGCCAGTCTGCGTGCAAAACATCCTGCACAGTAGGAAACCAGAGCTGTGAAAACAGCAACCGCTAATGCGGGGCTTCGAATAAACGGAAGTTTTTAAAGAGACCCCTACGGTCGTATGATTGTAGGGGCTATTTCTTGTCTGATCAAAGAATCTGCCGGTGACGGGTTTCCCGGACAGCGATGCCGGGAAAGCCGCCACTGACAGACCACAAAGGGCAGGTAAGAAAGAAGTCAGGAGACCACCAGATCGTGACTGTGATCGGGAATAGACGGAACAGTTACGTGAAAATTAAGACAGTAGGAGAAGTTAGCTTTGATACATCAGTATATAAATAATGGATACCACATTGTTTTGGACGTAAATAGCGGATCGGTTCATTCTGTAGACGCGCTGCTCTACGATGCCGTGGAGGTTCTCGCAAAGATCGTCCCGGATATGGAAAAACCGATGTCTCTCACGGATGACCAGAAAAAAGCAGTGAGAGAAGCGCTGGTCTGTAAGTATTCTGCAGAAGATATTGAGGATGCGCTCTCCGATATTCAGGAGCTCATCGACGCGGAGGAACTGTTTGCTGCGGATATTTACAAAGATTATGTGATCGATTTCAAGAAACGCCAGACGGTCGTGAAGGCCCTCTGCCTTCATATTGCCCATGACTGCAACCTTGCCTGCAAGTACTGCTTCGCAGAGGAAGGTGAGTACCATGGACGCCGCGCCCTCATGAGCTTTGAGGTCGGAAAGAAGGCGCTGGATTTCCTGATCGCAAATTCCGGAAACCGCATCAACCTTGAGGTTGATTTCTTCGGCGGCGAGCCGCTTATGAACTGGAACGTCGTAAAACAGCTTGTGGAATACGGACGTTCCCAGGAGAAGGAGCACAATAAGAAGTTCCGTTTCACGCTGACAACAAACGGCGTACTCTTAAACGATGAGATCATGGAGTTCTGCAACAGGGAAATGAGCAACGTGGTCTTAAGCCTTGACGGACGTCCGGAGGTCAACGACCGGATGCGTCCGTTCAGAAACGGTAAGGGAAGCTATGAACTTATTGTTCCGAAATTCCAGAAATTCGCGAAATCACGCGGCGAGAAGGATTATTTCGTCCGCGGAACCTTCACAAGAAACAACCTGGATTTCGGAAATGATGTCCTCCACTATGCGGACCTCGGCTTTGAGAAGCTTTCCATGGAGCCGGTAGTTGCAGCTCCGGAAGAGCCGTACTCCATCCGTGAGGAAGACCTTCCGCAGATCATGGATGAGTATGACAGACTCGCAAAAGAGTTTGTAAAGCGTCAGAAAGAGGGAAGAGGATTCAAATTCTTCCACTTCATGCTTGATTTAAGCCAGGGACCGTGCGTTGCGAAACGTCTGTCCGGCTGCGGTTCAGGAACCGAGTATCTTGCGGTAACTCCGTGGGGAGACTTATATCCGTGCCACCAGTTCGTTGGAAATGAAGAGTTCCTGCTTGGAAACGTGGATATCGGCGTGGTCAACACGAAGGTGCGCGATGAATTCAAGCTCTGCAACGTATACGCGAAAGAAAAATGCAAAAACTGCTTTGCGAGATTCTACTGCAGCGGCGGCTGCGCGGCAAATTCCTTCAACTTCCACGGCAGCATTACGGATGCCTACGATATCGGCTGCGAAATGCAGAAAAAACGTATCGAGTGCGCGATTATGATCCGTGCTGCTTTAGCGGAGGACGAGGAAAACAACTAAATCGATCATAGCGGTCAGGGGAAGAAAACCCCGGATTGTTATTGTAAGGATGACGGAGGCGGTGATTACGGCGGACTCCGGAATCAAGAGGGACAAAAAGCCTTTTGAACCTCGAAATCATATCAAGAAGGAGATTTTATCATGAAGAGCAACAAAGGAAAGGGACTGCTCGGCCTCCTGGGACTGCTCGTTGTGCTCGGTATCTTCGGATTTTTCGGCTATGATACTCTTCAGAAGAGTAAGCTGGTCACCGATGAGAACGGAGTAACTTCCCAGAATGGAGGAATCAAGCTCGGTCTGGATCTGGCAGGCGGCGTCAGCATTACCTACCAGGCGAAGGAAGAGAATCCGAGCGCCGAGGATATGTCCGATACCCAGTATAAGCTGCAGCAGAGAGTACAGAACTACAGTTCTGAGGCAGAGGTTTATCAGGAAGGCGGAAACCGTATCAATGTTGATATTCCGGGTGTCACAGACGCGAACAAGATCCTGGAAGAGCTCGGTAAGCCGGGATCCTTGCAGTTCTATGATGAGAACTGGAATGTTGTACTGGAAGGAACCGATGTAGCTTCTGCGAAAGCTGTGATCTATAAAGACCAGCAGACAGGAAACAATAACTATGAAGTAGCGCTTACATTTACCGATGAAGGTACTAAGAAATTCGCAGATGTGACTGCAGCGAACGTCGGCAAGAAGATCGCGATCGTTTACGATAATGTGATGTACTCTAACCCGACCGTACAGCAGGCGATCACAGGCGGACAGGCCTCTATCTCCGGCATGACTTCCTATGAAGAGGCTGAGAATCTTGCGTCCACGATCCGTATCGGTTCCCTTTCCCTGGAACTGGAGGAACTCCGTTCCAACGTGGTAGGCGCGAAACTTGGTCAGGAAGCGATCACGACAAGCTTAAAGGCCGGCGCGATCGGTTTCGGAATCGTATGCGTATTCATGATCGTAGTTTACCTCATCCCGGGTCTTGCGGCATCCCTTGCACTCTGCCTCTATGTGGCATTGATGCTGATCCTGCTCGCGGCCTTTGAGGTTACATTAACACTTCCGGGTATTGCCGGTATCATCCTTTCCATCGGTATGGCGGTTGATGCGAACGTCATCATCTTCACCCGTATCAAGGAGGAGATCGGTCTCGGAAAGACCGTTCATTCCGCAATCAAGACAGGTTTTGCGAAAGCGTTATCCGCCATCGTCGATGGTAACGTGACAACACTGATCGCAGCGGCTGTTCTTTACTGGAGAGGATCCGGTACAGTTAAGGGCTTCGCTACAACACTTGCCCTTGGTATCGTTCTTTCCATGTTCACAGCACTTTTCGTTACAAAGTTCACACTGAACACCCTGTATAACCTTGGCTTCCAGGATCAGAAGTTCTACGGAATCAGAAAAGAGAAGAAGGCGATCAACTTCCTCGGAAAGAGAAATATCTGCTTTATCATCTCAGCTGTCATGATCCTCGCAGGTGTTGCAGGAATGGTAATGAACAAGTCCTCCATCGGAAACGCGTTCAATTACTCCCTTGACTTCCAGGGCGGTACCTCCACAAGCGTGACCTTCAATGAGGACATGTCTCTGGAGAGAATCTCAAGCGAGGTCGTTCCGGTAGTCGAATCCATCACAAACAGTGCGGATACGCAGACACAGAAGGTTGCCGGAACAAACGAGGTGATCATCAAGACAAGAACCTTAAGCGTGGAAGAGCGTCAGGCATTAGACGAGGCACTTGTTGAGAACTTCGGTGTTGATGAGTCAAAGATCACCGCAGAGAGCATCTCCGGTGCGGTAAGTGCTGAGATGAAGCGCGACGCGGTTATGGCTACAGCGATCGCTACCGTATTTATGCTTCTCTATATCTGGGTACGATTCAAGGATATCCGTTTCGCTGCAAGTGCTGTTTTAGCCCTTGTCCATGACGTATTGGTTGTAGTTGCATGCTATGCCCTCGCAAAGTGGTCCGTTGGTTCCACAGCGATCGCCTGCCTGCTTACCATCGTCGGATACTCTATCAATGCGACGATCGTTATCTTCGACCGTATCCGTGAGAACATCAAGCTCATGGGACCGAAGGCGTCCACCGTTGATATCGTAAATACAAGTATCACCCAGACCTTCACACGAAGCATCAATACATCCCTGACGACCTTTGTCATGGTATTTGTTCTGTTCATCATGGGCGTATCCTCCATCCGTGAATTCGCACTCCCGTTAATGGCAGGTATCGTTTGTGGTACCTACTCTTCCGTATGCCTGACAGGCGCTATGTGGTATGTAATGACCACAAAGAAGCAGAAGAAGGACGCAGCTGAAAAACAGGCAAAGAAGGATGCTGAGAAGGCAGCAAAGGAAGCGAAGAAATCCGGAAAATAACTGGAAGAACGTCGTTTCGAAAATAACGATAAGGCAAGAGAAATATGAAATATAAGATTCTGGCAAAAGACGGACGTGCCAAACGGGCTGACGTAGAGACAGTCCACGGCACGATCCACACGCCGGTATTCATGAATGTAGGAACTGTCGCCGCGATCAAGGGCGCTGTGTCCACCGATGACCTTCGCGGGATCGGGACACAGGTGGAGCTTTCCAACACCTACCATCTTCATGTCCGGACCGGCGACAAGCTGATCAAGGAGCTCGGCGGCCTCCACAGGTTTATGAACTGGGATCGTCCGATCCTCACCGATTCCGGCGGATTTCAGGTATTTTCCCTCGCCGGACTCAGAAAGATCAAGGAAGAGGGCGTCTACTTCAACTCCCACATCGATGGTCATAAGATCTTCATGGGACCGGAGGAGAGCATGCAGATCCAGTCAAACCTTGGTTCCACGATTGCGATGGCATTCGATGAGTGCGCTCCGCATCCGTGTACCAGAGAATACATGGAGAATTCTGTCGCGAGAACTACAAGATGGCTGGCGAGATGCCAGGCGGAGATGGCGAGATTAAATTCCCTGCCGGATACCGTCAATAAGGAACAGCTTCTGTTCGGCATCAATCAGGGCGGAACCTTCGAGGATATCCGGATCGCGCATGCAGATACGATCTCGAAGATGAACTGCGACGGCTACGCGGTCGGCGGACTTGCGGTTGGTGAGAGCCACGAGGAGATGTACCGCATCCTCGATGCGGTGGTTCCGCATCTCCCGGAAGAGAAACCGACTTACCTGATGGGCGTCGGAACCCCGGCGAACATCCTTGAGGCGGTGGACCGCGGCGTCGATTTCTTCGACTGCGTTTACCCGACAAGAAATGGCCGTCATGGTCATGTATATACAAACCACGGAAAGATCAACCTGTTTAATGAGCAGTTTTCAAAGGATATGCG
>OOBW01001131.1_pt1 | contig 13247 bp, 12 predicted proteins | sample 1671701 | NCBI WGS metagenome assembly OOBW01 (sample SAMN06348183, study PRJEB24527) | human gut metagenome | biome: human gut; feature: ankylosing spondylitis patient; material: feces | host: Homo sapiens | place: China | collected 2015-10 | reverse complement strand
TTTACAAAACAAAGAGAGGGGGGCATTTGCAAAAAAGCGGCAAATGCCCCGTTTTTGCGCTGATTTTTTCACATTTTACAAAAACTTAACAAGGAAAAGAAAGATGATTTTACATAGATTTAACATTCAGATGATGATATATTTTACAATTCTTCTGTATCATTGCTAACTGTGGAGAAAAGAAAAAACACTTTTGAAAAAAAGGAGATTAAGTAAAATGAAAATGAAAAAGTTTATCGCAGTTTTGGCAACAGTAGGTATGGTAGCAGCACTGGCAGTAGGATGTGGTTCTGGAGATGATGCATCTGCTGATAAAGGAACAAAGACAGAAAGTGCGTCCAGTGACTGGGATTCTTCCAATGATATCACAATCGTATCCAGAGAAGATGGATCTGGAACAAGAGGAGCTTTCGTAGAGCTGTTTGGTATTCAACAGGAAGTTGACGGAGAAAAAGTAGATATGACAACTGTGGATGCACAGGTTACAAATAATACATCTGTTATGCTTACAACAGTAGCAGGGGATGAGTATGCCATCGGATATGTATCTCTGGGATCTCTGGATGAGAGTGTAAAAGCGCTTAAGATTGATGGAGCAGAAGCAACAGAAGAAAATATCGAAAATGGTTCTTACAAAGTATCAAGACCGTTTAATATTGCAGTAAAAGAAGGTGCTGACAATGAAGTTGCAAATGATTTCATCACCTATATCATGAGTACAGAAGGTCAGAAAATCGTAGCAGACAACGGTTATATTCCGGTTGCCGATACAAAAGCATATGATGGAACAAAACCGTCAGGAAGCGCAGTAGTAGGAGGATCTTCTTCTGTATCACCGGTTATGGAAAAACTGATCGAGGCATACAAAAGTGTAAATCCGAATGCAAAGATCGAGCTGCAGACATCTGATTCCACAACAGGTATGACATCGACTCTGGAAGGAAGCTATGATATTGGTATGGCATCCCGTGAACTGAAAGAGGAAGAAGTGGGACAGGGATTACAGGCAACGGTGATCGCAACCGACGGAATCGCAGTGATCGTAAACAATGACAACCCGACAGAAGAGTTAAGTTCTGACCAGGTGAAATCCATCTACACAGGAGAAACTTATACCTGGGATGAAGTAACTGAATAATTGATAAGAGGAAAGAAGAATGAAATCAAAAGCATGGACTGAAAAATTCATGCAGGGAGTATTCTTGATAGCCGCCTGTACTTCTGTACTGGCGGTAGCTCTCATTTGTATCTTTTTGTTTGCAAATGGAGTCCCTGCAATCAGAGAAATCGGGTTCGTAAAATTTATTACCGGAGAACTGTGGAGACCGAACAATAATCTGTTTGGAATCTTCCCGATGATCATCGGAAGCTTATATGTAACAGCAGGTGCGATCGTGTTCGGAGTGCCGATCGGAATTCTGACATCTGTATTTATGGCAATGTACTGCCCGAAAAAAATATACAGACCGCTGAAAGCAGCAACAGAGCTGTTGGCAGGAATTCCTTCCGTTGTGTATGGATTCTTCGGTCTGGTCGTACTGGTGCCAATGGTACGGGAGTTCGGAAGAACATTAAAACAGATGGGAATCGTGGAAAAAGCAGGAGACGGAAAAGGACTTCTCACTACGTCGATCATTCTGGGAATGATGATCCTGCCGACAATCATCGGAACCACAGAGAGTGCGATCCGCGCTGTGCCGACCCATTATTATGAAGGAGCACTGGCTCTGGGAGCAACCCATGAGAGAAGTATTTTTACAGTTGTGATCCCGGCTGCAAAATCCGGAGTACTGGCAGGAATCGTGCTGGGAATCGGACGTGCGATCGGAGAGACCATGGCAGTTATCATGATCGTGGGAAATCAGCCGAGAATTGCACAAAATATCCTGCAGGGAATGCGTACACTGACAGGAAATATCGTACTGGAGATGGGATATGCGACAGGTCTGCACAGGGAAGCGCTGATCGCGACAGGTGTAGTATTATTTGTGTTCATCCTGATCATCAACTTCAGTGTGGCAATGCTGAAAAGGAGGACAGAACATGAGTAATCAGACTGGAATCGGAGAAAAGCTGAAAAGCTATTTAAAACATCCGGGCTCATTTATTGTAATGCTTCTGGTGATGCTGGGAGCAATTATCACGTTTGCGGTTCTGCTGTTTTTGATCGCTTATATTCTGATCAACGGAGTGCCGCATATCAAGCCGTCTTTGTTCGCGTTCGAATATACATCTGAGAATGCCTCTTTGATGCCGGCTTTGATTAACACGATTATCATGACGCTGCTTTCTTTGCTGATCGCGGTTCCGTTTGGAATCTTCTCTGCGATCTTCCTTGTAGAGTATGCAGGGAAAGGGAATAAATTTGTGGAAGTGATCCGTCTGACAACAGAGACACTTTCCGGAATCCCTTCCATCGTATATGGATTGTTCGGAATGTTGTTTTTTGTCAATACATTAGGATGGGGATTTTCCCTGCTGGCCGGTGCGTTTACACTGGCGATCATGATCCTTCCGCTGATCATGAGAACAACAGAAGAAGCGTTAAAAGCAGTTCCGGATTCCTTCAGGGAGGGAAGCTTTGGACTGGGAGCAGGAAAGCTGCGTACCGTATTTAAGATTGTACTCCCGTCGGCAATTCCTGGAATTTTAGCAGGAATCATCCTGGCGGTTGGAAGAATTGTGGGAGAGACAGCGGCGCTGATCTATACAGCAGGTACTGTTGCACAGGTACCGTCAAATGTTTTTGGTTCTGGAAGAACTCTGGCAGTTCATATGTATAATCTGTCCAGTGAAGGACTGTACATGGATCAGGCATATGCAACAGCAGTCATTCTTCTGATACTTGTAGTCGGAATTAATACGATTTCGAGCGTAATCGCGAAAAAACTGACAAAAGCATAGAGAGAAAGGAATAAACAATGGGGAAGATCAGTGTGAAAAACCTGGATTTATATTACGGAGATTTTAAAGCACTCAAAAATATCAATCTGGAAATAGAGGCAAATAAAATTACAGCGTTTATCGGACCGAGTGGATGCGGAAAGTCCACGTTATTAAAGTCCATCAACCGCATGAATGATCTGGTGGAAGGATGCCGCATCGATGGTGAGATCCTTCTGGACGGACAGAATATCTTCAAAGGAATGGATGTGAACCTGCTCCGTAAGCGGGTAGGAATGGTGTTTCAGAAACCAAACCCATTTCCAATGAGCATTTATGACAATATTGCCTATGGACCGAGAACACACGGAATCCGTTCCAAAGCAAAACTGGATGATATTGTAGAAAAGTCACTGCGAAATGCGGCAATCTGGGATGAGTGTAAAGACCGTCTCAAAAAAAGTGCGTTGGGAATGTCCGGAGGACAGCAGCAGAGAGTCTGTATTGCCAGAGCGCTTGCAGTAGAACCGGAAGTACTTTTGATGGATGAGCCGACATCCGCTCTGGATCCGATCTCTACATCGAAGATAGAAGACCTTGCGATGGAACTGAAAAAAGATTATACTATTGTTATGGTAACACATAACATGCAGCAGGCGGTACGTGTGTCGGATAACACAGCCTTTTTCCTTCTTGGAGAAGTGATTGAGTACAACAACACAGAAACATTGTTTTCCATTCCGTCTGATAAGAGAACGGAAGATTATATTACAGGGAGGTTTGGTTAATTTATGCGCAACAAATTTGACAGACAGCTACAGATACTGGATGAGCAGCTTATTCATATGGGTGAGTTGTGTGAGAGTGCGATCGCGAATGCGACAAAGGCGTTGAGCGATGGAAGTATTGAGCAGGCAAAGGCAGTGATCAATGCGGATGCTGAGATCGATGAGATGGAAAAAGATATTGAAAAGCTTTGTCTGAAACTGCTCTTACAGCAGCAGCCGGTGGCAAAGGATCTGAGAAGAATCTCAGCGGCATTGAAGATGATCACAGATATGGAGCGAATCGGAGATCAGACGGCAGATATTGCAGAAATCGTAATTTCAGCCAATACAGAGGAAAGCGTAGATATCAAGGATATCGGAAGAATGGCATCTGTTGTAAGTAAGATGGTGCGCGACAGCGTCACATCGTATGTACAGAAAGATCTGGAGCTTGCGCGCCAGGTAATGCTGGAAGATGATAAAGTGGATCGCCTCTTTGACGATATCCGGGAAGAGATGGTAAATTATATCGCGATCAATAAAGGGCAGCGGGGCAGCCGGATCGTGGATCTGATCATGGTGACAAAATATCTGGAGCGTATCGGAGATCATGCGACCAACATTGCAGAGTGGGTGGAATTTTCCATTACAGGAGTACACCGAAACGGAGTGAATGTATAAGTGTAAAAAGGAGAAAAGATATGATTTATTGCGTGGAAGATGATGACAATATCCGCGAACTGGTCATTTACACTCTGGAGACGACCGGTCTTAAGGCAAAGGGATTTGCAGAAGGCACGGCATTTATGGAAGCTTTGGCGTTTGATACGCCAGAGCTTATTTTGCTTGATATCATGCTTCCGGGTGAGGATGGTCTGGAGCTTTTGAAAAAGCTGAAGAATTCCGCAAAGACGAAGGATATTCCGGTGATCATGGTGACTGCAAAGGGTGCAGAGTATGACAAGGTGATCGGTCTGGATTCGGGAGCGGATGATTATGTGACCAAGCCTTTCGGAATGATGGAGCTGGTATCCAGGATCAAAGCAGTTCTTCGAAGATCCGGCAGAGTGCAGGAGCAGGATATGCTGTCAGTCAACGGAGTCAGTGTAGATGTGAAAAAGCATGAAGTGAAAGTGGCAGGAGAAATCGTGACACTGACACTGAAGGAGTTTGAGCTCCTGGAGAGACTGATGAGAAACCAGAATATTGTACTGACAAGAGATCAGCTTTTAGAGGATATCTGGGGATATGATTTTGATGGAGAGACAAGAACGGTAGATGTGCATGTGCGGACACTCAGACAGAAGCTGGGAGAAAAAGGCGATATTATCAAGACTGTACGGGGAGTCGGCTACAGAATAGGAGGAGGCAATGAAGGCTAAGATCCAGAGAAGTATGCTTCTTGTTCTGTTTGTGACGATCCTGATTTTTTATGGACTTTTGACACTGGTTATGTATCAGAAGAACCTGACGCTGCTAAAAGAAGAAGTGAATCAGGAGGCCAGGTATATCCGGACTGCTGTCGATATTTCGGGACCAGCGTATCTGAAAGAAATGGACGGAGTGGATATAAAAACCCGGGTCACGAGAATCAGTACGGAGGGAAAGGTGCTTTATGATTCAGGCAATGACGCAGAAACACTGGAAAATCACAGCAAACGTCCGGAGGTAAAAGAGGCGCTTGCAAGTGGAACCGGTGAGGATGTCCGCGTATCCGGAACCGTTGGAAAAGAGATGTATTATTATGCGATCCTTCTGCAGGATGGCTCTGTACTTCGCGTGGCAAAGACGATGGACAATCTGGGAGCTATGGCAAGAGATACACTTCCGGTGATCGGGGTACTGGCAGTTGTGATGATGATATTTGCATGGATTCTCGGGCGCTGGCAGACAGAACGGCTGATTCGTCCGATCAATGAACTGGATATTGAGCATCCGCTGGAAAATGTGGTCTATGAAGAATTAAGGCCGCTGTTGACTGCGATGGACAGACGGAACAAAGAAAAAGCGGCAGTGGAAGATATGAGAAAAGAGTTTTCCGCAAATGTCTCTCACGAATTGAAAACGCCGCTGACTTCGATTTCCGGCTATGCGGAGATCATGAAAAACGGACTGGTCCGTCCGGAGGATATTCCCAATTTTTCAGAGCGGATTTACAAAGAAGCAAAACGCCTGATCACATTGATCGAAGATATCATAAAATTATCCAAACTGGATGAAGGCTCCGTAGAGATTGAAAAAGAAGAAGTAGATCTTTACGAACTGAGCAGAGAGATTATCAGCAGACTGTCCATGCAGGCAAGTATGAAGCATGTTCATGTTTCTCTTTCAGGAGAGCCGGTAACCTATGTGGGAATCCGGCAGATCCTGGATGAGATGATCTACAATATTTGTGAGAATGCGATCAAATATAATGTAGAGGGCGGAAGTGTCTCTGTCTGGGTAGGCAGCACACTGAATGGCCCAAAAGTTCAGGTGAATGATACCGGGATCGGGATACCGAAAGAGCATCAGGAGCGAATCTTTGAGCGGTTCTACAGAGTGGATAAAAGTCATTCCAAAGAGCGGGGCGGCACAGGGCTGGGACTCTCCATCGTGAAGCATGGAGCGCTGCTTCACAATGCAAAGGTAAGTGTGGAGAGTGATACCGGAAAAGGAACACGGATGGAAATTCTGTTTGAGACATCTCAGTCAGAGTGATGTAAAAGCGTTCTGGGTGGTTCGTGAAATTCTGTTTTGTAGGCTCGTGAAAATGTGGAGTAATCCTGAAAGCCGCTTGCAAGGCAGGCCTGCGTGATCGGCATCCCATCCAGGATCAAAGTGCGGGCAAGCAAAAGCCTGCGGTAGGTGATATAATTTCCGATGGTATATCCAGTTTCCGCTTTGAAGAGGCGCATCATATAATATTTGCTCAGATAAACCCGGGAAGAGAGAAAATCTACGTCCAGAGATTCTGTCAGGTGCTGGTTGATATACTGGATCAGATCGACGATCTTCGGATTGTACAGACTGGTGTCCAGAAATTCTACCCGGTTTTTAATGGCAGCCCGGTTGAGGTGGATCATAAATTCCAAAAATAAGATCTGTCGGTACAGACTGCCGGCATATTCCGTATCAGAAAAAGAACGTTCCAGGCGGTTCGTGATCTTGAAAAGAGAGCTTTTTTCAAGAGAATGAATGCGCAGCACATTGGAATGTTCTTTTTTTGCTTTTTCAAAACAATAGGAAAGATCATAGTCATCAGTCCGGTAGGCATCAATAAAACCGGGAGAAATATAGACGATGATCCGTTCATAGGGAAGAGAAGGATCCACCTGAACCCTGTGGATATCATTCCGGTTTACGAGGACAATGTCGTAAGGTTCCAAAGGATATGTCTTTCCTTCTACAAAGTATTGCACATTACCGGAAATAAAAATCGTGATTTTGTGGAATTCGTGGTAATGAAATTCAAATTCTGTGGAAATCTGATCGGTCAGATGAAAAATCTTAAAGTCACTGTTTAAGTATCCCCGCTTATTGTATCCGCCCATAATAACCTCCTGAAAAATAAGATACTTTCAGTATAGAGCATTATTTGCAATATAGAAAGCATTTTCTCTATTCTATTTGAAGAAAATGCGGGATATAATAAAAACAGAGACAAATCAGGAAGCAATATCGAGGAGGCAAAAAAATGGATATCACATTAGAACGTTATCACGGGTTGGGAAACGATTATCTGGTCTATGATCCAAATAAAAATGAACTGGAGCTGAATGAAGAAAATGTGAAAATGCTCTGTAACCGGAATATGGGGCTTGGAGCAGACGGAATTCTGGAAGGACCGTTAATGGAAGAAAAGCAGATGGCAGTCCGTATCTGGAATCCGAACGGAAGCATTGCCGAAAAGAGCGGAAACGGTGTGCGGATTTTTGCCAAATATTTGAAAGATGCAGGATATGTACAGAAGAAGCATTATACAATGCTGACCGATGGCGGCGAGGTAGAAATCACTTACCTGAATGAAGAGGGAAGCAGGCTGAAGGTTTCTATGGGGAAACTGTCATTCTGGAGTGATGAAATCCCGGTGATCGGAGAGCGCAGACAGGTTATCAATGAGGATATGGTATTCGGGCGGACATTGTACCCGGCAACCTGTGTATCCATCGGAAATCCGCATTGCGTGATCCCGATGCAGGAGATTTCAGAGCCACTGGTGTGTAAGATCGGAAGGGAGTCCGAGCGCGCAAGGTATTTCCCGAATCATATCAATACAGAACTCATGAATGTCATTGATATGAACAATATCGCAATTGAAACTTACGAAAGAGGAGCCGGATACACCATGGCAAACGGAACCGGAGCATGTGCGGCAGCAGGTGTTGCGTACAAACTGGGACTGACCTCTAACAAAGTAATCGTTCATATGCCGGGTGGAGAGCTTCAAGTAGAGATCGGAGATGACTGGGAAGCCTATATGACGGGAGATGTGTTCTATGTGGCAGCAGTAAAATTGAGCAGCGAATTTGTGGAAATGCTGCGTGCAGTATAGAAGAGAGAAGCAGAGGGCGGATGCTCTCTGCTTTTTTAATACAAGAAATTCTCTTGCGGCCGGAACTCAGATGTGCTACGATATCTATAACAAAAGAGGAAGGATGATAGTATGCTGATAACAGTTGATTTTAACAGCGAAGAAGCAATCTATATGCAGCTTCGCAATCAGATTATCATGGGCATTGCGACTTCGGTGATCAGAGAAGGAGATTCCCTGCCTTCTGTACGGCAGCTGGCAGATACTGTGGGAGTCAATATGCACACAGTGAATAAAGCGTATACTGTTTTAAAGCAGGAGGGATTTATCCAGCTGGACAGAAGACACGGGGCAGTGATTGCTCTGGATGCAGATAAGCTGCAGGCTTTGGAAGAGATGCGCGGACAGCTTCAGATCGTGCTGGCAAAGGCACATTGTAAGGAGATCACCAGAGAAGAAGTGCATGAACTGGTGGATGAGATATTTGATAATTATGAATAGCAGGAGGAGTATATGCAGAATCAATATACAAGACAGGCAGAACGTGCGATAAAATATGCAGCCAGGATGGCGAGAAAACTAAAGCATCCATATATCGGAACAGAGCATCTCCTTTTAGGACTGCGCAGCGAGATCACAGGTGTGGCAGGCCAGGTGCTGGCATCCCACGGAGTGGACGAAGAGCAGCTTCTGCATCTGATGGATGAGCTAATCGTTCCGGGAGAAGAGATTTTACAGCAGGATGATCCAAAAGAAAGTCCGAGACTGGAGTATATTCTGGAAAATGCAAAGAAAGAGGCGCTGCATCTGCGCACCGGAGATGTTGGAACAGAGCATTTGCTTTTGGCGATCATGCATGATGCAGACTGCGTGGCAGCCAGGATGCTGATCACCCTGAACATCAATTTGCAGAAGATCCTGCAGGATGTATTAAATGCGGCAGGGGTAGATGCAAAAGAATATCAGGAAGAGATTCAGGAAGACGGACGTACCAGAAGAGGCGCCGTTGACCAGTACTGTACAGATCTGACTGCCGAGGCAGCAGAAGGAAAACTGGATCCGGTGATCGGCAGAGAGGATGAGATCTATCGTCTGATGCAGATTTTGAGCCGGCGCACCAAGAACAATCCTTGTCTGATCGGAGAACCGGGAGTCGGAAAGACCGCTGTGATAGAAGGACTTGCAGAACGGATCGCGGCAGAAGTTGTTCCGGAAGGGATGAAGGGAAAAAGAGTTCTGACTCTGGATCTGCCTGCGCTGATCGCAGGCTCCAAATACCGCGGAGAATTTGAAGAACGCATGAAAAGTCTGATTTCGGAAGTGAAAGCGGATGGAAACAGCATTTTATTTTTAGATGAGATTCACACCATGATCGGAGCGGGAGGCGCAGAAGGAGCCATTGATGCTTCCAGTATTTTAAAACCTTCACTTGCCAGAGGAGAGATTCAGCTGATCGGTGCAACGACCATTGCAGAGTATCGCAAATATATCGAAAAGGATGCGGCACTGGAGAGAAGATTCCAGCCGATCACGGTAGAAGAACCTTCGAAAGAGCAGTGTATGGAGATTTTACAGGGATTACAATCCCGTTATGAGTCACATCACCGGGTGACAATTTCAAAAGAGGCGCTAAAGGCAGCTGTAGAATTGTCAAAGCAATACATCACAGACAGAAATCTTCCGGACAAAGCAATTGATGTTCTGGATGAGGCTTGCTCAAAGGCCAGCCTGAAAGGATATAAAGTACCGGACAATCTGCAGCAGATGGAAGATGAGCTGAAAGAACTGGCAAAACAAAAAGAAGCGAGCATCCGCAAAGGGGATATGAAGGCAGCAGCAGATTTTCATGCAAGAGAGAAAGAGGCAGAGACAAAACTGGAAATGCTCAGAAAACGTTTCCACAAAAAACAGGCATCCGCACATCCGGAGGTAAGCGGAGATGATATTGCGGATGTCGTGTCAGTCTGGACGAAGATCCCGGTACAGAAATTAAAAGAGACAGATGCACACAGATTGCAGAAACTGGAAGAGACACTCCACAAAAGAGTAATCGGACAGGAGGAAGCAGTCAGCGCAGTCACGCGGGCAGTGAAGCGCGGACGTGTGGGATTAAAGAGCCCGAATCGTCCGATTGGTTCTTTCTTATTCCTCGGACCGACCGGTGTCGGTAAAACAGAGCTTTCCAAGGCTCTGGCAGAGGCATTGTTTGGAAGAGAAGATTCTATGATTCGGGTCGATATGTCTGAATATATGGAAAAACATTCTGTGGCAAAGATGATCGGTTCTCCTCCGGGATACGTGGGACACGATGAAGGTGGACAGCTCAGCGACAAAGTAAGAACACATCCATATTCTGTAATCTTATTCGATGAAATCGAAAAAGCCCATCCGGATGTATTTAACATTCTGTTGCAGGTGCTGGATGACGGTCGTATTACAGATTCACAGGGAAGAGTTGTTGATTTCAGTAATACAGTGATCATTATGACCTCCAATGCCGGGGCGAAAGCAATCGTAGATCCGAAAAAACTCGGGTTTGCAGTAAAAGAAGATAAAGCAGACGATTACAAGAGAATGAAACAGAATGTGATGGACGAAGTGAAGATGATCTTCCGTCCGGAATTTTTGAACCGGATCGATGAGATTATCGTATTCCATGCACTGGGTGAAGAGCACTTGAAGAAGATTGTCAGTCTGATGTGCCGTGAATTTACAAAACGAGTCAAGACACAGCTGGATATCAGCCTGACCCTGAGGGATTCTGCGAAAAAACGGATTGCGGAAAAAGGCAAAGATACAAAATACGGAGCGCGTCCGCTTAGAAGAGCAATGCAGACAGAGCTGGAAGATAAGCTGGCAGAAGCAATCCTGAATGGGGAAGTGAAACCGGGCGAACAGATTGAGGCAGGAGTTTCCGGAAAAGAAATAAAATTTTACTTAAAGAATGCAAATTAAGTAGAAAAAGAATTTGATATATTATATAATACAGACAGAAGAAAAGAGCTCTTGCCGCAAGTGATGGCGGGATGCAGAAATACCTAGGAGGACAAGGAAAATGGCAATCGTAAAAGAATTATTACGCACAGAAGAAGACGGAAGACTGAGTTTTGGAGACTATACACTGGCGTCTAAAACGAAGCTGGATAATTTCGAATTTGAGGGCGACTTATATAAAGTAAAGACATTTTCAGAGATCACAAAATTAGAAAAAAACGGAATGTTTGTATACGAATCTGTTCCGGGAAGTGCGGTAGAGAACTTTAAACTCACAGATACAGAGGTCGCTTTTCAGATTTCTGCACCGGAGGATGTACAGTTTACACTGGAACTTGAGCCGGAGAGTGAATACGAAGTGCTTCTGGATGGTGTTTCAGCCGGAAAGATGACCACAAATCTGAGCGGAAAGCTGAGTGTCAGTGTTGAGATCAGCGAAGGGGAAGCTGTGGACGTCAAAGTAGAAAAATGCTGATTGCAAGAGTAGAAGACATTTTATAATCAATAAGAGCAGAGAGCTGGGGCTGTGAATGAAAACAGCGTTCAGCTCTTTTTTATGGAGGAGTATATGGCAAAAGGAAAGAAAAGTATTTTTTTCTGTCAGAATTGCGGACATGAAGAGGCAAAATGGCTGGGGCAATGTCCGGTTTGTAAAGAATGGAATACATTCGCAGAAGAAAAAGTGAGTGCCGGATTGAGCCGCGGGACAACGGCAGCTGCAAAGCAGAGTAAAACAGCAGAAGTAGTTCCGCTTTCTCAGATCAGTGCCAGGGATGATACCAGGATGCTGACCGGGATGAAAGAACTGGATCGGGTGCTTGGAGGAGGTATCGTCTCCGGTTCTCTCGTTCTGGTCGGAGGGGACCCGGGGATTGGAAAATCAACCCTGTTATTGCAAGTGTGTCAGAGGCTGTCGGCATCAAGAAAAATTTTATATATTTCAGGAGAGGAGTCGCAGACTCAGATCAAATTGCGTGCAAATCGTATGGGAAGTTTTACAGATCATATGCTGTTGTTATGTGAAACAAATCTGGATACCATACGTACAGCCATTGAGAGACAAAATCCGGAGCTTGTGATCATTGATTCGATTCAAACGATGTACAATGAAGAAGTATCCTCAGCGCCGGGAAGTGTTTCGCAGGTAAGAGAATCTACCCATGTGCTGATGCAGCTGGCAAAGGGGATGGGGATTCCGATCTTTATTGTTGGACATGTGACAAAGGAGGGGACTGTAGCAGGTCCGAGAGTGCTGGAACATATGGTGGATACGGTACTTTATTTTGAGGGAGACAGACATGCTTCCTATCGGATTCTGCGTGCGGTAAAAAACCGTTTTGGTTCTACCAACGAGATCGGTGTGTTTGAAATGCGAAGAGAAGGACTGGTAGAAGTGGAAAACCCCTCCGAATATATGCTGAGCGGAAAGCCGGAAAATGCATCTGGTTCTGTTGTGGCATGCTCTATGGAAGGAACACGTCCGATTCTGATCGAGATTCAGGCGCTGGTCTGCCAGAGTAACTTCGGAATGCCAAGAAGAACGGCAGCAGGAACGGATTATAATCGTGTAAATCTTCTGATGGCGGTACTGGAAAAAAGAATTGGACTGCCGCTGTCAAATTATGATGCCTATGTCAACATTGCCGGAGGGATTAAAATGAATGAACCGGCAATTGATCTGGGAATCATCATGGCGCTGGTTTCCAGTTACAAGAACCGGGCGATCGATGAAAAGATGATCGTATTTGGAGAAGTTGGATTAAGCGGAGAGGTGCGTGCAGTCAGCATGCCGGAACAGCGAGTGGCAGAGGCTAAAAAACTGGGATTTGAGACCTGTATCCTTCCCAAAGTATGTCTGGATATGGTAAAAGAAATCAAAGGAATCAAACTACTGGGGGTAGGAAATATCAGTGATGCGATAAACCTTCTGTAAATAGATATAAGGATCAATCTCGAATTCAAAAATGCAGGCGAATTGTCTGAATTATCTGAATTAAATAAAAAATAAAAAAATCATTGACAATTCACCTGCACAGTGATAAGATAGCACATGTCGCTGAAACAGACCGATGAAAAGAATAAGCCCAAGG
>OOBW01001121.1_pt1 | contig 13313 bp, 9 predicted proteins | sample 1671701 | NCBI WGS metagenome assembly OOBW01 (sample SAMN06348183, study PRJEB24527) | human gut metagenome | biome: human gut; feature: ankylosing spondylitis patient; material: feces | host: Homo sapiens | place: China | collected 2015-10 | reverse complement strand
TTACAAAGCAGGACTTTAATGATGATGCCTGTTCAGAAAGGAAAGGAGGTCATCCTTTTGAAAAAGCTGATAAGAAAATATGGGCACGTATGGATGCTATCCTATGCATTCATCTATATCCCCTGGTTTACAAGACTTCAGGAGAACATAAACAAACCTTACCACGTCATGCACACGGCACTCGATGATATGATTCCTTTCGAAGAGATCTTTATCGTACCTTATCTGATGTGGTTTTTATATGTAGCAGCCACCATCGCATTTTTCTTCTTTCGGAATCGTGATGATTATTACAGGCTCTGCACCTTCCTTTTCACAGGAATGACGATCAGTCTTCTCGTCTGCTCCCTGTTCCCGAATGGAACGGACTTCCGTCCGGCAATCGATCCGGATAAAAATATTTTCTGTTACCTGGTATCGAGACTCTGGAGCATTGATCCGTGCATCAACGTCTTCCCGAGCATCCATGTATACAACTCCGTCGGTGTCCACATCGCGGTCTGCCGCAGTGAGGAGTTAAAGAAACATCCGATGATCGTCCGGGCATCCGGCATTCTGATGGTTCTGATCTGCCTGGCAACAATGTTCTTAAAGCAGCACTCCGTGATCGATGTGGTCGGCGCGCTTCTCATGGCATCCGTTATTTACCCGATCGCTTATGCGCCGGAGGCGGAAAAGAAGAAAAAGTACGAGACGAGCTTCTAAATATAATAACTTCAAACCTATGCAGGACGGTTTTTACGACCGTCCTGTTTTTTGCTGTTTTCTCTAATTTTTATATTCACAGGAGCCCTTCACCGCCTGCCTTTTTTGAATGTGCGACAGCAAAAACAGCCATCCTCTTTACCTGCCATATAAGCATGCAAAAGAACAGCTGTCTTTACTTTTTTATCTTACTGTCACTTTCTATATCCTGTCGTAAAATCCACTACATTCCGGTACGGCGTCCCGTTCGCCCAGGCCGCAAGGTTTTCTCCCGCAATCCGGACAATCCGTTCAAAGGTCTCCGGAAGGAAAAAATTTCCTGCCACATGAGGCGTGATCACAAGGTTCTCAAGATCCCACAACGGGCTGTCCGCCGGAAGCGGTTCAGGCTCCGTCACATCGAGGCCACAGCCGCCGAGATGTCCATCTTTTAAGACTTTATAGAGTCCATCCGGATCGATGGCATTTCCGCGGCCCACATTGATGAGGTACGCGCCCTTTTTCATCAGGCGGAGTCTTCTCTCGTCCATGATGTGGTTCGTAGCGCTTCCGCCCGGAAGGACCATGGCAACAATATCTGCCCGGCCTAAGAGCATATCCAGATCATCCATCGTGTGCTGCTCATCCAGGTAATCCGGCTTATTCCGTTTCGTGCGGCGGACACCAATCACATGGGCACCCAACGCGTGGACCTTTCTCGCGTAATCCCCGCCGATATCGCCCAGACCCAGGACAAGGATCGTGGAACCTTCCACGGAAATGATGTTTCCCATGGCTTTCCATACATGCTCTGCCTGGTTCGCATGGTACTGGTTTAAACGTCTGATCAGGTCGAACGTAAGACCCAGCATATGCTCGGAGACCGCGAGTCCGTAAGCGCCTGTGGCGTTTGCGAGCACTGCTCCCTCCGGCATCACACCGGCCTTGATATAGAGATCTGCCCCAGCAGAGTTTAACTGGAGCAGCTCCAGGTTCTTCGCGCCGGAGATCAGGGATGGATCCACGTTTCCGACGATAACATCTGCCTGTTCCACGTCCTCCTTTGTGACTTTCTCGCCGTTCACATATCGGATGCAGCAGTTCTTGTCACCTGAGGCGGCTTTTTCTTCAAGGAACTTCTTGTGATCCTCGTTTACCGGGATCACCACCAGAATATTTTTCTCTAAATCCGCCATGTGTAATCCTCTCCAATCGGTCTTGTCGCTTCTTTTAACCACTCGTTCTCTTCCTCAGTCATATACGGGGAAAGCTTCTCGCAGACTTCTTTATGGTACGCGTTCAGCATTCTCACATCAGACGGCTCCATAACGGAAATATCCACCGCATCGAGATCGATGGGCGCAAATGTCATATTCTCGAAGCACATGAACTGACCGTACTCATTCTTCTCTGCCTTTCTGCAGAGGGACAGGTTCTCAGTACGGATTCCGTGGCTGCCCTCGATGTAAAGCCCCGGCTCGTCGGATGTGAGCATGCCCTCCTCCAGAACGCAGGAATCCTGACGCTCCGGAACGATGCGCCAGCGGATGCCGTTCGGTCGCTCATGGACAGCGGATAAGAAGCCAACGCCATGTCCGGTACCGTGGTTGAAGTCGAAACCTCGCTCCCAGAGGGGTCCTCTCGCAAGGTAATCCACATTGAGACCCCGGCAGCCGTATAAGAATTTCGCGTTCATCAGGCGGAGCATTCCCATCATGACAAGTGTAAAGTGTTCCTTCATCTCGTCTGTCACATGACCGACCGCGATGGTTCTTGTGACGTCCGTGGTTCCCTCATAGTACTGTCCGCCAGAGTCTACCAGATAGAAGCCATCTGTTCCCACCGGGCTCTCCTGCTCCTTTGTCGCATGGTAGTGGCACATCGCCGCGTTGGAGCCGAATGCGGAGATCGTCGTGAAGCTCGGTCCGAGGTAACCTTCCTGGGCCTTGCGGTAATCCTCCAGGCGCTCTGCTGCCTCTGTCTCTGTGAGTTCCACTTTTCCCGCGTTCTTCTTCATCCAGCACAGGAATTTCGTCAACGCCACGCCGTCCTTTAAATGAGCTTTGCGAAGGTTTTCCATCTCCACCGGGTTCTTCACTGCCTTCATCCAGGAAGTCGGGTTCATAGCCTCCACAATGCGGTTGGAGGCATCGATTTTCTTATAGAGGGCAAAGTTTACCTTACCCGGCTCTAAGAGGACCGTCTCGTTTCTGATCCCTGCCACCGCGTCGTAGATCGCGTCGTATTTTTCGATGGCGACATGATTCTCCTCAAAATAAGCGCGGAGCTCCGGGGAGAATTTGCGGCTGTTAATAAAAAGTCTCGCCTCATCCTCTGTGATTAGGGTGAATGCAGGTGCCAGTACATTTCCGTCGTCGGAATTTTTGCGGATATTAAAGAGCCATGCCACATCGTCAAGGCTTGACAGGATGTGCACGGTCGCGTGTTCCTTCTTCATCGCGGCTCTGAGGCGGGCAAGCTTCTCCGCAACGGTCTCACCTGCGTACTTCACGTCGAGGACCCACACCTCCGGTGCCGGAAGGATCGGGCGCTCTTCCCAGACCTCACCCGCAAGGTCATCGCCGACGGAAAGTGTGGCATGTTTCTCTGCCATCATGGTCTCAAATTTTCTTCCCTGGGCAGCATTTACCACGCGGCCGTCAAAGCCTAAAACGCCGCCTTCCGGCATATGGTCCATCAGGTATTCCTCAATGGTCGGGACGCCCTCCTCGCCCATCGCCATCAGACGTGTGTCCTGGCCTTCCAGCTCTTTCTTCGCCTGGACAAAATATCTTCCGTCTGTCCACATGCCGGAAAAAGCCTGGGTGATCACCATGGTCCCCGCGGAACCTGTGAAGCCGGACAGGAATGCGCGGCATTTGAAATAGTCCTCCACATACTCAGAATCGTGGAAATCGGAAGACGGAACATAGTACGCGTCCACATTTCTCACTTTCATCAGGGTCCTGAGTTCCCTCAAACGTTCATTTGCCATTTTTTTACCTCCATAAGCAGGAAAAGTTACCGCACACATCTTTGTGGACCGTAACTGTTTTCCTGAATATTTAATACCGGTCAGGCTTGCGCCGCCGGGTCGTTCTCATAATAAGTCTGTGCAGATCCGCATCCGCCTGCTGCTTACAGCAGCGGAATTCCCGCCTTCTTCGCCTCCTCACGGACCTCATCCGGCCACAAGGAAGACTGGATCTCACCGATATGGGCTTTTCTTAAGAAGAACATACAGATACGGGACTGTCCGATACCTCCGCCGATGGTGTATGGAAGCTCTCCGTTTAACAATGCCTTCTGGAATGCAAGCTTCTCGCGCTCCTCACAGCCTGCCGCCTTTAACTGCTCGTGCAGGGAGATCTCGTCCACGCGGATACCCATGGAGCTTAACTCAAGGGCAATGTCGAGAACCGGATAGTAGACGATAATATCGCCGTTTAATTTCCAGTCATCATAGTCCGGAGCACGTCCATCGTGGGGCTCTCCGGATTTTAACTTTCCGCCGATCTGCTCGATAAACACAGCGCCGTGAAGCTTCACGATCTCATACTCTCTCTGCTTCGGGGTGAGATCCGGGTAGAGGTCCTCAAGCTCCTGGGATGTGATAAACTCGATGTGCTCCGGGAGAACACGGCCGATATAGTCGTACTCGTATGCCATATAGTCCTCTGTGATTTTTAATGCCTTATATACGGCACGGACAGTCTCTTCCAGTGTCCCGCGTGTTCTCTCCTCCTTCGTGATCACCTTTTCCCAGTCCCACTGGTCCACATAGATGGAGTGGATGTTGTCGGTGTCCTCATCGCGGCGGATCGCGTTCATATCGGTGTATAAACCTTCACCCGGCTGGAAGCCGTACTGTTTCAACGCGTAACGTTTCCATTTTGCCAGGGAGTGGACAATCTCTGCCTTTCTTCCGCCTTCCTTGATATCAAAGGCAACCGGGCGCTCCACACCGTTCAAGTTATCATTTAATCCGGATTCCGGCGTTACAAATAACGGAGCGGAAACTCGGGTCAGATTTAACTGTTTTGTAAGTTCCTTCTGGAAGAAATCCTTCACGACCTTGATGGCGATCTGGGTCTCTTTTAAGTCAATATCCGGAGTATAACCGGCTGGTACAATAAAATTCATTGTCGTGCTCACCTTTCTATGCAGCATCCAATTTTCTGTCTTTTCCGCCGCCATAAAATGCCAAAACAGCGGCATTTTTCCTTTGCGCTTTATGCTGCCGGTATCCATCATATCATTATTTGGCGGAAAATGGAAGAAAAGTTTCATTCTTCCACACATTTCCCCAAAAACATGTTAAAATAGCTTTAACAGTTTAACATCAAAGGAGCGACCGAACATGAACATAGCGATCGTCGATGACCGAAAGACGGATTCTGACCGGCTTGTCGGATTTATTGATACATATGCGGAACAGCACAGGCTTCAGTGGGGGGCAATGGACCGTTTTTCCAGCGGGGAAGAGTTTTTGGGCGCGTTTACGGCCGGAAAGTATGATCTCATCTTCCTTGATATCTACATGGATGGCATCACCGGGATGGAGACGGCGAAGCGGATCCGGCGGGCGGATCATGGCTGCAGGATCATCTTTATCACCACCTCCCCTGAATTTGCCGTGGAGAGCTACGACGTGAGCGCATCCTTCTATCTCCTGAAACCTATTGAAAAGAACGGTGTGTTCGCTGCCCTCGACCGGTGCGGGCTCCAGGATGCTGAACGCACCAGGGCGGTGGAGGTTGCAACACATTTTGGAAAGACAGTTCTCCCGGTCCACGATATCTCCTACACCGAGTATGTCAGACGGCAGGTTCTCATACACCTTAAGAACGGGCAGGATATGGAAGTCTCCATGAGCCAGAAGGATTTCTCCGCCCTTCTGCTCCAGTATCCGTGGTTCTGCGACTGCATCAAGGGGATCCTCGTAAACTTTGAGGACGTGGATAAGCTTTTAGAAGACCGTTTTCTCTTAAAAAGCGGGATCCAGATCCCTATCAGCCGTCTGAAATACCGGAATGTGCGGGAGCAATTTCTTGAGTATTCCTATTCGAAAGTCCGGGGAGGTCAGTATGGCGGAACTGCTTATTAATGAATTTTTCAGCACTTATCCGTTCCACATGTTCGCGTATCTTCCGTTTCACACGAATCTGCGTTATCCGGGAAAAATAACGATCCTGCTCTCTGCCCTTGCGGAGATCATATATCTGGCAGTCTTCGCGATACTGGTCCATGCGGGGTTTCCAGCCGTATCTGTACAGTATCTTGCGATTCCCATTCTGGGATTTTTTCTCTACCATCTGGTTCAGGCAAACATCGGAATCGTCACATTCCAGTACACCTTTGTCCTTGACTACCTCATGGTGATCCGCGCCTCCTCCTTTTTTATCTGCAGACAGTTTCTGCACTGCGGATTCTACACCTGGCAGTCCGGCGTCACTACGTTACTCCTGGTGCTCCTCACCACCCGGTTTATGATAAAGCGGCTCACAGAGATCATCGACAGTCTCTCCGCGATCCAGGCGCCTGCAATCTGGAAAACCGCATGGCTTCTTCCATTTTCCGCCACGATGATCATCTTCCTTCTCACCGGCAATATCCGGGATGGGAATTTTGATCAGGCAGACCTTTTCGCCAGAGTCCTGCTGCTCGTCTGCATGTTCCTCATCAGCCACACGCTGATCATGCTCCTGCGCTTCTTTAAGGACCAGGCAGAAGCCGCGGCAAAATCGGAGACCATGGAAAAGCTCCTGGAGATCCAGTCAGACCAATACAGCCTTCTCACCGCCAGGATCCAGGACAACCGCCGGGCAAGGCACGATTTCCGCCAGCATCTGGCCGTCATCAGGGACTGCGCCGACCGCGGGGATCTCGCCTCCCTGAAAAATTATCTGAACGATTACGAAAACATGTTCCCGATCCAGGAGGTCCGCACCTACTGCAAAAACTACGCAGTCAACGCGATCCTCTCCTTCTACGCGGAAAAGGCAGAAAAAAACGGGATCTCCATGCAGGTCCCCATCCAGATGGCTGACCCGCCGGTGATCCCGGAAACGGAATTCTGTGTTCTGGTCGGAAATTTACTGGAAAACGCAGTGGACGCCTGCGCGGATACCGATGCGGAGATCCAGTCTTTCATCCGACTCCATGTAGTCCAGACCGGCTCCTCCATGCTCTCCATCACCGCCGACAACACCAGCTCCGGAAGTCCGAACTGGTCCGGAGATAAGCTGCTTTCCACAAAGCACTCCGGCTACGGCATTGGAACGGAGTCTATCCGCATGATCGCAGAGCGGTACAGCGGGGACGCGAGATTTAGGTGGAAAGACGGAATATTCTACGCGTCTGTGATGTTAAATCCGCAGGTTTGACCGCTGAGACCGGATTTTCGACCTCTGTTATCTCCTGATGACAATTTCATATCAGTACCTTCAGCTTTTATATGCCCTGAACGAATCATCCCGATTTTGGTCTTACATCCCCGGCACATACACGCCGCTCTCATTCACATAGAGCCCGTCCGGCGTCCTCCCGCTCTTATACATGGCTCCGCTCACCGGATCCAGATAGTAGGACTTGTTGTACAGGGTGATCCATCCTGTGGCCATATATCCGTCCTCCCGGAAATAGTACCACTTTCCGCTGATGTAGAGCCACTCTGCCGCCGCCCATGTGCCATCACCGTAGTCCCACCACCATCTGCCGTCAGCGCTCTGCTTCCAGGAGCCTGCGGCGTAGGATCCGATCTCCCCTGAGCGGACCCAGGCGCTCTTCGTGTTGTTTGTGGACTTCACGGAGCGGACCTCAAAGCTGTAGGATCCAGAGGTTCCCATCAGTCTCGAAAAATCGTACTTCGTTCCGTAGATCGTAAACTCGTCCCCCGTGAGACTGCCGTCCTTTAAGAGGCGGAGCTGGTAATATTTCGCCCCGCTGACCGCTGACCATATTCCCGTTCCGTAGGCATTCGGAGACCAGGCCACACCTGTGGGCGCCTTGACGGTACTTGTGGTGGATGCGGTAGTTTTCTTATCGAATGTCAGGCGGAACGTCAGCTCGACGGTACTTCTGTCATTTTTCTTTACCGCCTTCACGTACTCCGCTTTTCCGTATCCGTTTTTTGCGGAATCGGACAGTGTCAGGCGAAAGTCCTTTGAGGCTGTCCCGGAGAAATAATAATTATCCTCGTCCGCTACCTCCAGCGTCACCGTGATCTTCGGTGGATTGGACTCCGTATAGCCGTTTCCGTCGTTATTTTCGATATAAATGTTATCTACATAGTAAAGATCTGTATTATCCCCGTAGGGCGTCACTGTGACGTCCTCAGAGTCATTTTTAAGTCCCACAGTGCTGTCGATGGTCAGGTATATCTTTCCGACCGCTGTCTTGCTGGCTGCAAAAGCCGGAAACGCCGCAGGCACTGCCAGAACCGCCGCCAGCAGAAATCCCGCAATCTTCTTTCCAAATTTTTTCATGTCTTCTCCTTCCCGTAAGAAGTTCTTCCACTCGCTTCTCTTTATCCCCTCATATACCAGTTTGTGCAGAAAAACGTCCATGCAGAACAATTCTGCCGTACATTCTCCTGCACAAATCCGTCAGATATTCTTTCATTATCTGTTCTTAAAGATCTCAATGATCGCCCTGACCATCTGGACCAGCATGTTCCACATTCTCTCAAGCGGGTTCACATCCGCCTTCGCTGTCTCCGCATCGAGAAGCTCCGCGTCATCGTCCACGCTGATCTCCTCGGTTCTCATGATGATCTGCAGGGTGTTCGGCTCCGCGTTCTCATCGGAAGTGAAGGAAACCTTCTCCGCGTTTGGATCCATATTTAAGAAATTGTTGTCGTCCTCCATGTCGTTCCACTCATTGTCCATGGTGTCCTTCATAGTCCGGCCGGCCTTTCTCATGGAGCTGGTGCTGTCGAGGACGCTTAAACTCTTGTCGAGGACATTCAAACTTCCCTTGATGGAGTCCTTCGCCGCCGCGTCAAGGCTGTCCGCGCTGGCACGGACGGTATTCTGTACCAGAGTCAGGGAATCCGTGCTCTTATTAAGGGCATCCGTGGTTCGGTTTACGAGCTCCCCGGAATCATCCAGGGCTGACTGGAGATCCGGGTAATACACATCCAGGGAGTCCTTTAACGCCTTCACATCCTCGATCAGATAGTCCATCTGGTCTGTGGTCTGTGCCAGGTATTTTGATGTATTGGATACATCGTCGAGCATATCTGCTGTATCTGCCACAAGGGCATTGCTGGAGGAAGCCACCTGGCGGAGCGCTTTCTCCTTCTGCTTTAAGATTCCGATAAGTTCCTGGGCATTCAGCATTCCCGCATGTCCGGCGGAGGTGTCTGCTCCCGCTGCTGCCGCTGCCAGTGCCTGGGTATCTTCATCCCCTGCCTCACCGTTGCAGTAATCTGCGATCGCGTCCTGCATGGACTCCTGGGCAGAAGCCAGGTTTTTGATAAACTCCAGAACGCTCTGCTGAAGCTGTATGTCAAGCTTTTTGATCAGCTGAACGGAAGCGACTACGTTTCCAATACTGCCGGACGCGCCCTCAGAGCTATCCCTTAAGCCCCGTAAGCTCGTGTCCAGTCTGCGGATCGGCTCCTGCATGTTTCCGAGTGTGTTGACAACGTCTGTCATGCTGTTGTGGGCAACCTCGGAGGCATCCTTTGCAGTCTGGATATACGGAACGATGGTTCCAAGCTGCTCGGAGAGCGCCGTCAGGGAAGCCAGTGTCTGGTCATTGCTGTCCAGGATCTCGTCCTTGGAACCGCTGATGACGCCTCTCGCGCTCTCCGCCTCATTTAAGCCCTGGCGCAGCTCGTTGACGCCGCTTCTCATGGCCTCGACGGAAGCCGCCATCTGGTCCATGCTGTCGTATAACTGGTCACCGGCATCCTTCCAGGTGTCCTTGGCGTCCTTCAGGTCAACGATGTGCTCTAAGTCTTTCACCGTTCCCGGAACCATCGCCATGATGACACCGGAGGTCTCAAACTTGTCGCTGCCAATGCGGATCGTGTAATCGCCCTCCTCGCCCGGAAGCGCCGTGTACATGATCGCGGTCTGGGAACCGAGGCTCTGGGTCTGGGAATCTTCCGCTTCCACACTGTAGCACTTGCTCATATCAACAAGCATCGCTACCACTAACATCATATTGTTCTTATAGTAATCTCTCGCCGCCTCATTCGGTGTCGCTGTCACATGTACCTCCACCAGACCGGAAGCACCCGCAAGCTTCTCAGCGTCCGTCGGGACGCCGTTTAATTTGTAGGACACATCCATGGTCCACGGAAGTGTCACCGCGTCCTTATCGATCGCTCCCTTATAGTAGAAATATCCCTTGGTGTCCGCCGGGAGATTCCATGTGACCTTTCCGTCACTGATCTCCGGAGCTGTGTTGTTGGTCATATTTGTCACATCAAGATAATTTCCATAATCCGTAAAGCTTGTGAGACCATTTAAGCTCACACCCTTCACGACATTCACCTTATCAACGGAACCATAGTAATCCAGGTTCACGTACATCGCTTCATCGACGCTCACAGACGCCTCTGCCGCATAGACCGGCGCAGAAACAAGGCTGGTGCAGAGTGTGACAGCCGCCATGCCCGCTGCCATGATCCTTCTATTTTTCTGTCTCATCACCGTTCTCCTCCATTTCTTCTCTATCTGTCAATTCCGGCTCCGATTCCCTGCTGGCCGCCGCCTCGTTCTCATCGTCCTCGTAGGGATCTCCGCCTTCATCTGTACTCTCTTCTGTCTCGTCCCCGTTCTTTCCGGAACGTCTCTTCTCTCTCTGGTTCTTCACACGGCGGTGCAGGCGTCTCGCAAGAGCTGCCGCCGGTTTCTCGCCGACGATAAAATTGTCAAATAATGTTAACAGCAGCGGAAGCACCGTCAGTACCAGCACAAGGCTGAACAGTCCGCCTCGTCCGATCAGGTGTCCCAGGTCCGCGATGGCCGTTGTGGACGAGATCATATACACGATATATCCGGCCAGCGTGATGATGGATCCGGAAGTAAAAATCGAGGAACAGGACGCTGCGATGGCCTCCACACATGCCTTTTTCTTCGGCAGCGTCTTTCTCTTCGCCAGGTAGTTGTTTGCAAGCAGGATCGAGTAATCGACCGTGGCACCCAGCTGGATACTGCTGACGATGATATAACCCATGTACACCATCTCGACACCCTGGAAATACGGCATCGCCATGTTGATGAAGATCGCCACCTCGATGGGAATGATGACGAGGATCGGCATGACAGCCGACTTGAAGCTCATCATGACGACGAGGAATACGCCCGCCAGGGACAGAACATTTACATTCTCATAGTCCTTTACGATGAAGGACTTGATATCCTGGGTGGACGGAGTCTCACCGACGAGATAGCTTCCTTCCGGGTAATACTTCTTTACGATCTCCTGGATCGCGTCGGAGTCCTTGAATGCCTCGGCACTCTCGGTCTTCGTTCTCGTGTAGATCAGCATCCGGCAATAGCCGTCTTTATGTAAGAGCTCCACCGTGGACTTCGGGAGAAACTCTTCCGGGATCCCCTCCGGCAACGTATCCGCTAAAGCTGTAACGTTCTTTACATAGGATAGATCCTTGATCTCCTTCGCCATGGCCCGCTCATTGACCTCCGATGTGTTCGGATAGAGGGCGAGCAGCATGTTGCTTCGGCCGAAGATCTTCGTGATCTGCTGGTCATCTTCATAAACCTGTGTTCCCTCCGAGGCACCCATGGAGTCGTTTCCGTAAAGGAAATCGTTCAGGCCCTGGGCCGTGTATGCAAGCGGTGTCACGAGGACGATCACCGCGAACACGATGGGACGGATCCGGTAGATCGCTTTTCCAAGTCCGTGGAAATCCGGCATAAAGGAACGGTGCTTTGTCTTCTCATTGAGCTTCGCGAACTTCAGGATCATCGCCGGCATGAAGAAGACGACTGTCAGCAAGCTGAATACGATACCTTTCGCCAGGACAAGACCCAAGTCAAATCCGATGGAGAACTTCATCGTCACAAGGGCCAAGAAGCCGACGACTGTCGTCAGGCTGCTGGCGAAGATGGAATTGATCGCCTCCTGAACGGCGTTGATGATCGCGTCCTCCTCGTTCATTCCCTGCTTTCTGTAGTTCATGAACGCGTCAAGCAGGAAGATCGAGTAGTCCATGGATGTTGCCAGCTGCAGGATGATCGACACGTTTTCCGTCAGGAACGAGACGGTTCCGATAAAGATGTTCGTTCCCTTATTAAGCAGGACAGCGACGCCCATAACCAACAGGAATAATATCGGTTCCGTCCATGCCGTTGTCGTCACGGAAAGCACAGCGAAGATCATGATCACCGCCACAACGAGGATCTTGCTCATCTCGCTTGCCATGGACTCTGTCATGGATTTGTTCTGGACCGCCATGCCGACGTAGCATCCTTTGTCCCCTAAGAGATCCTTGATCTCGTCGATGGCAGTGGAGGTTCGGGTGGAATCACTCTCCTCCACAAATGTGATATCGTAGACCGCATTCCGGTCTTTGTAATAATCCTTGATCTCACTCTCATCAATGAAGTCTTCACCGGCATAGATATTTACCGTGCTGTCGCACCATAAGACCTGGTCCACGCCATCGATATCGGCAATCTCATCTTTATATTGCTTCGCCTCGTACAGCGAGACGTCCTTCACCATGACCCGCGCCGTTCCGGGATAACCGAACTTATCACGCATAACGTCAAGTCCGATAGCGGATTCCGCCGTTTCCGGAAGATATTTCGTCAGGTCATAGTTTACATTTACAAAGTTCATCGTCAAAAGCGAGAGCAGGCAGCCGATCACGAAGACCGACTCGATCCAGCCGCGTTTATGGATGATAAATGACGCGAGCATGTAGGAAAAGCCGCCGTTCTGGTTCTTTTTCTTTTCTTTATGCCCGCGGAACATGTTTTTTATTTTCTCTCCCATGTCTTCTCTCCTTATATTCCCTGTCCGTAACTGTTCAGTACCCACACAGGTCATTTTCCGTCACCGTCCACATTCCTACCGTTCCAGAACCACCATGTAATAGTCCTTTCCATTCTGGTTTTCATGGGCAATTCCCATTCTACGGTAGTATTCCAGGGAATATTTTTTATCGTCCTTCCGGTCGAATTTTTCCTGCATCCGGATCATAACAGAATCATACGGATCGTATGTCTCCTCAGGGCCCCAGAGGTACATCTCAAAAAATGTGGCACTCTTTCGCTCCGGAAATGCTGTCTTTACGTAATCGCTTACGGTTCCCTCTCCCGGGATCGTATTTTTGCTCTTGGAATATCCCTTTTCCATAGCGGAAGAAAGTCTTGCCTTTGCGATATCGCAGAGATCCATGTCGAGGACAAATGTGGCGCGTCCATCGTAAAACTCCACATCCCCGTTGTCGTAATCATCTTCCGCCTCCGGATAAGTGTCAAAAAACAGGTCGCTCTTCTCATCATTCATATCATCAAAGAGTTCCTGTTCCTTCTGATCCAGCACGTATACAGGATACGCGCCGCCCTGCGTATTCGGGGTTTTCCGCGCATAGGACAGCGTCCCGTCCTTTGTAAACGTGTAGCATGTATTTTCATCTTCTATAA
>OOBW01001116.1_pt1 | contig 13339 bp, 10 predicted proteins | sample 1671701 | NCBI WGS metagenome assembly OOBW01 (sample SAMN06348183, study PRJEB24527) | human gut metagenome | biome: human gut; feature: ankylosing spondylitis patient; material: feces | host: Homo sapiens | place: China | collected 2015-10 | reverse complement strand
GGAGTTGTATGGGGACATGAAGAAAACTGTTTTCTGTCACTGCATCAGGGAAAGAATATGCAGAAAAAGTAACAGTTTCATAACGGTTTCTTACATTTTTCTGTCTTGTTTACATTTTCTATACATTTTCTTACTTCTTTTAAAAATCATTGATTTAATCAAAAAAAATAGCTATAATCTGCTCATAAAAAACAGATAAAATAAACAATGTATATAAAAGGAGGAGGTTTCCTATATGAGAAAACGTAATTTAACCGGTTTATTATTTGCAGCAGCATTTGTGATGGCAGGAACCCAGTTCGGCAGTGTAGAAGCTCAGGCAAGACCTCACCATGGAGAGGACTGGGAGAATCGATGGGAAGATCGATGGGATGACGATCGCTGGGACGATGATGACGATGATCGCTGGGATGATGACCGTTGGGACGATGATGATGACGATCGTTGGGAAGGCGGACACGGTCATGGAAATGGGAATCATGGAGGCGGTAATAACGGCGAGCACCGTCCGGCAACAGGCGGAGCAGTAAATGTAGTTTACTTCTGTGAGGAGGATAATACCGTCTGGGCCAATGGCGTTATCTGGGCAGCGGGCCTTGTAGACGGAAAGGGAAATGTAAACTCCAGCGAGCTGACCAATGTACCGGAAGGCTATAAGTTAAAGGAAGTAGGAGATTTCTACTATGACGGCGGCGCAGAGCTTCGGGTTCAGATTGTACCGGAGCAGAAACTTGGTGGAATGGTAAATGTAGTGTATGTATGCGAGGAAGAAAACCATGTATGGGCGAACGGAGAGATCTGGGCAGCGGGCCTTGTAGACGGAAAGGGAAATGTAAACTCCAGCGAGCTGACCAATGTACCGGAAGGCTATAAGTTAAAGGAAGTAGGAGATTTCTACTATGACGGCGGCGCAGAGCTTCGGGTTCAGATTGTACCGGAGCAGAAACTTGGTGGAATGGTAAATGTAGTGTATGTATGCGAGGAAGAAAACCATGTATGGGCGAACGGAGAGATCTGGGCAGCGGGCCTTGTAGACGGAAAGGGAAATGTAAACTCCAGCGAGCTGACCAATGTACCGGAAGGCTATAAGTTAAAGGAAGTAGGAGATTTCTACTATGATGGTGGTTCTGAGCTTCGTATTCAGATTGTACCATGGTATCGTTAATAATCTGCTTTAAGAAATGTGTTGTAACATAAATGAACAGCGATATGCCGCAGGAGCCGGATTCATCTGGTATCTGCGGCATATTTTTTCAAGCGTCGGGAAAATATCCATGTTGACAAACCACACAATCCGTCGTAGAATTTACAATGACGAAAGACATACTTTCCATGATGCGACATAGATACATGAGAAAGGCTAAGAAGGGGAATAGTAAGCCCGGAGCACGTTGCAGAGAGAGGAACAAAAGGTGGAAGTTCCTTACGAAAGCCCGGACCCAACCGGCCCTGGAGCCCTGTATGATGAATACAGCGCAGATCCGGCGTTAATGGATAAAAGAGAGAGTCATAAAGACTAATCAGGGTGGTACCGCCGAGCTGTTCGGTCCCTTGCAGAGCGCATAGATGCATGGGATTGGATGGCTTTTTTGTTATATAGAAAAGAAAAGGAGAATCATCATGGCAGACAACAAAAAAATGGTAGAAGCCATCACATCCATGGACGTGGATTTCGCCCAGTGGTATACGGATGTGGTAAAGAAAGCAGAACTCTGCGATTATGCAAGCGTAAAGGGCTGTATGGTAATCAAGCCTGCGGGCTATGCGATCTGGGAGAATATCCAGAAGGAGCTGGACCGCAGATTTAAGGAAACAGGCGTGCAGAACGTATATATGCCTGTATTTATTCCGGAAAGCCTTCTTCAGAAGGAGAAGGATCATGTAGAAGGCTTTGCGCCTGAGGTTGCATGGGTGACACACGGTGGATTGGAGCCTCTTCAGGAGCGTATGTGTGTAAGACCTACCTCTGAGACGTTATTCTGTGATTTTTACGCAAAGGACATTCACTCCTACAGAGATCTTCCGAGAGTTTACAACCAGTGGTGCTCTGTTGTCCGTTGGGAGAAGACAACCCGTCCGTTCCTGCGCTCCAGAGAGTTCTTATGGCAGGAGGGCCATACGGCTCATGCCACAGCGGAAGAGGCAGAGGAGAGAACCGTACAGATGTTAAATGTGTACGCTGACTTCTGCGAGCAGGTTCTGGCGATCCCTGTTGTAAAGGGACAGAAAACAGACAAGGAGAAGTTTGCAGGCGCAGAGGCTACCTATACCATCGAGTCTCTGATGCATGACGGAAAGGCACTGCAGTCCGGTACCAGCCATAACTTTGGCGACGGTTTTGCAAAGGCCTTCGGCATCCAGTTTGCAGATAAGGACAATACCTTAAAGCACGTTTACCAGACTTCCTGGGGTATGACAACCCGTATGATCGGCGCTATTATCATGGTACATGGCGATGACAACGGCCTGGTTCTGCCTCCGAGAATTGCTCCAGTACAGATCATGGTTGTACCGATCCAGCAGAAGAAGGAAGGCGTTTTAGACAAGGCGTTTGAGCTGAGAGACCGGCTGGTGAAGTCCGGCTATGCTGTAAAGGTAGATGATACGGACAAGAGCCCCGGCTGGAAGTTTGCAGACTGCGAGATGCGAGGTATTCCTCTGCGTGTGGAGATCGGTCCTAAGGATATGGAGCAGAATCAGGCCGTTCTGGTGCGCAGAGATACCCACGAAAAGACAGTTGTTTGCCTGGACGAGCTGGAGGCAAAGGCCGGCGAACTGCTTGAAACCATTCAGAAGGATATGCTGGAAAAGGCCAGAGCTCACAGAGAGGCTCATACCTATACTGCTACAGAATGGGATGAGTTTGTGGATACCATTAACAATAAGCCAGGTTTTGTAAAGGCTATGTGGTGCGGCTGCCGTGAGTGTGAGGATAAGATTAAGGAAGAGACAGGCGCTACCTCCAGATGTATGCCCTTTGAGCAGGAGAATCTCTCCGACCACTGCGTATGCTGCGGCAAGCCGGCGAAAAAGATGGTTTACTGGGGACGGGCATATTGATGAAAATACAGATTCCCGCTGCTGCACAGGAGATTGTAGAAAAGCTTTGTGAGCATGGATATGAGGCGTATCTGGTAGGCGGCTGCGTACGGGATATGCTTCTGGGACGGGAGCCGGGAGACTGGGATATTACCACCAGTGCAAAACCGGAGGAGGTCAAGGCTGTATTCCGCAGAACCGTGGATACAGGAATCCAGCACGGCACGGTGACTGTAATGATGGGAAAGGAAGGCTACGAGGTTACTACCTTCCGGATTGACGGCGATTATACTGATGGCCGTCATCCGGACAGCGTGACCTTTACGCCGGATCTCATTGAGGACTTAAAGCGCCGGGATTTTACCATCAATGCTATGGCTTATAACCGGGATCGCGGTCTTGTGGATGCCTTTGGAGGCCGGAAGGATCTGGAGGATGGTGTGATCCGCTGTGTGGGAGCGGCAGAGGAGCGCTTTACAGAGGACGCTCTGCGCATTTTAAGAGCCATCCGTTTTTCCGCCCAGCTTGGGTTTGAAATTGAGGAGCATACGGAAAATGCCATAAAAAAAATTGCTCCCAATCTGGTCCATGTAAGCCGGGAGCGGGTTCAGGTGGAGCTTACAAAGCTTCTTATAAGCCCCCTTCCCGGACGCATCCGGCAGGTTTACGAGACAGGGATCAGCCCCTGGGTATCAGAGACCTTTCAACGGATCCTGGAGATTTCCGGCGGCTCCTGCTTTCACATACCGTCCTCTGTTCCGGCGGAAAAATCACTGCGCTGGGCGGTTTTTATGCGGAAATGCGAGCCTAAAGAGGCTGTTTTGGTGCTTAAGGCGCTGAAGCTGGATAATGATACTATTTACAGGGTAAAGACTCTGGTTCAGTGGATTAAAGTTTCCCTGTGCGGGGAGCCGACAGAGGACAGTATACAGTCCGATAAAGACGGTGCAGCTATACAGGCTGGTTATTTAAAAAAAGAGCTTTCCAAGCATAATGACAGGATAAAAACCGGACTGCGCCGGGCTATGAGCCGGATGGAGCCGGAGCTGTTTGACGATCTCCTTAGGGTAAAGCTGTGTCTGGCTGAGGAGTGTCCGCCTGCGGCGGAGTGCCTGAGAGCACTTTGCTGTCTCAGAGATGAGATCCGCCGGGATGGCGACTGCATAAGCCTTAAAATGCTGGCAGTTACGGGGAATGATCTTATAAAGGCGGGGATGAAGCCCGGAAAAGAGGTTGGAACCCGGCTGCAGCAGTTTCTGGAACTGGTGCTGGAGGATCCGGTGAGGAATACGAAGGAATATCTGCTGTCTCTGTTGTCCTCTGTAAGTGATGCATAAACATAGGATCTGCATTAAGAATAAAACATTGCATAATGTATAAAAGTCGGCTATAATAGGCCTTATTAAGGTATTAGGAGGTTTTCGGAATGAACGTAATTGACACAAAGAACGCACCAGGTGCAATCGGACCTTATTCTCAGGCATTTGAGGTAAATGGGGTAATCTATACTTCCGGACAGATTCCTGTAAATCCGGCAGACGGTACAGTAGCAGACGGCATTGCCGCTCAGGCAGAGCAGAGCTGTAAGAACGTAGGCGCTATCCTGGAGGCAGCAGGCAGCGGCTTCGATAAGGTATTCAAGACCACCTGCTTTTTAGCAGATATGGGCGACTTTGCAGCATTTAATGAAGTATATGCAAAGTATTTTACCTCCAAGCCGGCAAGAAGCTGCGTAGCAGTAAAGACTCTTCCAAAGGGAGTTTTATGTGAGATCGAGGCAATCGCAGTAAAGTAATCTGCCTGCAGGTGATAAGAAGGGAAGGGAGCCGCAGGGCTCCTTTTTCTTTGCTTGAAGGCGGACCGGACTCTGGGCCGGGATTGATCGGACAGATGGCGGGAGCGGCACGAAAAACGGTATGATCTGGGAGAGCAGGAGAATTTGAGCGGATGGATGACAAAGGAAGAATCATTTATCAGACAGTGTATGAGTCCCCTGTAGGTGCTTTGACTCTTACAGCTTCAGAGGATGCTTTGACGGCGCTTTCCTTTCCACAAGAGCGGTATCCCGAAGATGTAGAGCGGCTGACGAAAGAGTGTGAGGTATGTATTCCTGCTGCGGACAAAATCCCCCTGATTCTGAGAGAAACAAGGGAATGGCTGGATATTTACTTTTCAGGAAAAAGGCCGGACTTTACCCCGGCTCTGGCGCCGGAAGGAAGTGAATTCAGAAAGATGGTCTGGGAGGAGCTGTTAAAAATCCCCTATGGCTGTATAATAACTTATGGCCAGATTGCAAAGCAGGTGGCAGACCGAAAAGGCATTTTGCGGATGTCTGCCCAGGCAGTGGGAGGAGCGGTAGGACATAATCCCATAGGCATCATCATTCCCTGTCACCGGGTTGTAGGAACGGGAGGAAATCTAACCGGATTTGGAGGCGGGATTCGGACAAAGGAAGCACTGCTTAAACTGGAGGGCATGGATATGGGCCGGTTTTATATTCCGAAGAAGGGAACAGCACTGTAAAAAGGGGCCAGAAACAAATGAGAAAAAAACAGGTGGTTCTGATGAATTTCAGCGGGATCTACGAAACAGAGAGCTTTTATGAAACGGTTCCGCAGGAAAACAGAATATGGCTGGACTGCCGAACAATTCCCGGCACCAACTGCTACTGCGACGAAGAGGGGGAAAGGGAGCTTAAGGAAAGGATGGAGCCTCTTGGAGCGGAGGGGATCCATTTTCTGGATTCCGGCAATTATCATTATGTCACAAAGCTGTGGCTGGATCAGGCGAAGGAACCCTTCGATCTTCTGGTACTGGATCATCACACAGATCTGCAGCAGCCCATGTTTGGAGATATTCTCTCCTGCGGGGGATGGATTCGGGCCTCTTTGGAGGAGAATCCTTATCTGAACCGGGTTTTTCTGGCAGGCCCACCCTGTGAGGCAGTGAAAGAAGCGGAAAATGAGCTTCCGGAAGAACTGTGGAAAAAGGTGGTATGGATTCCGGAGGAGGCACTTAAGGAGAAGTGGGGAGCCGGAGCTTTAAAATATGCCAGATGCTTTGGGGATTCTGGATGCGCCGGAGATATCCGGCGATTGGAGGATACTGAGGTTCCTGTGTATCTCTCCATTGATAAGGATGTCCTTTCGCCTGATTTTGCCCGCACCAACTGGGATCAGGGACAGGCAGGCATAGCGGAAACGGCGGATTTTATCAGGACTTTTCTTAAAGGACGCACACTGATCGGAGCAGATATATGCGGTGAAAACCCGGAAGGCGCAGAGGAGCCGGAGGCAGAGGAGGAGCGGCGGATCAATGATACTGCCAATGGGCTGCTTTTAGAGACGGTTCTTGGCTGCTTTGATAAATAAATGATGGCTGCTGCGATAAGATAAACAAAAGGAAAAAATCATGGTGAATAGAAAAAAACGGCTGTTTTTTCTGACTGCTGCCGCTGTACTTTGTTTGATGGCGACATCCTGCGGTTCTGCTTCCGATGGCTTTGACGGTCGGATGGAGGAGCCTCCGATAACGCTTCTTTTAAAGAATAATCTTCCAGATGAAAGCATTACAACAAAAGCGGTGGAATGGTTTTCGGAGCAGGTAGAGGAGCGGACGGAGGGACGGGTAAAAATAGAAGTATTGAATAATGCGGATATGGGGGACGGGCACGCCTGTTTAGAGCAGCTTCAGTACGGAGGAACAGATATCGTAAAGGTAGATGTTTCGGCTTTGGGAAATTTTGTTGAGGAATTTAATGTACTGGGAATGCCGTATATTTATGAGGATCCGGAACATTTCTGGGCGGTTCATAATGGCCCGATCGGTGAAGAACTGCTTAAAGGAGCGCAGATGGCAGAGCTTGGAATGTACGGATTGACCTACTATGACGGAGGAAGCCGCTGCTTTTACAGTTCCAGGGGGGAAATACACAGTCCTGGAGATCTTGAGGGACTTGCCGTACGGGTTCAGCAGTCGGAAACAGCGCTTTCTATGGCAAGAGCACTGGGGGCAAGGCCGGTAACTGCGGATTATTCCGAACTGTACCGGACGCTGCAGTCAAAGGAGGCAGACGCGGCGGAAAATTCCATTGTAAATTATTATGCTCAGGCATTTTATGAGGTGGCGCCTTATTTTACAGAGGACAATCACACACGGTCTGCAGATGTGCTGGTGATGAGCCTGGAAAGCCGGGAAAAGCTGTCCGAAGGAGATTTGCTGATTCTGGATAAGACGGCGGAGGAATCCTGCGAATATCAGAGGAAGCTGTGGGCTGAGGAAGAGGCGGCTGTGAGAGAAGCGCTTTTACAGAAAAATGCTGTGATCACTCAGCTGACAGACAGTGAATATGAAGCATTCCGTCAGGTTTGTGAGCAGATCTGGTACAGCTACCGGGATGGCAGGTATATTGACCTGATCGACCGGATCGTGGCAGTTGGATATCTGCAGAAGCTGCCCGAGCAGGGAGGAGAAATTTATGAATCTGGATCTGAATAAGCTGACCTGCGGTGTGTCTTTGACGGATACAGAGCAGGCGGTGCTGGAATATCTGCTGCTTCATCTTGATGAGGCTTTGAAGCTGGGGGTCCGGGGAGTTGCAAAGGCTAATTTTACTTCTACTTCTACGGTGATGCGTCTTTCCAGAAAGCTGGGCTATAACGGTTTTATTGAGATGTATTATAAGCTTTTGGGGGCTGTGGGAGAAGGAAGCCAGAGCTATGAGCTGAACGAGGGCTTTATCAGCCATTTTGCAGGAGAGGGAGCTGTTTCCATGGAAAATTACCGCAGCCTCCGTCTGGCTGCAGAAAAGATCTACCAGACAGATCAGGTGGTTTTTATCTATGGCATGGGATTTTCATCCATGATGGCAGAATATCTGGCAAAAAAGCTGCTGGTATTGGGAATCAAGTGCATTTTTTCTGATGGGGCTGATTCCATTGGAGTCTTTGAGAATAATCTGGAGGATATCGGCGTTTTTATCGTTTTTTCCAGATCGGGCCGTTCTCCCTATGTGCTCAACCGTGTGAAAATGGCAGAGGAGAACACAGTGTTTACCGTGGGCTTTACCAATGACGGGGCAAGCCCCTTAAAGGAGCACTGCGGCTGTATTATAGAGGTGCCGGATGACAATCCTTTAGATGACAGAAACATGAAGCCGACCCTGTTTTTTTCTAAGATAATGACCATGATCGAGCTTTTGGTTTATGAATATTACCAGGTTTCTCTGGGATAAGAAAACGTGTTACACATCCGGGTAACACGTTTTCTTTTGTCTGAAATCTATGTACTTTTGCCCGTTGTCTGCGTATAATCCAATCATCGACCACGCGGGGTTAAAGTTAGAAAAACGGAGAGGTATGAAATGAAAGAAAAAGTTATGAGCACAATGCAGGCATTTTCCAAAGCTATGTTCATGCCGGTGCTGATCCTTCCGATCGCCGGTCTTCTCATTGCAGTGGGAAATGTATTTACAAACGCAAGACTGATCGAGATCCTTCCATTCCTGGATAATCCGGTAACAAAGGGCTTCGGAACCATCTTATCCGGCGCTCTGGTGGCTATTTTAAATAACCTGGGACTGATCTTCTGTGCAGGAATCGCAGTTGGACTGGCAAAGAAGAAAAAGGCGGAAGCCGGATTTACTGCCATGCTGGCATTTCTGGTATTTATCAATGCCATGAACAAATTTATGGATCTTCGCGGTATTTTAGCTGATCCGGCAGCCTTAAGAGGAACCGGACAGGCGATGGTTCTGGGAATCCAGATTCTGGATATGGGCGTATTCCTGGGAATGATCCTGGGCTGCGTGACCGCGTATGTACACAACCGTTTTATTGATACAGAATTTAACAATGCGTTCCAGATTTACGGCGGAACACGTTTCGTATTTATCGTTCTGATTCCTGTGGTTATCCTGTTGGCAGTAGTGCTGACTTATGTATGGCCGGTGGTTCAGTCCGGTATTGACCAGCTGGGATATTTCATCAACCAGGCTGGAAACTTCGGAATCTTCCTTTATGGAGCATTAGAGCGTCTGCTGATCCCCACAGGACTTCACCATCTGGTATACACTCCGTTCCTGTACACCAATCTTGGCGGTACTGCTGAGGTGGCAGGACAGGTATTTGAGGGCTGCCGCAACATTTACTATGCAGAAATGGCAGATCCGAACGTAGCGTTGTTATCCGCTTCTGTTGTATGGGATGCAAGAGGACTTTCCAAGATGTTCGGTCTGGTGGGCGCATGTCTGGCTATGTACCATACTGCAAGACCGGAGAACCGTACAAAGATCAAGGCAATCCTGATCCCGGCGGCATTTACCTCCTTTATCGCAGGCGTAACAGAGCCCATCGAGTTCTCTTTCCTGTTTACAGCGCCTATCCTGTTTGTAGCGCACGCTGTATTAAGCGGTTTGGGTATGGTTGTATTTAACCTGCTGAACTGCCGTGCCATCGGACCGAATGGTTTTATTGACTTTGTCCTTTACAACCTGCCGTTGGGGATTGAAAAGACAGCATGGCCGACGTACCTGCTGATCGGTGTAGGCGAATTTGTAGTTTACTACCTGCTGTTCCGTTTTATGATCGCCAAGTTCAACTTAAAAACTCTGGGACGTGAGTCTGAGGGCATGGAAATGAAGCTTCATACCAAGGCTGAGTACAAGGAGAAGCAGGAAGGCAAAAAGAACGCAAAGGGCGAAGAAATCAACGCAGCTCTGATCGTGGAAGCCCTGGGCGGAGCAGGCAATATCGTAAAGGTAGACAACTGCTTTACCCGTCTGCGTCTGATTGTAAAGGATAATACTCTGGTACAGGATGATGTTTTAAAGCAGAAGACAGGAGCTGCCGGAGTGATGAAAAAGGGAGAAAACGTACAGGTAATTTACGGTCTCCACATTAACCAGGTGAGACAGGCAGTGGATAGGGAACTGGGCCTGGATCAGTAAAGTTTAGAAAGGGAGTATGCAGATATGGCAAAGAAAGCATTTGATGTAGTAATCGCAGGCGGCGGAAGCACCTATACACCGGGAATCGTGAAAATGATGCTGGAGCACCAGGAGGATTTTCCGTTAAATTCCGTTACCCTTTACGACAATGACGGGGAGCGTCAGGCTGTCATCGGGGAAGCGCTGGAGATACTGATGAAGGAGGAAGCACCCCACATTCATTTCTCCTACACCACAGATCCTGCGGAAGCATTTACAGGAAAGGATTTCTGTATGGCACATATCCGTGTGGGAAAATACGCCATGCGCCAGTTAGATGAGAGAATCCCCTTAAAGTATGGTGTGGTTGGTCAGGAAACCTGCGGACCGGGCGGTATTGCCTACGGTATGAGAAGCATCACCGGTATGCTGGAGATCATTGACTATATGGTAAAATATTCTCCTGAGTGCTGGATGTTAAACTACTCCAATCCGGCCGCTATCGTGGCAGAGGCCTGCCGGGTACTGCGTCCCGATGCAAGAGTCATCAATATCTGCGATATGCCCGTAGGAACCAGAAGAAGAATGGCCTACATTGTGGGAAAAGAGTATGATGATCTGGATGTGCGCTATTTCGGCCTGAACCATTTCGGCTGGTGGACCAGCGTAAAGGATAAGACCACAGGCGAGGATTATATGCCAAAGCTCTTAGAGTATGTGTCTGAAAACGGTTACCTTACTCAGAAGGCCATTGAGACTCAGCACATGGATGAGAGCTGGCAGGCAACCCACAGAAAGGCAAAGGACCTTCTGGCACTGGATCCCCAGTTTTTACCAAATACTTATCTGAAATATTATCTTTATCCCGACTATGTGGTAGAACATTCCGACCCAAACCACACCCGCGCCGACGAGGTGATCGAAGGCCGTGAGAAAGAGGTATTCGGCGCAGCCAGAGAGATCATCCGCAAGGGTACGGCCACCGGCGGCGAGTTTACCGTGGACAATCACGCTTCCTTTATCGTGTCTCTGGCAAAGGCTATCGCCTACAACACCCATGAGATCATGCTGTGCATCGTGGAGAACAAGGGCGCGATCAGCAACTTTGACTCCGACGCCATGGTAGAGGTTCCCTGTGTAGTAGGAAGTAACGGTCCTGAGGCTATGTGCCAGGGCGAGATCCCCACCTTTGAGCGCGGGATGATGCAGGAGCAGCTGGCAGTTGAGAAGCTTGTGGTAGAGGCTTATGTAGAGAAGAGCTACTTAAAGCTGTGGCAGGCTCTTACTCTGTCCAAGACCGTGCCAAGCGCCGGTGTGGCAAAGCAGATCCTGGATGAGCTTATTGTGGCAAATAAGGAGTATTGGCCGGAGCTTAAGTAATATTTTAAAATGAAAAACAGCTCAGGGTGTGCTGCCTGAAAATGGCGGCGGCCCTTGGGCTGTTTTTTGATTTTCCATATTCTATTCCCTGCAGAAAAGCCGGTCGGAAGCCCTGTCAATGAGACTGCCCATCAGAGCTGTATAGAAGGCAGCGCCTGCATTGGTTGCAATGCGCAGGATCACAGCGCCGGCTGCACCGAAAAGTCCGGAGGCAATGGAGAGGGCGCCGAAGGTATTAAATACCGTCTGCCAGGGGTATCCGGCAGAGTATCCCACTCCGATGCCGCCTAAAAGTCCGATCATGGGATGGAGTTCTTTGGGCAGAACGGCATAGATTACAAGAAAGATCATGCATCCCAGGATGTTGTAGATCCAGCGTATGTGAGCCCGTTTTACAAGATCCTTCTGGAAGGGAAGGCACACGGACATACAGGCAATTCCGGCCCACATGGCCCGTGGGATACCGAGAAGGGATGCAATTAAAAGTACCGTAGATACACATAAGGTCAGCTTGATATACCACCGATTTCTCAGGGAGCGGGGATCAAATTCGTGGAACAGATCCTTAAATTCTCTTTTGTGAAGCCGGTGTTTCTGATTTTTATAAAATACTGCCATACATAAAAGCATACCCACAAAAAGCCCGGCCGTACGCATCATCCAGGAATAGCCGCTTACATCATAGCCCTGAAGAATCAGATAGGACAGCACAAAGGTAGAATGGTTGGACATGATTACATTGTGGCAGCCTAAAAGCATCAAAAGCAGGATGCAGATCAGATTGATAAAAAAGGCGGCAAAGGGAGATACCATATTGGACAGTCTGGGGCCGGTCATGAGAATGCCAAAGATGCCGGCAATACATAAAAGCCCGTGAGAGGTATGGATTCCAAAATCGGCCTGGCGCAGCACTAAAAGGGCCAGCAGAACAACTACTCCGGCGATACTGTTTGCGTTTCCAAATATCATACTGAACAGCGTGACGGCGGCAAAGCAGAAGGCGACAACCAGATAGACCTTGAAGTTGTAGATAAGAATGTGGCGCATACGTTCCTTTTTGTCCCGGGTGATCCGGATCAGGGCTTTGGAACCAGCGGAATTTAATTGCAGTTCCTGATAAAATGTCATTTGTAAAAACCTGCCACTCAAAATGTGTTCAACTATACTCAAACACATCGAGAAATTAAAGTCCTCACGGATACTTTTTACTGCTTCATTGTGTATGCGTTGGCAGTTGCTGGCAACTTGCTACTAACAGGTTCTTGTACACTCCACAGTCGTCAATTCCCGAAATAGCCTTCGGTACATACTTACACTTGCCTGATCATGCAATTTTGTAAGTTACTGCATCTTTTAAATTAAGACTCGCATTAAGATCTCTATCCTCTACATAACTACAACTGCATTTGTAGATCCTGTCTGAAAGTTTTAAGTCCTTTTTTATAGAACCTCAACAATGACATATTTTAGAAGATGGATAAAACCTGTCTGCAATTCTTAATTCAATGCCATTATCATCACACTTCACTTTCAACTTTGTCCTAAACTCATAGAATTTCTGTGATGCAACTGCTTTTGAAAGATGCCGGTTCTTCATCATTCCTGATACATTCAGATCCTCAATCGTTATATAAGACGGCTTGGTTTTCACTATCTCAGCGATGGCCTTATTGATATGATCAGTTCGGATATTGTCTATCCGATGATGAAGTTTCTGTACCTTAAGCTTTTGCTTTTGTATATTTGCTTTTTGAGTGGACTCTCCTTTCTTTAAATTTTCATACTTACGGGAGAGACATCTCTGCTCCCGGATCAGTTGTTTTTCAAGTTTTTTCAGTCTTGCTCATTTATTAATGTTCTTATATTTCTTACCATTTGAGAGAATGGCAAAATCTTTTAATCCAAGGTCTATGCCAATCCCTTCGCTGTAGATATCGGTTGTTTTGTTATCCGGTATTTCTATCAGAACTGAAACATAAAACCTGTCCGCTTTCA
>OOBW01001106.1_pt1 | contig 13554 bp, 11 predicted proteins | sample 1671701 | NCBI WGS metagenome assembly OOBW01 (sample SAMN06348183, study PRJEB24527) | human gut metagenome | biome: human gut; feature: ankylosing spondylitis patient; material: feces | host: Homo sapiens | place: China | collected 2015-10 | reverse complement strand
TGACCAAAGACAATACCAATCCGAAAACGGATGAAGGAGAGACAGCATGAAGTACGATTTTGCAAGTATCGAGCAGAAGTGGCAGAAAAAGTGGCTGGAGGAAAAGCCCTTTGCTGCCGTCACGGGAGATAAGACCCGGGAGAAGTTCTACGGACTCATTGAGTTTCCGTATCCCTCCGGACAGGGGCTCCATGTGGGTCACGCCCGTCCCTTCACCGCAATGGACATCATCTGCCGCAAAAAGCGGATGGAAGGCTACAACGTTTTGTTCCCCATCGGCTATGACGCCTTTGGCCTGCCCACGGAGAACTATGCCGTCCAGCACCATATCCATCCTGCCAAGGTGACCCACGACAACGTGGCCAATTTCCGTAAGCAGCTGCACATGCTGGGCTATTCCTTCGACTGGGACCGGGAGATCAACACCACGGATCCGGAGTATTACAAGTGGACCCAGTGGATTTTCCTGCAGATGTTCAAGAAGGGTCTTGCCTATAAGGCGTCCATGCCCGTCAACTGGTGCACCCGCTGCAAAATCGTTCTGGCCAACGAGGAAGTCGTGGAGGGCGTGTGCGAGCGCTGCGGCGGCGAGGTCATCCGCAAGGAGAAGAGCCAGTGGATGCTGGCCATCACAAAGTATGCCGACCGCCTGATCGACGATCTGGACGATCTGGATTTCATTGAGCGGGTCAAGATCCAGCAGAAAAACTGGATCGGCCGGTCTGAAGGTACCGAGGTGGACTTCCACACCACCGCCGGCGACATCATGACCGTTTACACCACCCGGTGCGATACCCTCTTCGGTGTCACGTATATGGTCCTCTCTCCGGAGCATCCTTTCCTGGAGAAGTGGAAGGACCGGATCTCCAACTGGGACGAGGTGGCCGCCTATCAGGCAGAGGCTGCTCACAAGTCCGACTTTGAGCGCAGTGAGCTCAACAAGGAGAAGACCGGTGTCCGTCTGGAAGGTGTTGCCGCCATCAACCCTGCCAACAATACCCAGATTCCCATCTATGTCTCTGACTACGTGCTGATGAGCTACGGCACCGGTGCCGTCATGGGCGTGCCCGGCCACGATCAGCGCGACTGGGAGTTTGCCACCAAGTTCGGCCTGCCCATCATCGAGGTGGTCCAGGGCGGCGACATCACCAAGGAGGCATTCACCCTCAAGGACGACACCGGGATCATGGTCAACTCCGGCTTCCTCAACGGCCTGACCGTCAAGGAGGCCATCCCCACCATGAAGAAGTGGATCACGGACCAGGGCCTGGGCCATCCCAAGACCAACTTCAAGCTCCGAGACTGGGTCTTCTCCCGTCAGCGTTACTGGGGCGAGCCCATTCCTCTGGTGAACTGCCCCAAGTGCGGCTGGGTGCCTCTGCCGGAGGACCAGCTGCCGCTGCTGCTGCCGGAGGTGGACTCCTACGAGGTCACCGACACTGGCGAGTCACCTCTCTCCAAGATGACCGACTGGGTCAACACCACCTGCCCCAAGTGCGGCGGCCCTGCCCAGCGTGAGACCGACACCATGCCCCAGTGGGCCGGTTCTTCCTGGTACTTCCTGCGGTATATGGACCCCCACAACGACAAGGCCCTGGCCAGCAAGGAGGCACTGGACTACTGGTCTCCCGTGGATTGGTACAATGGCGGCATGGAGCACACCACGCTGCACCTGCTGTACTCCCGCTTCTGGCACAAGTTCCTCTATGACATCGGCGTGGTGCCCACCAAGGAGCCCTATGCCAAGCGCACCAGCCACGGCATGATCCTGGGCGAGGGCGGCGAGAAGATGTCCAAGTCCCGCGGCAACGTGGTCAACCCCAACGACATTGTCGAGCAGTACGGCGCCGATACCATGCGGCTTTATATCATGTTCATCGGCGACTTCGAGAAGGCGGCAACCTGGTCCAACGACGCGGTGAAGGGCTCCAAGCGGTTCCTGGACCGTGTGTGGAACCTGGCTGAGCAGGCGGACGCCAGCTACGCCGTAACCCCTGCGAATGAAACGGTGATCCACAAGACGGTAAAGAAGGTCACCGACGATATCAACAACCTGAAGATGAATACCGCCATCGCGGCCCTCATGACCATGGTCAACGAGTTCTATGCCAATGGTTGCACCCGGGGCGACATGCGGTACCTGTTACTGCTGCTCAACCCCTTCGCACCGCACATCACCGAGGAGCTGTGGGAGACGCTGGGCTTTGCCAAGGAGAGCGGCAAGATGTGCTGTCAGGCCCAGTGGCCCAAGTTCGACGCCAGCAAGACCGTGGCCGCCACGGTGGAGATGGCCATTCAGGTCAACGGCAAGCTCAAGGGCACCGTCACCATGCCCACCAACAGCGAGGAGAAGGCCGTTGTGGAGGCTGCGCTGCAGGTGGAGAAAGTCCAGAAGGCCACCGAAGGCATGCAGATCGTCAAGACCATTCTGGTGAAAAACCGTCTGGTGAATCTGATCGTTAAGCCTCAGTAAGGAAATTCGGCCGGCGAGGGCAGAATCTGCTGCAAACAGCGCCGGAGATCGCGCAGCGGGGGGATAGATGCCTCCCGCTGCGTGTTTATCTGCAAATTTTCCGGAAAAGACCTTGACATTTTCCTGTCAGGTCCGTATAATAGCTTTGTTAAAGCCATAAGATTGTATGGCCCTTAAAGTATCCTGGATTGAGCCGGATACCTCGGAGGGAGGGAAATATAGATGTCTGAAATCCATGTGAAGGACGGCGAGTCCATCGACAGCGCTCTGAAGCGTTTCAAGCGCAGCTGCGCCAAGGCTGGTGTTATCGCCGAGGTTCGCAAGAGAGAGCATTATGAGAGCCCCAGCGTCAAGCGTCGCAAGAAGTCTGAGGCCGCTCGCAAGAACAACAAGAAGCGTTACTATTGATGAAAAAAACGTGCTGTACCGGTTGGTACGGCACGTTTTTTCTCACCGCCTTCTGGGAAAGAGCCTGGGCAGAAGGTCTCGGACCTCCGGAAACGCGAAAAAGGCTGCCGGGAATCCCAGGGAGGCGCCGGTACGTAGCTTTTGAGAAAGGGTGTCGGCGTCGTCGTAGAGGACGAAGTGGGTCTCGCCGTTTCGGGTGTAAGTGAAATAGCGGGCGCACAGGTCTTGAGAGAAAAATACGCTGGGGGATTCCGCGGCCATCAGGGTATCCAGTGCCTCCTGGGACAGAGGGGTCCCTTCGCCGCTGGGGGCGGGAAGCTGAAAGTCCATCCGCAGCCGCTGGATGTCCAGTGCCAGATGGCCGGCACCGCCCCGCTGTTCCGCAGCCTCCTGGAGGCGCTGGACGAAGTTCCCACCGGAAAGAGCGGTGCAAAGCAGCATCAGCGCCCCCGGCACTGCCTGGATATATGTCTCCGGGACATAGAGACAGCGGCGGGAGGCGGAGAGGGATTGCTCCAGCTGCTGCACGAAAAGCTGCCGGTCCTGCCGGGGCGGTTCTTCAAAGTCCAGCACCACACCGGTATATCCCCGCCGTCCGCACTCCCGCAAAATAGCGGCGGAGAGTTTTTCCGGTTCCCGGATCACAGGGGCTTCCCGGTCGCTGACGGACAGCAGACCGCCCTGCGTTTGAAGCAGCAGACTCTGCCGCAGCAGGGAGGAGTCCTCACCGATCCGATAGGCCACATGGGCAAAGGAACGTCCGTACTGGGCTGCTTCCCGCAGCTGACCGGGCGTTACGGATAGATATACCTGCAAACGATCTCCCCCTTGTGCAATGATGATTTGCCTGTTATACTGATGACAGAAAAACTTATGCAGCAAAGGAGCCAGCCATGCCCTTTTCCCTGACACCGGACTGTATTTTTGATTGCTACGCCCAGATTACCCCCACATTCCTGCACCAGCGGGGGATCACCCTGCTGCTCAGCGACCTGGACTTTACCTTGGCAGCCAAAAAGACCCGTCGGCCCGATCAGCCGCTGCGGGATTGGATTGCGGCACTGAAGGCGGAAGGCATCACGTTTATGATCGTCTCCAATAACCGCTCCGGTCAGCGGGTGACGGAATTTTGCGCGGATCTCGGCGTGGGGTACCAGGGCCACGCTGGAAAGCCCAGTCCCCGGGGACTGGAGGAGGCTATGGCCCGGGTAGGTGTGACTCAGAAAGAGACCGCCATGCTGGGGGATAAGCTGCTCACAGATATGCTGGCTGCCCACCGCGCCGGTGTCCTGGCGCTGATGGTGGAGCCGGTGGGCGGCGCAGTAACCGCCTGGCAAAAGGTCCTCCATGGACTTCAGGCGCCGTTTAAAGCGGTTTGCCGACGGAGAATGGAAAAAAAGACCTGAAAAAAACGGGAAGCAGCTTGAAAAATACTTGCAATAGCGGACAACATAAGATAAAATATTCTAGGTAATTTTACTGTTACGGAAAAAACAGAGAAAATGTCCTTCCGCAGGTCGTTTTCTCGTAGATTTGTGAGGAGGAAAAAACTATGCCTACCATTACTGCCGGCGATTTCCGGAAGGGTATGATTTTCGAGATGGATGGAAAGCCCATGCTGGTCGTGGACTTCCAGCACGTCAAGCCCGGCAAGGGCGCTGCTTTCGTGCGCACCAAGTACAAGAACGTCATCACCGGTGCCGTTCGTGAAGAGGCCTTCAACCCCAGCGCCAAGTTCGAGCAGGGGGCTGTGGAGCGCAAGAACGCCGAGTACAGCTATAACGACGGTGATCTGTATTACTTCATGGACCCCGAGACCTATGATATGGTCCCCCTGAACAAGGACGTGCTGGGTGATTCCTTCCAGTTTGTCAAGGAGAACACCATGTGCTCTCTGGTCAGCTATAAGGGCAGCGTGTTCACCGTGGAAGTGCCCAACTTCGTGGACCTGGTGGTTACCGAGACCGAGCCCGGCGTCAAGGGCGATACCGCTACCAACGTGACCAAGGCTGCCACGCTGGAGACCGGTGCGCAGATCAAGGTGCCCCTGTTCATCAATGAGGGCGAGAAGATCCAGATCGACACCCGTACCGGCGAGTATCTGGGCCGCTGCAAGGAGTAATGATCAAAAGGGGGGACCGTGTCCCCCCTTTCGATTCATCACCGGCATGAAAAGAGGCACCTTGTGGAAGTATTTGCCCATGGAGGTGCCGGATAGATATGATCCCAACAGGAACTTCAAAGGCGGAAGAGACAGCTCTGTCTTTGAAGCGAGTAAATAGGATATTTTCTGAAATCGAAAGGAGACGTTGTTATGGAAATCACCGAGAAGGTTGCCTACCTGAAGGGCCTGGCGGAAGGCATGGAGCTGGATACCGAGAAGAAGGAGGGCAAGCTGCTCTCCGCCATCATCGACGTTCTGGATGATATTGCGCTGGAGCTGGAGGACATGAAGGACGAGCAGGCGGAGCTGGCCGATGGCCTGGATGCCGTCAGCGACGATCTGGAGGACGTGGAGGACGTGGTCTTCGGCGAGGATGAGGATGACGACGAGGACGATGGCGACTACGAGTACGACGACTTGGACGAAGACGAGGATTGCTACGCCACTACCTGCCCCACCTGCGAGGAGACTATCTATTTTGATGAGTCCGTGCTGGAGGACGGCGAGGTCATCTGCCCCAACTGCGGTGAGAAGCTGGAGTTTGATCTGACCAGCCTGGATGAGGAGGAGCCTGAGACTCCCGAAGAGGACCAGTAAGACAGGGACAATCCGTACGAAAAAACGCTCCCGAGCCCATGAGGTTCGGGAGCGTTTTTTTGCACTTTGCAGGGGGACGGTCAGTCGATGTGTTTTTTCCGCAGGCTGCAGAGCCCGGCACCGATGGCGGTGGCAAAGGTGGCGTTTTCAGGAATGATATAGTGGATATTATAGAGGTGCTCAAAGTTTTCAAAGTTGATCTGGACCTGATCCAGCGTTGTCATGGAACCGGTCAGCACCACCGTGCGGCTGGAGCAGCACTGGCAGGCCAAAACTGTCATGGTACCGATGGCCTGGAGCACCAGATTTACTGCGCCTGCCGCCAGGTCCGCCGGGGTGGCATCCTCTGCCAGATTGCCGAAGTTGGCGGCAGTCAGGGTGGGGTCCAGAGTAGGGGCGGGATTACAGGTGATGTCCCGGATGGTCAGATCCACCTGATTGAGATCTCCCTGCGCTGCCAGCTTTTTGATCTGGCCGAACCGCTCCATGCCTACCAGCTTATGGCACAACCCGCCCAGTGTACCGCCGCCGATGCCGCTGCCGCACAGATGTCGCACGGTGCCGTTCTTCTCCGCCCACAAAAAGGCGGTGCCGGTACCCATGGTGACCACCACGGCAGAGTCCTGGCCGGACAGGGCCAACGCGCCGGTGCCGCTGGCGGAGAACTCATCCACTTTACAGGTGGGTAAACCATAGATATCGCCGTCCACAAAGGAGGCTCCCACACCGGTCAGCACCACACGGCGCACGTCTTCCAGGGTCAGATGGTTGCTGGTGAGATAGTTTCCAAGCGCGCCGTACAGGCTGGTTACCTGATCCTCCGCCCGTACCCGCAGCATGGAGATCACAGAACCGTCTGCCCGCAGGCCCACGATTTTTGTGGTGGAGCCGCCAATGTCAATTCCTAAAATCACGTCCATGGTAAAGCGTCCTTTCCAATGGCGGCCCAGCCGCCGGTTGATTTCATCATAGGGGAGGAGCTCCGCCTTGTCAATCCATAATTTACATTCAATTGACAAAAATTTGACGTTTTTTCAGAAAAGCAATTGCTTTTCCATTCCTGCCTGTTATAATAATTTCAGCGACACCCGATGCCGATAGATTTTGAGGTGTGATATGAAAACCGAACAAAAATTGAACATGACCATGCTCTGCGATTTTTATGAGCTGACGATGGGAAACGGATACCTTAAGACGGGGTATCAGGATCGAATCACATATTTTGATGTGTTTTTCCGGACGGTACCGGATCAGGGCGGCTTTGCCATCTGCGCGGGGCTGGACCAGCTGATCGACTATATTGAAAATCTGCATTTTGATGAGGAAGACATTCAGTATCTCCGGGAAAGGCAGTTGTTCTCCGAGGAGTTTTTGGACTACCTTCGTAATTTCCATTTCTCCGGCGACATTTGGGCAATTCCAGAGGGAACGCCCATCTTCCCCCGAGAACCGGTGGTTACCGTCCGGGCTCCTGCCATTGAGGCCCAGCTGATTGAGACATTCACGCTGCTGACCATCAATCACCAGAGCCTGATTGCCACCAAAGCCAGCCGGATCGTCCGGGCGGCCAAGGGTCGGACGGTGCTGGAATTTGGTTCCCGCCGGGCTCAGGGCACCGACGGTGCCATCACCGGCGCCCGGGCCGCGTATATCGGCGGCTGCAAGGGAACGGCCTGTGCCATTTCCGATCAGCTCTATGGTGTTCCTGCCGGCGGTACCATGGCCCACTCCTGGGTGCAGATGTTCGATTCGGAATACGAGGCATTCAAGTCTTACTGCGAGATCTATCCCACCAGCGCCACGCTGCTGGTGGATACCTACAATGTGCTCAAATCCGGCGTCCCCAATGCTATCCGGGTCTTTGACGAGGTGCTCAAGCCTAAGGGAATCCGCAAGTGCGGCATCCGTATTGACTCCGGTGACATTGCCTATCTGAGTCGGGAGGCCCGGAAGATGCTGGATGCGGCCGGCTGGACGGAATGCCAGATCTGCGCGTCCAACTCTCTAGATGAGTATTTGATCCGGGATCTTCTGGACCAGGGCGCACAGATTGATATATTCGGCGTGGGCGAGCGGATGATCACCGCCCGCAGCGAACCGGTGTTCGGCGGGGTGTATAAGCTGGCAGCTATTGAAGATGACAATGGGAATATCATTCCCAAGATCAAGGTCAGTGAGAACGTCAGCAAGATTACCAATCCCCATTTTAAAAAGACGTATCGTCTCTTTGACAAAGCCACGGGCAAGGCGGAGGCGGATTACATTACCGTGTATGACGAGACGGTGGACGAGTCCCAACCGCTGGAGATCTTTGATCCTCAGGCAACCTGGAAACGCAAAACCTTTACTGATTTTACCGCCAAGGTTTTGCAGGTGCCGGTATTCCGAGGGGGCAAACTGGTGTACCAGCGTCCTACCCTGCAGGAGATCCAGCGGTATTGTGCGCAGCAGCTGGATACCCTCTGGGATGAGGTGAAGCGCTGTGAGAATCCTCACACCTATTACGTGGACTTGAGCCAAAAGCTGTGGGACATCAAGCAGGCACTTCTGCGCCAGAACAGCGAGAACATCTGATTATGAAACCGGTCCCGTCAAAATGGCGGGACCGGTTTTGTTACAGAATCGTAATTGCGGTTGGCAAAGCGGTTCGCTATAATAGAATCTAATAGGCTGACGCCGACGCATCAAAGCGGGACAAACGGATATGCTGAAAGGGACGGGAGGGATCTTCCATGTCAAGAAAACGAACCAGAACTGAGGAGCGGACGGAGCGGCGGATCTCTGCCGTAACCAGCCTTTCCATGTGTGCGCTGACAGTCATTGCGCAGATTGCCATTACCCTTCTGGTTACCCGCCTGCTGGAAGAGTCAGCCAATGTAGTTTACTTTGTTTTGCGTCTGGCAGGCACGGTAGTGGCGGTGCGGGTGTACCAGCGGCACGGAAGTCCCAGCTATAAGCTGGTGTGGATGTGTCTGCTGCTGGCACTGCCGGTATCCGGCATGATCTTGTTCTGGCTCTGGGGCGGCACGCACCAGGCCAAGAGCCTGAGCCTGCGGAAGATCCCGGTGCCGCTGGAACGGGAGAGCCTGCGGATGGAAAGCGCCGCCAACGTATCCCGCCTGAGCCGTCAGTCGCCGGCCTGGGGTCGGCTGGCGGCTTATCTGCAAAAGCGGGGCTTCTGGCTCTACCGCAATACGCAGGCGCAGTATTTCGGAGAGGGAGCCGATTATTTTGAAGACCTGATCGACCATCTGCGCCGCGCGGAGGTTTATATTTTCCTGGAGTACTATATCATTGCCGAGGGCGGAATCTGGGACAGGATCTTTGCGGTCCTCCGCCAGCGGGCAGCCGCCGGGGTGGAAGTGCGGGTGATTTTTGACGATTTCGGAAACCTGACCCGGCTGTCGGATACCATGCTGCAGGCTATTCAGAATGCCGGCATTGAGGTGGAGGTGTTCAACCCGGTTCACCGCTACGTCAACCGCATCTATTTCAACTACCGGGACCACCGGAAAATCGCAGTGATTGATGGATACTACGCTTATACCGGCGGCATCAACCTAGCGGATGAATATGCCAACCTGATTGTCCGCTTTGGACACTGGAAGGACAGCGGCGTTCGCATCGAGGGAGAAGGGGCCTGGGGCTTTGCCCGGCAGTTTATCCAGATGTGGAAGATGATCGGTCGCACACTGCCCAATGAGGATGACTACTACCGTCCCCGGCAGGAAGCAGCCGGGAACGGCTGGTGCCAGCCGTTTACCGATGGCCCCATGAACAACCCGGATAACCCCATTGAAGAGACTTACCTGCAGCTGATCTGCTCTGCCCGCCGCATCCTCTACATCACGACGCCGTACTATGCGGTGGAGGAATATATGCAGCGTGCCCTGTGCATTGCGGCAGATGGCGGCGTGGATGTCCGACTGATGGTGCCCGCCGTTCCGGATAAAAAGTATGTCTATATGGTGGCGGAGACCTATTGGGGCGAACTCCTCTCCCACGGGGTGAAGATCTACCGTTACACGCCGGGATTTCTCCACGCTAAGAGTGTCCTGGTGGATCGGGAAGTGGCGCTGGTGGGCAGCACCAATATGGATTACCGTACGTTCCAGCTCCACTATGAATGCGGCGTGCTGCTGTATCATATGCCGGCGGTGGAGGAACTGCTGGAGGATATGGATGCCATCATGGCCCAGAGCCAGCCATACACGCTGGAGGAGTGGAACCAGCGGCCCTGGCACCGCCGGGTATTTGCGTCCATTTTGAAGCTGGGTGCTATCTGGCTATAATGCCTGTTCGATATTTTCACGCAGCAGACACCAATTCCGGTGTATCTGCAGTTCATATTTCTTGGAGGTCCTATGTCCCGTGAACTTACCCCTCAGGAGATTGCCGAACGCAGTCTCATCAAAACCTATCGCAAGACGCTTTGGAATCCCTTTATCGCGGCGGTAAAGCGATATGAGCTGGTTCGTCCTGGAGACCGGATCGCCGTATGTATTTCCGGTGGGAAGGACTCCATGGTGCTGGCCAAGCTGATGCAGGAACTGCTGCGGCATACAGACCGGCCCTTCCACCTGGAGTTTCTGGTGATGGACCCGGGCTATAATGCCGCCAACCGGGCGCTGATCGAGGAAAATGCCCGAACACTGGGGATTCCCATCACTGTATTTGAAAGTGACATCTTTGATGTCACGGTTCAGGTGGAGAAGAATCCCTGCTATCTCTGCGCCCGGATGCGCCGGGGCTTTTTGTACAGCAAAGCCCAGGAGCTGGGATGCAATAAGATTGCACTGGGACACCACATGTCCGATGTGCTGGAGACCACGCTGCTGGGCCTTTTTTACGGCGCACAGATGCAGACCATGCCGCCCAAGCTTCACAGCCGGAATTTCCCGGGCATGGAACTGATCCGGCCGCTCTACTGCGTCCATGAGGACGCAATCATTGCGTGGAAGAACTACAATCATCTGCGCTTTTTGCAGTGCGCCTGCCGCTTTACGGAGGCCCGGGATGCCGCCGGGGACGGTGTGGGAGAGAGCAAGCGGCAGGAGATGAAGCTGCTGCTGCGGGAATTGAAAAAGACCAACCCAAACATTGAAAAAAGCATGTTCCGTGCCATTCACGGCGTACAGCTGGATACCTTCCCGGGATTCAAGTACCGGGGAAAGGTCCATTCTTTTCTGGATTTCTATGATACGTCCGATGCCCTTTTCGAATCGGACGATACCTGATCGAGCGAGGTGGCAACCATGGAGATGGAGTATTATCGTTGTGAAAATCCGGACTGCGGCTTTGTGGCGGAGGGCCAGGAGCCGGATGTTTGCCCGCGCTGCGGCGGGACATTTTTTCTTGCAGTGCCGGAAGAGGAACTCACTGCCAGCGATTGGGTCACTCTGGGTAACCAGGCCGTAGAGGAGAAACGGGGCACAGACGCCCTGGCCTGTTATCAGCAGGCGGCGGCCCAGGGGGACGCTCTGGGATTGACGAATCTGGGCTGGTGTCTGGAGACCGGAATCGGGGTGGAAGCAGACCCCGCTCAGGCGGTGGTGCTGTATGCCCAGGCAGCGGCCCAAAACTATATGCCTGCGCTGACGAATCTGGGATATTGTTATACATACGGCATCGGCGTCAAGCAGGATGAGGCCAAGGCGCTGGAGTGCCTGCAAAAAGGGGCCCAGCAGGGATTTCCCCGGGCACAGTTTTTACTGGGAGAGGCATACCGCCGCGGAGCCGGCACGGAACAAAGTGATCAGGAGGCGGTGAAATGGTATCAGTCCGCCGCTTGGCTGGGATATCCGGCCGCACAGACGGAGCTGGGACGCTGCTTTGAATTCGGCACCGGTGTGAAGGAAAACCTGGATCAGGCGGCCAAGTGGTATCGGGAGGCCGCAGAGCAGGGCCATGCGCCGGGGCAGTGCTGCCTGGGCTTTTGCTACGAGTCCGGTCGGGGCGTAGAGCAGAACTGGGAAGAGGCCGTCAAATGGTACCGCACTGCGGCGGACCAGGGGTATCCTCGTGCCCAGTGTAATCTGGCGTGGTGCTATGAATATGGCAAGGGCCTGGAGCGGGATTATGGAGAAGCTGCTCGGCTTTATCGGGCTGCGGCGGATCAGGAGTACCCCAGGGGGCTTTTGTGCATGGGCCTTTGCTGCGAGCGGGGGCGGGGTGTTCCTCTGAACAAGGAGGAGGCGGCCAAGTGGTATCGAAAAGCCGCCGAACAGGGTGAAGAGGACGGCATGTGCTGTCTGGGATTTCTGTACGAGATTGGCGAGGGCGTGGAGCAAAGCTGGAGCGAAGCCGTCAAATGGTACCGCAAGGCTGCGGAACTTGGGCTTTCCCGTGCTCAGTGCAATCTGGCCTGGTGTTATGAACACGGTCAGGGTGTGGAGAAAGATCAGACGGAAGCACTCTCCTGGTACCGCAAGGCTGCGGAACAGGAGGATCCCCGCGGTCTGTTCTGCATGGCCCGGGCATACGACTATGGCCTGGGCGTACAGCAGGACGCGAAAGAGGCGGTCCGCTGGTACGAGCGGGCGGCACAGGCCGGATCGGCTCCGGCTATGTGCGATCTGGGCGTATGCTATGAGCGGGGCGAGGGCGTAGAGCAGGATATTGACCAGGCAGCCGAACTCTACCGCAAGGCCGCGGAATTGGGAAATGCTCCGGGACAGTGTAATCTAGGTTTTTGCTATGAGACTGGCCGGGGTGTGGAGCAGAGCTGGGAAGAGGCGGTGAAGTGGTATCGCGCCGCTGCGGAGCAGGAGATGCCCCGTGCCCAGTGCAATCTGGCCTGGTGCTACGAGCATGGCCGGGGCGTGGAGAAAAATGAAAAACGTGCGCTGGCCTGGTACCAGAAGGCCGCAGACCAGGGAGACCCCCGGGGAATGTACTGTGTGGGCCGGGCATATGACTACGGCCGGGGGACGGAGCAGAACCGGGAGCAGGCGGTCCAATGGTATCAAAAAGCGGCGGAAGCCGGCTCTGTACCCGCCATGTGTGATCTGGGCGTATGCTATGAGCGGGGCGAAGGCGTGGAGCAGGATCTGAAAAAAGCAGTGGAACTGTATCACCGTGCCGCGGAGCAGGGAGACGCCACGGGCCAGTGCAACCTGGGGCACATGTATGAAAGCGGCCGGGGCGTTGGGAAGGATTGGACGCAGGCGGCCAGATGGTACGGAGCCGCTGCTGAGCAGGGGCTTGCCCGGGCGCAGCTGAACCTGGGGGTATGTTGCGAGTTTGGCCGGGGCGTCAAAAAGGACCCTGTCCGGGCGGCGAAACTATATCGGTCCGCGGCGGACCAGGGAGACAAAACTGCCCAGTGTAATTTGGGATATCTCTATGAAACCGGTGAAGGCGTGGAGCAGAACTGGCAGGAAGCGGTAAAGTGGTATACCCAGTCGGCGGACCAGGGCTATCCCCGCGCCCAGTATCATCTGGCTTGGTGCTATGAGCATGCGGCCGGTGTCAAGCGGGACTTGGATAAGGCGCTGGCGTTATATGAGGCGGCTGCGGCGCAGCAGTTTGAAGATGCGGAAAAGCAGGTGGAGCGGCTGAAGAAGGCACCGGCCAAGGGAAAATTCCTGCGGGGCCTCTTTGGCAGGCATGACGGATAAGGTGCCTGGTTTCCGGTGGGTGCACGCGGAAGAACGGCGTCCGGTAAAAAACAAGCGGAAGGCAATTCCTCAGAGGAGGTTGCCTTCCGCTTTTCTATGCAGTCCTGAAGCGTGTTCAGAAGCCATCGTATGACCTGTAAAGCCGTGGCCTAGGGAAACGGCCTTCCACGAAGAATAGCAACTGACGAAATGTCCAAGAAAACAAAAAAGATCCTGAATCCATTGGATTCAGGATCTTCTGGCAGCGGGTGAAGGATTCGAACCCTCACATACAGAGTCAGAGTCTGCTGTGC
>OOBW01001096.1_pt1 | contig 13700 bp, 10 predicted proteins | sample 1671701 | NCBI WGS metagenome assembly OOBW01 (sample SAMN06348183, study PRJEB24527) | human gut metagenome | biome: human gut; feature: ankylosing spondylitis patient; material: feces | host: Homo sapiens | place: China | collected 2015-10 | reverse complement strand
ACTGCCGGCCCCCTGACTTGGGAGAGGAGTAGAGTGTGTGTATACAAAGCGCACAGGCGGCATTCAGAGAGCCTCGTCCTGCAAGGCGTCGTAACCCTGCTCGCCGGTGCGGACTTTGATGACATTTTCCACATTGGAGACGAAGATCTTGCCGTCGCCGATGCGGCCGGTGTAAAGGACCTTCCGGGCGGTATCCACCACCAGGGAGACCGGGACCTTGCACACCACGATGGATACCTGGATGCTGGGCAGCATGGAGGCTTCCACCTTGGCACCACGGAAGTACCCCTCCGTCTTGCCGCGCTGCTCGCCGCAGCCCATGACGTTGGTGGCGGTCATACCAGTGATGCCGATATCGAACATGGCGCGCTTGAGAGCGTCGAATCGCTCCATCTTGCAGAGAATCTCCACACGGGTCATCTTCTTGCCGGGCGTGGTGTCCTGGGTAGTCCCGGGAGCAGTTTCCACGACGACTGCGGCATCCATGGGAACAGCCGCCGCAGAAGCGGGAATGGGAGCAGCGGACTCATCATCCGGCGTGTCATCATAGGCAAAGGCAAAGCCGGCATAGGCAGAGGGCAGGCCGTGTTCCGTGATATCCAGACCCTTGAGCTCCTCCTCCTCGGAAACCCGGAGGCCAATGGTGTGCTTGAGGATCTGGAAGACAATGGTGATGGTCACTGCGGCCCATACGGCAGTGGCAGCCACGCCCAGGCACTGGATCAGGAAGAAGTGGACACCGCCGCCGTAGAAGAGGCCGCCGTCCACCGCCAGAAGGCCGGTGAGCAGGGTGCCGGTGGCTCCGCACACGCCGTGAACGGAGATGGCGCCTACCGGATCGTCGATCTTCAAAACATTATCGAAGAAGCCAACGGAAATGGGAAGCAGTAAGCCAGCCACAATGCCGATGATGGCCGCACCGGCGGGGGAGACCATATCGCATCCGGCGGTGATTGCCACAAGGCCCGCCAGTGCGGAGTTGAGGGTCATGCCCACGTCCGGCTTCTTGTAGCGCAGCCAGGTGTAGAGCATGGTCACGCAGCAGGCAACCGCTGCCGCCATGTTGGTGTTGACGAAGATCAGTCCGGCGGAGACCATGGCATCGTCGCTGTCCATGGCCACGGTGGAGCAGCCGTTGAAGCCAAACCAGCAGAACCACAGAATAAAGACGCCTAGGGCACCCAGAGAGAGGTTATGCCCCAGAATGGCCCGGGGAGTACCGTCCTTTTCATACTTGCCGATGCGGGGGCCGAGGATGGCCGCGCCAATGCAGGCGCAGATGCCGCCCACCATGTGGACCGCCGTGGAACCGGCGAAGTCATGGAAACCTAACTGACTCAGCCAGCCGCCGCCCCAGATCCAGTGACCGGAGACGGGATAGATGAATGCGGAGATGCAGAAGGAGTACACACAGTAGGAGACGAATTTAGTACGCTCCGCCATGGAGCCGGAGACAATAGTGGCCGAGGTGGCGCAGAAAACCGTCTGGAAAATGAGGTAGGCGAAGAGCGGGACTCCTGCGGGGAGGATGGACGAATAATCTCCCCGAACCATGGGGTCCAGTCCGCCGATCAGCGCGCCGCTGCTGGCGAACATCAATCCGAAACCCAGAAGCCAGTAGGTGGGCGTTCCGATGCAGAAGTCCATCAGGTTTTTCATCAGGATATTGCCAGTGTTTTTGGCCCGGGTGAAGCCTGCCTCACACATGGCAAAGCCCGCCTGCATCAAAAAGACGAGTGCTGCACCCAACAGGACCCAGATGGTGTTGACAGATGAATACATAGCAGTCCCTCCTTGTAAACGAAAAAGGCAAAGGCGCCTGAGAGAACCATCTCTCCGGGCGCCTTTGCCTTTTTGATGCTACATACTTTACCACGGTCCGCTGTGGAGCGTCAACTGTCCGTTTCACCAAGACTTTTTGGAAAGCAGCTGGAAATTTCTAGCTTTTTTATAGACTCGGCACCAGGTTTGTGTAGCCGATCAGGTACCGGTCGATCTCCGCGGCGGCAGAGCGGCCCTCCGCAATGGCCCAAACCACCAGGGACTGGCCCCGGCGCATGTCACCGGCGGCAAAGACCTTTTCCACGCCGGTGGAAAAGCTGCCCGGAAGGGTCTGGACGGTCTTGTCTGCCTCCACACCGAAGGCGCGGCACACGTCGCTCTCGCAGCCGGCAAAGCCGGTTGCGCCGATGAGAAGTTGACAGGGCAGGGTGTCGCCCTCGGTGGTGACCACCGCTGTCAGAGCGCCTTCGCCCGTGACCAGGGACTGGACCTGCACGCCGAAGCGCCGGGGATCGGTGCCAAAGACGGCCTCCGCCTCCTCGTGGGCGTAGTCCAGAGGCAGATGCCCCTGATCGTTCAGATAGTCTGCCCGGGGCCGCCGGACCAGCTGGGTGACGGAGCGGCAGCCCTGCCGCAGGGCGGTGGCCACACAGTCGCTGGCGGTGTCGCCGGTGCCGATGATGACCACATCCAGTCCCGCGGCGGAGGGAACCTGGGTCTCCTCCTTGCCGAACTGGGCCCGTTCTACGGCGGATTTCAGATATTCCGTGCCGTAGCACACGCCGCCCACACCGGCGGTGTCAAAGCCCAGGGGACGGGGAACCCCGGCACCGCAGCACAAAAGTACGGCGTCATACTCCTCCAGCAGCCGATGGGCGGTTTTGGGGTCTGCGGCATCCACACCGCAGACAAAGCTGACGCCCTCATCGGTCATCAGGCTGATCCGGCGCTGCACCACGGACTTGGGCAGCTTCATGTTGGGGATGCCGTAGGTGAGAAGTCCGCCGGGATGCTCCGAGCGCTCCACCACTGTGACGGAGTGCCCCCGATGGTTGAGCTGGTCCGCGGCAGCCAGACCTGCCGGGCCGGAGCCCACCACGCAGACCTTCTTCCCGGACCACTGGGGCGGCCGGCGGCGCTTGATTCGGCCGGTGGCGAAGGCGTCCTCGATGATGCAAAGCTCATTGTCCCGGATGGTGACGGCGTCGCCGTAGATGCCGCAGATGCAGGCCTTTTCACAGGGCGCGGGGCAGACCCGGCCCGTGAACTCCGGGAAGTTGTTGCTCTTGAGCAGCCGGCTCAGGGCATGGCCCCGGTTGCCGGAGAGGATCATGTCATTCCACTCCGGAATCAGGTTGTGGAGGGGGCAGCCGAAGGCCTTCCCCTCATAGAGCATACCGGTCTGGCAGAAGGGAACACCGCAGTTCATACAACGGCCGCCCTGCTGTTCCCGCACCGCATCGGGGAGAGCGATGTGGAACTCCTCCCAGTCCCGGACCCGTTCCGCCGGGCTGCGCCGGGGGTCCTCCCTCCGGGCGTATTCCAAAAATCCAGTGGGTTTTCCCATGTTGTTCGCCCTCCTTTCTCAAACTTTGGTGTTGGCGTAGAACGCCTCAATTTCAGCCTGCTCCCGGCTCATGCCCTTTTCCTCATACTGGGCGATGGAGCGGAGCATCCGGTCGTAGTCCCGGGGCATGACCTTCTTGAAGCAGGGAACGTAGGATTTGAAGGCCGCCAAGATCTTTTTGCCCCGGGGAGAGCCGGTGGCAGCCACGTGCTCTTCGATGAGGGCACGGAGCTCGGCGATGTCGTGGGACTCGGTCAGGGTATCCGTCATCACCTGCTCCTTGTTCAGGCGCATATAGAGATCGTGCTTTTCATCCAGCACATAGGCGATGCCGCCGGACATACCGGCCGCAAAGTTCTTGCCGGTGGGGCCCAGAATGACCACCCGGCCGCCGGTCATGTACTCGCAGCCGTGGTCGCCCACGCCCTCCACCACGGCGCAGGCGCCGGAGTTGCGGACGCAGAACCGCTCACCGGCACAGCCGTTGATGAAGGCCTTGCCGCTGGTGGCACCGTAGAGGGCCACGTTGCCCACGATGATATTCTCGCCGGGTTTGAAGCGGCTGGCTCTGGGGGGATAGACCACCAGCTTGCCGCCGGAGAGGCCCTTGCCCAGGCCGTCGTTGCAATCGCCCTCCAGTTCCAGGGTCAGACCCTTGGGGATGAAGGCACCGAAGGACTGTCCGCCGCCGCCGTGGCAGGTGATGACATAGCTGTCGTCCGGCAGCGTGTTGCCGCACTGGCGGGTGATTTCGGAGCCGAAGAGGGTGCCGAAGGAGCGGTCCGTGGAGGAGACGGAGAGGTCCAGCTTTCCGGACCGCTTTCCCTTCAGACTCTTGCCCAGCTTTGCCAGCAGCACGCTGACGTCCAGGGTCTTTTCCAGGTGGAAGTCATAGACGGCGTTGGGGTCGAAGTGGGGCACGTGGTCGCCGTAGGGATTCTGCAGCAGTCCGCTCAGGTTCAGCGTCTCCGCCCGGTGGGTGATGAGTTTGTCCCGGACCCGCAGCAGATCGCTGCGGCCCACCAGCTCCTCCACGGTGCGGATGCCCAGCTTTGCCATATACTCCCGCAGTTCCTGAGCCACGAACTCCATGAAGTTGATGACGTATTCCGGCTTGCCGGAGAACCGGGCCCGCAGCTGGGGATTCTGGGTGGCGATGCCGGCGGGGCAGGTGTCCAGATTGCACACCCGCATCATGCAGCAGCCCAGGGCCACCAGGGGAGCGGTGGCAAAGCCAAACTCCTCGGCGCCCAGCATACAGGCGATGGCCACGTCCCGCCCGGTCATCAGCTTGCCGTCGGCCTCCAGAATCACTTGGCGGCGCAGACCGTTGGCGATCAGTGCCTGATGGGCCTCCGCTACGCCCAGCTCCCAGGGCAGACCTGCCCCGTGGATGGAGCTTCTGGGGGCGGCGCCGGTGCCGCCGTCGTGGCCGGAGATGAGGACCACCTGGGCGCCGGCCTTGGCAACGCCGGCGGCGATGGTACCCACGCCTGCCTCACTGACCAGCTTCACGCTGATGCGGGCGTTCCGGTTGGCGTTTTTCAGATCGTAGATCAGCTGTGCCAGGTCCTCGATGGAGTAGATATCGTGGTGGGGCGGGGGGGGGGGGAGATCAGCGTCACGCCGGGAGTGGAGCAGCGGGTCTTGGCAATCCAGGGGTAGACCTTCTTGCCGGGCAGATGGCCGCCCTCGCCGGGCTTGGCGCCCTGGGCCATCTTGATCTGGATCTCCTTGGCGCTGCAGAGGTATTCGCTGGTCACACCAAAGCGGCCGGAGGCCACCTGCTTGATGGCGGAGCACCGCTCGTCGTGGAGCCGCTCCGCGGCCTCGCCGCCCTCGCCGGAGTTGGACTTGCCGCCGATGCGGTTCATGGCGATGGCCAGGCACTCGTGGGCCTCCTGAGAAATAGAGCCGTAGCTCATGGCGCCGGTCTTGAACCGATGGACGATGGAACTGACAGGCTCCACCTCCTCGATGGGGATACCGCCGTTTTCATCGTACCGCAGGTCCAGCAGTCCCCGCAGGGTGTGGGGCTTGTCGGGGGTATCCACCAGGGCGGTATAGGCTTTGAAGGCCTGGTAATCCCCTTCCCGGGCGGCCTTCTGCAGCAGTAGGATGGTCCGGGGATTGTACATGTGGTCTTCCTTGTCGGGACCGGAGCGCAGCTTGTGGATGCCGGTGGAGTCCAGCGTGGTGTCGTAGCCCAGACCCAGGGGGTCGAAGGCCTGGTTGTGATTCCATTCCACGCCTTCGCCGATCTCCTCCAGGCCGATGCCCTCCACCCGGCTGATGGTGTTGGTGAAGTACTTGTCCACCACGGCGCGGTTGATGCCCACGCACTCGAAGATCTGGGCGGACTGGTAGGACTGGATAGTGGAGATGCCCATTTTGGAGGCGATCTTCACAATGCCGTGGAGAATGGCACTGTTATAGTCATCCACCGCAGCACCGGGGTCCTTGTCCAGAAGGCCGATGGACACCAGCTCCTCCACGCACTCCTGGGCGAGATAGGGGTTGATAGCCTGGGCGCCGTAGCCCAGGAGGGTGGCGAAGTGATGGACGTCCCGGGGCTCCGCACTCTCCAGAATGAGGGAGACGGCGGTGCGCTTTTTCGTGCGGACCAGATACTGCTCCAGGGCGCTGACCGCCAGCAAAGAGGGAATGGCCACATGGTTTTCATCCACGCCCCGGTCGGAGAGAATGAGGATGTTGGCACCCTTCTTATAGGCACGGTCCACATTGACGAACAGCCGGTCCAGGGCGTTTTCCAGAGGGGAGCCCTTGTAGTAGAGCAGCGAGATGGTCTCCACCTGGAAACCGGGGCGGTTCATATAGCGGATCTTCATAAGATCCAGGGAAGTGAGGATGGGGTTGTGGATCTGGAGCACAGTGCAGTTTTCCGCCCGCTCCTCCAGCAAATTGCCGCCGGAGCCCACGTACACAGTGGTGTCGGTGACGATCTCCTCCCGGATGGCGTCCATGGGGGGATTGGTCACCTGGGCGAAGAGCTGTTTGAAGTAGCTGAAGAGGGGCTGATGCTTTTCCGAGAGCACCGCCAGCGGCGTGTCCACGCCCATGGCGGAGGTGGGTTCCAGACCGTCCCGGGCCATGGGCAAAATGGCGTCCTTCACCTCTTCGTAGGTGTAGCCGAAGGCCTTGTAGAGCCGATCCCGCTGGGCCTGGGAATGGGACTCCACCCGCCGGTTGGGGATGGGCAGGTCCTTGAGATAGACCAGGTGGGCGTCCAGCCACTCGCCGTAAGGCTGCTGCTGGGCATAGCGGTTCTTGATCTCCTCGTCGTCCACCAGGCGGCCCTCCGTCAGGTCTGCCAGCAGCATCCGGCCCGGCTGGAGCCGGGACTTTTTCACGATCCGCTCCGGCGGGATGTCCAGTACGCCCACCTCCGAGGAGAGAATCAGGTAGTCGTCGTCCGTGAGGTACCACCGGCAGGGCCGCAGACCGTTGCGGTCCAGCACGGCGCCCATGGTGTCGCCGTCGGAAAAGACGATGGCCGCCGGGCCGTCCCAGGGCTCCATCATGGTGGCGTAGTAGTGGTAGAAGTCCCGCTTTTCCCGGCCCATCTTCCGGTCGTTCATCCAGGGCTCGGGGATGCACATCATCACCGCCTGGGGCAGAGGGATGCCGTTCATCAGAAGAAACTCCAGGGTATTGTCCAGCATGGAGGAGTCGGAGCCGCTTTGGTCCACCACCGGCAGGATCTTGTCCATCTCATCTTCCAAAACGGCGGAGTGCATGGTCTCCTCCCGGGCCAGCATCCGGTCCACGTTGCCGCGGATGGTGTTGATCTCGCCATTGTGGAGAATGTAGCGGTTGGGATGGGCCCGCTCCCAGCTGGGGTTGGTGTTGGTGGAGAAGCGGGAGTGGACCAGGGCCAGGGCGCTTTCACAGTCCGGGTCCTGGAGGTCTGCGTAGAACTTGCGCAGCTGTCCCACCAGGAACATGCCCTTGTAGACCACGGTCCGGCTGGAGAAGGAGGGAATGTAGGTGTTGACGTTGGACTGCTCGAATACCCGCCGGGCGACGTAGAGTTTCCGGTCAAATTCCAGACCGCGGCTGCAGTCCGCCGGGCGCTTCACAAAGCACTGGCAGATGCGGGGCATGCACCCCAGAGCCTTTTCACCCAGCACCTCGGGATGGGTGGGAACATCCCGCCAGCCCAGAAATTCCATGCCCTCCTTGGCCACGATGATCTCCAGCATCTTCTTGGCCTGGGCCCGCTTGAGGTCGTCGGTGGGGAAGAAGAACATGCCTACGCCGTAGTCCCGTTCCTCTCCCAAGGTGATGCCCTCGGCGGCGGCCGCTTTGACCATCAGCTTGTGGGGGATCTGGATCATCAGTCCCACACCATCACCGGTCTCTCCGGCGGCATCCTTACCGGCGCGGTGCTCCAGCTTTTCCACGATCTTCAGGGCGTTGTCCACCGTCTGGTGGGTCTTGATGCCCCGCAGGCTCACCACGGCGCCGATGCCGCAGGCGTCGTGCTCCAGGCGGGGATCATACAGCTTTCTCTGCTCAGATTCCAACATGGCTGTTGCTCCAATCTCTTTGAAAATGATGGGGAAGGGACGGCCTGCGCCGCCTCCTCCAATCAGTAGGTATAACGATCAATGATGTGCTGGGCGGTTTCCGCCAGCCGGGTGCCGGTATCCATGCTGCGCTTTTGCAAAAAGCGGTGTGCTTCCGCCTCTGTCATGCGGTTGATGTCCATCAAAAGCTCCTTGGCCCGGCGGATCAGACGCTGTTCCTCCTCCGCCCGATGGGGCCGGGGATGGCTGCGGGATTCCAGCCGGCGCAGCAGGTCCAACGAGGCAAAAAAGTCTGACCGCGCAGCGGGGGTAGCCAGTTTGAAGAGGTTTTCCCCCTCGCAAAAGTCCAGATTCGCGGCGGAGGAGACCACCAGCAGTGTCCCTAGGTCCCGCAGGCTGGCGGCCAGATCCACGGCGGTCATATCCCGCAGCTTGAAGCTGCACACCACAATGCCGCCGCCCAGCTGCCGGATGGTGCGGATGGCGTCGGCGCCGCTGAAAAAGCAACCGGCGGGGGAGACGCCGCCGGACTCCAGCAGCCGGACGATGCGGCGCTGGGCCTCCTCGTTGGCAAATGCCACCACGATGTTGTCCACAGGCGCTCCCTCCTCTCCTCAATGGTGTCCTTGGGCAAATCCTCTTTCAGTACGTGACCAGATATTTTTCCAGCTCCCACTGGGAGACCTGGGTGCGGTATTCCTCCCATTCCCGCAACTTGCCGGTGACGTATTGGGTGGTGACGTGCTGCCCCAGGGCTGCGGTGACCACCGGGTCTGCCTCCAAGGCGTGGATGGCGGCTTCCAGAGTGCCGGGCAGTCGGCCTATGCCCTGTGCCTCCAGGTCGGCGGCAATGGCGTAGAGGTTCTCGTTGGTCTCCGGCGGCGGCGTCAGCTGACGCTCAATGCCGTCCAGGCCCGCAGCCAGACATACGGCAAAGGCCAGATACGGATTGCAGGCGGGGTCCGGGCTGCGCAGTTCCACCCGGGTGGCCTGGCCCCGGGGGGTGGGGATACGAATCAGCGCGGAGCGGTTTCCGGTGGACCAGGCCAGATGGCAGGGGGCCTCGTAGCCGGGCACCAGCCGCTTGTAGCTGTTTACCAGAGGATTGGTGACGGCGCAGAACCCCTGCACATGGTCAAGAAGACCCGCGATAAACTGGTAGGCCAGCGGCGACAGCTGTCGGGGATCGTGCTCGTCATAAAAAACGTTTTTGCCATCCCGGAACAGCGACATGTTCACATGCATGCCGCTGCCGGCGGCGCCGTAGACGGGCTTGGGCATAAACGTGGCATGGAGGCCATTCTTCTGAGCCAGCGTTTTGACGGCCAGCTTGAAGGTCATGATATTGTCGGCGGCCTGCAGGGCCTGGGTGTATTTGAAGTCGATCTCATGCTGGCCGGCGGCCACCTCATGGTGGCTGGCCTCGATCTCGAAGCCCATCTGCTCCAGACTCAGACAGATCTCCCGGCGGGTGCTCTCTCCGTGGTCTAGGGGGCCCAGGTCAAAATAGCCCGCCTCGTCGCTGGTCTGGGTGGTGGGTTTTCCGTTTTCATCCGTCTGGAAGAGGAAAAACTCCAGTTCCGGACCGGCGTTGAACGTGAAGCCCATGTCGCTTGCCCGGCGCAGCACTCGCTTGAGCACGTTCCGCGGATCGCCCACAAACGGCGTACCGTTGGGGTTGTGGACATCGCAGATAAGGCGTGCCACCTTGCCGTACTGGGGCCGCCAGGGCAGTACGGAAAATGTGTCCAGATCCGGCCACAGGTATTGGTCGGACTCCTCGATGCGGACAAAGCCCTCAATGGAGCTGCCGTCCATCATGATTTGATTGTTGACGGCCTTCTCGATCTGAGAGGCGGTAATGGCCACATTTTTCATCTGCCCGAAAATATCGGTGAACTGCATGCGGATGAATTGAATATCTTCCTCCATCACCCGCCGGATAATGTCTTCCTTGGTGAATTTGCCCATGGATGCGCTCCTTTCCCGTGCGGCGGTTTAGTTTATTGATTTAAAGTAAAAGAAAATCGCATAACGAAAAAAGAGCATAAGGCAACCTTGAGAGGACGCCTTTGCTCTCTCTATTGCAGATTATACGAGCGAAAGTCCCGCCCTGTCAACGATTTCCGTCAAACAGAACGGGACCCACCCACAATTTTGTACGTTGTGCCAAGAGGTCCTCGGCTCTGCGGGGAGACCTTTGTACGATTTTGATACGAGGACAAATGTTTCTGAGCTGCGGAATTTACCGCTGGGCGGAGAGGCAAATGGCGTGGCAGATGGAGGGAATGGATTCCCCCTGACACGTAGAGATTGGGGAGAGAAGGGCGCCGGTGGGGGCAAAGACGATCCGCTGCCAGCGGCCTTGGCGCATCTGTGTGAGAAGATAGCCATTGAGCACGGAGGCGGAGCAGCCGCAGCCGGAGGCTCCTGCGTGCATATCCTGCTGCTGGCGGTCATAGAGCAGCATGCCGCAGTCCTGATAGCGCTGGTCCAGTTCCACACCGTCCCGGCGGAAAAAGTCCCGGACGATGGCATGGCCCAACTCTCCAAGATCGCCGGTGAAAATGGCGTCGTAGTCCTGGGGGGTTGTGCCGGTGTCCCGGAAAAAGGCGGAGAGGGTGTCATAGGCGGCAGGAGCCATGGCGGCGCCCATGTTGTTGGCGTCCCGGATGCCCTTGTCCACGATTTTACCGCAGGTGACATGGGTGATATAGGGACCGGGGCCCTCGTCGGCCAAAATGGTACAGCCGGAGGCGGTGGCGGTCCACTGGGCGGTGGGGGTGCGCTGGTTGCCGTAGGGCACCGGCATCCGGTATTGCCGTTCGGCGGTGCAGAAGTGGGAGGAGGTCATGGCTGCGACCCGGCGGGCAAATCCGCCGTCAATAAACATGGCTGCCAGTGCCAGAGACTCCCCCATGGTGGAGCAGGCACCGTAGAGGCCGTAAAAGGGAATGTGGAATTCCCGCAGGCCAAAGGAGGAGCCGATACACTGGTTCAGCAGGTCCCCCGCAAAGATATAGTCCAGGTCGGCGGGGGCCAGACCCGCTTTTTCCAGCGCACGGCTCAATACCCGCTTCTGCATGGCGGACTCCGCCTTCTCCCAGGTCTTTTCCCCAAAGAAGGAGTCCTGTTCCAGCTCGTCAAAATAGGAGGCCAGAGGGCCCTGACTTTCCAATTTGCCGCCGATGGAGGCAAAGGACCATACCGACGGCGGGGATGCCAAGGCGACGGTCTGGGGGCCCAGGCGCTTGTGGTTCATGGAGCATCCACCTCGTTTGTGAAGGATTTTCCATAGCTTGCCCCGGCGCCCAAAAAATATGAACGCCCGGAAAAACGGGCGTTCATACATGGATTCAAAAGGGAAGGCAGAGATCGTGCTGCCGTACCGAAATCTGCCCCGCAGGACGGGGCCATCCGATAAAACGGCTGCCGCCGGGTCAGGTGTAAGATCGCTCCACATTTACCACTGCGTAGTAATTGCCATCCAGGGCCCGGACCGCTGCCTGAATCTTCTGACGAACCTCTTCGTCCGTCAGGCGGAAGTGGAAAGGAACCACCGCGTCAAAGATCAGATTCGTGTGAGTGGGACCGGACACCATACGGAAATCGTGGATGTTGATGGCGTCGTCGATACAGTGGATCAAAGCCTGGACCCGCTCCCGGGTCTCCTCGGTGATGCCGTCGTCCGTCACCACCGGGTCCATATGGATGACGGCCTCGCAGCCCAGCCGCTCCTTGAGCTCCTTTTCCACATTGTCAATCTCGTCATGGAGATCCAGCACGTTTTCCGCAGCGGAGACTTCCGCGTGGAGAGAGATCATCACCCGGCCCGGGCCGTAGTCGTGGACGATCAGGTCGTGGATGCCGATAATACCGGGGTGGGCCATCACCAGCTGGCGGATGCTGGAGACAAATTCTGCCGTGGGCGGTGTGCCCAGCAGGGGGTCCAGGGTGTCCTTGGCGGCGCCGAAACCGGACCAGAGAATGAACACGGCAACCAGCACACCGCACCAGCCATCGATCTTCACGCCGGTAAACTGGCCGATTAGTGTGGCGGCCAGCACGGTCGTGGTGGTGATGCAGTCGTTGAGACTGTCGGCGGCGGTGGCCTCCATGGCGGGGGAATCCAGCTTCTTGCCGATCCGGCGGTTGTAGAACCACATGTAACCCTTTACGGCGATGGATACACAGAGAATGATGAGCACCAGCGCACTGGAATCTACCGGTGCAGGGTGGAGGATTTTCTCAATGGAGGACTTGGCCAGCTCCACGCCCATCAGCAAAATCAGCAGTGCCACCGCAAGGCCGGAGAGGTACTCAATGCGGCCATGGCCAAAAGGGTGCTGAGAGTCAGGCTTTTGCCCGGCCAGCTGAAAACCCAGCAGCGTTACAAAGGAGCTGCCGGCGTCGGAGAGGTTGTTGAAAGCGTCGGCGGTGATGGCGATGGAACCGGAGATCAGGCCGGCGAGAAATTTACCTGCAAAGAGCAGCAGATTCAAACCGATGCCCACCGCTCCGCAGAGAATGCCGTAGGCCTTGCGGGCGGCAGATTGATCCAGGTCCGGTTTGATGAACAGCCGGGCCAGAAGAGAAACCATGCAGTAAAACTCCTTTCTGCAAGAGGATCGGGAAGCGGGGCGTCAGGCCTGCTTCCCGGGGATGACTAGTTTCAAATGACAGCACAGATCGTCCAAGTCCCGATCCGTGGCGGCGGGAATGCGCAGCTTGGCGCCGCAGTCCCGGCAGATCAAATCCACCGCAGAGCGGCGGATCTCCATTCCGTAGCGATGGCTGCCGCAGCCGCAGGTGATACCGTCCTTGCGGGCGGCGATTTCCTTGAGCTCGGAGAGGACTTCGTACATGATGACGTTGTCCACGAAGGCCTCTTGACCGCCTTCGCCCTCCTGCTGCTTTTCCTTTTCCGCCAGAATAGCCAGCTCCCGCAGATTCTTTTCCACCGTGCCCTCCGGCCCGATAAAGCAGCAAAACTGCTTGGTCTGGGAACAGCCCAGGGCGGTGGCACCCTGTAAGACCCGCTCCGGTCCGCATACGGCGGTGTGGGTCTCGCCACAAATGCCGCAGGGGACGGTGATGTGATATTTTTCGCCGTCAAAGCCGATGTCCAGAGAGGACTTGCCGCAGGGGCACTCGATCTCCGCATTGGAGGCTTCCAGCGCAAAAACGGACCGGGTTCCCATCACGGTCTGCCCGCAGGCGGGGCAGAGGTAGCCAAAGGTCCGCATTTCCTCGCTCATTCTATGCACCTTCCTTGTGTCGTTAGAACCGATTTTTCCATTAAATAAAAATTATACCATGCAGGAAGAAGGTTGTACAGAAAATTTTTTAATCAACGGCCGGGTACAGCCGGAGGCGGCGGGGCAGGATGGGGAGCCGGTGCATATGCTGGAGGGAAACAGAAAGGAGGAGCGTTATGGAACTGATCAAGCGTCGGCTCGCCAATCTGTTGGCGGTCAAGAGTCTGGTCACCGTCATGCTGACGGCGGTGTTCGCCTATCTGGCGATAAGCGGTCATGTCTCTACAGAGCAGTATTTAACGGTATTTACTGTAGTGATCGCGTTTTACTTTGGAACACAGGCGGAAAAGTCCGGCCCCGACGGTACGCAGGGCTGACCGCGGGGCGATATGTGAAAAAATGCCAGCCCAAACGGGCTGGCATTTTTTGTGTGCAGTCTGATGAAGAATCAGCGCTTGGAGAACTGAGGCGCACGACGGGCAGCCTTCAGACCGTACTGCGCGAGTTTTTGAGCTGTTTTCCCTTGATACTCCGGGCTTTTCC
>OOBW01001095.1_pt1 | contig 13721 bp, 10 predicted proteins | sample 1671701 | NCBI WGS metagenome assembly OOBW01 (sample SAMN06348183, study PRJEB24527) | human gut metagenome | biome: human gut; feature: ankylosing spondylitis patient; material: feces | host: Homo sapiens | place: China | collected 2015-10 | reverse complement strand
AATACACCCCAACCGGCGACCAGCCTCAAGCCATTGTCCAGCTTGTAAAGGGTTTTAAAGAAGGCAACCAATGCCAGACCCTTCTTGGTGCAACCGGTTCGGGAAAGACATTTACGATGGCGAATGTCATTGCACAATTGAATAGACCAACATTAGTAATTGCACATAACAAGACCTTGGCAGCACAGTTATATGGCGAATTTAAGGAATTTTTTCCTAATAATTCTGTAGAACTATTTATGAGTTATTATGACTATTACCAACCGGAAGCATATGTTCCGTCATCTGACACTTATATTGCGAAGGATTCATCCATCAATGATGAGATTGATAAGCTGCGCCATTCGGCAACGGCAGCACTTTCTGAGCGACGGGATGTGATTATTGTGGCGAGTGTATCCTGCATTTATGGATTAGGTTCGCCAATTGATTATCAGGAGATGGTAATTTCACTACGCCCTGGGATGATAAAAGATCGGGATGAGGTTGTTGCGAAGTTGATTGAGATACAGTATGATCGCAATGATATGGATTTTAAACGCGGGACATTTCGGGTAAGAGGAGATGTGCTGGAGATCTTTCCGGCAGTTTCGGAAGATTATGCAATTCGTGTGGAATTTTTCGGGGATGAAGTGGAGAGAATAACAGAGATTGATGTTTTGACGGGCGAGATTAAAAATGCGTTGAAGCATGTAGCGATTTTCCCAGCATCGCATTATGTTGTGTCAAAGGAAGCGCTGGATCGAGCAACAAAGGCGATTGAGGAAGAATTGGAAGAAAGAGTCCGATATTTTAAAGGAGAAGACAAGCTTTTGGAAGCGCAGCGTATTGCAGAGCGGACGAATTTCGATATTGAGATGATGCGAGAGACGGGATTTTGTTCGGGAATAGAGAATTATTCAAGGCATTTGACAGGACTGGCGCCGGGGCAGCCGCCGCACACATTGATTGACTATTTTCCGGATGATTTTTTGATTATGATTGATGAATCGCACAAGACCATTCCTCAGATTGGTGGAATGTACATGGGTGACCAGTCTAGAAAGTCCACTCTTGTAGATTATGGATTCCGTTTGCCGTCAGCAAAGGACAACAGACCGCTTAATTTTGAAGAATTTGAAAGTAAGGTAAATCAGATGTTGTTTGTATCTGCGACGCCGGGAGAATATGAAGAAAAGAATGAACTTTTGCGTGTGGATCAGATTATCCGACCGACAGGTCTTCTTGATCCGGAGGTTGAAGTGCGTCCGGTGGAAGGACAGATCGACGATCTGGTCGGTGAAGTGAACAAGGAGATTGCAAAGAAAAATAAGATTCTTATTACAACGTTGACAAAACGAATGGCAGAAGATTTGACAGATTATATGCGTGAACTTGGTATACGGGTGAAATATCTTCATTCAGATATTGATACGTTAGAGCGGACAGAAATTATTCGGGATATGCGTCTCGATGTATTTGATGTGCTTGTCGGAATCAATCTGTTGCGTGAGGGGCTTGATATTCCTGAGATTACATTGGTTGCAATTTTAGATGCCGATAAGGAAGGATTCCTGCGTTCGGAGACTTCGCTTATTCAGACGATTGGGCGAGCTGCCCGTAATGCGGATGGTCATGTTATCATGTATGCGGATCATGTGACAGAGTCGATGGAAAAAGCGATTCAAGAGACAGAACGAAGAAGAAAGATACAGATGGCATACAATGAGGAACATGGAATTACACCTCAGACTGTTAAAAAGTCAGTGCGAGATCTGATCAGTATTTCTAAGAAGGTAGCGGCGGAGGAATTGCGTCTTGAAAAAGATCCGGAGTCAATGAGTGAAAAAGAATTGGAAAAACTGATAAAAGATGTTACAAAGCAGATGAAGAAAGCAGCGGCAGAATTGAATTTCGAGGCGGCAGCAGAGTTGCGCGACAAATTGATTGAGCTGAAAAAGCAGTTACAGGATATGGAAGGTTAGGAGTATACGATGGCAAAACAATATATAAAAATACGGGGTGCCAATGAGCACAATTTGAAAAATATAGATTTGGATATTCCGAGAAATGAACTTGTTGTGTTGACGGGCCTAAGTGGATCGGGGAAGTCATCCTTAGCATTTGACACAATCTATGCAGAAGGACAGAGAAGGTATATGGAATCGCTGTCTTCTTATGCGAGACAGTTCCTTGGCCAGATGGAGAAACCGAATGTAGAAAGTATTGAGGGGCTTTCACCGGCGATTTCTATTGATCAGAAATCAACGAATCGAAATCCACGTTCTACAGTTGGAACGGTGACAGAAATTTACGATTATTTTCGTCTGCTCTATGCAAGAATAGGGATCCCACACTGTCCGAAATGTGGGAAGGAGATAAAAAAGCAGACGGTGGACCAGATGGTGGATCAGATTATGGAGCTTCCGGAGGGAACAAAGATCCAGCTTCTTGCGCCGGTTGTGAGAGGACGAAAAGGAAGGCATGAAAAGTTGCTGGAAAAGGCAAAGAAAAGCGGTTATGTACGTGTGCGCATTGATGGAAATTTATATGAATTGTCAGAAGAAATTTCTCTGGACAAAAATATTAAGCATAATATAGAGATTATCGTGGACAGACTTGTTGTAAGAGAAGGCATTCAAAAGAGATTGACGGATTCAATTGAAAGTGTACTGGCATTGGCGGAGGGACTTTTGGTTGTGGACGTGATTGGCGGAGAACCTTTGAATTTTAGCCAAAGTTTTTCGTGCCCGGATTGTGGAATCAGTATCGAAGAGATTGAACCGAGAAGTTTTTCTTTTAATAATCCATTTGGGGCATGTCCGGTTTGCTTTGGACTGGGATACAAGATGGAGTTTGATGTAGATTTGATGATCCCGGATCAATCGTTAAGTATAGATGAAGGCGCTATCGTAGTGATGGGATGGCAGTCTTGTACAGACAAAGGAAGTTACACAAGAGCAATATTAAAAGCTCTTTGTAAAGAATATAATTTCTCGTTGGATACGCCGTTCCAAGATTATCCGCAGGAAGTCAAAGATATTTTGATTCATGGAACCAATGGACGAGAAGTGAAGGTGTATTATAAAGGGCAGCGCGGAGAAGGTATTTATGATGTTGCATTCGAAGGAATTATAAAAAATGTAGAGAGAAGATATCGTGAAACAGGCTCAGAGACGATGAAGGCGGAATATGAGAGTTTTATGCGGATTACGCCTTGTCATGAATGTGGCGGACAGAGATTGAAAAAGAGCGCGTTGGCAGTTGCAGTGGGAGATAAAAATATTGCGGAAGTCACGTCGCTTTCTATTGAAAAACTTCAGCAGTTTTTGGAAGGATTAGAGCTCACAAAGACGCAGGAGTTAATCGGTGGACAGATTTTAAAAGAAATCAAAGCGCGTATTGGATTTTTGATGGATGTAGGATTGGATTATCTGACACTTGCCAGAGCAACAGGAAGTCTTTCGGGAGGAGAGGCTCAGCGTATCCGTCTGGCAACACAGATTGGTTCAGGTCTGGTTGGAGTGGCTTATTCTGGATGAGCCAAGTATCGGACTTCACCAGCGAGATAATGATAAACTATTGAAGACATTGAAACATCTACGTGATCTGGGAAACAGTTTGATTGTAGTAGAGCATGATGAAGATACGATGCTGGAAGCGGACTATATTGTGGATATTGGTCCGGGAGCGGGCGAACATGGTGGAGAAGTTGTTGCAGCAGGTACTGCAAAAGAGATTATGCGGAATAAGAAGTCTGTTACTGGTGCATACCTGAGTGGACGCATGCAGATTCCGGTACCGGATGTGCGCAAAGAACCGAAAGGCTGGCTGAAAGTAATTGGGGCAGCAGAAAATAATTTAAAGAATATTGATGTTTCATTTCCGGTTGGTGTAATGACGTGCGTGACTGGAGTTTCTGGTTCAGGAAAAAGTTCTTTAGTAAATGAAATTGTTTACAAAAGACTTTCTAAGGATCTTAACAGAGCGAGAACAATTCCAGGGAAACATAAGAGGATAGAAGGAATTGAACAGTTTGACAAAGTCATTGACATTGATCAGTCGCCGATTGGAAGAACTCCTAGATCGAATCCGGCAACGTATACAGGAGTTTTTGATTTAATCCGCGATCTCTTTGCGGCAACTGCGGATGCAAAGGCGAGAGGATACAAAAAAGGAAGATTTAGTTTTAATGTCAAAGGCGGAAGATGTGAGGCTTGTTCAGGAGATGGGATTTTAAAGATTGAAATGCATTTTCTTCCAGATGTATATGTTCCGTGTGAAGTCTGTGATGGAAAGCGATATAACAGAGAGACGTTAGAAGTAAAATACAAAGGAAAGAGCATTTATGATGTGCTGAATATGACTGTGGAGGAGGCGCTTCATTTCTTTGAGAATGTTCCTAGCATTCGAAGAAAGATGGAGACCCTGTATGATGTTGGACTTTCCTACATTCGATTAGGTCAGCCGTCCACTACACTTTCTGGCGGTGAGGCACAGAGAATTAAATTGGCAACCGAATTGAGTAAGAGAAGCACAGGGAGAACAGTTTATATTTTAGATGAACCGACAACAGGGCTTCATTTTGCGGATGTGCACAAATTGACAGAAATTTTACATCGTCTGTCAGCAGATGGAAATACCGTAATTGTGATCGAACATAATTTAGATGTGATCAAGACTGCGGACTATATTATCGACATAGGACCAGAGGGTGGAGACAAAGGGGGAACCGTTGTGGCAACGGGAACTCCTGAGGAGATTGTTGCCAATCCGGCATCGCATACAGGCAAATATATTGATGCAATCCTTAAAAAAAGTTTAAATTAAAAAAAACTCTTTGCATTTATTGGAATTTTTATTATAATAGGTAAGGTATATGTATAATAACGAAAGATGATAGAATAGATAAGTGCAGTGAAAGGAGAAATCAGATGTCAGTTGATATCGGAATTGATTTAGGAACCGCCAGTGTTCTCGTATATGTAAAAGGAAAAGGTGTTGTATTGAAAGAACCTTCCGTAGTCGCTTTTGACAGAGATACCAATGCGATCAAGGCGATTGGAGAAGAAGCGAGACTGATGCTTGGAAGAACACCGGGAAATATTATAGCTGTAAGACCGCTTAGACAGGGAGTTATTTCAGACTATACAGTGACAGAAAAGATGATTAAGTACTTCGTACAGAAAGCGGTAGGAAAGAGAACTTTTAAGAAGCCGCGTATCAGTATTTGTGTGCCGAGCGGTGTTACAGAAGTAGAAAAGAAGGCAGTGGAAGAAGCGACTTTTGCAGCTGGTGCAAGAGAGGTACATTTGATTGAAGAGCCGGTTGCAGCGGCAATTGGAGCAGGAATTGATATTGCAAAGCCATGTGGAAACATGATTGTAGATATCGGTGGAGGAACTGCAGATATTGCGGTTATCTCACTTGGAGGAACAGTAGTAAATACATCAATTAAAATTGCAGGCGATGATTTTGACGAAGCAATTGTAAGATTTATGCGTAAAAAGCATAATCTATTGATCGGAGAGCGTACTGCGGAAGATATCAAGATTAAAATCGGGACAACTTATCCATTGGTGGAAGAAGAGACGATGGAAGTGCGTGGACGTAATCTTGTGACAGGTCTTCCAAAGACTGTGACAGTGACATCTTCAGAGACAGAAGAAGCTTTGAAAGAGACAACAAGTCAGATTGTGGAAGCTGTTATTGCGGTATTGGAAAGAACACCACCGGAATTATCAGCGGATATTTTGGATCGAGGAATTGTTCTGACCGGAGGAGGAGCTCTCCTTCGTGGATTGGAAGAGTTGATCGAGGAAAAGACAGGAATCAACACGATGACTGCCGAAGATCCGATGAAAGTTGTTGCGGTTGGAACCGGTCAGTTTGTAGAATTTATGAGTGGAAGAAAAGAAGCGTAAGTGTGTAGAGTGATTGAGGGCTGTCTCTTGAAGAGACGGCTCTTGTCGTCTGGCGGCAAAATAATTTTGCTCGGAGAATATGGAGGATGGGGTTTTGGAAGTCATAAAGGGATATGTAGAACATATCGTATTCCGAAATGAAGAGAATGGCTATACGGTGTTTCATTTAACAAATAAAGATGGAGAGCTTACATGTGTCGGGACTTTTCCCTATATTAGTGAGGGTGAGATGCTGGAAGTGTCCGGGGAATATACGAATCACAATGTGTATGGCATGCAGCTGCAAGTGATTTCACATGAAGTGAAAGAGCCAGAGGATTTGATATCAATTGAACGATATTTGGGATCTGGTGCGATCAAGGGGCTTGGAGCTGCGCTTGCAGGGAGAATTGTACGCAAATTTAAAGACGATACATTTCGTATTATTGAAGAAGAACCAGAGCGTCTTGCGGAAGTAAAAGGAATCAGTGAACGGAAAGCACGTGAGATTTCAGAGCAGGTGGAAGAGAAGAAGGATATGCGAAAAGCAATGATTTATCTTCAAAAATATGGGATATCGCTTGCTTTGTCAGCCAAAATCTATGAGCATTATGGTCAGAGTGTTTATCGTGTGATGGAGGAGAATCCGTATCAGATTGCAGACCATGTTCAGGGCGTTGGTTTTAAAACAGCAGACGAGATTGCATCGAAAGTAGGAATTCATACAGATTCCGATTTCAGGATACGAAGTGGGATTTTTTATGTGCTGCTGCAGAGTGTGACAGACGGACATGTCTATCTTCCACAGGAAGAGCTGCTCAGGCGAACGATGCAGCTTTTGGAAGTCGAGATCTGTGATATACAGAAGTATCTCATGGACTTAGCGATGGAAAAGAAAGTTGTTCTAAAAGAGAAAGAAGATGGAATCCGGGTGTATCCGGCGCACTACTATTATTTAGAGTTAAATACGGCAAAGATGCTTCACGATTTGAATGTTTCTTACGATATTGCGGAGGATGCGATTGAAAAGAGACTCCGGCAAATTGAGGAAGATGCAGAACTTTCATTGGACGAACTTCAGCGGACGGCAGTGAAAGAAGCTGTGAGGAATGGAGTGCTGGTTCTGACAGGAGGACCTGGAACCGGAAAGACAACAACAATCAATGCGATGATTCATTTTTTTGAGAGCGAAGGTATGGATATTTTTCTGGCGGCACCGACAGGGCGAGCTGCAAAACGTATGACGGAGGCGACCGGGTGCGAGGCGAGGACAATTCACCGGATGCTTGAATTGGCATACGCGCCAGGAAATGACGATAATCGTATGGAATTTGCGAGAAATCAAGAGAATCCGCTGGAGACAGATGTTATCATTATCGATGAGATGTCGATGGTGGATCTGCCGTTAATGCATGTGCTGCTCAATGCGGTTATGGTTGGGACAAGACTGATTCTTGTGGGAGACCAGGATCAGCTTCCTTCTGTAGGGGCGGGAAGTGTTTTGAAAGATTTAATCAAATCAGAATGTTTTCCTGTTATTACATTGACAAAGATTTTCCGTCAGGCAGAACAAAGTGACATTGTGGTGAATGCTCATAAGATCAATCGGGGTGAAGAGGTCATTTTAGATAATAAGAGCAGAGACTTTTTCTTTTTAAAAAGACAGGATGCCAACACGATCATCAGTGTTGTGATTGCGCTGATTCAAAAGAAATTACCGAAATATGTGGGGGCAGATCCGTTTGATATACAGGTTTTAACTCCGATGCGGAAAGGGCTTTTGGGTGTGGAACGGCTGAATACGATTTTGCAGCAGTATCTGAATCCGCCCGATAAAAGTAAAGAAGAAAAAGAATATGGAGATAAGCTTTTTCGTGTTGGTGACAAAGTAATGCAGATAAAAAATAATTATCAGCTGGAATGGGAGATTGCAACGAAATACGGTCTTGTCGTAGATAAAGGAATCGGCGTATTCAATGGAGATATCGGAAGAATTACATCAATTAATTCTTATACGGAGACGGTAGAAGTCGAATATGAGGAAAAAAAGAAAGTAAATTATCCATTTCAGTTATTAGACGAGTTGGAGTTGGCATATGCTATCACCATACATAAATCGCAGGGAAGTGAGTACCCTGCGGTTGTGATTCCGCTTCTGCAGGGACCACGGCAGCTTTATCACCGAAATTTGATCTATACGGCGGTGACGAGAGCTAAAAAATGTGTAACACTTGTTGGAAGCGATGTGACATTTCAAGAGATGATTCGAAATGCAAATGAGCAGAACAGATATACAAGTCTGGCGGAATGCATACAGGATTTTTAGACGATAACCAGGAGATGTGTCAAGAGTCCGTAAAATAATGAACATTTGGAAAAAGATTTTGGGGATAATTTATCCGAAAACATGCTGCTTTTGTGGAAAAGTCAGCGACAAGGAATTGTGCAAGGATTGTGCAGAAAAGGTAGTTTATATAACGGAGCCGAGATGCAAAAAGTGCGGTAAACCGGTTCGCTATGCTGAACAAGAATATTGTTATGACTGTCAGAAAAATGTGCATGCATATGATCAAGGAAGAAGTATCTGGATACACAAGATGCCGGTCACTATGTCGATATATCAGTTCAAATATAAAAACAGACGTATTTACGGAGAGTTTTATGCGAAAGAGATGATTCGAATCTATGGCAGACTGATACGGGAGTGGGAGATAGAGGTGATTGTTCCGATTCCGCTGCATCGTAAGAAAAAGAGATTTCGTGGATATAATCAGGCGGAGATTGTAGCAAAGCATCTTGGAGAGATGATGGGAATTCCGGTTGACAGCAGATCTGTAATACGCAGCAGATACACGAGACCGCAAAAAGAACTGAACGATAAGGAACGAAACAAAATTTAAAGCACGCATTTTCAGTTACAGGTCAATGGAAGAACTACAAAACGGTGTTGGTCATTGACGATATTTATACGACAGGAAGCACAATTGATACAGTGGCAGAGGAATTGAAAAGCAGAGGTGTTCAAAAAGTGTGTTTTTTGACTATAAGTATTGGACAAGGATACTGAATAATGCTATACTGAAACTAATGTCTTGAGGGGAAAACAAGTTTAGAGGTGACGTTTATGTTGAATGAAGAACGAGTAAAACTTATGGTGCAGCTTGCTTCCTACGAACAAAAAGAAGGAAAAGAAGATTTTAAGGTGAGTTCTTACTATAAGAAAGATTATGTGAGCTTTCATAGGCTGGCGACAATGATCTGGACGACAATCGGATATGCGATGGTTGCCGGACTGATTGGAATTGCATATATGGATCAGGTTTTAGAAGAACTGACGTTGGTAAAAGCAATTATTTTAGTAGCAGTGATTTTGATAATCTATGTGATTGTGTTAGTCGCATATTGGATAGCGAGCGGGCGGTTTTATCAGAAAAAGCATAGTGAAGCCAGAACTCGCGTGAAAAAATATAGCCATAATCTGTTAGTGTTAAACAAGCTTTACGAGAAGGAGAATATGTAGATGGATCGTTTGATTGAGGTGAGAGAGACTATACTGAGACTATATGCGAGATATTCTAAAATTGTGGATAAAGGAGTTCAGTTTATTTTAGCGTTGGCAACTTTTATGTTTATCAGCAGTAACATTGGGTTTATGAAGATTTCAGCGAATCCGATGGTCACACTTGGTCTTGCAGTGATTTGTACATTTTTGCCGATTACAGCGACAGTGGTAGTGGCTGTGGCACTTACAGTTGTACAGTTTTATGCGTTGTCCGTGGGTGTGGCTGCGGTGGCAGCAGTGATTTTTTTAATCATGTTTATTTTGTATTTCCGATTTACGCCGGATAAGGCGATTGTTCTATTATTGATGCCGATTGCGTTCACACTGAAGATACCGATGCTGATACCGATTGTATACGGATTGACAGGAGGACCTTTATGTGCAGTTCCGATTGCATTTGGAACGATTGCGTGTTATATGGTTACATATGTAAAAGCGTATGAGACAACGATAAAAGGAGCAGGGGATTCAGAGATGTTTGCCCAACTCACCGCTTTTGCGCAACAGTTATTTAACAATAAGGAGATGTGGACTGCGATTATTGCATTTGTGATCTGCTTACTTGTAGTATATAGTGTGAGAAAATTATCAGTTGATAATGCGTGGAAGATTGCGATTGTTTCAGGCGCACTTGTATATGTGATCGTAGTGGTGATCGGAAGAGTCACGATGCATGTAGATGTTCCGTATGTGGCGGTTATTATTGGGACAATTGTTTCGATATTATTGGCGCTTGTGTTAGAGTTTTTTGCATTTGCGGTTGACTATTCAAGAACAGAGAATCTTCAATTTGAAGATGATGAGTATTTTTATTATGTAAAAGCAGTCCCGAAAGTGACGGTGACTGCACCTGAGAAAACGGTAAAACGAATTAATGAACGTCAGGAGACGTCGCGGATGGATGAGTTGAAGCAGGAAAAAATCCTGAAGAACCAGACCGACGAGATGCTTCTTACGAAAGCGTTGCAAGAAGAACTTGAGATTCAAGAATTACTAGAAGAAGAATTAAAACATTAGTAAAAAAGATGTGAAAGAGATGGAGGTGAGAAAATGGGACAGAAATTACAGAATTTCTTTGAAATATATTTTAAAGAGTTGTATTTCCCGAAAATACAGGTGACAGATGTTGTTGAGATTATTATTATTGCATTTTTGGTTTATCAGTTGATGGTGTGGATCAAACATACGAAAGCATGGATGCTTTTGCGGGGAATTATTGTTCTGCTTGTCTTTATTTTACTCGCGGCTATCTTCAAGATGCACACAATTCTGTGGATTGCAACGAATTCCATCAGCGTCCTGGCAACAGCAGCAGTTGTCGTGTTTCAGCCGGAGCTGCGAAGAGCGTTGGAGCGTCTCGGGCAAAAAGATTTTTGGATTGCAGTAGTTCCGTTTGAACGAAGCAAAGAATCAGGAAGGTTTGATGATAAGACGATCGATGCACTTGTGACGGCATGTTATGAGATGGGAAAGGTAAAGACCGGAGCATTGATTGTGGTAGAGCAAGAGATTATGCTTACAGAGTATCAGAATACAGGTATTGAGTTGGACTGTCTGGTATCCAGTCAGGTGCTGATTAATATCTTCGAACATAATACACCGCTTCATGACGGAGCAGTTATTGTGAGAGGTAATCGAATTGTCTCGGCAACATGTTATCTGCCGTTGTCTGATAATATGGGACTTAGCAAAGAGCTTGGAACGAGACATAGAGCAGCGGTAGGAATGAGTGAAGTGAGCGATGCGCTTGTGATTACAGTTTCAGAGGAGACTGGATATGTATCTATAGCAATGGGAGGACACCTTACACGGAATGTGAAGCCGGAATTCTTAAGAGAGAAGCTTGTCCATGTACAGAATAAATCTTTGGAAGAAAAACGGTCTATGATATGGAAAGGAAGGCGAAAGAATGAAAAACAAACTGACAAATAATTTTGTCCTAAAGTTCATAGCACTCCTTTTTTCAGCGCTTTTGTGGCTTATTGTGATGAATATTTCGAGACCGATTGTCACAAAGACGTTTTATCCGGAGATCACAGTCGCAAACCCGGAGGTGGTAACAGAGCATGGGCAGACCTTTAAAATTGCGGATGATGTAAAGCAGATTGCAGTTACAGTGAAGGCAGAACGTTCGATTATGGAAAAAATCAAGACGGAGGATATTAAGGCGGTTGCAGATTTAAAAGAAGAGCAATCAGGTTCTGTTCCGGTAAGAATTACCATAGAAGGTTTTGAAGGAGATTACAAGGAGGCATTACCTAATCCGAGAAATATTCAGATTGTGAAAGAAAATATCGAAAATAAGACATTTCCGGTTACGGCGATTGCGACAGGAGATTTGCAAAGTGGTTATGTGATAGGTGAGCTGGAAGCAGAACCACAGTCCATTGATATCAGTGGTCCAAAGTCATCACTTGGAAGAATCAGTAAAGTGGTTGCGAGAGTAGATGTGTCGGGGTTGTCGGAAGATACAACCTTAAAGGCGGATGAACTGATCTATTATGATTCAGCGGACAATGTTATAGATAAAAGCTTGCTATCCAGCGATGTGGACAGCAGTGGTGTGAATATTAAAGTGCATTTGCTGGAGACAAAGGAAGTGGAGTTGAAGTTTGACCAATCAGAGATTGGAACTGAAAGCGGGTATGCAGTGTCAGGACTTCAGATCGAACCTCAGCGTATTACGATTATGGGAAATCGCGAAGACGTGGAAAAGATAGATGACATAGAGGTTGCAAGCAGTGCGCTCAAACAGGAAAATCTTACAGAGACGACAAAGGTTGTGGTGAATATTACAGATTATCTTCCGGACGGAATTAGTTTGGCAGACAGTTCGGCGGGAAGCGTAGTGGTAAATATTCTGGTTGAAAAAGAAGGAATCAAAAATATTGCAATTCCGGTACGGTCGATAGCGGTAAACAATTTGCCGGAAGGCATGGAACTTTCATATGGTCCGGAGCAAAATGTAGAATTGCAGTTTGAAGGACTTGATGAAGCATTAGAAAATATGTCTGCAGAGAAGATTGCGGCATCTATTGATTTGAAAAGTTACAGTGAAGAAGGAACCTATGATGTTCCGGTTACAATAGCGAGTCTTCCGGAAGGATGCAGTTTTGTCGGAGGCGCCACGATACAGGTTATTTTGACAAAAAAATAAAATGAGAGGAGCTAAGAGAATGGTACGAAGAAAATTGACAATCAATAATCCAACAGGTCTTCATTTGAGACCTGCCGGGCTGTTTTGCAAGACTGCAATGCAGTTCCAAAGTAAAATTACATTTCTTTCCAAGAATACAACTGCCAATGCCAAGAGTGTGTTGAGCGTATTGGGTGCTTGTATAAAAAAAGGTGATGTGATTGAGTTAATTTGTGAAGGTGAAGATGAAGAAAAAGCTATGCAAGAGATGGCGAGAATCGTAGAAGAAGGGCTTGGCGAATAGCGAACAGGAGGAAGAAGATGGCAAAAGCAACGTTAGTAATTATGGCAGCAGGTATTGGAAGTCGTTTTGGCGGAGGAATTAAACAGTTGGAACCAGTAGGACCAAATGGCGAGATCATTATGGATTATTCTATCTATGACGCTATGGAAGCTGGGTTTGATAAGGTTGTATTTGTTATCCGCAAGGATTTAGAAAAAGATTTTAAAGAAGTGATTGGAAACAGGATTGAAAAAGTTGTAGAGGTCGCTTATGCATATCAAGAGATTTCGGATATTCCAGAAGAATTTAAAGGAAAATATGCTGACAGAGCAAAACCTTGGGGAACCGGTCAGGCAATTCTTTGCTGTAAAGATGTTGTGAGTGAACCGTTTTTAGTAATTAATGCAGATGATTATTACGGAAAAGAAGCTTATGTGGAGGCGTATAATCATCTGATTCAGGAGCAGGAAAGAAATGATAAACTTCAGGTGAGTATGGTTGGATTTGTCCTGGGAAATACTTTGAGTGAAAATGGCGGAGTGACAAGAGGAATCTGTAAAGTGGATGAAAATCATATGCTGACAGATATTGTTGAGACTTCCAATATTGAAAAGACGGAAAAAGGAGCTGCTGTTCGCACGGAAGATGGAATGGTAGAAGTTGATGTACATTCTCCTGTTTCTATGAATATGTGGGGATTACATCCCGAGTTTTTTGAAGTACTTGAGAAGGGATTTCGAGAATTTTTATCAAAGGTTGAAGAAAATAGCTTAAAAGCAGAATACCTTTTACCTACAATTGTTGGAGATTTATTGGCGGATGGAAGCGCAGATGTAAAAGTATTGCGTTCACACGACA
>OOBW01001082.1_pt1 | contig 13883 bp, 9 predicted proteins | sample 1671701 | NCBI WGS metagenome assembly OOBW01 (sample SAMN06348183, study PRJEB24527) | human gut metagenome | biome: human gut; feature: ankylosing spondylitis patient; material: feces | host: Homo sapiens | place: China | collected 2015-10 | reverse complement strand
CACTCCGTTCTCAGTAATGCAACCAAAATTCATTCCAAATTGCCTACTTTTCCACACAAAGTAAAAACATAGGTGTCGGGTTATAAAACTCATCTTTCTTCGTGTAAATTCTTTCACTGATACCTGTATCAATCGAAAATTTCTTTACCCCAAGTTTTCCTAATATTTCTACATCCCAGGCAGGTCGGATATAAGAACTGATTGGGAGCTGCCGTTTGATTTCCTCACATTCATTCATCATTGCATCCCCAACTGTGAAATGCGCATGATTAGAAGGAAGATTCGTTGTATCAGCAAAGTTATCAGCTCCATAATTGGCATCCGCATTAATCAATACACCGCCTGTTTTCAGCACACGAATCCACTCTTTGTAAGCCCGTGCGGCATCTGGCAGCGTCCAGGTAAGATTTCTGGTTACGATCACATCAAAGCTTTCGTCTGTGAAATCTGGATTTTCTGCATCCATCACATTAAATGTACAGGAAGCACCTTCCTCTTTGGCCAGTTCCCTGGAATGAGTGATCATGTCCGGAGTCAGATCAATTCCTGTAACTTCATGTCCAAGTTTCGATAAAAGAATACTAAAAAATCCTGCCCCACATCCCACATCGAGAATTTTCAACTTCCCTTTCGGAAGAAAAGTACTGATTTCTTTCATCCACTTATCCGCCATATCACTGTGAAGTTCGGCCCTTCTCTGTTCCATAAAGCTGTCACTTCTTTTCGTCCAGTAATTCGTAATCTTTTCTTTTCTCTCATCTTTCTTGGAACTGAATTTACCATAAGCGATCATTGGTCCGTCTTTTAATACCTGAAGACTGGCAACCTGATAAAGAATCACGCCATTTAAATCTGAATAACTTTTTTCCAGAATATTCCCTTCATAGTCACGTGTACATCCAAGAAATTCTCCTGCCTTAATAAGGTCTCCTGGTTTCTTTTCCGGATACCACAGACCAAATACGCTTGCAGACTGATAGCGCATCTCATCAATCTCCATCGGATAATACGTACTATAGCTTCTGAGTTCGTCATAAATTCCAAGACAGCAAAGAATATTATGAACATCCTTTCTTGTAGAATAAACCTCTTCCTGTGTCCATCCTCCCATCTGTCCTCTCTCAATCAGTACACTCGGAATTCCGCAGGACGCCGCATAATTATAAGAACCTCCCGAAGCTACATCAGATTTCACCATATACGGTACATCTGCCTGTTCAGCCATCTTCTTTGACATAGCAACAACATCCGCATCTCCCTTTCCGGCATAATAAATATACGGTGTCAGTTCTTCAAAATCATCACCACTGTGAATATCTATATAAAAATCCGCTTTGCTCTGCAATGTCTGCACAACCGCATAAGCCAGACGTTCCATCCTGGTTCCATCCGGATTCCCCGGAAAAACACGATTCAGATTCTTTTTATCTTCCTTGCAAATACTGCCGCCACGTTCCTCAAATTCTCTTCGACAGACAGTTTTTACAATAATCACGCTGCCATTGATTTTTTCAGGCTCCAGACTCTCTGCAAGTTCTATGGCAGCCTGAATTCCCACATGCTCCCCTGCATGAACTGCTGCCGTAATCAAAACCGTTTTCCCCGGATTACTTCCACAGATCACAGTATAAGGAAGAGCAAACTCCCCTCCTCCAAGCTTCAGAAAACCATTTTTCTTAGTTCCTGGTGCAGTCATAAGAGAACTCTCCATATAATTCTGCGCATCATCCTCTCCCGGCTTCAACTCTTTACTATTCCAGTTATTTCCCGCTTCTTTCACAGCACTAACCATAAACATCGGCGTAGAATGATAATTCAGCTTCTCCTCCTGACTCCACACTCTGTCCCAGATTCCTGTATCAACTGCCACACTCGAAAACCCATTCTCCTTCAGAAACTTCCTGTCCCAGGATGGTCTGTTAATCGCAGAAAGCGGCATCTGTAATGCAATCTTCTCCATACGGTCAATATCCGTACAAAGATAATGATCATCCAGATTCTCACTCTCTACACTCCGCCTATCCTCCTCATAAGACTGACGCTTCTCATCATCATAAAGATAGCCATACCAGTTCGCATCAAAATTAAGCAACTTTCCCCCCGGCTTCAGAACACGACACCACTCCCTATAAGCCCTCTCTGGCTCCTTCAGATTCCAGGTCAGATTCCTGCTGATTACCACATCAAACACATCATCCTCAAACTCCAGATTCTGCGCATCCATCTTATAAAAAGTAATATTCCTGCAAAGTTCCCCTGCATTCTTCTTCGCAGTATCCAGCATCTCCTGCGTATAATCCACCGCAGTAACCCTATACCCCGCTCCAGCCAGAATAACAGGAAAAAAGCCCGGTCCGGTACCAATATCCAGAATCTTCAGCTCCTCCTTCGCTTTCTTCGGAAACTGACTCTCAAGAACCTCAAGCCACGCCCCCTTTTGCATCCCATTCAATTCCTTATGATTCACCTCAGAATACCCCTCCGCGCGGGTAGTCCAATAGCTCTCAATCTCCGACAATAAATCCTTCAATTATATCTTCCTCCGCTTTCTATAACAATCTCAATTCTATACAGTAATAGTATCTTACAAGTTACCAACAGCTTTCCTGCCCTCACCTGCACCATACAATATGATTACAAATTCATCATGACCTGAATTATAACAAACCGTCCCTTCCCCAACAAGCCCATAGGGGGGATACAAATTCATTCAATTTTGCCAATCACCAGCTTGCCAGAAATAAATATTTTTTCTGGCAAGCGTCCCCTTCGCAATTAAAAAAGCTGCTATACAGGCCTCTCACCCATATAACAGCTTATCATCTTTTTCAAGTTATTCGGTTAAATTGCCCCAAGAATCTCCCTGGCATTATCAACCCTCTCCTGCGGTGGCGGATTAACCCCCTCCAACGGATAAGGAATCCCAAGATTCTCCCATTTAAACTTCCCAAGTGTGTGATACGGCAACACCTCCACACGCTCCACATTAGAAAGCGTATGAATAAAATCAGCCAGCTGATGAAGATATTCATCCTTGTCACTGCCGCCCGGCACAAGCACATGTCTGATCCAGACAGGCTTCTTCATATCTGAAAGCTCACGCGCCATCTCAAGAATATTCTTATTTGAATGCCCCGTAAGTTTAATATGCTCCGCCTCATCAATCTGCTTGATATCCAGAAGCACAAGATCTGTATATTTCATAAACTCAAGCCACTTGGAATGCCACGGTTCTTTATCTGTAAAAGGATTCGCACTGGTATCAAGAGTTGTATTTATCCCCATTGCCTTCGCCTTTTTAAACAATTCTGTCAAAAAATCAATCTGCAGCAATGGTTCTCCACCACTTACAGTGATACCACCCTTATTTCCCCAGTAACCCTTATATCTCAATGCCTTGTTTAGAAGTTCATCTGCCGTATACTCCTGTCCCTGATTCAGCTTCCAGGTATCCGGATTATGGCAGAACTGGCATCTCATAGCACAGCCACTTAAGAAAATCACATATCTTACTCCGGGTCCGTCTACGGACCCGAAGCTTTCCAGAGAATGAACATAACCTTTCATCTGCTTATCATCCATTCTGATTACATTCTGTCGTGGCAAGTTCTTGCGATAACATCCAGCTGCTGCTCTCTTGTAAGGTCAATGAACTTAACAGCATATCCGGATACACGGATTGTAAAGTTTGCATATTCTTCTTTTTCCGGATGTTCCATAGCATCGATCAGTTTCTCTTTGCCAAATACGTTTACATTGAGGTGATGAGCACCCTGATCAAAGTATCCGTCCAGTACATGAACAAGGTTCTCTGTACGTTCTTCATTACTATGTCCCAGTGCATCCGGATTGATTGTCTGTGTATTGGAGATTCCGTCAAGCGCATCTTCATAGTCAAGTTTTGCAACAGAGTTTAAGGAAGCAAGAAGTCCGTTCTGCTCTGCACCGTAAGATGGGTTTGCACCAGGTGCAAGAGGTTCTCCCATCTTTCTTCCATCCGGAAGAGAACCTGTAGCTTTACCATATACTACGTTAGAAGTAATAGTAAGAATAGATGTGGTTGGTTTGGAATCACGATAAGTATGAATATGTTTCAGTTTTTCAAGGAATGTGGAAAGCAGTGTTGTTGCGATCTCATCTGCTCTGTCATCATCGTTACCATAACGTGGGAAATCACCTTCAACTTCAAAGTCTGTAGTAATTCCATCCTCATCACGGATAGCTTTTACTTTCGCATATTTGATAGCAGAAAGAGAGTCAACTACATGAGAGAAACCTGCGATACCAGTTGCAAAAGAACGATCAACTTTTGTATCGATCAGAGCCATCTCTGCTGCTTCATAGTAATATTTGTCGTGCATATAATGGATCATGTTCAGAGTACCTACATAGAGGTGAGCCAGCCAGTCCATCATCTTGTCATATTTTGCAACTACTTCGTCATAGTCAAGATATTCAGAAGTGATTGGTGTGTATTCCGGTCCTACCTGCTGTTTTGTTTTCTCATCAACGCCACCGTTGATAGCGTAAAGAAGGCATTTTGCAAGGTTTGCACGAGCACCAAAGAACTGAATCTCTTTACCTGTCTCTGTAGCAGATACACAGCAGCAGATGCTGTAGTCATCGCCCCATACCGGACGCATAACATCATCGTTTTCATACTGGATAGAACTTGTTGTAACAGAAATATTTGCAGCATATTTCTTAAAGTTCTCAGGCAGTCTTGAAGAATAGAGTACTGTAAGGTTTGGTTCCGGAGCCGGTCCCATATCTTCCAGTGTATGAAGGAAACGATAGTCACTCTTTGTTACCATATGACGTCCGTCGATTCCCATACCTGCTACTTCCAGAGTTGCCCATACCGGATCGCCGGAGAATAACTGGTTATAAGAAGGAATACGTGCAAATTTTACCATACGGAATTTCATTACCATGTGATCAACGAGTTCCTGAGCTTCAGACTCTGTAAGAGTACCATTCTGAAGATCTCTTTCAATATAGATATCAAGGAATGTGGAAATACGTCCAACACTCATTGCAGCACCGTTCTGTGTCTTGATAGCTGCCAGATATCCAAAATACAACCACTGGAATGCTTCTCTTGCATCTTTAGCCGGCTGGGAAATATCATAACCGTATGCCTGAGCCATTGCTTTCATGCCTTTCAGTGCACGAATCTGATCTGCGATTTCCTCACGAAGCTGGAAGTCGTAACGTCTCATACCCTGGCGGTCACTTGCTGCGAAGTCTTTCTGTTTTCCTTCGATCAGAGCATCGATACCATACAGAGCTACACGTCTGTAGTCACCTACGATACGTCCACGGCCATATGTGTCCGGAAGACCTGTAAGGATCTTGTTATGACGGGCCATTTTCATCTCTGGTGTGTAGATATCAAATACACCCTGGTTATGAGTCTTAAATTCATAGTTGTTGAAAATATTTTTAATTTTATCACTTACTTCGTATCCATAGGTTTCGCATGCCTGCTCTGCCATTTTGATACCACCGTATGGCATAAATGCACGTTTGAGAGGTTTGTCGGTCTGAAGTCCTACAACCTTTTCCAGATTCTTGAGGTCTTCATCAATATATCCAGGACCATAAGCAGTCAGAGAGGTTACAACTTCTGTCTCCATGTCCAGAACTCCGCCGTTTGCACGCTCTGCTTTCTGCAGTTCCTGAAGTTTACCCCAAAGTTTGTTTGTTGCCTCAGTAGGTCCTTCCAGGAAGGAATCGTCCCCATCATATGGTGTGTAGTTCAGCTTAATAAAGTTACGAACGTCGATTTTCTCTTTCCAACGGTTCCCTTTAAAGCCATTCCACTGTTCAAAATCTTTCATTCTTTTACCTCTTTCTCTAAAATATTTCCGCGCATTTCTCACTAGCCTGATGTGAGATAATAAAATGTAATTTATACTTTTTTAGGACACTTTTCTGTCCACGGTGTCAGTATACGTAAACACAGGCATTATGTCAATTGGTTTTGCTTATGATTTTAATTAAATACAATCTTTCTCATTTTTATTCAGGATTTCCCATTTGAATGTACTTTATCCTGTACTTAAAGGATTTTTGTACATATAAAAATACAAAAAGATACTTGGCAGGATATCCATCACACATCCTGCCAAGTACCCGATATTTTTTATCTTATGTCAATCTGAATTTTGAATTTCTTTCTAAGATACGAATACAAAATTGTTACTTACTTCACATTCAATGAGCTGCTAATATAATCAATTTCGTTTACTTCTTTCATTTTAAAGTAACGATTATCGATTATTTATTGCTGTTACAAGAGCATCGATAGAGGCTTTGATGATATCCGCATCTACTCCTGCTCCCCACGCAAGAGTTCCGTCTGGTTTTTTAATACCTACATAAGCGATAGCTTTGGAACTTGAGCTGCGTTCCAGAGCATGCTCCTGATAAGTCTCCAGTGTATATTTCAGCTCATATGCTTTCTTTAATGCGTTGTTGACTGCATCAAGACGTCCGTTACCTGTAGCCTCTGTTGTAATCATCTTTCCCTGGAAACTGGAAGTAACCTGTGTCACAATACCGCCGTCTTTCTGCTGGAAATGGACTTCATTGATACTGTATGGTTCCACAATATTTTCAAATGTCTGTTTAAACAGGCTGAAGATCTCATCCGGATGAAGCTCTTTATGTTTATGATCAGATACTGCTTTTGTTGCATATCCCATTGCTTCACGCATTTTCGGTGGAAGATTCAGGCCGAATTTTGTCTCAAGGATATATCCGACACCGCCCTTACCGGATTGACTGTTAATACGGATTACATCTGCGTCATAGTTTCTGCCAACATCTTTCGGATCAATTGGAAGATACGGTACATTCCAGTGATCCGGATCTTTGTTATCTCTCCAGTGCATACCTTTGGCAATCGCATCCTGATGAGAACCGGAGAATGCAGCAAATACAAGGGCACCACTGTATGGACTTCTTTCACTGACTTTCATTCCTGTGCATTCTTCGTATACCTCACAGATATGTGGCATATCGGAGAAGTCAAGTTTCGGATCTACTCCCTGGGAATACATATTCATGCCAAGTGTGACGATATCCACATTACCGGTACGTTCACCATTTCCGAATAAAGTACCCTCTATTCTGTCCGCACCTGCAAGTAAGCCCATCTCAGAATCTGCAACACCACACCCTCTGTCGTTATGCGGATGAAGAGATACGATTACATTTTCACGGTATTTCAGGTTCTCACACATATACTCTACCTGACTTGCGTATACATGTGGCATGGAGTGCTGTACAGTTACAGGCAGGTTGATGATACATTTGTTGTCAGCTGTCGGCTGCCATACATCAAGAACTGCATTACAAACTTCCAGTGCATATTCTGGCTCTGTACCTGTAAAACTCTCAGGGCTGTATTCAAACTGGAAATTTCCTTCTGTTTCATCAGCAAGCTTCTTTAATAATGCAGCTCCATCTACTGCAATCTTTAAGATTTCTTCTTTAGATTTCTTAAATACCTGCTCTCTCTGTGCAACAGATGTGGAATTATATACATGTACGATTGCTTTGGGAGCACCCTTAACAGCTTCAAAAGTCTTACGGATGATATGCTCTCTGGCTTGAGTCAGAACCTGAATAGTTACATCCTGTGGGATCAGATTCTGCTCGATCAGGGTACGCAGAAATTCATATTCTGTCTCAGAAGCAGCAGGGAAACCTACTTCGATTTCTTTGAAACCAATTTTAACAAGAAGTTTGAAAAATTCAATTTTCTGCTCCAGGCTCATTGGGATTACAAGTGCCTGGTTTCCATCACGAAGGTCTACAGAACACCAGATTGGTGCTTTGTCTACATATTCTTTTTCTGCCCATTTCATGCATTTAACAGGCGGCATGAAATACTGTCTCTGATACTTGCTTGGATTCATCATTTTTCTCTTCCTCCATTATGTAAATATTATGTTTTTCCTGTGGGCTGAAATCTTACCGTTTTGATCATTGAATATAAATCCTCTGCCTGTTTTTATTGAAGCGGACTGAAACGGACGATTTATCTGATCCAGCTAAAATTGACATAAAAAAAAATCTCTCATCCCCACAGACTTATCTGCAAGAGACGAAAGATACTATTATCTTACGCGGTACCACTCTTATTTTATGAACTACGTCATACACTCATGGGATACGGAACGAGTCATCGTCCTTATATCCTCTCCATATAACGGTGGACACCGTCTGCACCTACTCTCAGAAGGTTTCAGGCAGCTGCTCAAAGGCGAGTTCCACAATTTCCTTCCACTGCTTCTCAGCTCCCAGCAGTTCTCTGTGCTCTGGTCCATGTGTACTATTCCTCATCCGTGCATTTCTCTTATATTTTTAATAAAACCTCTGAAGATGATATTAACATAAAGCCGAAGCACTCGTCAAGAAAAACTTCTGCATTACTTTATAGCATTACTTTATATTATTATCATCAGTCGGGGCAACAGGATTTGAACCCGTATTGGCGCATTTCCCGTAAAACGCTATTTTGCTACATTTTCTCGAAACCATTGATTTTACTGCACATTTTATTATTTGCATGTGTAATAAAATCAGCTTCGACTTAACGTATTATATACCTATGCAACACGAAATGCAACACGAAAATTATATGAAGATGATACAATATTTTAAAAATAAGGTCAGCGAATTTAAGCTTCGTTGACCTTTTTCATTATATTCATATCAATTCTTGACTTGGTAGTTTTCTGAATAAACTCAGTTAGAAGATTATTTTATCTTCTTAAAACTTCCTGCCAGCACGTATTCTCGTACGAATCCCTCTGCCGGATGTCCAAGTCGGACAAGGTAATATTTCTTTCCGGCAGAGTCTTTGATAGTTGCTCCTTTGATCACATCCACCAAGATGTTCTTTTTTATCTTCGGCCATAGGGTTGATTTTGTCTTGCCGGCATCTACGAACGTTTGGGCGTCTTTGCTCATTCTGGCTACATATGCTACCTTTTCGGTGGTTATTGTAGTAGTACTGTTGGAGCTACTTTCCTGGTACCGCAGGATACAATTCCAAGGATAATTCCGATAGCTCCGGACCAGAAACTCCTTTCCTGTCTGATCTCCCGGCTTGCCGCCATGAGCGGTACCTTTCTCATTGATGCTGGATTCTACCTCTTTTCCATTTCCGCAGTACATAGCTACATGATGCGCTTCATTTAGCAGCACGTCGCCACGCTTTAACCCTGTCCCGGTTCCTCTGTTGACAGAAGCGGTAATATCTTTGAATCCGTTCTTCAGGAACACATTCTTCATATCTCCTGTGTATGTAGCACCACCAGACTTAACCGGAACTCCGGCGTTCTGCCATGCTTGGATTACAGCAGAAGAACAGTCGTAATCTCCTTTTTCTCCCCAGCGGTAGTCCTGATCGTAACCATGGGAATCATCTTTCGCCCAGTCTTCCATCTGTTTTATTGCTTTTTCTGTCTTAGTCATTGCCATTGTTATCATCTCTCTTTCCCATATATCTACAGAGTATATATGAATCATATTAATAACTGCCTTTTGCCTGTCCTCGTAATCTCCCACCTGATTCTGCACCGGGTCCTGTGGATCCTGACATAGACTTGCATAAATCTTATCTGCCGTATAGGGTTTCTCTGTCTTTGATAAAATTCGGTCTAAAGCCCCTCTTCCGCCCTGGTGGATAATATTTATACACTCCATCATAGCTTCATCCGGCATTTCTCCGTGTAATTCCTCGATAACATGCGCATACTCTGTGATCTGCTCCTCCATGTACTCATCCTGGCACTTCTTTCCCAGAGTTGTACTGATGATGTTGATAATACACTGCCCTTTTACAGATTCTTTACTGACAGCATACGTTGCCCAGCTTTTTAACAGAAGATCTGTTTCTAAATCCGCTGTATCCATGTCCTTGAACAGCTTTGGATTGCCTCTCTGGATCCTGTATAACAGTTCTTTTGCCTCATCCGCGTACCATTGGCCAGCACCAATCGTGATCGCTTTCTCGTTATCGCAGTTTGCTCCAACGCCAGCAAAACAGGAATAATTCTGATTACCGTAAATCTGATCTCCGGATTCCACTGCATAAAGAATTTTTCTCAGGACAGTTATATTCTGCTTGTCCATAATATTCCTCCCAATTAAAAAGAGACGGTTTCCCGTCCCTTTTTCTTATGCTTATTCGTCTTTAGTTGTCTGTTTGATTAGCTGATTTACATATGTAGAAAGGCCAGCTACCAGAATGCCCTGTACGATAGCTGTGAAGATTGCCATTACGATATCCTGCGGCGTGCTGCACGCACTTGTAGCGAATACATACATTGCACAGATCACGATGCTGATTCCTCCCAGGATAAGCGGAATGTACTTATCTTTTACTGCCTGTGCCTGCTTTAATGCCATTCCTACAAAGTACAGTGCGATAGCTACAACAACAAGTTCCGGTTTTACATAATTTGTAATCTGTTCCATAATCATTCTCCTTTTCTTTCTAGGTCTTCTATTCTATGATTCGCAACCTTAATCTGTTCCTCATGCACACTCATTTTTTCTTCCAGAGCATAAGTTCTTTTGATAAGGTTATTGTGTTCATTTACTCTTTTAGTCAGTTCTTCCAGCTTGTACTCCATAAGAGTTCGTGTCTTTTCCTGCTGTGCATTATTGCTGATCACACATACAATTAATGTAACCGCCGCACTGATGCAGGCTGAAATGATTGTTTCCATCTCTTTTTCCTTTCTGGCAATTGCGCCGGCGCAATTTGGGTAAAATAAAAAGAACCTTTCGGTTCTGCTCTGATTTTCTTCATATGTTCTCCTATGCTGCAGTTACCTGCCAGTCAAATTCCAGATCTGGGGTTCCTGTTACAATGAAACTGCTGGTATCCTTTTTTGAAATATAGAGATCTCCCTCTCCATATTTTGTGAGAGTTATGTAATATTGGTTTTCTATTGCATTAAGTAGGATAATGCATTTGCCATCTTCATTTAAGATTCCGTGGCCGTGTTCTGGGCAATATTTTTTAACTGTATCAATATCTTCTTTCTGCAACTGTACTAATTTTACAACTGCAGGAAGGAGTTTCTTTGGATCCCAGTCTTCTGGCTGACCTAATTCATTATATCGGCATGCATCTGGGTAATATTTATCCATTGCTTCTGCATAAAAGCCTGGTACTACTCTGTTATAGTCTTCACTTTCATCACTAAGAAGTTCTTCTTTATATTTGAACAGTACAGCAGGTAAACCGTATAGTTCCTTCACATCTGTTTCCCCTAAATCTGCTATGTGATTTTTATATCTCTTAGATGAACCACTCATTGCACGTTTAATAACTCCGTCAGATGTTATATACAAATTCGCAGAAGTATTAAAAGCATAGTTTTTGGTTGCCCAAGGGCTTGTTATCGTCCCAGTTGCCTCTATCGTTCCAGTTACATATAGTTCTCTTGCAACTCCCGGTTCTCCTATATTTAAATCTGCTGGTATCTGGATTCCGTTTCCAGATACTATGGAATCTATAAAATTCACACGCAGCTTACAACCATTTGTAACTTTTATCTCTTTTTCAAAAGTAACTGTTTGCTCTACCAGAATATCTGTACCTGCCTGCAAATGAAGATAGTCAAAACCATTTAGCGCAACATGTCTCAAATTGTCTGAGTAGTATGCTGACATATCCAGCAGACCGGTTTGCGTATCGCCTTTATATCCTTTAATAACTCCTTCTTTCAGTTCAGTAATTTTATAAGAGTTATTCCACGGTTGCTTTGTTGTTAAATCACCTTGAATAGAAGCTCCTGTACAGGTTAATTCTCCAGCTTCAGTCATAGAGGAATAATCACTCTGCCACATTATTTTCTTGGCCTGCAGGCGAATGCTGTCTGCTGATTGCTCTATCAGGGAACTTACTTCTGATTTGGTGACCGTTTCTATTCTCTGCCAGAAAGATGTATTCGTACCTACAGCAGGGCCTGTACATTTCCAGAGCTGATTGACGTTATTTCCATAATTGCCATGACTGCTCTCCGGATATGTTTCAGCGCTCAAAATTGTTGCTGTATATCCAGGAAGTCCATCTGCTGATCCGGTCTTTGTTCCAGCTCCCTGAGTAACAGAATCAATCTTGAATCCATAGAAAGAATCCTGACTGCCATCTGTATGCCAGTATACATAGAATTCCTGAGTTGGTACATAAACAGTCGCTCCTGCAATACTGGTTCCACCCAGCTTTGCAGCACACTTCATCGTTCCATTATCATTATAAAAAATTTTCACATAGTCATAAGTTGTACTCTCTGTCCTACAATTTTCTGAAAACTTTATGATAAGGCCTGTATCACCGTAAAAATACCTGTAGGTATTTCCTGTAGTAGTTTGGATATAGATGTCTCCATTATGCTGTTTTTTCAGGTCCTCTGTTGTCCAGGAAGATGCCGGGGCATTACTGGTTGTTGGAACATCCAGGCCATAGAAATTACCGTTTTTCTAGTCTATAGTTTCTCCTAAAGATTCCACTCGGGATGTTATTTTATTGGCAGATACCTCAATAGCAGCATTCATCGCTGCCGTGGTTGCATAGCTTTTTAATGTATCATTCTTTACATAGCTTTCAGAAACTGCCAAGGAAATGCTGTCAGCTGACTGCTTTATTGCTGAATTCATCTCTACGGTTGTGCTGTATTTCTTTAATTTCTCATCTGTAGATTCCTGGGCAAGTTTTAAAGCTTCTTCCTGAGCTGCCTTTGCGGCATCCTGTCCCGCTTTCGTGGCTGTGGTCTGCGCATCTGAAGCATATCCTTGTGCCTGCTGCCTTAGAGTTTCCTGCGTAACTGTCAAATTTTCAGTTGTTGCATATGTCTTTGATACTGTAGTTGATAAGCCGTCTACGCTGGCTTTTATTGCTGCATTCATCGCCTCTGTCGTACTATAATTTTCTGACAGTCTTGTATTTACTGCAGTAATGTTCGCAGATAAACCATCTACTCCTCTCTTGTATTCCGCTACTTTTGCATCAAGAGCGCTGTACTGACCAGTTACCGTATCATACTTTGTTGTCAGATCCGAGAAGCTTTCTGTCAGACCAGATACATCCATCTGAACACTTGCTAACTTGCTGTACATGGTTTCTTTACTGTTCTGTAATTCAACCAGTTCACTCTCGCTGATCAGAGCTGAAATCTTTCCCTGAGTAATAGAAATACTTGTTTCGTTTGCCTGAAAACGTTTCAGGATGGCATCCTTGGCATATATGTTGATTTCCTTTTCAAATATCACACCGCCTTCCTCCTTTTCTGGAAAAATCCATAATAAAAGACATCCTGGATGAATGCCTTTTAGCATAGGTTTTTCTTTAATCAAATAGTAATACGCCCCGAATTAAATTCAATGGGAACATAAACAGAATGACCTTCCGTTCAGGTTCGAATGGGATAAGTAATGTTTATTTCGATTTTTATAAAAATGACGGAAAACGCACAACTATCAGCTTTTATACAGATGGATCAAATGGTATACAAATGTCGAAAGACGACACCGTTATATGGACTATGAAGCCATAATAATTCTCAGCTTAAATAGTAAGAAAATTTCAAATAATAGATTTTCTGTGATACACATCCATTACTCTGACCCTGATGTCGATAAAATTGGTGGTCTTGATAACTGTGTAATAGATGCATTTGATAATATTATTCCAAAAGACGGGGCATTCTACGGCACTTTCACCGCAAATATACGGTATCTTATGCTTGGCTACCGATATATAACAGGGAAATATGGTACTATAGTACTGTTCGACTTCAATAATAATACAAGACGTTGGAATATGAACGACGGTAAAATTACAAAAGCTTAAA
>OOBW01001077.1_pt1 | contig 14009 bp, 15 predicted proteins | sample 1671701 | NCBI WGS metagenome assembly OOBW01 (sample SAMN06348183, study PRJEB24527) | human gut metagenome | biome: human gut; feature: ankylosing spondylitis patient; material: feces | host: Homo sapiens | place: China | collected 2015-10 | reverse complement strand
TTAATTTGAAAGAACTGGCATTGAAGCGTCAATGCCAGTTCTTTTTACGTTGGGTTTATGATTTTATTTTGACATTTGATCAATCAGATTCTAGTATAAAAATGTTAGCTGGCTAACAAAAGGAGACAAGAGGCAAATGCACTATTTAGAAAAACAATTGCATCAGACTGCCAATCATTTGGGTTGGAAGTTTGACCAATTTGCTGCTGAGTATGATTTAACGGGACAGCAGCTTTCAACGATTGACTTTTTGGCTAATCAGCCGCAGTGGCAAAGTACGCAGCATGCCATCGAAGTAGAATTCAATATTAAGCGTTCAACGACGACTAAAATGCTGCAGCGGATGGAAAAAGCGGGACTGATTGTCAGAAAGACGGCCAATCAGGATCGCCGCAGTAAAATCGTTGCCTTGACGCCGCATGCCAAGCAATTGGCTAAGACAGCGCGCCAATATTTAATAATGCGCCAGCAGCGCTTGGAAAAACGGTTCTCGCCTCAGGAGCTGGCAATCTTTGAACAAATTTTGGCATATCTGCAGGAAAAGAGTGATGTTGGTGAAACAAACGGAAAAAATCAATAAACAGGTCTATGCGGCGATCCTGGCAACAGGATTGATGTCGTTTAGCGGTGTGATCGTGGAAACGGCTATGAACATAACCTTTCCTACTTTAATGCGCGAATTTGATATTGCGACGAATACGGTTCAATGGATGACCTCGATCTATCTTTTAATCGTGGCAATCATCGTACCGCTATCGGCAGTCTTGAAGCAGTCTTTTACAACCAAAAGCCTGTTTTTATGCGCCAACCTTTTGTTTATCATTGGGGCCTTGATTGATGCCTTAGCAGGAAATTTTGCTTTTCTGCTGATGGGGCGGGCAATTCAAGGGATTGGGACCGGGATTGCCCTGCCGTTGATGTTTAATATCATATTGGAGCAGGTACCGCAAAGCAGGATTGGCTTTATGATGGGACTGGCCAATATGATTACCGGAATCGCACCGGCAATCGGGCCAACTTTTGGTGGGATTGTCGTCAGCAGTCTGGGCTGGCGCTGGGTCTTTTACTTTTTGCTGCCGTTGCTGCTGGTCTCATTAGGGCTGGGAATCTGGGGCATTCAGCAAAAATCAGCGATTCAGCGTCAAAAAATTGATGGCATCAGTTTTGCTGGTATTGCCATGATGTTTATCGGCTTGGTTTTTGGCTTCAGCAACCTTAGCAGTGGTAAGCTGTTCAGCTGGCAGGTTGGCGGTTCGCTATTGTTTGGCCTGCTTGGCATGATGATCTTGATTGTCCGTTCGCTTAGAATTGAGACGCCAATCTTGAATCTGAACCTGTTTAAGAACCATGCTTTTTCTGGTCATGTGCTGGGCTTTTTCTTAACGCAGATCATTTCGCTGGGCTTTGCCTTTTTATTGCCTAACTATATTCAATTGGTCAATGGCAATTCAGCACTGCTGGCTGGAATGCTGGTCTTGCCAGCTGGATTCGTCGGCGCGTTTTTTGGTCCATTTGGCGGGCGCATGCTGGATAAGTATGGACCGCGCAAGCCGATTCTGGCCGGTTTTGCCAGCTGTGTACTCTCATTGACGCTGTTTACAGTCTTTAGTCGTCATTTGGATAATTCATTCATTATGCTGATCTATATTTTTTTATATGGGCGGTATGGGGCTCTGCATGGGCTGCGTCATGACCAGTGCGTTGAACACACTGCCATTTGATGAACGAACACAGGGCAATGCCATTATGAACACGCTGCAGCAGTTTGCTGGTGCAATGGGGACTTCGCTTTCGGCGACGGTGGTGGCTCAAAGTCAGAATCACCTGCGGATTGGAACTGTCAACGCCACGGCAATTGGAACCCAGCATGCGTTTGTTATGCTGTTAATTTTTGGACTGATTGTATGGCTGAGCTACTTTGAATCAGTTCCTAAAGCAAACTAAGCCAGCCATCCAAACCAAAATAGCCTTGTCAGTGGGAAATTCCATGCTGGCAGGGCTGTTTTGTAAATATTGTTTTTGATAGGGCAGTTCATGAATCCGAGTTGGCCCCTTTTTAATCGTCAATTGGTCGTTAAAACGCTCAGTCAGCTGATTCAGTCGTTCCTCAATCTGGGATTCGTCAACATAGACACTGACGATTACGCTGGCGCCGTATTCTTCTTCGGCAATTTCCAGGTTTGCCTGTTTCAAATAATAAAGCAGCGAGTCATGCAGTGAATAGGCGACATCAATCTTTAAAATTGCCTGCTCAACGCGCTCAACCCAGCCTGTTCGATTGCCTGGGAGACTGAATTGCTGTAAGCCCGGATCAAGCCGCCAGCTCCCAGCTTAATGCCGCCAAAGTAGCGTGTTACTACTGCTAAGACGTTATGCAGCTGATTGGCCTTGAGCGCCTCCAACATTGGCACGCCGGCAGTTCCGCTTGGCTCGCCATTATCGCTTTCTCGCTGAATCTGATCATGGTCGCCGATCAGGTAGGCAAAGCAGTTGTGGGTCGCCTTACGATGCAGCTTATTGATCTTGGTAATTGCTGCTTGGGCCTGTTCTTCTGATTCAACGCGAAACAGGCTGCAGATAAAGCGAGATTTTTTGATGATAATCTCATTGGTAGTATCTTGGGCAATGGTTAAAAATGGCGTGGTCATAAAAATTCCTCTTTGTTAATTTGATTTGAATCCATGCAATTTGGCATATGGTATCTTAAGGGGGCTTTAAAATGATTGAAGACTATTTTGGCCGGCGGGTCCTGGTGCCGATCGTTGACATGCCAAGTAAGCCATCAGCTAAAATTGAGATCTTACCAACGATCAAGATTGTAAAAAACGTGGCTGTCTGTCAGCGATGTGGTGCCAAAAGCAGGTTGACAGATGCCGCATTGCCAAAGCATGAGTATTATTGTCCAGTTTGTTTGAATCTGGGACGAGTTGATACATTGAGTAAATTTTACCATGTTGCCGAGCCAAATCAATTTAGTGCACCATATCCGCAGCTGATTTGGCAGGGAAAACTGTCGCCGCTGCAGTCTGAAGTTGCTGAAACGGTAACGGCGAGCATGCAGCAGCACGAAAAGCGTTTGATATGGGCGGTAACGGGGGCCGGTAAGACGGAAATGATGTTTAAAGGTCTGGCTGATCGTCTGCAGGCAGGTGAGCGAATTGCTTGGGCCTCGCCGCGAGTTGACGTTTGTCTGGAGATTTATCCCCGTTTGAACAAGGCTTTCCAAAACTGTAAGATCGCACTGTTATACGGTCACGCCAAAGAAGCCTATTGCTATCGGCAGCTGACTGTTTGTACCACCCACCAGCTGCTGCGCTTTTATCATGCATTTGACAACCTAATCATTGATGAGGTCGATGCATTTCCGTTTGCTGCCAATCCACGGCTGTTTTTGGCAGCGCATAATGCCGTCAAGCCAAATGGAGGCATGATCTTTTTAACGGCCACGCCTGGACGAGAATTGCTAAATGCGGTCAGCAAGGGGCGATTGGCGGTCAGCTATCTGCCTTTACGCTATCATGGACATCTGCTGCCAATGCCTAAGGTCAGTCTGGTTATAAACTGGCGCAGTCAGCTGCAGGCGGGGATCAGAGTCAAACAGATGCTTTTGCATGAGGTTAAAGCTCATCAGCGTTTTTTGCTCTTTGTACCGCATGTCAAGGATCTGCCGATGGTTAAAACGGCTCTGCAAAACGACTTGGCAACGAGTGAGTTTGTGACCGTTCATGCCAGTGATCCGCTGCGTCAAGAAAAGGTTCAGGCGATGCGTGAGCAAAAATATCTTTTTTTGGTGACTACCTCGATTTTGGAGCGGGGCGTTACGTTTCCAGGAATCGATGTGATGATTCTAGGGGCTGATGATGAAGTGTTTTCCGCATCGGCACTGATTCAGATGGCTGGACGAGCTGGCCGCGCCAAAGAACGCCCCACTGGCACCGTCTACTTTTTCGTGGGTGCAATGAGTCAACGCGTCCGTGAAGCATTACATCAGATTGCCTATATGAATCAAAAGGGGGCGCGGCTGCTTGCTAAAATGCCTGCTTTGCGGCGCGACGATTGAAAGCCGGCCGACTTTAAAACAGCTGCTGCTGCCGGGAAAGCTGCCTGAGCCGCGTATCTGTCCACAATGCCGCAGTCATCTCTTGTTGCGATCAAACGCGCATCCCTGTCCTGGTTGTGGACGAATACTGGCGCCGAAAGAATCGATCTGTTGGGAATGCCGGCAATGGCAGCGTCAATATGGCTGGCTGCTGAATAATCACAGTCTGTATGTCTATAACGGTCTGATGCGGGAGTTTATGAAAAAATTTAAGTTTCAAGGCGACTATGGCCTGCGTTTTGTTTTTCAAGGGACGTTTAATCTTTTTCTGCAGGAATTTGCGTATGATGTCTTAGTGCCGATTCCAATCTCGCCGCATACCTGGAAAACGCGCGGCTTTAATCAGACGACGGCACTGCTGACGCTGCCTTATACCGAGGCCTTAAAAACGATCGCGGATAATAAGCAAACACAATCAGCCAAAACACGGGAAGAACGTCTAAAAACACCACAGATTTTTGAATTAACGAATCCGCAGAAAATTGCTCATCAGCGGGTTTTACTGGTTGATGACGTGTATACCACTGGTCGCACGCTGTATCATGCGGCCGTACTGTGCCGACAGGCTGGCTGTCAGACCGTTAGCAGCGCGACGCTAGCCAGTTAAGATTCTGTAAACGATTACAAATTGAATTTGTCTATTAGAGCAAATTCATCTATAATAGAAATAGGATATGAGAAGAGTGGTCCTTCTGATATCAATCAGAACAAGCTTTTTGCTTGGACTGGAAGGAGATGAATATCTGTTGGCAAATCTGGCGAACATTGCGTAATAGCAGATAAATGGCGCAAGCAACCAAGCCATTTTGAAATAGCTGCGGCAGAGGCTATCGCCGTAGACAGCTGCTTGAGGCAAGAGCAGTCGTCTTAGGAGCCATTGACAGGCAGAATCACTTGTCGGTGGTAAACGCAGTGAACGTGAGTGAATCGCGTTAAGCGTCAGGATTTGGATAACAGAGAAGTGCAATGCTAAAATTCAATATTCGTGGTGAAAACGTCGAAGTTACCGAATCGATTCGCGACTATGTCATCAAGCGGATCAGCAAACTGGAAAAGTTCTTCGAAGATAACGTTGAGGCAAATGCGCACGTTAATCTAAAGGTCTACCCTAACAAGACCTTCAAAGTTGAAGTAACGATTCCGCTCCCATACTTAACGCTACGGGCGGAAGAAACTTCCAGCGACATGTACGGCAGCATTGACTTGGTTACCGACAAACTGGAACGTCAAATCCGTAAGTACAAGACCAAGGTTAACCGCAAGTCCCGTGAAAAGGGCTACAAGAACATGGACTTTGTACCTGATGTTGAAGACGAACCAGTCAGTGACGATTTAAAGATCGTACGGACCAAGCAAATCTCCTTGAAGCCAATGGACCCAGAAGAAGCTGTCTTACAAATGGACATGCTGGGACATGACTTCTTTGTCTTTGAAGACGCTGAAACCAATGGTACCAGCGTTGTATACCGTCGTAAGGATGGTCGCTACGGTCTGATTGAAATCAACTAGTCCGTAAATAGCGGAAAGGAATGGCATTTTTAGCCATTCCTTTTTTGATTGCTCTGAGATCTTCATGAGATAGGGCTTGGTTGAACAGTTTCATGTTCATGTCGCTTGTTCCATGTTAAAATGGGAAATATGAAAATAAAATGATAATGGGTTAGATTGCACTTGATGATTTAACCTTTTAGAATCATTGTAATGGAGGAAATGACGCTTAATGGCGAACGTACTGAAAAAGTGGATTGAAAGCGATCGACGAGAACTGCGCCGGATTGATAAGATTGCCAATCGGGTGGAAAGCTACGCCGATCAAATGAGCAAGCTGACGGATGAACAGCTGCAGGCCAAGACGCCGGAATTCCGGGAACGCTATCAAAAAGGCGAATCACTCGACGACATGCTGCCCGAAGCCTTTGCGGTTGCTCGTGAGGCTGCCAAACGAGTTTTGGGACTGTACCCTTTTCACGTCCAGATTATGGGGGGAATCGTTCTTCACGAAGGCAATATTGCAGAAATGAAGACTGGTGAAGGTAAAACCCTGACCGCTACGATGCCGGTCTACCTCAACGCAATCTCTGGCGAAGGGGTACACGTCATCACCGTTAATGAATATCTTTCCAAGCGTGACGCGACGGAAATGGGACAGCTGTATAACTGGCTGGGCTGCTCAGTTGGTGTCAACAACTCTGAGATGGACCCTGATGAAAAGCGCAAAGCCTACCAATGCGACATCATGTACTCAACCAACAGTGAGATTGGTTTCGACTACCTGCGTGACAACATGGCTGTCTATAAAGAAGATCAAGTGCAGCGTGGCTTGAACTTTGCCATTGTCGATGAGGTTGACTCAATTTTGATCGACGAGGCGCGGACGCCATTGATTATTTCCGGGCCAGGTACGGGGACGTCGAAGCTTTATCAGCAGACCGATCGTTTCGTCAAAAAACTGAAAAAAGACGTTGACTACAAGATTGATTTGGAATCAAAGACGGTTTCGCTGACTGATGAAGGGATCAAGAAAGCTGATAAGTACTTTAATCTGGATAACCTCTACAACCCAGAGAACACGGCTTTGACGCACCACCTGGATCAAGCTTTGCGGGCCAACTACATCATGCTGCGTGACAAGGATTACGTGGTCTCCAAGGATAAAGAAGTCCTGATCGTTGACTCGTTTACTGGACGGATCATGCAGGGTCGGCGTTTTTCAGACGGTCTGCACCAGGCCATTGAAGCCAAAGAGCACGTGCCGATTCAAGAAGAAAACAAGACGATGGCGAACATCACTTACCAAAACCTGTTCCGGATGTACAAAAAGCTTGCCGGGATGACGGGGACGGCCAAGACCGAGCAGGAAGAGTTCCGTGAGATCTACAACATGGAAACCATCTCGATCCCAACCAACCGTCCCGTTGCGCGGATTGACGAGCCAGATCTGCTCTATCCAACGTTGGAAAGCAAGTTTAGGGCGGTCGTCAAGCGAATCAAGGCGCTGCATGAAAAAGGCCAGCCAGTCTTGGTCGGGACGGTTGCGGTAGAGACTTCGGAATATCTGTCAGCAATGCTGGACAAAGAAAATATCCCGCACGTGGTCTTAAACGCTAAAAATCACGCCAAGGAAGCTGACATTATTAAAAATGCCGGTCAGGTTGGAGCGGTTACCATCGCTACCAACATGGCTGGTCGAGGAACCGACATCAAGCTGGGACCAGGCGTACGTGAACTGGGCGGTTTGGCGGTTATCGGGACTGAGCGTCATGAAAGTCGCCGAATCGACAACCAGCTGCGGGGACGTTCGGGACGTCAGGGTGATCCGGGAATCTCTCAGTTCTATCTGTCACTGGAAGACGACTTGATGCGTCGCTTTGGTGGCGATCGCATCAAGGCCTTCTTGGAACGGATGAAGGTTGAAGACGAAGATGCTGTGATCAAGAGTCGTTTCTTGACGCGGCAGGTTGAATCAGCTCAAAAGCGTGTTGAAGGTAACAACTACGACTCACGAAAGAACGTTCTGCAATATGATGACGTTATGAGAGAGCAACGTGAGATCATCTATAAGGAGCGTCAGCAGGTCATTACTGAGGAAAAATCCTTGAAGTGGGTCTTGATGCCGATGGTTGAGCGGACGATTCAGCGAGAGGTTGATCAGCATACGCTTGGCGATCAAAAAGACTGGAAACTGCAGGAAATCGTCGACTTTGCCGTTGAAACGCTGGTAAAGCCGGATCAGATCAGCATCAAGGATCTGCAGGGCAAGTCGCAATCAGAGATCGTCAAGTACTTGATGAGTCTGGCCAATGGCGTTTACAAAGACAAGCAGCGTCAGCTTTATGATCCAGCACAGATGCTTGAATTTGAAAAGGTCGTTATTTTGCGGGTCGTGGACTCTCATTGGACCGATCATATTGATGTGATGGATCAGTTCCGTCAGTCGGTCGGGCTGCGGGGCTATGGTCAGCTTAATCCGTTGGTCGAGTACCAGACGGCTGGCTACCACATGTTTGAACAGATGATTGCCGATATTGAATATGAAACGACGCGTCTTTTCATGAAGTCGGAAATCAGACACAACGTTGAACGATAAAACCAAACAGGTACGGCAGCAGGGCGCCAGGCACGGTACCGCTGTCGTATTTTTGCTTATTGAAAGGATGAATCACTTTGGAACTAAGTGAAGCCAAGAAAAATTTAGAAGCAATGCAGGCTGAGGTTGCACGCTTCGGGAGGTCTCTTTGACCTGGATGCCTTAAACGAGCGCATCGCCGAAAACGAGCACCGGATGACGGATCCGAATTTTTGGAACGACAACGAAACCGCTCAAAAAGTTATCAACGAGAACAACGATTTAAAGGCCAAACGCGACACCTACGTCCATTTAAAAGAACAGCTGGAAAATCTGCAGACGACGATTGAGCTGCTGAGCGAAGATACTGATGATGAGCTGCAGTCAGAGTTTGAGCTTGATTATGCGGCAACGCAAAAAGAGCTGCAGGAGTATCGGCTGACGCAGCTGCTGGATGGACCATATGATGACAAGAACGCAATCCTGGAAATTCATCCCGGTGCTGGTGGTACCGAGGCCCAAGACTGGGGTGCAATGCTGCTTAGAATGTATGTCCGCTGGGCGGAGCGGCATGGTTTTGTCGTAGAGACGGCCAACTATGAAGCTGGCGAAGAAGCCGGGATTAAAAGCGTGAGTCTGCTGATCAAAGGGCGCAATGCCTATGGGATGCTGCGCAGTGAAAAAGGCGTGCATCGACTGGTAAGAATCTCGCCGTTTGATGCGGCCAAGCGTCGTCACACCTCATTTGCCAGTGTTGACGTCATGCCGGAACTGGACGACAGCGTGCAGATCGATATTGATCCATCCGATCTGCGGGTCGACACTTTCCGTTCATCGGGTGCCGGTGGTCAGCATATCAACAAGACCGAGTCAGCCGTCCGGATTACTCACTTGCCGACTGGGATCGTGGTGGCCTCGCAGGCTGAGCGCTCGCAGCTGCAAAACCGGCAGACGGCCATGAGCATGCTGAAGTCCAAGCTTTATGAATTGGAAGAAGAAAAGCAGGCTAAGCAGCGTGCTGAGATTGAGGGCGTTCAGCTAGATATTGGCTGGGGCTCTCAGATTCGCTCCTATGTCTTTCAGCCTTACACGATGGTCAAAGACAACCGCAGCGGCTATGAGACTCATGACGTGCAGGGGGTAATGGATGGCAACCTGGATCCATTTATCAATGCCTACCTGCAGTGGAGATTGAGCAAAAAGAATCCGCATTAAAGCAGATTGTGATGAAAGCGAAAACAAAGTAAGATAGATAAAGAAAGGAAGGAAAAATCTTGACCAGAGAACAGCGTTATAAACAAAAGCGGCGGCTGACTCGTTCGGCAAGCGATCGCTATCTTGCCGGCGTCTTTGGCGGCTTGGGCCAGTATTTTAAGATCAATCCCAAATGGCTGCGAATCGGCTATGCGGTTTTGACGGTTCTGACCTCAATCATTCCCGGAGTTTTGATCTATCTGTTGATGGCAGTTATCATGCCAGCAGATCCACAACCTTTCAATTTCTTTGATTGGCTGAATCGGGCCAAGACGCCTGAACACAAGCAGGAGCCGCGGCGAGTACTGCATGATGTTGAAGAACATGACGTTAAATCAGGAAGGAAAGATTAATGGGCTTTTTCAAGAGCGTTTTGATTGATGCCGTTTTGTTTATTGCCTTGGCCGGACTCTTTGCTCAGACCGGTATGTTTTACGTTTCCAGCGTTGGCGTGGCATTGTTGGCCAGCTTGGTTTTAGCAGTCTTGAATGCACTGGTAAAGCCATTTTTGCTGCTGATTTCTTTACCAATCAACGTTTTGACGCTGGGCCTTTTTAGTATTGTGATCAATGGCTTTATGCTGATTTTGACCTCAAGCGTTGTTGGCAAGAGCGTCTTTTACTTTTCATCGCTGGGGTCGGCCATGCTGATTGCCTTGATTATGTCAGTATGCAATACGATTATTGCCAACCACTTTGTAGAAAGTTAATTATCGGGAAGTGAATAAAAATGCCAGAAAGCGTAACTGTTGAAGAGTTAGTCAAAAACGTCCGACTTAAAGTGCTGCAAGGGGAAGACTATCTGCAGCGTCCAATCGTCACCAGCGACATCTGCCGGCCTGCATTGGAGTTTGCCGGCTATTTTACCCACTATCCAGCTGAGCGCATTCAGCTGCTGGGAATTACGGAAACCTCATTTGCCAAAGATATGACGCAGGCGCATCGGACTGAATACATGACAAAAATGTGTATGCCGCAGACGCCATGTTTCGTAATCTCAACGGACCTGCCGATTCCAATTGAACTGTCAAAAGCTGCCGAAGCGGCCCATATTCCGATTTTAGGTACGCATTTGACGTCATCACGGATTCTAAGCAATATGACCTCCTATCTGGTGGGCTGTTTAGCCAAGCGTCAGTCGCTGCATGGGGTCTTGGTTGATATCAATGGGATCGGGGTCTTGATTACCGGTGATTCTGGGGTCGGCAAATCAGAAACGGCCTTGGAACTGGTTCGGCGTGGTCATCGTCTGGTTGCCGATGATCGGGTTGAAGTCTATGCCAGAGACGAACAGACGCTGGTTGGCTCAGCACCGGCCATTCTTGATCACTTAATGGAAATTCGCGGGATCGGGATCATTGACGTGATGAATCTGTATGGTGCCGGAGCCATTATGGAAAGCGACATTATCAATTTTATCGTTCACCTGGAGACCTGGACACCGGATGCTCAGTTTGATCGATTGGGCGATCGCGGTGATACGCAGACGATTCAAGGCGTCATCATTCCTAAAGTCTCAATTCCGGTTAAGACAGGGCGGAATCTGGCCATCATTATCGAATCGGCAGCAATGAACTACCGGGCTGAAACGATGGGATACGACGCTACCAAGACCTTTGATGACAATTTAAATCGCTTGATTCAGCAAAATTCGGCCCACGATACGCAGGTAAAGGAACAAAAGCAGGAAAATGAGCATGATTAATACGCTCTTAAGCTTAGATCCAATTGCCTTTCAGTTGGGGACAATTAAGGTCCACTGGTATGGTATCATTATTGCAACCGGTGTCGTTATTGCACTGTGGCTTTCAATTCGGGAAGGCAATCGCAAGGGAATCGATGAAGAATATTTTTACGACTATCTTTTATGGGCGCTGCCAATTGCTGTGATCTGTGCCCGCATCTACTATGTTGCATTTCAATGGCCGTATTATTCTAAGTTTCCAGGCGAGATTATTGCCATCTGGGACGGAGGCATTGCCATCTATGGTGCAATCCTAGGTGGCTTTTTGACGCTGTATTTCTTTTGTCGTGCCAAGAAAATATCCGCTTGGACGATGCTGGATATCATTGCACCAACCGTTATCATGGCACAGGCAATGGGACGCTGGGGAAACTTTTTCAATCAAGAGGCATTTGGGAAGGTTACGACTCTGGCGGCATTAAAAGCTCAGCATCTGCCAGCCTTTATCATTAATCAGATGTATATTGGCGGGCATTATCGCGTGCCAACGTTTTTATATGAATCGCTATGGGATCTGGCAGGCTTTTTGCTATTGGTAAGTCTGCGTCATCGTCCGCATCTGTTCAAGCAGGGCGAAATCTTTTTGACCTACGTTATGTGGTATGCATTTGGCAGATTCTTTATTGAAGGAATGCGTACGGACAGCTTGATGCTGGGACCTTTGCGAATCTCGCAGGTCTTATCGGCAGTCCTTTTTATCGGCGCATTAACGGTTTGGATAGCGCGGCGCCATTCAAAACAATTACCATGGTATGCCGCATCGTTGAAAGGAGAAAAATAAATGAGTAACAAAATTGCTGTTTTAGGTGCTGGATCTTGGGGCAGTGTGCTGGCCAATCTTTTAGTCGGCAATAATGAAGAGGTCATGCTTTGGTCACGCGACTCAGAACAGGTAGTCACGATGAACCGCTGGCACATTAACCCTCAATACATGAAAGACTTCAAGTACTCACCTGATTTAAAAGCAACCGACGATATGGAAGAAGCCGTTCGGGATGCTGAATACATCCTGATGGTAATTCCAACCAAGGGACTGCGTGAGGTTGCCGGCAATCTTAATAAGATTCTGGTTAAGCTGGATCAAAAGCCGCTTTTGATTCATGCCACTAAAGGTCTGGAACAAGAAACCTACAAGCGGCCTTCTCAAATGCTGGCTGAAGAGATTGATGAGGATCATCGGCAAGATATTGTCGTCCTTTCAGGTCCAAGCCATGCAGAAGACGTTGCCATTCAGGATATGACGGCAGTTACGGCTGCCTGTGCCAATCTGACGGCTGCCGAGCGTGTCCAAAAACTGTTCTCCAACAACTTTTTCCGGGTCTACACCAACGATGACGTAATTGGTGCCGAATTTGGCGGAGCTTTAAAGAATATTATCGCAATCGGTGCCGGCGCGCTGCAAGGGCTGGGCTACAAGGACAACGCACGAGCTGCCTTAATTACGCGTGGCCTGGCTGAGATTCGGCGGCTGGGCGTGGCATTTGGCGCTAATCCGTTCACGTTTATCGGCCTTTCTGGTGTCGGCGACTTAGTGGTTACGGCAACCAGCAAGAACTCACGCAACTGGCGCGCTGGCTATCAACTGGGGCAGGGCCGCCCGTTGGAAGATGTCATCAGCAACATGGGAATGGTAATTGAGGGAATCTACACGGCCAAGGCTGCCTACGAGCTGGCTCAAAAACGCAATGTCAAGATGCCGATTACTGAGGCGCTTTACCGGGTGCTTTATGAAGGCGAAGACATTGAAACGGCCATTACCAATCTGATGAGTCGGAAGGCTACTTCAGAAATGGAATAAATAATTTGCCATAAGTATGGTAAAATGTAAGCGTGTAACTATTCTGCTATGAAGCTGAAAGGATTTTTTGATAATGAAACAAGTTCGTAAAGCAATTATTCCTGCAGCTGGCCTGGGGACGCGGTTTTTACCAGCTACCAAGGCCTTAGCTAAGGAAATGCTGCCAATCGTTGATAAGCCAACGATTCAATTTATTGTTGAAGAAGCCCGCAAGTCAGGCATTCAAGATATTGTTGTCGTTGATGGCAAGAACAAGCGCTCGATTGAAGATCACTTTGACTCCAACCCAGAGCTGGAAGACAATCTGCGCGACAAGCACAAGGATGAGATGCTGAAGCTGGTTCAAGAAACCACTGACATTAACATTTACTTTATTCGTCAATCTCACCCACGTGGCTTGGGGGATGCTGTTTTGACAGCACGCGACTTTATCGGTGACGAACCATTCGTCGTGATGCTTGGTGATGATTTGAACAACATCAACAACAACGGTACGCCATTGACTAAAGAGCTGATCGACAGCTATCACGAAACTGGTGCTTCAACCCTGGCCGTAATGCGCGTGCCTCATGAAGATACCTCTAAGTATGGTGTGATCAACCCAAGCAAGGAAGTCAAGCCGGGGCTTTTCAACGTCACGAGCTTTGTGGAAAAGCCAGATCCAAAAGACGCGCCAAGTGATCTGGCAATCATTGGCCGTTACGTCTTTACGCCAGAAATTTTTGACGTTTTGGCTAAGACCAAGCCAGGCAAGGGTAACGAGATTCAATTGACGGATGCCATCAACACGCTGAACAAGACGCAGCGGGTATTCGCCCATGAATACAAGGGTGATCGCTATGATGTCGGCAACAAGTTTGGCTGGATCGAGACCAACATCGAATATGGTCTGAACCACCCAGAAGTTAAAGACGAGCTGCGTGAATACATTAAAGAGCTTGGGGCCAAGATGTCTGCTGAAGACAAGGCTAAGAAGTAATTAAAAAATGGGATGCTGATAAAAAGCATCCCATTTTTTATTAACTAACAAAAAGTAAGCAAAACGATAG